>Ga0272441_10007223_pt1 | contig 18156 bp, 34 predicted proteins | sample SSMProp6N_FD_193582 | JGI IMG/M metagenome (GOLD analysis project Ga0272441, IMG submission 193582) | Marine sediment archaeal communities from Little Sippewissett salt marsh, Falmouth, MA, United States - SSM-Prop-6N | ecosystem: Environmental > Aquatic > Marine > Wetlands > Sediment ... | reverse complement strand
AAACGTTTCGTGCAGGGATACCCCCCCTTTTTTCTGTGAAGTTTCGAACGTGCATGCATGCAGGTACGGGTGCGTTTGTTCTTCTTACTTGTTCTTCTTACTTGTTCTCCTCTAGAGCAGGGGGTGTAACAGTTACAGTGCAACAGTGTAACAGGTAACAGTGTGACACTGCCTCGTGTGAACAATGTGTGCGCACCCGCCCGACATCGCGCGTGTTCTATCAGTTCATAAGAGAGCCGGGGTTGGCACGGGCTGTGCACCACTGCCCCCCAAGCTGACGCGGTAATCCCGCACCGAACGAGGCGCACACACAGTGTGCATACATGGGAGGCAACATGGCCGAAATCATCAAAGCTCTGTCCGAGATGGACATCATCGATGCGTACTTTGCAGAGGATGCGCTCGACGCGTTGTCCCTGCGACTGCGCGACACGAACGCGGACGCTGCGACCATCGCACATGAGGCACGTGAACTGCTGAGCATGTTCGATGGCAAGTCCATCGCAGGTGACAGCCCGCTCGTGCTCGTGGATCGTGCTCGTATGATTCGTGACCGTGCTGCGGCACGTGCTACGTTGCACGAGCTGACGCCGGCCAACAGCCGCACAAACGCAGCACGCAACATGCGTGTTGCGAGCCTGGTGCTCGGCAAGTAACATATTCTTGGGAGCCGTGTGTTACATTATGGAGAGCACGGCATGTGTGAATAGGGGAATGGGAATTCACACGGGAGTCATGCTATTTATGGAGGCATGGCAGTTCAAGGTGGGTGGGCACATTGAACAATGGGTGAGAGCCTAGGCGCATGCGAGATGAAATGATTCTCGTGTGTGGCTCCCGGTCGCCACTGATACTGGCGATACTGTGACGTACCGCAAGGTGCATGACACATGCAACGGGATGCGTGGACGCACGTAGCAGGGTGCAATTCCCGGCTTGCCCACCATTGAGTAATCACGGAAGCGGGATGCCGCAACGATTACCATTCACATACATTCCCAGTTATGTATGTGTCTTATAAGAACTGGGTGGCGACAGGTTGGTACGATGCGAAACCAGATCAAATGCATTGCAAGGTTCGATTCCTTGCCTGTCTATAGATAGTTCACCAATGCTCTGGCCCGGAGAACATTGGGACGTAAGTGCGTAGATATGAAGCAATGGGCTTGACTCCATGTAGCAAAAGCATGGGTGACTAAAACTGCTACGCAGCTATCATATGTGTAATGGAAAGGAGGTGAGTGTGCGCCATTACATGCGAAAGCATGTGCTCGTGTAGGTACACGAGAGGCTACTGCTACATATCACGTGCCGAACCAGCGCAGTGAGACGGGAGATTTATGGTTCGTAAACTCCGCGTCTATCAGGTTCGTAACCTGGCTGCGCTCCACACGCAATCATGCGTGCGTAACAAAGGAGCAGGCACATGGCAGCACAGGCAATCGAAGTGGTCGGCAAGAACGGGAAGCCCATCAGCAATCTCAACGCGATCAAGAAGCTGCTGGATCGCGTGGATGCCATCACGCCCAATGGCGACAAGGTGCCCATGAGCGAGCTGAAAGAGTTCAAGGCCGAGTGCGGCGACGATCTCGATACGCTCGGCGCTCAGGCACGTGAGGAACTCGAAAACCCCACGTGCTAACAGCAACCCTCCTCCCTGGAAAGCCCCGCATTGCTTCGGCAGCGCGGGGCTTTTTTTTTGTAAACGGTATTTTTCAACACATCATACAATAAATCATCATGCCATGTAGTTTGTCCCATGTGAATTTCACATGAACCTTCTTCGATCATTGGCAGAACCATCTCATCAAAAAACTTCTTCACACGCGCACGTTCTTCAGATGAGCGCGGCTCACCAAACACTTCGTCACATCCAACCAAATCATCCACGATAAAAAGCATGTCTAGCCCCATGGCGCAGAATACACCATGCGCCCGCCACCTATGCCCGCCTCGCTAGCACGCACACGAGCAGCATTCGCTGTCGCTGACACAAGCTTTACTTTCTCTTCGAGCGCATCCAAACGCGATTCAATCCCATCGAGTCTCGCATCAAGAGAGTTCGCAATCTCTTCCAATTTCTTGGCAAGTTCTTTGTTGGTCATGTTCACTCCTGAAAACAAACTGCGCTGGTACTCGCATGCAATGTCAGCAATCGGGGGTTTGCGATTGTTATGCACACGAGCACCAGCGCATGTATTGCCAGCACATTCGCCCCAACACACTCACAAAACCACTGGATTATGTTGCACGCTGATACTCCAGCGACCCACGAATGTGCTGACAATATATATTATACACAAATGCATAGCTACTTGTTCATGCATGCGCGTGCCCGATCAGCGGAAGGCTTGCGTAGTCTGATTCCACTCTTATGAAGCTCCATGCTTTTGCGCGGGACAAAGGTAAACGGATCATGCTCGACAAATAAGTTGGACGAGTTCATGGTCTCCCACCACCGGGGCATAACCACCAAAGAATTACACGCGCGAAGACGTCGACGTCGAACTGCGCGGGGAGGGGGATTCCAATCGCATATGCGTGCGTAAAAGGAGATTACGGGCGAAGCGCGCAACTCGTACCCCTGTATATATTATGTGATGTGATCGATGATCGATCATTCAATGTATGGTAGGTCGTGCTTGCAAGTCGATACGTGATAACGACAGTTGCTTATTACAACCCTTGCACTTCATCATGAGTGGTATTGTCACGTCTTCACGTGTGACTTGAATCACACCATTGTTTATCCTGCCGCAGTCGTGACACACCACAACCACATGGAACAGGTGCGGGAGATTCAGTTGCTTGTCGTACTTGATGATGCCCATGTGCTGTCCAGTTGTAAAACGGTTTTACAGGTGACACATACATTATATGGTATATGATTGGGATCGATCTATATATACATATATCCTACATGATCATGAATACAGTAAACGCACGCCAGAAAAAAATCTGGCTAGCAAATATATACGTGCAGGGGTACCCCCGTTTTAAATCTGGAAGACACATGGGAGGGGGGTGTAACACTGTAACACTGTGACACTGTAACACTGTTACACCCCGCTGTTACACCCCCCTCTCTATAAATACTTTTAAGAACTATGATCTTAGAGCAGCAGGTTGGCACGGTACCTGCACCTTAGCCGGACAACCTGGCGGGACACAGTTAGAGAGAACACTATCACGTGTACCCGCTAATCCCCCAACCATTGCACAGCTAGTGCACACACCCAAGGAGGCTGCAATGCCTAACACGTTTCGCATGGCGATGGAACAGAGTGGTCGAGAAGATTTTGCTGGCGTGCTTGCAAAGGCACGTGCCGAAGATGCACAGCGCAAAGTCGAACAGCAACAGCGAGTTGCTGCACTTGCGCGTGCAGAAGCACGGCGCATGCGAGACACAGCCATCGCTCGTATTCATGAACTGTCATACTCACGCAAGCTCAAGGGTGGTGGTGGCAAGCTCGTGCCACGTCGCAAAGAATTGCGGGGTGAGTTGGAACAGGCGATGACCGCAGCCAAGGTGTATGCTAACCTGGCACGACCAGAGCATGGCTACCCACGACCACCACGTGCGTACGACCCGGAGTTTCCTGCACCCAAAGCCAAGCCGCAACGCAAAGACAACATGGACTACACGAAACTCATGACCGAACGCAACCGCTTGACCTTCTGGTTGAGCGTGCTCGAATCACGCAAGGCAACCGACGAGACTCGTGAGCGAGTTGCTGCTCACATCGAGCGGTTGGAAAAGAAGCTGCGCTTCATGGGGCAGAACGATCACATCCGTAAGACTCCCGGCACCAAGACGTACACGTTGCGTCCTGCACCGCGTGTCAAGCGTGGTCCCATCGTGGAGTACCGTTGATGGCACGCATTGCTTCACTGCTGTTCGCCATCGGCCTTGTGTTGATGGTCATGAACCTGAAGAGGATATATCATGAAGATTCACCTCCGAGACATTCGTATGTACAACAACGCTGGCATGAACTTCCCTGTGTGCCGAACACAAGATCGCCTGCTCGATTTGGAAGCAAGTCGATACACAATGGCCAACCGTGAAGACTACAGGAATGCAGACGACAAGTCTGTGTTCTGCAAGCACTGCCTGCGTATGTGGAACGAACGCTACGGTGATTGGGCACCAATCAAGATCGAGGAATAGCCATGCACATCTACTGCAAAAAGCACGGGCTCATCTCAACCGAACCAACATTCACACTTGCCGATATTGAACGTCGGCGTGACGAGATCACTGACGACGAAATCAAAGAAGCACTCAAACATCCATCCGACTTTGGTTGGCATGGACGCGAAGAGATGTTCGACACATGGAGTCTCGGCTTCATGATTCGTACTCGCGACTCAAGCATACTGGAAGAATCCAACGCTGCCATGTTGGAACAAGCACTTGAAGAATCCACACACGATGACGACGACTGCTTGCTTGGGTTGTTTCATGAAGATGACTATGAGTTGAACTCGTGCAACCATTGGGCATGTGGATGGGTCGAGTACGTGTCCTTCCGCGCAGTGAATGACGATGGCACTCCGACTGAGGTATTCGCATTCATGATGTTGTGGAATGACATGCTCTCAAATTATCCATGTGCAGATGAGGAAGATTTCTCACGCCGTGAATGGGAAGCTGCTGTTGAATATGTTGATGATGTGTTGCGTTCACGTACTCGTGATGACTTGCCCGATGATTGGTGCGAACAAATCCTACGAGACATCGATGAGATTCCTCGCGACAACTACGGAAATGACGAGGAGATCGAACGCATCGCAGAAGAGAAAGGTTTCTTGGAAGATGCCTAAGCGATACGATCTCGAAACACTCGAACACAAAACGAAACTACTGCCGTGGCAAGAACAAGGTTTGCAATACACGGCAAGTGGATACGGCAAGAAGATTCCCACGGGAACAATGCTACGACTGCCAAATGATAAGCGATGGCGTCGTATGTACTGTTGCATCTACAGTAACATCGGCACATGTTACGTGATCAAGAATGGTGAATGGGTCATCATTTACTAGGAGTGAAGTCATGACTGATTATCCTGGCATCGACTATAGCATGGGCGAACCTGTCAATCGTGATCTCAACACAGGCATTCGATATGGAGTCATTCACCAATATGAGTTGCTTCAAGCATGGGCAGATGAGAGTGAACCTGAGTATGCATGCGAGCAGTGTCCATCATGGGATAAAACAGAAGGCGAATGCACTGATGATTCCGCCATGTGTGAACCTGTTGCATTCAACGTACAAGACGACACTGGACTCATTGCATCATGTGGAACTGATGGTGATATCTTTGTGATTCACAGCCCATACTTTACATACGCACAGTTCTGTAGTCCCTGTGCTCCGGGTGCATGTCACCTGAGTAATCCATTAGACATGACAGACGATGAGATTGCACATGCAAATTGCATGTTTCCTATCAGCAATCCATCTGAATTCTTGAACAATAAATGTTACTGCTTCGGACATGAATGGTTCTGTGATACGGATGACAAGCGTGCACCATATCCTGTGTACTCAGTCGAGACTGGAGAATTGGTGGAGCCATGAACCTATACCTGATGTCGCAATCAAAGAACGAAGGTTACGATACGTATGATTCATGTGTTGTCGCAGCAGAAACAGAAGTTGACGCACGATACATTCATCCAATAGATTATAAGAATGATAAAAACGATCTATGGTATGAAAACGATTGTGGTTGGTACAGTGATTGGGCTCATCCACATGATATCACTGTTGAATTGATTGGTGTTGCAATCGAAGACACTGAGCAAGGTGTCATCTGTGCATCATTCAACGCAGGTTAGGAATAAGATATGACGAAGAAAAAGTTTGACGCATACGAACATGTAACCGAACGCATCGTTGAATACTTTGAATCAAGTGAGAAGCCAGATTGGAAAGCCCCGTGGCAGGGATTGGACTTGCCGCGCAACGCAGATACGGGTCGACTCTACAACGGCATCAACGTGTTGCTGTTGTGGATTCGCATGCAAATCGAAGGCTGGGAGAACTCCCTGTTCCTCACATTCAATCAGGTCAAGAAGGTCGGGGAGAAATTTCCCGACGACACATGCCATGTTAGCAAAGGTAGCAAGTCGGAAAAGATTTGCTACTGGAAGCGCATCGAGAGCGAGGACAAAGAGACAGGTGAGAAGAAGTTCTTCCCCATGCTCAAGCTGTACAATGTGTACAACGTGGAGCAGATTGAATGCAGCGAACAGGTGCGTGAATACCTGGAACGACGAGCTTCCTCATTCACGTTCGAGGACGAGCGCGAAGCTATCGACGCATGCGAGGAGTTCCTGGCAAACCTGGGTAGCATGGTGTATCACAAGGGCACGAAAGCCTACTACTTCCCTAAGGCTGATACCATTCACATGCCGAAGCTGGAAAGGTTCGTGTCGAGTGAGGCATACTACAGCACGCGCTTTCATGAGGAGGGGCATCGCACTGGACATGAGAGTCGGTGCAACCGTGACCTGAAGAATCGCTTCGGAGATGATGCATATGCATTCGAGGAAATGGTGGCAGAGATTGCCAGTGCATTCCTCTGTGCACGCTTCAACTTCGCCAGCGAATTGCAGCATCCTGAGTACGTGACCCACTGGTGTCGGCGAGCGCGGGAAGACAAGCATGCAATCTTCAAGGCTGCAAGCTTGGCAAAGAAGGCTGTCGAGTGGATGGACGACCAGCAAGAAGGGAACGAGATCGCAGCATGAGCGAAAGAAAACCAGCAGCACCTGATCAGGACAAGCTGTATGGCACGGGCATGCTTTCTGTCATCAAGACAGCTATTTGTGAGCATTGTGATTATGAATCCAAATGCTTGCTAATGCAGATGATGTGCGAAGAAGATATTGATAACATGTCCAAACAAATCTTCTCGGCATTGGTTCGAACAGGTTGGGCATTCAACAGGTATCGATAACATGACATACAAAATCGTGAGGCGTTTCTTCAAACGCGAGAACGAAGTGATTCGTGAAGGCTTGACCTTGGAAGAAGCACGGGAACATTGCAACGATCCAGAAACGTCAAGCAGTACATGCACGAACAAAGAAGGTTTGGAACGTACTCGACTGTACGGTCTTTGGTTCGATACGTACACGGAGGAATGATGAGATTCAATACTCGTATAGAAATCATTCAGCCAAGACTTGGTACTACTGTCCGATTGACATTGACAGAGGACACTTCAAATCCATTTCGTACTGACGTACCTGAAGCATTCATGGTTGTCGAATATTGGGATTCAATTTGTAGTGAATCTGCTGTTCATCACTATCAAGAAACGTACAATGATTTTGCTGTCGCTCACAAAGCATTCCTCGAAAGAGCACATGATTTGATGAGACGAATCGAGATTAGGAAGTAAGCATGAACATTCTTGGTTGGTCCGCAGAACAAAACAAGTTCAAGCAAGACATCAACATCTGCCATCTACTCGTTATCGAAGACGACGCAACCGTGTGCGCGTGCGGTAAAAAGGTAGCGCGCATATCCAAAGAACTTCACATCACACATCCACCAGTCCGTGTCTGTCGGCAATGCCGACGCATCGCAAAGCGCCAAGGCGCGAACCTGTAAAACCGTTTTACAACAAGAGGGGACATCATGAAGAACACCAAGCGCGATCTTGAAAAAGAAGCAGCCAAGAACCAGCGCAACCATGCAGTGAAACTCACGGTCGACGCAATCGTGAGAGCATTCGAGCATTCACCAATCCTCGACTACGAGTTCGACAACGATGCGAAGGAATCCATCATCAACCGTGCCGCCAAACAGGCTATCAATAAGGTGCAGGTACGCGACCGCGATGAGATCGTGGACGACATGAAAGAACGCATCGTGGACTTCTTCGATGGCATCGTCGAACAAGCGCGTGATGAACTGTCACGCGAGGGCGATGCCGTGGACGAAGACATGTACAACGAAGCCAAGCAAGAAGCAATCGACGAACTGCACGCTTACCACCGATAGGAGCAAGACATGAGAACCTACGACGGTCCCCGTTCCCTGGAAAAGTTTGGTGTCAAGCTACTCACGGGCGAGGCTTGTGGTCTTGCCATGCGCGGACTCTTCGACCTCACGGAAAACGGCAAGGCTCTGATGCAGGAATTCCTGCGCGTCGAATGCAACAGCGAAGCCTGGAATCGCGGAAGCGATGATGACCCGCACGTGGCAAGCGTGATGCTGCCATACTCTGTCTGCAAAGACCTGTTCATCTTCGCACACGTGCGAGCCGGAACGCCCAACGTGTTCGTCGGCGGACATGTGCATGTTGGTCAGTGGACCGAAACCAAGTACGAATACCTCGACGAAACACTCAAGCATCCTGACAAGACATGGGAACCACAAGTGTGGGCAGTGGACGACGAGTACATGGAACGTGTGAACCAGATGGTGGAGCGTGGGTTCTTCTACATCTCTCGCACGTATGCCAAGAGCAGTCATCCTGGTACTGGCTTGGACAATACTCATGCCATGAGTGGGAGAACAGTATGAGTTTTAGTAATAGATGAGATGTAACATGACACCATTCGAGCTTCTGCTCAACTTGCATATGATGAAGGAAATTTTCTATGACATCACTAGATAAAAGACTAACTAACCTTGCAACATTTCTTACATCCATAAATGCAGGTGGAGGAGGTCTTATCATCCGAGCACGAGATAAGATTAGAAAATTGGAAAGCAATGTTAATCTTACACAAGAACAAGCTGAAGCATTGTCAGCATGGGCATGTGAATCTAAACGCAAGAATGGATGCACTGCATGGGGACCATTGTTCGATGATGCAATGCAAGTTGCTCACGATGTGAACAATCAACTCATGGAGAGATTCAAATGATCGGACCTTGCTTGTGTGGTGATCCGTATTGTCCATCATGTGGTGGCATGACAGAAGAACCAGAGTCATGCCCCATGTGTGGCAAGGATAACGTGGATGATGACGGCGAATTGCTGTTCCCAAAATCCGCGTGTTGTTCACGTGCATGTGAGATTTGTTGGATGGAAGAGGAACAACGTCGCATCACAGAAGAAGATGCGTACATGAACCAACTAGCGGAAGAGGCAGAGCTAGCCGACCCCGGTAGTAAAGGTAAGTAACATGATCGTCAACACGAAAGACTTCCGACTGGAGTGTGATCACGACCCAGACCCTGACCTTTCCTACATGGATCAAGAAGGATTCGAGGAAGAAAAGAAAGCCTGGGAGAATGGTGAATTGGTATGTGTGTACGTCAGAGCACGTATCCAACTTCACTTCAAATCGACCAGTAGCCTTGAAACAATCACTTCACCAGGATTGTATGGCATTGTTCTTCAAACCGTAGACATGGACGACGACCCGTACATTCTGGAAGTGTTCGAACAGGAATGCAAGCAATTGCTGGACATGCTTTTGGAATTGGGCGTGGACGTACATGGAACGGTGGCCGATGCCGTCGCCGCCGGTAGTTAGAAGTAAGTAACATGGGTTTGGATAAAGACCTGAAAGGGTTGACTGCCCGCCAGCAGAAAAAGTACATGGCATGGAGCATCGTACGAATGCTCAACTCCCCATGGACCACACGCTCTGGCTTTGCACAGATTATCAGAACGGGATTGCTAAAGCTTTCGGTAACTGAGCTGACCAATCTTCACCTGATGATCGAGATGTCACGTGGAATCATCACATACAACAAACTCGAAAAGCAGAAACTCAATTGCTTGAAAGACGTGCTGAAGGAGAGGGGCAATCAATGAGCGACGCACTGAGAAACATTCGCATCAGTTCATACATGGGTGGCAGCAACAGAAACTACGGACTCAATTCCGTATGTGTCGAACTCGGAATCATCGACTTGTATTTCTCGTACAGCACCGTGGTTGCATTTCGTTCGCCGGATACTGGGCTCGTGATCAGTGAGAACGATTGGGGACCGACAACTGGAAAGCATTTGAATGCACTCGGTTCGAAAGACGTACGCATTTCACGTGCGGAATTCGAACAGCAGTTGGCCGATATGCTGGAGAAGCACGGACTCGTAACTCCAACTATGGGTTTGTAACGTGCCGAACAAGAAGACAGTCGTACGTGTCGTGATTGCAGAAGATGACAAGCTTGCAAGATGCGATGCAAGCATTCGGTTCTGGCTGGAGCAATTCCGATATGCCGGTCTCATGCAAGTGAACCGCGACGATGAAACCGGGATGTGCTTCGATGTGCGCGCACCACATGGTGCAGGACGTGGTGCATCGGCAGAGCGCTGGGCAAAAGCAAACGCGGAGCGTATGCGTTCGTTTGGTATCAATGCCGTGTGCGCGCCTCCGTGGCCACACGAGTAGAAATCCAAAGTCAACGACCATGCGCGCACGCGTCACGCGCATAGACACAGATTTTATGGCATGACTTACAAGACAAGCGAAAAGCGCAGCATCCAATTCAACCCGACATACAAGCAAGCCCTTGAGATTGCGATGACCACCAGGCGTGGCTCGCTGTTGAAAGCTGCACCACTCCCCAATGCAGATGATCAAGTTCCACGTAACATCCCGGGACTGTGCGATCAGATCGAATACATGAACGAACTCATTGCTGGGTGATTGATATCATTGGCAATCGTGAGCGGCATCTTCACATCCTGTTTGAGATGTTGGACCTGATGCGAACCACAATAGGTGAAACGACTGAAGCAACCGACACCATCCGTTCAACCATCAACTCTGCATACGTGGAATTGCAAGAGTTCCAGAACGAGTACGATGAGATCGATTCGGAACTGAAAAATTCCTGACAGGAAAATTCCTGCGTAGGAACAAAGCCCCAAACTAAAAGCCACCCCGAAGTTGTAAAACGGTTTGACAAGTCCTGACCAGAAAAAAGCAGAAGAGATATAATCACGGTGTCAGTAAACAAAAAACCGTGATTGTTCTCGCGTGTGCGTACGCGGGATCTCTATAGATCTTTAGATCTATATGATCTTTTCTTTTCTTTGCTTCTTTCTTTTCTTTTGAGATACCTTCGCTACGCTCAGGTATCTTTCCGCGCGACGCACCTTCAAAACTCTGGTGATGCGTGGACAGGGTTTGTCAAACCGTTTTACAACTCGGGTTCAAGGAGTAGACCATGAGTACCAAAGACCTCAACGCAGAACGCATCCGTCTTCTCGTCAATGAACTGTACGAGACAGAGCGTGAGCTTGCGGAGTTGATGCGTGCCAGCAAGTACGACAAGAAGAAGACAGAGCTAAAGAAGCTGCTCGTGCATACCGTCGACCCGAACGAGAAAGGACAGCACGTGGTGATCGTGGATGGGCTGAAGGCAATCGCGTTCCAACGTGAAGGAAGTATCACCCTCGACAAGCAGAAAGCAAAAGAGCTGTTGCACCCGAACACGTTCAACGCGCTGAAGAAGATCGGTAAGGCGAGTGTCGTGCTCAAAGAAATCAAAGTGAGTGACGAATGAGCGACCACGAGCGCAGACACGATCTGCTACAAAGCATACGCCGAACAATGCTGTATGTCTCGGTGCCTGGCGCCGTGGCAATCGCATGTACTACATACGGTGCTGGATACCTGCACGGGTGGTTTGTCTTCGAAGGTAGCGGACCATACCGCACAGGCGTGGCAATCCTCATTGCGATCATCATCGGGTTTCTCTTCCGCGTGCCGTATCGCCTGTGGAAAAACTGGCTCGACGCACAGCCAGAAGAAGAACTCGCAAACGCAATCATGGATGGGATGGATGGCAGCAGCAAACCAACTGTTGTATCTGCTCAGTCAGGTTCCCAAAGCAAACCAGCAAACGCATTCGATCAGAACGATTTCGACGAGGCAACCAGGGTGTTGCTTTTGAAAATGGTGAAGCAGGCACGTAAGGATGGACTGCCATACGTGCCTGGTCAACAATTCTTCAACACAGTCCTGAAATCAATTCACTAGGAGGAAGCTATGTGTAGAAGTTTCAACATTATTGATTCTGCCATTCGTACCAAACACGAGGGGCAGTGCTTCGACTGCGACGACATTCGTACAGACCTCGTGCTTTCCGAATGGGGAGACGATGAGATGGTATGCCCTGGCTGTGAAGCTCGACGTGCGTTCGAGTACGGTCTGCCCCCGAAGGATGCAACGGGTTCGTCGTCCTCGCTACTGTGCGAGGTTGGAGGTTAGACATGGGTGCTCCGAGATGTCCTGAGTGCAACAAGTTTTGTTCACTCGAAATGGAAGAACCGGAACTGGACAGTTGCGAAGCTGATGAAGGTGTGTTGTACGTGAACGTACGGTTGTTGAAGAACTGTGCTGACTGTGGCACGGAGGTACGCGAGGCGTACCTGGAACTGGAGATTCCATTCGTTCTTCCCGACCACGATGAAGACGACGACATGACATTCGAGATCGAAGAGGAACCAGTCCTGGAAAACGAGGAGAAGTGCATCGGCAAGGGTCGATACATGCGGACGGAACATGGTGTCAGTGGTACTGCCCGCGTCAAGTGCATGATCGATTCGAAGTCGGATTCGAAAGAGACAGTCATCGAAGTGCCCATCACAATCGAGGATGGTACGGAAGCGGCTGGCAATTTCGAAGACACGTACTAAGCCTGTAAAACGGTTTTACAACATGCGTATCTGGCACCCAATACCTCCACTCTGTCTTGATCGTCAACGTTTACTTGGTGAGCACAGAGAGCTACATGCCATCTGGAATATCCTGACACAGAATAAGAATGGATATCGCAACCACCCTGAAGTGAAACGTTGGCGCAATTGGCTCAATGCTCTTTCACGTAGGCATGAACATCTAATAGCCGAGATGGAACGCAGAGGTTACAACCACCAATCGCCATTGCCGAAGTCACTACCGGCATATGATGATTGGCCACCGACATGGGAGCCAGTAGAAACCATGCGAAGAAAACTTGCGGAGAAACAGTGCAGAGCTAGCCGACCCCGGTAGTACATGAGTGATGTGCGTTGGAAAGAATTATACGATGAACTCGAAACCTAATACGTACAACATATCTTACTCTCAGAAATAGTTCGTCTTGTACATGCTGCCAATCGGACAGAAGATACTGGTTGCAAAATCATGCAAGAAAAGATGCTGAATAAAATTATAGCTATCCGCGGAGCACTTCGAGAGCTTGGACTAAAGGACAAGCTTCAAGTGGAATAGTATGGGCGCACGATACGTACATATCAGCGAAGAAGAGTTCGACGAGTTTGCCAGGTCCAAGAGTTTCCTGCGTACCAATGACCCTATGCTACATGCCAATGAGATCATCTACGAGCGGCATGCCCGCCATGGTATGGCACGCATGCTCATCTACTCCACCATCTCAACGATGGGTGGTGGCGGTCGCAAGGTAGGCAGTGATGCTATCCGCTTGGTACTCCAGGTGCTACGTGATACAGAGTGGGGCGGTGTCGGATGGAAAGCCAAGCGAGTGCACCGCACCAAAAACTGGCGTGCCAATCTGACAAGTAGGATGCACGATGCTGCGGAGATGGTACACACTGAGACGTGCCCGCTCTGTGGTCATGCAATGATCAAACGCACAGGCAAACACGATGAGTTCTTCTCGTGTATCATGTGGAGCAAGACAGGCTGCAATGGAAGCACGAGATAATACAAAATGAGTTATCGTATTTTGAATGCCAACAACGACATCATGCGTGTTGGCTGGGAAGACCCTGACAACCCTGGCGAGATCGTGGAGGAAAGCCAATGGGAGACGATAGAAGGAGCAGAGCTGGGGCTTTTGCTCCTACAGGAGTACGCAATCGGGGGAGCAATCGAAGAGTGCAAGGGTCTTCACATCGTGGAAATGCCAGACGGGTGAGGAAACCCAAGCGCACACCGAACCCGCAACAGCAAGCAGCCATCAACTGGAATGAAGAACCGGCGCTCGTGTCCGCTGGTCCTGGCTCTGGTAAGACGTGGGTCATCATCATGCGTATCGCACGCATGATTGCCGATGGCGTTGACCCACGTTCTATCCTGGCCACAACGTTCACAAAGAAAGCCGCTGGTGAAATGAACGAGCGGCTCAAAGCGCAAGGTGTCGACACGCGTGACATGTCCGTGCAGACCATGCACTCGTTCTGCTATCGGATGCTCAAGAACGAAACATATCGCAACTGGAATCTCGACGATGAAGACAAATACAACTTGCTGATCAAGATTGCCACTGGATTCCGTGGCATGAAGTGGAGCAACGTTGACATCACGTTGGTTGGTGGATTCATCTCGTTGTGCAAGAACTCACTCATCCGACCGGAAGATTCCGACCAGGCTCCGTTCTTGAAAAGCGACCCGTTCTTTGGAGACAGACGCTACCCGCATGCGTACTTCGAGGTTGAGGAACTTCGCAGGCAACGCCGACTGTTCACGTTCGATGACATGCTCATCGATGGTGTGGAGTTGTTGCAGAAGGACCGGCGGATTCGCGAGCGCATGCAGAGCAAGTACGAGTGGGTGATTGTCGACGAGTTCCAGGATTCCAACCTGGCGCAAATCAAACTCGTCGAGTTGGTCTCTGCTCCGCAGTGGAATCTCATGTGCGTTGGCGATGTTGACCAGTGCCATCCTCCTGGCACTCGTATCCTGACAGACATAGGATACAAAGCAATTGAAACATTGACAGAAGCCGACACTGTCAAAGGATGGAACCGCAAAGCACAGAAGATGATCGGTGGTCGTAAGATCAGAATTGGTAAACGACACTTCCGTGGAAACTTGGCAGTGCTCGATGTCGAAGGTCGTCGTATCGAGATGACTCCCGAACACAAAGTTCTTGCTCGTTGGTCAGACCCGTCTGATCGAAAGACATGCGTTGTGTACTTGATGTACAGAGAAGATCGTGGATACCGAATTGGTTGGTGTCAACTGATATCGAACACCACAAACACATTCCATTTGAAGCAACGAGCACGAATCGAAAAAGCCGAAAAGGTATGGATACTCTCACATACACAAAATAGGACAGACGCCAGTGTACTGGAATCAATTCTCTCTGTGAGATACGGAATACCAACGACGACATTCGAACCTGTCGATGGTGCAAAACACCTTACAGAAGAATCTATCACAACAATCTTCGACCATGTTGGAGAACATAGTATCAAAGGATCACATAAAGCACTTGACGATCATGGGCTAGATCCAGAGTTGCCACTTCTACCCTGGCCACGTCAAACAGTCGATGGTAAAACAGATGAAGATGTTTCATTCAGAAGGTCTACTATCTTTCCAGTGTATGCGAACAACGTAATACCTGGACTCATGAAGCTCCCACTTCCCGATGATAGAAACACATGGGGAGAAGTAGAAGAGTTCAAGTGGAGATACTACGTAGGACCAGTTTATTCCCTCGACGTCGAGAAAGATCATTCGTATGCAGCCGATGGAGTCGTTGTACTCAACTGTATCTACGAATGGCGCGGTGCCGTGCCTGCCTACATGACAAACTTCGAAACCACGTTCACCGAGATGCCGGAACCACATGTCATCTCGATGGGCACGAACTATCGCAGTGCACCGAACATCGTGAATGCCGCAGCCGCGTGTATCGCAAACAACGAGGCACGCATCACGAAAGAGTTGAGCGCGCACAAGACAGCAGAAGCCATCATCCAAGCCAAGCAATTGGTCGACTTGGACGAGGAAGCAAACTACGTTGCCGATGAAGTCGAGAGCTTGCACGGGGGCGATGGTGTACCACACGAATCAATGTTCGTGTTGTATCGAACCAATGCCCAGAGTCGAGCCATCGAAGAAGTGTTCTCCAAGCGCAAGATTCCCCACGTGGTACTCGGGTCAGCGAGCTTCTACCAGCGCAAGGAAGTCCAAGACTTGCTGTCGTACCTGAAGCTCATGTTGAATCCGAATGACCTGGAAGCTGGCGAGCGCGCAATCAATCGCCCATTCCGGTACATCTCGAAAGCAGTGGTCGGTGATATCGTCACCGAAGCAGAGCGAACAGGCATGAGCTTCTTGGACGCTGCGGACAAGATCTCTCGGCGCACAGGCAATGCCCGCATCGAGCAGTTCCTCGATGCGATTGGCACGCTCGAAAAACAATATGAGGATGCAGACGAAGACGAGACGATGAGCTGGTCGGTGGGAGCATTGCTTTCCACGCTCGTCTCGGAGACAAGCTACCTGGACTACCTGAATGCAAACGAGGGCAGTGACACGATGGAGAACAGCCGCGAGGCAAACGTCGGTGAGCTGATTCGTTCTGCGGACAGATACAAAGATATCCAAGAGTTCCTGAAGTTCGTGGACTGGCAGATTGCGGAGCGCAAGAAGCGCAAGCGCAACAAGAACAGCGTGACGTGCATGACCATCCACCGGGCCAAGGGACTGGAAGCACGAGCCGTGTTCATGATTGGTGTGAACGATGGCATTCTCCCCCATGCACGGGCGAAGCACCCATGCGAGGAGGAACGCCGGTTGTTCTACGTTGGCATGACCAGGGCGATGGAGTTCCTGTTCATCAGTGCAATCCAACAACTCGGCATGGAAAGCAGCACGTTCCTCAGTGTATCACAGTTCATCGACGAGGCTGGCTTGGAACTCACGCAGTACCAACCTGACGGCGAGTTGTTCGACAATCTGACAGAACATGAGCAAGCGCAGAAAGAACTGATACTGGCAATTGAAAAAACTGAAATCGATGCTTTCGAGGATGCACAAATCGCTGCGCTCTCGGAAGTGAACTGCGATGAATTGGCAATCGAAGAAGCCATCAACGAATCGCACCGCATTGGCAAACACTTCGGTGAGGCAGTCGCAGCGTACGATGAATCCATGGTCGAAGGTGATGACTTCGGCTGCGATGATGACATCGATTTCTAACTTGACACCAAACTATCTCACAGGTTACGGTCACTAACTCAGCGGGTGGCCTAAGACATGAACATACCGAATGACTTCAAAGCTGCACTTGCGAGTGCCTATCAGAGCAAGTCCTCTCTAGACAAACTGTTCGTGGAGCAAAAGCCGTTCATCATGCGGTTGGTTCGACATGCTCTGCGCTACAAACCATGGCAAGCAATCTCGGATGAAAATGACATCTTTCAAGAAGCGTGCATCTGGATTCTCCACTACATGTGGGAGTGGGACGACGAGCGTGGCGTCACCCTTGAACACTACATTGTGTACAACGTTGGCGTCAGGCTCCGTAACCAAATTGAAAAAGAACTACGTCATAAACGGAACCCTACATTTCCACCGAACACGATCATCTTTGATGACATCGACTCGGGTAACCCAGGTTCGCTCATTGAAACCAAAGAGTGCAAGCTCGACAGCGGCATACCGGACCCGGAACAACTGCTCGCTATTCGGCGAAGCTACGACCACATCAATGATAAGTTACCTCTCTTGGCGCGAGAGCTTCTTGATTGCCTCTTGCTTGAGGGCGGTAACTTCTCCGCAGCAAGCAGACGACTACGACGAAGAGGAAGAGTCCGAATGAATCGCGAGATGTCGGACGACGCCTTTAGGCAGTGGCTGCGGAGCAACTTTTTTGACCAGTTGAGAACAGCGCTGGAAGAGACACATATAATCAGGTCGGAGGCACCGAAGTTGTAAAACGGTTTTACAGCCCGTGCCACAGCAGAGAACAGAGAACTGAGGGGACGCAATCGCGCGGCCTAGAAGTAAGACAGAAGTATTGGAGGAAAGAAAATGGCGAAGACAAAGTCAAAGCTGAACATGGCCGCGATGAAGAAAGCGGCGAAGGAACTGAGCATCCGTCTGCCGAAGGGTGATCCCAAAGCAGCCGCAGAGGCAATCCGCGAGCACATGCACGCGAACTACGAGGAAGACAGCCTCGCAGCGTGCGGCAACTGCGGGTACGAGGCACAGATCGATTTCGATCCGTGTCCGTACTGTGGCGTGGAACTCGGAGAGCCGGGTGAGGAACCGCCTGAGAAAACCAAGAAGCCCAAGACCAAGAAGCCCAAGACCAAGAAGCCCAAGACCAAGAAGAAGGGCAAGAAAAAGCCCGTGGAACTCGCGAAGCCCGATCCCAAGATGATCGAGGAATGCGAGCAGCGCATCGACCGCATCCAAAGCTTCAAGGCGAACATCGCCGAGACTGCATACGAGATC
>Ga0272441_10007222_pt1 | contig 18156 bp, 17 predicted proteins | sample SSMProp6N_FD_193582 | JGI IMG/M metagenome (GOLD analysis project Ga0272441, IMG submission 193582) | Marine sediment archaeal communities from Little Sippewissett salt marsh, Falmouth, MA, United States - SSM-Prop-6N | ecosystem: Environmental > Aquatic > Marine > Wetlands > Sediment ... | reverse complement strand
GGTACGATCCGCGGTGATTTCGGACTGAACCTGACCATGAACCTAGTACACGGCTCGGACTCGCTTGCGTCGGCAGAGCGAGAGATCGCACTTTTCTTCAAGCCCGATGAGCTGTTTGATTATCAGTTGACGATGCAAGTCTGGATGTAACCCGACCGAGAGAAAGCGTGCTGAACTCCAGAAGCACGCGAACCGATCGATGAATGGAGGACAATGATGGATCTGTCGAAGCGCTACCAACCGGCGGAAGTCGAAGCGAAGAATCACCGCTACTGGGAAGAAGGCGGTTTCTTCCGGGCTGTCGCCGGCGGCGCTGGGAAAGATCGGTTCTCCATTGTCATTCCGCCGCCGAATGTCACCGGCAGGCTCCACATGGGGCACGCCTTGAACAACTCGCTTCAGGATATCGTCATCCGGTACCACCGAATGAACGGTGACAAGACGTGCTGGTTCCCTGGAACGGATCACGCGGGGATTGCGACCCAGAACGTGGTGGAGAAGAGCCTTGCCGCGGAGGGCGTCTCTCGGCACGACCTCGGGCGCGAGGCGTTTGTGGATCGCGTGTGGGAGTGGAAGGCCAAATACGGTTCGGAGATTATCGACCAGCTGAAGGCGCTCGGATGCTCGTGTGATTGGTCGCGGCTCCGGTTTACGCTGGACGATGGGTTGTCGCAGGCAGTTCGCGAAGTGTTCGTGACGCTGTACGAAGAGGGGCTAATCTACCGTGGCGCGTATCTCGTCAACTGGTGTCCACGGTGTGAATCGGCGATCTCCGATCTTGAGGTGGAGCACAAGGAGATCGAAGGTGCCCTGTACTACATCCGCTATCCATTGGAGGATGGCGAGTCGTTGACGATCGCGACTACGCGGCCCGAGACCATGCTGGGTGACACGGGAATCGCTGTCCATCCGGACGACGAGCGGTTCAAGCATCTGATTGGGAAGACGGCGCGTTTGCCGATCCTGGATCGCGTGTTGCCGATTGTCGCTGCGGAGCAGGTTGACCCGGCGTTTGGAACCGGAACGCTCAAGATCACGCCGGCACACGATCCGATCGATTTCGAGATCGGGCGAACGAACGATCTCGAATCGATCAACATCCTCAATACCGATGGAACAATCAACGAGAACGGTGGGCCGTTCGCCGCGATGGATCGGGAGACGGCGCGCAAGGCGGTTGTCGAGCGTCTGAAGGCCGATGGGTTCCTGGTGAAGATCGAGCCGTACCGCCACGCTGTCGGCCATTGTGAGCGGTGCCACACGGCTGTCGAGCCGCTGATCTCGACCCAGTGGTTCGTCCGGATGAAGCCGCTCGCCGAGCGCGCGATCGAGGAAGTGGAGGGGCAACGGATCCAGTTCGTGCCCGATCGCTGGACGAAGCTGTACTTCGACTGGCTCGAGAACATTCGCGATTGGTGCATCTCGCGGCAGCTGTGGTGGGGACATCGGATCCCGGTATGGTACGGGCCGGACGATCGCGCATTTGCCGCTCGAAGCGAGGCCGATGCGGCGGCGGCGGCGAAATCCCACTACGGACATGATGTCGAGCTGAGACAGGACGAGGACGTGCTCGATACGTGGTTTTCGTCATGGCTGTGGCCGTTCTCGGTGATGGGGTGGCCCGATGAGACCGAGGACCTCAAGGCGTTCTTCCCGACGACGTTCCTGCTGACGGGGTTCGATATCCTGTTCTTTTGGGTGGCGCGGATGATCATAGCGTCGCTCCATTTCATGGATGAGATCCCGTTTGAGAAGGTCTACATCACCCCGCTGATCGTCGATGAGAACGGTCAGAAGATGTCGAAGTCCAAGGGAAACGCGATCGATCCGATGGAACTGATCGGGGAGTACGGCGCGGATGCGTTGCGCCTCGCCATGGCGCATGTAACGGGGAAAGGCCGGACCGTTCGGATGCCGTGGACACAGCTTGCCGATGCACGGAACTTCCTCAACAAGATCTGGAACATGTCCCGGTTTGTCCTGATGCAGCTTGGCGATGAGCGGCCTGTACTGACGGATCGTCCGAGCGCGGTTGAGGACCGATACATCCTGTCTCGACTGGCGGCAACTGTGTCTGGCGTACGCGATCATCTTGAGGCGTACAACTTCAATCTGGCGGCCGAGCTGATCTATGAGTTCACGTGGCACGATGTCTGTGACTGGTACCTTGAGATGGCGAAGGTGCGTCTCCAGCACAGCCCCGAGGATGGTGTCAAGGGTGTCCTCCATCATCTGCTCAAGGAGGTTGTCCTTCTGCTGCATCCGTTTGTGCCGTTCATCACCGAGGAGATCTGGCAGGCGCTGGGTCAATCGTCGTCGGTGTCGGTCGCTCCATTTCCCGCGGCCCATGAGGCCGATCGAGATGAGAAGGCCGAGACCGTGATCGCTGCGTTTCAGGAAGCCGTGTCGGGTGTTCGAGCGATCCGTGCCGATCTGAACGTGCCACAGAAGGCGGAGATCGGCGTGATGCTAAAGACGGCGGCGACCGAGACGATCGATGCACTTCGCGAGAGCCTCGAATCAATGAAGGCGTTGACCGGTGCCACAACGTGGGCGTTTGGCGATGATCTGGCGCCGGCAGCGGGCTCGGCACGGAAGATTCTCTCATACGGCGAGTTGTTTGTCCCGCTCGCCGACCTCGTCGATCTGGATGCAGAGCGCGCCCGACTCGAGGCAGAACTCCACGGCGTGGCCGCAGATCTGTCCAAGGTTGAAGGCAAGCTGAGCAATGAGCAGTTCCTCTCCCGCGCGCCAGCGGACGTCGTGGAGAAGGAACGACGCAAGCACGAGGAGTTCGCGCAGAAGAAGAAGCGGTTGGAGGCGAATCTCGCTTCACTTGGGGTGTGATGGAGTATCGGGAGGCTAGAGCTGTTCTCGACCGACTCCCATGGCTAGAGGTGAAGCCGGGTCTGTCTCGCACCGGGCGGCTTCTCGATCTGCTTGGGCACCCTGAACGCGCGTTTCCTGCGGTCCATGTTGCGGGGACCAACGGCAAGGGATCCGTCGTTGCGATGCTCGATGCCGTCTTGCGGCGGGCCGGATACCGGGTCGGTCGGTTCACGTCTCCCGAGCTGGTCGATTTCCGTGATCGGATTGCGATCGATGATCGTTGGCTGCCCGAAACGGATTGGGCAGCCGGGGTGTCTCGGATCCGTCCTTCGCTCGATTCCGTTGCAGATCGTCCGACCCGGTTTGAGGCTGTCACGGCGCTGGCGTTCGATGCGTTCGCTCGGCAAGCGATCGACATCGCACTTGTCGAGACGGGCCTCGGAGGACGGTTCGATGCAACGAATCTCGTGCGGCCGATTGTCTCTGTGTTGTGCAACGTAGCGTTGGACCACTGTGCCGTGCTCGGTGGGTCGATCGAACAGATCGCATGGGAGAAGGCCGGGATTGCCAAGCGAGGGGTCCCGTTGCTGATCGGGGAGGTTCCTCCGCAGGCCCTGGCGGTCGTTCTTGCCGAGTGTGCCGAGGTCGGCGCCGTACCGGTGGACGCGGATCGGATCGATGTGCAGCGAACAGGCGGCGACTGGGGAAGCACGACGTACCGCGTTGTGCGTGAGGGGCTTCCGCAAACGATCGAGCTCGGTCTTCTCGCGGAGTATCAACGAGACAACCTACAGGTCGCACTCGGCGTCCTTGAACTTCTCCGGGAGCAGGGCTTCGCCGTCTCGGATGCGGCGATCGTCGGCGGACTCCGCGAGGCACGATGGCCAGGCCGATTCGAGGTTGTCCGGCGAACACCGAATGTTGTGCTCGATGGTGCGCACAACGTTGCCGGGGCCAAGCGGCTTGCCGAGGAGGTCGAGAGACTCGTTCCGGAACGGGGGCATCGTCGTCTTCTGCTTGGCATCTTGAAGGACAAGGATGTCGATGGAATCGCGAGGAGCCTGGCAGAATCGGTCGACTGTGTGACCCTGTGTGCGTCGACAAGCCCTCGTGCGCTGCGAGCGGTCCAACTCCAGAAGAGGGTGGGCGGACTGTTTCTGCAATCAACGTGGTATGATTCGGTGGAGGGAGCGCTGGAGCGGTTGGTGCCCTCACTGTCCGGCCGTGAAACGCTCGTGATCGCCGGGTCGCTCTCGGTTGTTGCCGAGGCGCGGCGGTGGTTCGGGGAGGATCGTTGAAGACGCTCGTGGAGAAGGTTGTCGAGGCCGGTGTGCCCAGGCATGTCGCGTTGATTATGGATGGCAATGGTCGCTGGGCTGCGGCTCGCGATCTGCCTCGTTCGGCCGGACACCACGCAGGAGCGGAAGCTGCGGAACGTCTGATTCGGTTTGTTGGCCCCAAGCTGGGGATCGAGTATCTGACGCTGTTTGCGTTCTCGGCGGAGAACTGGTCGAGGCCTCCTGAGGAAGTCGAGGACCTGATGGGGCTTCTGCAACAGTTCATCGAGGAGAAGGTCGATACGTTCGTCGATGCCGGAATCCGATTGCGTGTGATCGGCGAGATTGGCGAACTGCCGCCGAATCTCGCCCAAACGGTCAGGGCCGCGGTTCGCCGAACGGAAGACGGGGCGAAACTCCAGCTGACGATTGCCCTCAACTACGGATCCCGCCAAGAGATGGTTCGGGCGTGCAGAGAGATCGGACGTGCGGTAGCCTTGGGTGCGCAGGCCCCGGATACGATCGATGAGCGGCTCGTGGGAAGCTGTCTCTACACGACGGAGATTCCGGATCCGGATCTGATCATCCGCACAAGCGGCGAGACGAGGCTGTCCAATTTCCTCCTGTGGCAAGCTGCATATGCGGAACTTCACTTCTCGGACACCTACTGGCCGGCGTTTACGCCCGCAGAGTTCGTGGAGATCCTGGCGTCGTTCCAAGCCCGCGAACGTCGGTTCGGTGGATTGGGAGAGGAGAAGGCGGAATGAATCTGCTAAAACGTGTCGCAAGTGCATTGGTGGCGGGTTCGGCTGTCTTCGCGATCTTGTACCTTGGGGCGCGGTACGAGCAGCAGTGGGTTGTCGGTCCGCTGATTCTGTTTGTGGCCTACCCCTCGGCGCTGGAGTATCTCCAACTCATGAAGCGGCTCGGCATTCGGCTGGCGGCGCCGGAATTCCTTGTTTGGATCCCGGTTCTTACACTCAGCTACATCGTCTTCGACGGTCGATACTCGGATGTCGTTTTGCTGCTTGCGATCGCGTACCAGGTGCTTCGCTACCTCGGAGATCTACCTCACCGAACGGGTCTGCTGCAGGCGGTGGCCGGTGTATTCGGCTTGTTGTACATCCCCTGGTTACTGCAGTACTTCTATCTGATCTACATCGGGGGCGCGGGGCAACTGCCTCATGTCGGAGCGATCAACGCGCTCGTCGTGCTGCTCATGGTCTGGGGCTATGACAGTGGCGCGTACTTCATCGGTAGTGCCATCGGACGACACAAGGCGTTCCCGACGGTCAGCCCATCCAAGACATGGGAAGGGATCGCCGGTGGGTTTGTGTTCACAGTGATCGGAGCACTCGTCGGCGCATCGTTCTCGCCGGTGTGGCGGGAATTCGTGTTCTGGGGAGGGCTTCCACATGTGTTGCTGTCGTCTTTCTTGGTCGGATGGGCAGTCCAGCTTGGTGATGTCTTTGCGTCGAAACTCAAACGAGCGGCCGAAGTGAAGGATTCGGGGACGTTTCTTCCCGGACACGGCGGGGCGCTCGACCGGATCGACGGACTTCTGTTCGCACTCCCGGTGTTCTACTTCTACTACCACTATGTGATCCGATTCTTGTAGCGTGTGAGTGGAAGACCCCCAAACCCCAGAAGGGCCTAGAAATCGGGCATCCAAAGGCATGTGCTTCCAATGCGATGCTGCACAAAGTGAAGGGCGGCCGTGCTTGTCGCTCGGCCGCCCTCTCCGGGTGGTGAAAAAGATGAGGGGGTTCTTTCTCGGGCCGACTATAGCACAATCGCAACGTGTTGTCCGTAATGCACATCACGTACATCGCCATAAACAGGTTGCTGTCTTGCATAGAGGGCTCGAATCCTTCAGGGGGAGCGCTAGGGTGCCACATCGGTGTCCGTAAGGTCTGCGAGTGACAGGGAGTCCAACATCTGCTTGAATCGCTCGTCAATCCGGGCCCACGCGGTTCTTGTGGGACAGATATCCGTCAATCCGCACGAAGCCCCTGGCCCGAGGCATCCGACCAGATCCAGCGATTCGTCGAGTGCTTCAAGCACCTGGCGGACCGTGATGGTCTGCGGGTCTCGTGCGAGGTGGTATCCACCTTTTCGCCCCTGCGTCGACGAGACAAGGCCGGCCTGTCGCAGATGATGCAGGATCTTCTCGACAAACGAACGGGACAGGGAATACTGGTTGGCAATCGCAGAAGCAGGAAGCGGATACTCCTCACCGGTGCGGGCGAGCTCAAGAACGGCGATCAATCCATAGCTTGATTTCTTGGTAAGTTGCACGGCACCTCTATTCGGATTCCGACTTCTTGTCGGCGAACGCCTCGTACCGTTTCTCGAGTGTGGCAACCTCCTTGGCAATCCGCTCATGCCGCTTGAGGAGGGCGTCGGGGATCTCCTTCCCTTCTTGGGAAAGGTAGGCGTAGATCGCTTCATTCAGCGCGTCGGCGGCAAGCGCTGAGCAATGCATCTTGACCGGTGGCAGTCCCCCGAGTTCATCTGCCACATCACGGTTGGTCAATCGAATCGCCTCCGCGATTGTCCTCCCTTTTGCCAGATCGGAAACCATGGAGGATGTCGCGATGGCTGCCGTACAACCGAATGTCTCCCACGAGATATCGGCGACGATGTCGTTGCCGGCATCATCCTGCTCGATCTTGATGTAGAGCCACATAACGTCGCCACAGACGATGTTCCCAACTTTCCCGATGGCTGAGTAGTCTTCTAGCTTGCCCATGTTGTGCGGACTGCGGAAGTGCTCGATGACCTTCTCCGTGTACATGCTATCCACCTACCTTGAATGGCGAGATCGATCGTAGTTCAGTGACCACATTGGGCAGCACGTCGAGGAATGCATCGATCTCTTGACTTGTGGTATCACGTCCCATGCTGACGCGCAGGCTGCCGTGCGCCATCGAGATCGGGATTCCGATGGCAACAAGCACATGGCTTGGTTCGAGGCTTGGGGAGGAACAGGCCGATCCGGTGGACACGGCGATGCCATGCTCGTCAAGCTTCATCACTAGGCTCTCTCCCTCGATTGCTTCGAAGCTGAAGTTCGCAATGTGCGGCAAGCTCTCCACAGGGTGGCCGTTCAGGCGTGTTCCTGGGAGCCGAGTGACCGTATCGATCAACCGTGCACGAAGGGCACGCAGCTTCCCGGAGACAGCCTCTTGCTCCTCAAACGCCAGTCTTGCTGCCGCGGCCAGTCCGACAATCCCCGGCACATTCTCGGTGCCGCTTCGTCGATCTCGTTCGTGGCCGCCGCCATGCAAGATGGGTACCAGCTTGACGCCGTCTCGGACGAATAGCAGACCGACGCCCTTTGGGCCGTGGAACTTGTGTGCGGAGATCGAGAGAAGATCTACTGCATCGATGGGAAGTGAGACCTTGCCAAGAGCCTGCACGGCATCGGTGTGCAAGAGAACACCATGACTGCGGCAGATCCGGCCGACTTCATCGATCGGCTGCAGTGTTCCGATTTCGTTGTTCCCGGTCATGATGGAAACGAGTGCTGTGTCGGGGCGGATGGCCCGTTCCACATCCTCCGGGTCGATGCGTCCCGTTGGATCGACGTCAAGGACCGTCACATCGAATTCCTGGGTCCGAAGCCACTCGGCCGAGTGTAGCACTGCGTGATGTTCAATCGCTGTAGTGATGATGTGCTTGCGATTGCCCGCGGCAAACGCCCCGCCGATGATCGCGAGGTTGTTTGCCTCTGTGGCTCCAGCGGTGAAGACGATCTCTTTCGGTTGAATGCCAAGAAGTGCTGCGATCGTATTGCGGCTTTCGGCCACGGCGGAGTATGCTTTCCGGCCAAACACATGAAGGCTGGACGGGTTACCATAGGTGTTCGAGTAGAATGGAGCCATGGCCTCAGCAACGGCTGGTGCCACGGCGGTTGTCGCGCTGTTGTCGAGATAGATAAGGTCCGCCATCTGAATCACCGGCGGAAATCCTACCAAAAGAGTCAGGATTAGTCAACCGAGAAACCTAGCGGCGGCTTCCGGGTGACGACCCGGTGGAGTATGAGTGCTACACCTGCTCGAACTGCTCTTTCGAGGCGCCGCAGTCTGGGCAGGTCCATCCTTCGGGAAGATCCTCGAAAGCGGTTCCCGGCTTGATGTCGGTTGTTGGATCCCCAACGTTCGGATCATAGATATACCCACAGACAGTGCATTCCCACTTGTCCATTACCCACCTCCTTCCGATCGGGGTGCTTCAATCTCGTTTGCGATCTCCACCGTGGAACCGGAATCGTTGTCCGCGGCTCCCGGTGTTGTCTCGGAATCTCCTGGCGCTGCCAAATCGTCATCTCGTGTCTCTGGCTCCGGTTCGACTTCGACCTCCGGGAGTCCCGCGACGTGGAAGCGGAACTCCTCTACTGTGCTGAGGCCGAAGTGGCGGAGGAACTCCCGGGTTACATGGAGCAGAAGACTTCTTCCGCTCTCCTCGGCACGCAGCAGGTTGCGGCGTAGAAGCTCCTGAACGTGCGCGTAGGCCTTGTTGCCCCGAATCTTGACCAGGTCGGACTGGAGCATCGGATGGTTGTACGCGATGACGGCAAGGGTGCGCAGGATCGGGCGAGGGATGTCCTGTTGTGGAGCCAGGTGCGAGACGCGATCGATATAGAATGCCTTCACGCGAAACGCGGAGCGCCCTTCTTGCATGTGCAATTCCAGCCCATGTGCCTCACGGTCGTATTCCTGCTTCAGCTCGGCGAGCAACCGGTCGATGTACTCGCGCTGAACCCCTCCAAGAATCTTCGCCAAACCTCGACGGCTCAGCGGCTGAGGAGAGAGGAAGAGCGCGGCTTCGGCCAGCGCGCGATCCTCCATTTCGTTTGCCGTGCGCTCTTCAGACATGGTCGCTCGGTGGGTTGTCAGGACGCAACATCATTCTTCCGCGGTCAACTGGATCAGAATATCCCCAAGGAACTCGCTTTGGGAACAAGAGATCCGACCTTCGGCTGCAAGATGGAGGATATGGAAGAACTTCTCGACGCGTTCCTCTTTGTCTCCACGATCGAGGAGTTTGAAGAAGCTCAACACGCGTCGCCCGGAGAGCAGGTTCGCGATCTTCTCGAACAGGTTGTGAAGACGGACTGTGAAATCTGTTCCGCCAAGCTCGTAGTTCTCAAACGGATCTACGTCATCCAACTCCACCTGCTCGATCAGCCGCTCGGCCCGGCGTCGACTGACCTTCATCGCGGCAGTCAGTGCGTCTCGTAGATCGAGAAGCGTGACCTGGCGGCGAGGGCGTCGAAGTACGGGAAGGTAGAATGCATCGGGATCTTCCGGCAGCTCCCATGTGTCGAACTCCTCTTCGATCGCATCCTCTAGCTCGGCAACGAGCGCGTCGCGATCCGTGGGTCGTTCCATCGCGAGGAGGACGTCGGATTTCATGCGCAGGAGGATCGAGCACGTGAGGACCATCCGGCCGGGGATTTCGAATTCGAGATCTCGAAGCGCCTGCATGTACTCCCGATACCGTCTGGCGAGGATTGTGAGATCGATGTCCCACGGATCCATGTCTGACGTGAGGCGTTCGAGAACCCCTTCCCACGTACTGCCGATCAGCTCTTCAATAGGGATCTCAGCGATCCGCATTGTGTCCACGCTCTGTGACTCCTCCTAGCTCAGACTCAGGGCCAGTATTTCTGAAACGCCATTCTTGATTGTCACTCCATAGGCCCGGTCTGCGTGACGAACTGTTTCCTCGTTGTGCGAGACAACGATCACCTGGATCCGCTTGGCATAGTCCCGAAGCATCCGCGATAGGCGCGTCGTATTCATCATGTCAAGCGCCGCATCGACCTCGTCTAGAATGAAGAACGGGGCGCTCTGATGCTCCTGAAGCGCGAAGATAAACGCGGTTGCGACCAGCGTTTGCTCACCGCCGGAAAGAGAATCGATGATATGTGGATCCTTGTCCGGAGGGTGGGCCTTGATCAGCAGGCCAGACGAGATGTCGCCCTCTTGCTCCAGTTCCAACGACGCACTCCCTCCTTCGAACAGTCTCTCGAAAATCCGCTTGAAGGCGGCGTCGATCGACTGAAGCGTCTCGAGGAATCGAGCGCGCTTCTTCTCTTCGATCTCGCCGATCAACCGCTCGATCTCGAGCTTCTCTCGTTCCAGTGCGTCCACGCGCTCACGGAACAGGTTGAACTCCGCTTCGTAGGCATCGTGTTCGTCGATGGCCCGCATGTTGATCGGTTCAAGCCTTCGAATACGTCGTCTCCCTTGCTCGACGCGCCGTTCCAGCTCCTTGAGCGGCTCGTCGATGTAGTACTCGGGGTCTCGGATTTCCTCTTCACTGCCGAGCGTGTCTAGCTCCGCTTGAGCCTCGGCCTCTTCCCGCTCGTATCGGGACAGGGCGCGGCGGAGGTTCTCCAGACCCTGATACGCTTCACGGCGGCGCTCCCGCAACGAGTGAAGCTCATCGCTTCGCGTAGACGCCTCTCCTTTGACCCGATCCTTGGTTTGTTGCTGGTCCGTGAGATTCCTCTCTTGGGTCTCGAGTCGAGCTTCGGCCTGAGCGATCTGATCGTCGATCGCTTCGATCTCCTTGCGGAGCTTCGAGATCTGTTGGCGGCGCTGCGTGACGTCGAATCCACTGTCCTTTGGCTTTGCCGTGCCTTTGCCCTTACGGCTGTTCGGGCGCCAACCTCCAGTCAGCGCGCCGCCCTTGCTTTGCAGATCCCCATCGAGCGTGACGGCCCGAACGCCGTCTACATCTTGCAGCGCTTCGAGATTTTCGGCCACAACGGTATCGGAGAGGACGTACTCGAAGGCACGACGATACTTTTCGTCGAACTCAACCAAGTTGATCGCGTAATCGATGATTCCCGCGCGCTTGAGCGCCTCGGCGGATGCGAGCCCCTTGCGCATGGTCACAAGGCGACGGAGCGGAAGAATCCTCGCTCGGCCCAGCCGCTTCTCTCTGAGATAGTTGATCGATTCGACCGCTGTTTCGCGTGTGTCGACCACAAGATCGTTCAGACTTCCGCCGGCAGCTGTTTCGAACGCGACCTCGAATCCGGACTTCGGCGTTGCCAGCGACATGATCGTGCCGTAGACACCACCTCGCTTTCGCTCGAGCAACGCCTCCACGGCCGGATTTACGCGCTGGCCGCCGGAGGATGTCGAACTGCGCGCGGCTTCCGCGGCTTTCATCCGCGTGATCTCGTCGATCATCTCTTCGAGGTTCTTGATCTGTTGACGCTTGAAGCTGATCTCGCTTCGCTTGTGGAGGATATCGGAACGGAGGCGCTCGACCTCCTTGACCAGGGTGACCTGCCCTTCGCCGGACAGGTCGTCCTGCATGCCTTCAAGTTCCCACTCCTTGTTCTCGATCTCTTGGTCGAGCCGCGTGACCTGCTGCTCGAACTCTGCGATCCGCTCGTCCATTCCCTTTCGTTCTTCTTTGGCGTGGGCGAGCTTCTCAGAGATCTTCTCTCGCTGCTTGTGAACGATCGAGCGTCCAAGCCGCTCCTGTTCTTCATTGAGTCGCTGATACTCCAGTGCGGCGTCACGCTCCTTCTGCAGTGCGAGAAGCCTCCGTCTCCGCTCGGCGAGGATCACGCGATGTGTGTTCAGCTTGGACTTGACATCCTTGAGTTCGAGGATCGCTTTGCGGCGCTTGTCATCATAGGCGGCGATGCCGCTGACTTCGTCGATGATCTCACGCCGGCGAGTGGGCGTTCTGCGAACGATCTCGGTGATCCGTCCTTGTGCGATCAGTTGCTGTCCGTCTGGATCGATCCGTGCGGCCTCGAGGACCTCATCGATTTGGCTTCGCGGACAGCTCTTCCCCATGAATGTGTACGTCCCTGACTTGCGGGTGATCCGACGACCAATGGTGACCTCAGGGACCGACTGCCCGTCTTCGAGGAACCGATCGAATGCGCCATCATCGTTGTTGAGGAAAAGGACGACTTCGGCGGCATCGGCCGGCTTGTACCGATCTCCACCGTTGAACACCAAGTGTTCAAGTCGATCGGCGCGGAGCTGTGACGATCGTCTTCCCATGACGAAGCTGACGGCATCGAACAGGTTGGACTTGCCGGATCCGTTCTCTCCGATGATTGCCGTCATGCCATCGAAGAACGGCACCACCGTCTGTTTGCGGAACGACTTGAATCCGGCGAGCTCCAACTTCTTAATCCTTGTCATCTGAGTTTCCCGGTGGTCCTGCTTCTGCCGTGAGAGAAGAGGTTCAACTGAACGATCTCTCGCTGCGTTGGTGGGGGATCTTCGAGAAGGAGTTGTTCGATCTTGTAGCGGTTGTAATCATTGGGTTCGGAGATTCCCTCCTCCCATCGGATGATCGATGGTGTCGAGACTCCCAATCGCTTCGCGATCGCTCGTTTGCTCCACCCGTTCCGCAGCCGGAAACCCTGCAGGCGTCTTCCCAGTGTGTCCATCCGGGAGCCCCCCCTCACGTGTTTACCAATATAACTTCTGTTACATCTTAGCGCAAAAAGGAACGTGAGGGGCCTTGCGAGCCCCTCACGTGGTATCTGTTCCCCCTCACCTATTCATCATTCAATCCATCGACTAGTTGTTGCCGAGGAATCCCCAGATCAGGGCGCCGACGCCTGCAAGCAGGGCGACGATCGAGATGAAGAACAGCGTGTCGATCTGGGTCTGGATGTCGTTGTTCTCTTCCAGAGCAGCGACGCGGGCCGACAGACCTTCCATCTCTAGCGATCGACTGGCGGACCAATCCTGAAGCTCCACGTTGACCTGCTCGGACAGACCGGCAATCGCATGATCGAACCCTTCGAGCTTGGCACGGTTGTTGTCGATGCGAATCGCCAACGCAGCCATCGATCGTTCGAGTTCGATAACCTTCTTCTTGAACGTTCCGACGTCCTCGTCTTCAAGCGCCTGAACGCGTGTATTGAGATCCCCGACCTGTCCTTGCAGCATGGAGATGTCGGCTCCCGTCGCATCGCGAAGCGCGGCGAGATCGCCGTACAGGCCATCCCGAAGTACGGCAAGATCGGCGTAGACGCCATCTCGCAGTGTCGAAAGCTCTGCGTAAACCCCATCCTCGAGTGTGGAAAGCGCGATGTAGACGCCATCTCGCAGCGTATCGATGTCGCCGTAGACGGCAATCTTGAACGCCTCGAACTCGACGACATGGGTCGCAAACGCATCGGCTAGTGCGTCGAATTCCTCTCGCAGCGCAGCAAGATCTGCGATATCGAGATCCAACAGCACCTTCAGCTCATCGACAAAGGCGGATAGCTCGGAAAGTCCGGCTTCGAGTGCGACAACGCGGACCATCAGCTCCTGCTGGGTTGCGGCCAGTGCATCAACATCGGTACGCAACCCGATGATCTTGCCTTCGGCCTCTTTGATCTCTACCGACACAGCGGTCACGATATCCTTGTAGTCCTCGATTCGCGCATCGAGTTCATCGATGTCCGCCATGTTCCCTTTGATCTCGCTGATCAGCTCGCCCATCAGCGCTTGAAGTCCGCCGAACGTGGCCTCCATCGCTGAGAGCTCCTGCTCTAGTAGTTCCGAGACCGCCTGGGCGCCTTCTTCCTGGCCATAGCCAACGAACAGGAAAACAAGGAGCGACAAGGCGGTCACCGCCGTGACAGAAAGCGCTCTCTTCATCGTCGTCCTCCTTTTAGGATTCCGTATGTTCGCTTGAGATTAGCGTTTCGGAGCAAGCCAAGAGAGGACCAGTGCCGCGTGCCCGTTGACCGTTTGTCAGGCAGTGCATGGACATCTGTCCGACGAGGACGATCCTCGGCAAACATGCTCGAAGCTGTGAGAGGGGAACAGGATGGGGAAAGACGATCAGAATTGCATCCGCGCATGCTTGCACCCTTGCGACCTGAAGATGCCCATGCTACAATGCGGCCATTCCGCGTAGCCTATGAAATCCACATGGCGCGGGCGTTATCGTGCCTTCTAGATCAGTGGAGAAGGCACGAAACTCGAAACGGGGGTGCACTCAGTCTAATGAGTGAGTATGTGTTGATTGCCATTCCGGCGGCGATTGCCGTTCTGGCGCTTGTGAGTGCTTATCTGTTCAACCGATCGGTTGTACTGAAAGCGCAGGGCACGGATCGCATGAAAGAGCTCCAGGGATACATCCGCTCTGGGGCGTTCACATTCATGATCTCCGAGGCGAAAGTGATGCTGATCACCATGGCGGTGATTGGTGCGATCCTTTGGATCCTCTTCTACTGGGAGATCGCAGTCGCTTTCTGGATTGGGTCGCTTCTCTCGCTGGCTGCAGGATTCATCGGGATGAACGCGGCGACTCACGCCAACGCTCGGACAGCGAATGCGGCGCAGAAGTCGTTCAAGGACGCGCTCAACGTGGCGTTCTCCGGTGGAAGCGTGATGGGGCTCTCTGTGGCCGGTCTTGCGGTGGTCGGGTTGGTGCTGGTCGTCGTCCTGTTCCGTAAGTGGTTCGCCCCGGGCGCGCTGCACATTGAGACACGTTATCTGTTCGGCGTCCAATCTCTTGGGGTTAACTTCATCCGCGGTGCGCTCATCGTCAGTGCCTACTCGATGGGGGCTTCGCTCGTGGCGTTGTTTGACCGCGTCGGAGGAGGCATCTACACCAAGGCAGCCGACATGGCGGCCGATATGGTCGGCAAGGTCGAGATGCACATCCCCGAGGATGACCCGCGAAACCCGGCGACGATTGCGGACAATGTGGGAGACAACGTCGGAGACGTCGGCGGGTTGGGTGCAGACCTCTTCGAGTCGTTCGTCGGCGCGATCATCTCTGTCATGGTCATGGTCGCCTACATCTTCGTGGGTCGCGGGAACGCGAGTTTGCAGGATCTGATCGCAAGGATCGGATTCGGCTCCGGGCTGACGGAAGCAAACTACTGGTGGCTCATGCTGGGGCCACTGGTTATCGTGGCCGGCGGCATGTTCGCTAGCCTCCTCGCCATCCTGTATATCCGTTTCAGTCGAAGGCAAGAGGGCATGCAGAAAGTGCTCATGAACGGCACACGGCTTGCGGCACTACTGACGGCCATTACCACGTTCGTGTTCTGCTGGCTCTCGCCGCTGTCGCTCAACATCTTCTGGGAAGCCGTTCTCGGGTTGGTTGCAGGGGTCGGCATTGGATTCTTCTCGGAGTACTACACATCCTCCGGTTTCCGGCCGACGAAGGAACTCGCGAAGATGAACCAGTCTGGCGCGGCGGTCGGCGTGACCGAAGGCATGGCGCTTGGCATGCTCTCCACTTTCTTCCCCGTGATCTTGATTGCGGCGGCGACGATCGGAGCGTATCAGCTGGGTGGACTCCTCGGCGTAGCGTTCACCGCGATGGGCATGCTCTCATTTGTCGCGATGACCGTGGCTGTCGACACGTACGGTCCGATCGCCGACAATGCGGGCGGGATCTCGTCTATGGCCGAATTGCCGCCTGAGGTCCGGGAGAAGACCGACAAGTTGGACTCGATCGGTAACACGACGGCAGCGATCGGCAAAGGGTTCGCGATTGGCTCCGCCGCGTTTGCTGCGCTGGGTCTGATTGCAGCGTTCATGTGGTCGGCGATCGGCAGTGCGGACATGGTAACGCTGCCGCAGCTTCCGATTGTCGGACAGATCGCGGCCGAGTTCTCGCCGTCGGGGAGCGCAATCCAAGTGGGCGCGTTCGTCATCGCCGGCCTGATGCTTGGAGCGATGGTCCCGTACGTCTTCTCGGCCCTATTGATCCGAGGTGTCAGTCGTACGGCGGATATTCTGGTGCAGGAGGTCCGCAACCAGTTCAAGGCGAAGCCGGGAATCATGACCGGCGAAGAGACCCCGGACTACAACCGTTGTATCTCGATTACGGCACACGGTGGGCTGAACAAGATGTTCATGCCTGCGATGATTGCCGTGCTGACGCCGATCGCATTCGGGCTGATTTTCGGCCGATATGCACTGGGCGGATTCCTCATCGGGGCGCTTCTCTCCGCGATTCAGCTGGCGATCTACTGTGCCAACTCGGGTGGCGCGATGGACAACGCCAAGAAGTATATCGAGGAAGGCCACTTCGGTGGGAAGAACTCCGAGGCACACGAGGCGGCCGTTACGGGCGACACAGTCGGTGATCCGCTGAAGGACACCGTCGGACCGTCACTCGATATCCTGATCAAGCTGATGTCGGTGATCGCGTTGGTGTTTGCGTCGCTGTTCCCGCTGTACCCCGTGTTTATGTAGGGGGAAGGAACAGGGAAGTTCTGATGAGCAGGCTCCGGCGGATCGATCGCCGGAGCCTGTTTCCACTGGAGAGGGAGGAGATCATGGGGGCTCCGTTCATCGTTGGAGAGAGGATCTATCTCCGCCCGCTCGACGCAGAGACAGATCTCGATCGATGTCTTGGATGGATCAATGATCCCGAGCTTCAGGCGCGAATCGGCCGTCGTCATCCGATGGGGCGGACGCAGGAGCAACAGTGGCTTGCCGACCAGTACAAGCGCGAGGATCACATGAACTTGGCGGTTGTGCTCAAGGACGGCGATCAGCATGTTGGGAACTGCGGCTTCAATCAGATCGATTTCGTCAACCGTAGCGCCGAGTTCGGCATTCTCATTGCCGAACGGGACGCATGGGGAAAAGGCTATGGACCCGAGGCAGCTCGCCTGATTCTGGAGTACGGGTTCGAGGAACTCGGTCTGCACCGGGTCTGGCTGTGGGTATTCTCGTTCAATGAGCATGCCATCCGCGCCTATGAGAAGGCGGGATTCACACACGAGGGCATCCTTCGCGAGGCGTACTTCCGACATGGTCGCTTCCATGATCACCACGTCATGTCGGTGCTGGAACAGGAGTGGAGAACCAAGGAGGCCCTATGAGTCCCAGCTTCTGGAGCGATGAGAACCGGTTGTTCGTGCCCCGGCTGCTCGGTTGGTCGATCAACCTCAAGTACGTCGCGAAACGGCTTGGCTGGATCAAGACGGAGACCGATCTGGCTGAGACGGATCGGTCTCGGCTACAAGAAGCGCCGTCCGAGAGCAGCCGTGAGGAACGACTTCGCAGGGCGATTGAGGACTCTCGAACCGAAAGACCGTAGCAGACGATCGTGACCTGTTGCGGCATACAAGATGTTTCTTGTTGAATAGGTTGTGTCTTCCCGGCCGACTGTTATACTTGTTCTATAACAGACAAAGGAGGGCGCCCGGATGCTTGTGTCGATCAACGAAAACGATCCGCTACCGATCTACTTGCAGATTGTGCGGCAACTCAAGGAGCAGGTGCTGGTCGGCGAACTCTGTCCTGGCGAGGAGCTTCCTTCGGTCCGAGAGCTTGGAGACGCTCTGGGAATCAGTCTTCATACGGCTCGCAGCGCCTATCAGACGCTCAGCGATACGGGACTCCTGCGGATTCGGCTGGGGAAGCGAGCGCGCATCGCGGATCCAGGCTCCATTCAGCAGCCGTCGGATGTCGACCGATCTGCGTTGCGTGACAGCGCCAAGGATCTGGTGATCGATGCGATGCTCTGTGGAATGAACTCTGATGACGTTCACGTAATGATGGACGAGGAGATAGGGAAGTTGCGTCTTCGGTCGGACGAAGTCGGTCAAGACGTCGAGGGGAGGGGCAAATGAACCGAAGGATAGTCCACGCGTGGTGGGTTCACGTGCCGGCGGTTCTGATGATCGTCGCGTATGTTGGCGTTTCATTATGGATGTCTGGTTCGTGGCCCGATCTTGTGCCGTTGCAGGTTGATCTGATGGGGCAGCCGACCTCATGGGGCTCACCTTGGGTCGCGTTCGCGCTTGTGGTGGGGCTGAGCCTTCTCTTCCTGACGATCTCGACGGTCATCGACGAGCTGTGGGCACGCCAGGAGGCTCAGAAGCGGTTCAATCCACTGACGCTGCTAGATGAATTCATCATCGGTCTTCTCGTGACGATCCAGGGTGGCTTCGTGTACTCCTTCGGCGGAGATGCCATTGCCGCGTACTCATGGGCTACCCCAGCGGCTTGCGCGATCGCTGCACTTCTGGCGGCTGGCTGGCTCGAGGGCCGTCGGCCGTTCTCACCACCGGCGGTGATGGTCG
>Ga0272441_10007221_pt1 | contig 18158 bp, 14 predicted proteins | sample SSMProp6N_FD_193582 | JGI IMG/M metagenome (GOLD analysis project Ga0272441, IMG submission 193582) | Marine sediment archaeal communities from Little Sippewissett salt marsh, Falmouth, MA, United States - SSM-Prop-6N | ecosystem: Environmental > Aquatic > Marine > Wetlands > Sediment ... | reverse complement strand
CGGACAAGCCATGGCTGTCCTTGTCGGAGACGCCTTACTTACTCGGGCCTTTGGAGTACTTACGGAGGGGGGACATCCTTTGGCGTCGCTCTTGGCAGAGGAACTGGCCCGGGGCGCCGGTCCGTCTGGCATGGTCGCCGGCCAGGTGGCTGATATGGGCCTGTGCGATTTACCGGAAGGCTCTCAGGCGTGGGACTATATACACCTTCGCAAGACTGCCTCCCTGTTGACAGCCTCCGGACGCATGGGAGCAATCTGTGCGGGTGCAAAAGGCAAAAATCTTGATGAAGTGACGGAATACAGCCGCTCGTTAGGGTTGGCCTTCCAGCTGACCGATGATATGCTCGACGTTACAGGGCAGGCCGAGGTACTTGGCAAAACGCCAGGCAAGGACGAAGCTGGAGGAAAGGCTACCTCTGTTGCGCATCTGGGCATAGAACAAGCAGGCAAGGTCGTTGAGAAACTTACGGCTCGCGCTGTATTGGCGGCTGAGACCTTTGGACAGGCGGGAACTAAGCTTAGAGAACTCGCCAGACTACTGTCCGAAAGGACCCACTGAGAACAATGGACACTCAACGCATACTGGATCGAATTGGATCGCCGGCGGAACTCCGGTCCCTCAGCACAGACCAACTAAATGGGCTGGCTGAAGAGATACGTGAAACGGTAATCCAGATGGTCTCCCGCCATGGGGGGCATCTAGCCAGCAACTTAGGCGTGGCTGAGTTGACAATAGCCTTGCACTATGTCTTTGACTTCGCCAAAGACAAGCTGCTGTGGGATGTCGGGCACCAGTGCTATCCCCACAAGTTGCTGACCGGGCGGGCCGACAAATTTCATACTCTCCGCCAAGCAGGAGGCCTGAGCGGTTTTCCTTCTCCTGCTGAGAGCCCCTATGATCTGTTCTACACCGGCCATGCCGGAACCGCTCTTTCCACTGCAGCCGGCTTGGCGTGGGCAAGACGCCAATGTTCCAAGTGTAAGGAAAAAATCGTTGCGGTCGTGGGCGATGCGGGCATAGTCAATGGCCTGTCATTCGAGGCCCTCAACAACATTGCAGCCATCGAGGGACAGTTACTGATCGTTCTCAACGACAACTCCATGGCAATCGACACCACACGGGGTGCCTTGGCCCGGGCGTTTGACCGCATCAGGATGAATCCTCGATACGGCGACTTGAAACAGTCAGTCGAGAACGTACTGCAGCGCATACCTATGGGTGATGATATCTCCGAGGCCATCAAACACTTCAAGTATGGCCTCAAGAGCACACTACAGGGAGGGCACATTTTCGAAGCCCTGGGGATAGGCTACTTCGGACCTGTGGACGGACATAACGTCAGTTCGCTCATAAAGGCTTTCAAGGCGCTTTCGGAAATCGACCAACCGGTGCTGCTGCACGTCCATACCCAAAAGGGCCATGGATGCCGCTACGCCGTAGAGGACCCCTGTCGCTTCCATAGTCCCGCTGCCTATGAACACCACGGCGACCGCGCTGTGATAAAACCCCGCAAGCAACTAACGTGGACCGAAGCCTTCGCCACCAGCATAGTGGAACTTGCCAAGACCGATGACAGGATAGTCGCCATCACCGCAGCTATGCCTGATGGCACCGGCTTGGCAAAGTTTCGCCAGGCATTCGGCCAACGCTATATTGATGTTGGCATGAACGAATCACACGCCGTGGCAATGGCGGCCGGACTCGCCAAGGGCGGGCTGAAGCCCGTAGTGGCAATTTATTCGACGTTCATGCAACGTGCCTTCGACCAAGTATTCGAGGAAGTATCTCTCCAGCATCTGCCAGTAGTTTTCTGCATGGATCGAGCCGGTTTGGTCGGATCGGATGGGGCGGTCCATCACGGATTTGCCGACATTGCATATATGCGCCCACTGCCCGGAATGGTGTTGATGGCACCGGCAGATGCTGCAGAGCTGACCGCTTCACTCAAGAGCGCGCTGGAGTTGCAATGCCCTGTAGCAATTCGTTACCCTCGCGATGAGATAGGAGTCGAACTGCCGGGCCCGTGCCTACCATTCCAGGTTGGGCGGGCCAGGACTGTCCGCCAGGGCGATGATGCTGCCATACTCGCCTACGGAGCTATGACCGAGCCGGCCCTAGCTGCTGCGGATGTGCTTTCCGAACAGGCCGGTCTGAACGTAGCCGTCGCCAACGCTCGTTTCGCCAAGCCTTTGGACGAGAATCTGATCACCCGATGGGTAACGTCGCGAAAGCCCCTGCTGGTCTGCGAAGACCACGCGGTCATCGGCGGGATCGGATCGGCCATAATGGAGTTGGCTGCGAATCGACGGTGGGACGCGTCCAATGTTCAGTTAGCCGGCATACCCGACAAGTTCATTGCCCACGCATCCAGGCATCACCAAATCAGCGAAGCCGGCCTCGATGCCGCCAGCCTGGCTCGCAGGGTAATGTCCATGGTCACCCAAGGCAAAGGCACCTACCATCCAAACCAGACCGCAGGCAAGGTCATTCTATGAACATAGCATCGCCGTAGGAATAGAATCGATACCCTTGCCGTATGGCTTCTTGATAAGCTTTGAGTATCAAACTCACCCCGCCTAGGCCCCCAGGGCTACAGAATGCGGCGACCAACATAAGCAGCGTGCTCCTGGGCAGATGAAAATTGGTTATCAGAGCATCGACCACATGGAACTCGGCCGGCGGGTAGAGAAACAGATCGGTCCAACCACTTGCTTGCGACAGTTCACCTCCTGATCGGCCGGCGGCTTCCAGCACGCGGACCGAGGTGGTCCCTACCGCAACAATACGCCTTCCCTGGCGGCGCGCACGATTGATCAACAATGCCGTTTCCGCAGGCAGTTCATACCATTCCTTGTGCATTTGATGTTCGATAATATTCTCGCACTTTACAGGTGCAAACGTGCCCGGACCGACGTGCAGTGTCACGCAGGCGAGCTCTATCTCTGCCTTGGCCAGATCGGCCAATACCTTCTCGGTGAAGTGAAGTCCAGCTGTCGGGGCAGCCGCAGCTCCCGCGTGAGAAGCAAAGATTGTCTGGTATCTTGATCTATCCGATGCTTCCTGCGATTTGTCCCCACGATGTATATAAGGCGGAAGTGGAGTCATGCCGGCATCAGCAAGTACCTGAACGGCATCGTTGGCCGGATTGATCCTTACCAACCAGTGGCCGCCTGCCAACTTCTTCTCCAGGTGGATCTCAACTTTGCCCGGCCCATCTATCTGCAGGATTTCACGTAATCTGCATCGCCCGGCGTTCCTGAGCATCACGTTCCAATGCCCTCTTGAGAGCTCGCGGACCAGCAAACCCTCAATCCTGCCACCCGTTGAGCGACGACACTGAAATCTTGCGGGTATCACACGCGTGTCATTGACGACGAGCAGATCCCCCTTCACCAACAAGCCAGGAAGTTCCCGGAACACATGGTGGGCAATTGCCCCGCCATCACGTTGCAGGCACATCAGCCTCGCTTCATCGCGGACCTCAGATGGAACCTGAGCTATCAGCCCTACCGGCAAATCATACTCAAAATCAGTGGTATTCAAGCTCAATTTACCCCCTCCAAAGCCAACTTGGGGGCCTTTTTTATCAGCAATCCACAAGTGTACATGCGTTAACGTATTAACAATCGACAGACCTGGCAGTCTAGGCTGTAAGGCTATCTAATAAAGCACCTTACTGCAAGGAATGGCAAGTTATCCACAAGTTCTTAACGTCTAGGGGTTGTCACTTATGTACAATCAGAGTTCGTTTTAGTTTCAAGAGCAAGTTGTAGGAAATAGTCTTACTGAAAGCTCTTGCCCTGTCACGCCGATAAAGAACAACGACGCCACCTTAGCAACCATTGAGAGGACGAAACCCAGGAAACGCCCATGGATCCAGAGCAATCAGAAGAGTTTGCCGAGCGGCTTTCGGCAATGGACCGCCAAAGCCTCGTTCGACTACTCCGCGAGGTTCACTGCAACTTCGATCTCGACTTTACTGACGAGTTCCTTCGGTCAATCAGTTTGGGCCGTCTTCGTCATCTCGCTATGGGGGCATTACTGCATGCCACTGATGCACCGGCAGAACTGGCCAGGAAGATATAGTCGCAAACCGCCAGAAGAACCTGCCGACTAAAGCCATCAGCCTTCCATATCGGGGTCTGTCTTGCCGATCACCGCGACCTGCAACTTGTCCGCCAATGCCAGCGTGGTGGGCTTGTCGAGTATAAAGGTCCTCTCCGCCTCCAAGACCAAACACGCACAGCCGGCTCCTTTCAGATTTCTAATCGTCTTGGGACCTACAGTCGGAACGTCGAATCGCATGTCCTGGTCCGGACGGGCCACCTTGACCATGACCCACCCGCCAGAGCGACAAAGACGCCCCGCCCGGCGTATCATGGAGTCGGTACCTTCCATCGCTTCCATGGCAATTATATCTCGTTCCTTAACCGCCACCGACTGACCGATGTCGAGTTTAGCGCTCGCTCGGGCAATTCGCCAACCGAAGTCAACATCTTCCCGGGCGGACCGGGGCACGTCACGGCGCGTCATTAGTCCATCCGCGGCCAAATGATCACGGCAATACTTCACACCAGAGACAAGTTGTATTCCTTCAGCCTCCAACTCTTCAGCAACTCCCAGAAGAACAGCGTTGTCGCGTTTGTCTCGCCTGAGCTTACGATACCATAGAATCGCTGTGCGTACATCCGGTACGTACCGGATCAGTCTCAGATGCCAATACATCTCCCGTTTCCGCACGCCTCCCACGAGAATTACCTCTTTCACGCCACGGGAGTGAAAGAACGAGATCCATTTGCCAAGTCTGGCCAGGCCAGACCATGTGAAAGTGTCGGCTTCGTCGACCAGCCGCTTGGAGGCCAAATTCCTTAGGCCCACCATTGCCACATCCCTGCCAACGCTGCGGATGCCGGCCGTCACCAGGAATGGTAAACGTCCGCTGCCGGCAACTATCCCCACCGGGCCGGACTCGCCATTCATCAATCTTCCTCCCGCCCCTGGTCCCCAAGACCATTATCCATACCCAACTGTCGCTTAATCGCATCAATAGCATGCGTTAAGTCCCGAACAGCAATGCGAATCTGGGGAAGTTGGGAAGCACTTACTATCGCTCTCCTGGCCTCGCTCCGAGGAATCGCTGGACTTCCGAGCACTTCCTGGCCGGGGCTCACATCATTGACCACGCCGGCTTGGGCGCCCACGCGGACACCGTCGCCTATTGTAACGTGGCCAACTATCCCGCACTGCCCGGCGAACACGCAGTAGTCGCCAACCACGACCGACCCGGCAATTCCAGCCTGAGCAACCAGGAGACAATGCTTGCCCATCTTCGTGCCGTGACCAATGGCCACCAGGTTCGAGAACTTACTGCCCTCGCCTATGACGGTCGGCCCCATCGTTGCTCGGTCAATCGCACAGCAGGCGCCGATTTCCACGTCGTCGGCAATTTCCACCCAGCCGGTCTGCGGTATCTTCTCGTGCCGGGTAACACCATCGTCACCGGCGTGTGTCGCATAGCCAAAGCCATCGTGACCAATCGAAGAATTGGCGTGGATCGTCACGCGGTCACCTATAAGCGTCCCGTCATAGATCGTAACGTTGGGATAGATAATGCAACCCCGACCAATCCGACAGTTCGCTCCGAGGTAAACGCCCGGATATATAACCGTGTCGGCCTCTATCCTGCAGCCTGCCGATATCGCTACGAATGGGCCTATCGACACACCGTCAGCCACTTCTGCTGAAGGGTCGATCGCAGCACGCGGATCCGTGCCTCTAATATCATGCTGCCTGAAACCGCACAGCATCACCATTGCTTGACGGAACGCGAAGTAGGCATCGTCACAACGAATGATCGCCAAACCTTCAGCCCGGGGGCCGGAATAGTCTGAAGGCACGATGACCGCACCGGCTGAGGTGTCGGCCATGTGTTTCTCGTATCGTGCGTTGGCCAGAAAGCTCACCTGGTCGGCCCTGGCCAATGCCAAAGTCGCCACACTGCGAACGACGGCCTGGCCGTCGCCTTCCAGTTGCCCGCCAAGCTTCGACGACAACTCCGAAAGCGTAATTTCCGTCATAATGTCACCGTATTGGACTTCGGCAAAGCTCCATTGTGCCGCATAACATCAAGAAACTTCCTGAAAACAGTATTGGCCGCCCCGCCTGCCGCGTCAAGGTAGAGATAACTCGTCAAGTAAGCCTGCCATCGGCCAGGTGGAGTACGCGATCGGCGGTACCGGCCAGCGACGCATCGTGAGTAACCATCAGAACGGTCTGGTTATATTCCCTATGGAAACGCGCGAGCACTTCCATGATCCTGCCACCGGTCTTGCTGTCAAGATTGCCGGTTGGCTCATCGGCCAGCAAGACTCTTGGCCGATTGGCCAGGGCACGTGCGAGGGCGACCCGCTGCTGCTCTCCGCCTGAGAGTTCTCCGGGGCGGTGTTTGCGTCGGTCGGCCAAGCCCAGACTATCCAACAGCTCTTCAGCCTTCAGGCGGGCGGCTTTGCGCCGGCCAGGCCAGGCCAAAATGGGGCAATCAACCTTGGCCGGCAGCAGCACGTTCTCCAAGATGCTCAATTCGCCCAACAAATGGTAAAACTGAAACACAAAGCCGATGTCGCGGCAGCGGATTCTGTTGCGCCTTCCAGCCGAGATTTCCCCAACCGCTGTTCCGTCAAGCAGTATCTCACCTTTGTCCGGCGTGTCGAGCAGGCCTATCAGATGCAGCAGCGTGCTCTTGCCGCTACCGGAAGCGCCTACAATCGCGGCGAACTGGCCTGCGGGTATGTCGAAGCTCAGGCCACGTAGCACCTGCAACCTTGACCGGCCCATCATATAGGACTTGTGCAGACCCTTCACCTTGATGGCGACGTCATTCATATCTCAACGCCTCCACCGGCTGCATCCGAGCCGCCCGTATTGCCGGCACTGTCGCACCGATCAACCCGGCAAGAATGGCTCCAGCGGCAATTATGGCAGCCGTGGCGGGATCAACCGTGTTGGGAATCTTCTCGAACAAAAACCACTCCCGTGACCACACCCTGAAACCGAACCAAGTGTCCAGTGCGTCCTGGATGGGATTTATGTACCGGACAAAGTAATACCCGCCGATCGTGCCGAGCATTGACCCTACCAGCCCGACTGCCCCGCCCCACGCGAGAAAAACCTGGGCTACCCCGCCGCTGGAAGCGCCAACTGCCTTCAGCACCCCAATGTCCCGGGTCTTCTGAACAACGATGGTGTAGAAAATCACAAAAATCAGAACAACGGAAACCAATGAGATGATCCCGAACATAATCACCACGAGTGTCCGCTGCTGCTGGATTGGGCCAATAACCTTCGCCTGGCGCTGTCGCCAAGTCTCGATTGACACGTTTACTCCAGGCTCAACAGCATCTCCATATCGCCGGCGGAAGTCGTACCAGACAGCCTGCACTTTCTTACAGACCTCGCGCAGGGCCTCTTCGCCGCAATACTCGGGACTGACCTTCAGATGAATCTGGCTGCATCGAGGCGGAATTACCTGCAAGTCCGGGTCATCCCCGTCGTACTCGGCGCCCATATTATTCATCCGCTGGAGCGTTTCGAACGGCACATAGACAATCGCGGAATCGATAGAGGACACATCGGTACGGCAGTCGTCAACCACCGTCAGTCGCATAACGTTGGGAGTCATGTCCGCAGCACTAAGCTTGCTGCTGAGAGGCAATATCGAGAGAACTATTTGATCGCCTGGCGATATGTACCTGACAGTCTGGCCCTGTTCGGTTCGGAGGATCAGCCCGGGTATGCCCAGCCCCAGTATCGCACGGTTGTTCGGCGCTTGATACTGCGCCGCTTCCACAAGTTCGTCTAGCTCCTCGGCAAGCTCAACTGCCTCATCACTGTATAGGCCGTGGGCACTGGCTTCGGCAGCTGCCAGCTTCTCTCCCAGGTCCTTGAGCCTATCTTGATAGCTCTCAGCACCGCGAAGCACCGCAGCCGCATCGGCCTGCATAGACCAAGCGACCTCAAGCCGTCGAAGTGTATCCTTCACGTCACCGGGCAGGTCGGCAGGATCGCGCTGATCAAGCTGGTTCTTGTAGATTGCCTTGAGCTGCTCGGTGTGGGCATCCAGTTTCTCGCGCAGCAAGCTTATCGGCGGATCGAACGTCGGGGCGTCGAGGCCGGCCTGTGCGAATAGGCCTTTCTTAAAATCCGTTACCTCCGCGCGTTGCGGCAAGCGAATCCCGGCGACTTGAAGCATCTGACGGTAAGGCTGGTCCGGTATGCTAAGGAGGCTGAAGGTAAGGATGAACGGCGAGGATGCTTCAACCTCCGGCACCTCCCGGCGGACCTCTGCCATAAACTCATCGTACCGCCCCAGGCCGCTCAAGCTTCCCGAGGCAACTACGATATCTCCGAACAGCCCCTTGGCCGCTTGTTCAATCTTATCGAGGAAACCGTTCATCACGCTGATGACGATGAGCATCATCGCGACACACAGCGCCACAGCCAACACCGCGAAGTATGCGATGATCCGGCTGCGCAAGTATCGGAGACATAGGAAGAGCTTATACATAGGTTATTGCTGCTCGACTTCGGACCGTAGCATGGGGAACAGTATGACGTCCCTGATGCTCTGGGTGTTCGTAAGTAGCATGACAACACGGTCGACGCCCATGCCCATTCCGCCCGCGGGAGGCATGCCGTAACGCAGTGCCCTTATGAAATCTTCGTCCATCACACGCATAGTCTCGTCGTCGGCTTCGCCCTTAAGCTGCCGTGCGAAGTTTTGTTCCTGCATATCGGGATCGTTCAACTCGGTGTATGCGTTCGCTATTTCCATGTTGGCTATGAACAATTCGAACCTTTCGGCAACCGCTGGGTTGTCCAGCTTGCGGCGAGTCAACGGGCATAGGTCGGCAGGATAATCCAGCACAAACGTCGGCTGGGTCAGCTTCGGCTCAACCAGTTGCTCAAAAAGCTCGTTAATAACCACTGCGTCGTCCTTGTTGGACTCTTCAATGCCGAGCCCGCGAGCCCTTTGGCGAACCGCGTCAATATCGAACATGTCTACTTGGCCATATTCGGTCAGGCCATCGGCGTAGGTCATTCGGCGCCATGGGCGAGTGTAATCGATATCCACCTGGCCATAGGGAAGTTTGCTTGCCCCGAATACGTCCTCCGCGGCAGCAGAAATCAGCTCTTCTGTCAGGTCCATCATCACGTTGTAATCTGCGTATGACTGGTAGAGCTCAAGCATGGTGAATTCCGGATTATGTTTAGTCGAAAGCCCCTCGTTCCGGAAATTGCGGTTTATTTCGAAGACCTTTTCCATCCCACCCACAAGCAGCCTTTTCAGGTATAGCTCCGGGCTGATACGCAAGTACAAATCCATGTCGAGGGAATTGTGATGCGTTATGAAAGGCTTTGCTGCCGCCCCTCCATACAGCGACTGCATCATCGGCGTTTCGACCTCGATAAAGCCGCGATCACCGAGTAATTTTCGGAACCTCCCGATGATGGCTACACGTTTCTTAAAATTGACCATCGACTCCGAGTTGGCCATCAAATCGAGATACCTTTGCCGGTAACGGGTCTCGATATCCTGCAAGCCGCGAAACTTCTCCGGCATGGGATTCAGCGATTTGCTCAGCAGTGTCAGCCTCTCAGCCCAGATAGTAACCTCTCCGGTCCTGGTCTTGACCAACGGACCGGCCGCAGCGACGATATCGCCCAAGTCCAGCAATTTTGCGAGCTTCCAGGATGTCTCATCCAGGGCGTTCTTACGAAGGGCGATCTGCATCTGCCCCGTTTCGTCGCGCAGGTGAGCGAAGATAAGTTTGCCCATGTCGCGAATGAGTACCAATCGACCCGCTGCATCGGCAGTTTGGCTGTCGTCCTGGTCGACATAACGAGACAGAATACACGCAATCCCCTCGGCCGTGTCGTATCGCCCACCATAGGGATCAAGGCCAAGTTGACGTACCTTCTCCAGCTTGGCCAGTCTATCTGCCTGTAACTTTTCCAGCATTTTAGTACTCGCGTTGGCTTGTAATCATCGGATAGAGGCCGATTTGTCCCGGGCATGATCGTTTGTGGTGATCACTAAGTCAAGGATTGCGGGGCAGTCTGGCCCGGTGAGGATCCACCGAAGCCTGTTCGCCGCTCAGCCGCCTTCCCGAAAGAAGGGCAACTCGACTATTTCAGCAGACTTTTCCACATCACCCGTACGCACAGTAAGTTCTGTTGTGCAAGTCGTCGTGTCACATGCAACCAAGGCCATCGCAACCGGCGCGCCCAACGACGGAGAGAACGTGCCGCTGGTTACCACGCCGACATCGGTCCCGCTGCTGTCGCTCACTGAGGCGCCCTGACGGAAGATCGTACCTTCGGCACCATTGGCCCGCGGGCCCTTGCCGACCAGCCCGATGAGTCTACGGGCAGGAGCTTTCTCCTTTATGGCAGTCAGTGCCTCGCGCCCCACAAAATCGTGGCCGAAGTCCAATAGACCCTCAAGCCCGCAAGTGAATGGGTCTATGGTCTCGTTGATCTCGTGGCCATACCTGCACAAGCCCGCCTCCACTCGCAACACATCCATCGCGGCAAGGCCTGCCGGTGCGATTCTGCTGTCCCCGGCAGCCTCTGTGATGAACCGCCAGGCCTGACTTGCCGCCATGTTAGGCACGCTGACACATATGCCCCACTGGCCGGTGAAGTTGGTTCGCTCAGCGATATATCGGACTATCATCAGTGATCCGAACTTCACGTCGCCAACAGCCAGGCCGGATATACTGAAGGGCAAAACAGCCGACAGTATCTCCTCAGCCGCCGGGCCGGCAACTGCCAGCATGGTTGTCTTGGCGGTCTGGTCGTCGACATTCGCACCGAACCGCTCCGCCGAGGACTTCAGGTGCGCCAAGACCTTCTCGCGGCAGATCGGGCTGGTCACCAGCACCCAGAAGTCAGCCAGCCTTATAAGCCGGCACAGGTCCAGTATTCCTCCCTGCTGGTTGCACAACACTGTGTCCAAAGTGGTGTCGTCCTCCTGGCCGGCCACGTCGCCAGCGCATACCTCCTCCAGCAGGTCCAGCGCCCCGTCGCCACGAACGCGGATACGCCCGAAATGCGAAAGATCGAAGATGCCTGCTCGTCGGCGAGTCTCGGCTACCTCGTCGAGTGCGTTGCCGTAACTCAGCGGAACCAGCCGGCTGGCTTCGTCCGCCATCGTCGCCTTCATCTCCACGTGACGGTCATGCAAGGCCGATCTCAACGGTTTGTCATTGGCGACCACAAGAAAGTCTCCTCTTGCTCATTAGGCAACAATGCCTTAGAAGTTGCTCTGAGATAACTTGTTAATCCTATTGGGCCTCGAGTGGTCCTGTCCAGGAGAACGGATAATGGACGCGGTAATTCAACTGGCTGAAAGGCTCGGCAAGGCCATTGCCGATTCGCCCGCCGCAACAAAACTGCGAGAGGCAAGGAAGACAATGGAAGGCGAAGCCGGCCTGGCCAAGACTCTCGATGAGTACCAGAAGCAATCTCAGAAGGTTGCCACTCTGGAAACCGAAAACAAGCCCATCGAGGTCAGCGACAAACGCGCCCTCCGAGACCTTCAGGATAAACTTGTAGCCTCCGAGGCCTTCAAGCAATTCACCTCTGCACAGGTTGACTACGTTGACCTTATGCGCAAGGTAAACGAGGCACTCCAGAGCCAACTCAGCCAAGTTGAAGGGGACTGATCGTCACGCTCGCCCGGCTTGCCGGCCAGTTCTCTGCCGCAATCAAGGCGATCTCGCGTGGCGCTTGTCGGATCACTCGCGCCAGCTGTTACCGGTCCAGTTCCCCGCTTCGCTTATAGAGCCTGGTTTCGAGGGTGCGAATGTAGCGGGTAAAGTTAGCGTCTTCGTCCGGGTCGCCGGCGATGGCGTTGGTGGTGAGGTACATCTTGGCATCGAGGTTATCGAGGTAGTGGATGAAGTAGGCCTCGGGGACAGCCGGCAGCTTGGGCGATCCGTACTCGTGCAGGCCATGGTGCGAAAGGATAATGTGAGTCAGCACGTCCAGCGTCTGCTGCGGGAACGGTTCGGACGTCTCGGCCGCTATTTCGTTCGCCTTCTCCTGAATCCAGATAGCGGCAATGGTAATGTGCCCGACGAGTTGACCTCGATCGGTGTAGTTAATGCTCGTGCCGGCTGACAGTTCGATGGTCTTGCCCGCGTCATGCAGGAAGATGCCGGCAAGGACCAGATCCGCGTTGACCTTCGGGTAAAGCGGCAACAAGGCAACGGCATCGCGAGCTATGTTCAGTGTGTGTTCCAGCAGCCCGCCGATGAACCCATGGTGCATCTGCATCGCCGCCGGCGAGCGCTTGAAGGCGGCGACGAAATCTTTGTCCTCCACGAACTTCTTTATCAGCATGCGGAGCGACTTGTCCTTGATCCCCCGGACAATCTCCAGAAGCTCCGACCACATCTGCTCTACGTCAAGTTCGGTAACGGGCAGGAAGTCGGCCAGGTCTACCTTGTCGGCTGAGTAAGGCCGGCATGAATCGATAATAAACTGCATCGAGCCCTTGTACTGTTCGGACCGGCCCTTGACGTGCAGAAACCCGTCCACTGGAATGGCGTTGTAGATGGCTTCGGACGCGCGCCACATGCGAGCGGGAAGCTGACCTGTCCGATCAACCAGTGTGCAGACAACGAACAAGTCGCCACTTTTAGTCGTCCGCAGGTCCTTCTCGCGGACCAGGAATACCTGGTCCAGAGTCATCCCCGGCATTAAGTCGCTGACGTATTTGCGCTGGCTGTTCATGGTATCAAGAGTGTAACACGTGTCGGCAACCTTGAAAACAAAGCTCTTGGCGGCTATAAGCACCGGCTACACAGATCTTGGAGTACATTGCAGATGAGATACTCTCAACTACTTATTCCGACGGTAAAGGAAGTCCCCGCCGAGGCGGAGATCGCCTCCCACCAACTAATGATCCGCGCCGGATATATACGAAAACTGGCCAGCGGAACATATACGTACCTGCCATTGGGGTGGCGAAGCCTGAAAAAGATTATGGCTATCGTGCGCCAAGAGATGGACGCCGCCGGTGCGCAGGAGGTGTCCATGCCGATTCTTCAGCCGGTGGAGCTTTGGCAAAAGACCGGCCGAGATGTTGTCTTCCAAGACATCCTCTGCAGCTTTACGGATCATCGCGGGCGGAGCAACGTGTTAGCGCCGACAGCTGAGGAGGTCGTCACCTCGGTGGCCGCAGCGGAGATCTCCAGCTACAAGCAATTGCCGATCAACCTTTACCAAATCAATACAAAGTTCCGCGATGAGTTCCGCCCACGCTTCGGCGTCCTGCGAAGCAGAGAGTTCATTATGAAGGACGCCTACAGCTTCGACGCAACGGCTGAGGCCCTGGATGAGAGCTACCGGAAAATGTACGACGCCTACTGCCGTATCTTCAGCCGGAGCGGGCTCAAGTATGTCACTGTCGAAGCGGAATCCGGCGGAATGGGCGGAACCGACACCGAGGAGTTTATGGTGCTCTGCTCGGCAGGAGAGGACACGATCGTACACAATGAAGATTTTTCGTACGCAGCCAACATCGACAGGGGCGAAGTGGATCCGCCGTCGACCGACGACAGCCTGTCGGCCCGGAAGGAGAGCTTGGAGGAACCGTCCGAGCTGCACACCCCCGATGTGGGCAGCATCGAGGCCGTCTGCAGCCTTCTGCATACCACCCCAGCTGAGATGATAAAGACTCTGATATACTCAGCCGACGGCGAGATGATCGCTGCCCTGGTCCGTGGAGACCACGAGATCAACGAGTCCAAACTCTCTCGCACCGCCGAGACAGAAGCCATCGAGCTGGCAGACGAGGCACATATTGAAAGCGCCACCGGCGCGCGTGTGGGCTTCGCCGGGCCGATCGGTTTGGCAGAAAAAGTCAGCAAGATGGTCGTGGACCATTCGGTGGCGGCAATGGCCGTCGGTATTGCCGGCGCCAATAAGACCGACTACCACGTTAAGAATGTAGTCCCTGGCCGAGACTTCCCCCTCGAAGGTGCGAATGTTCTTGTCGGTGACATCCGAAACGCCGTTACCGTAGACACACACAACGGCCAGCCCGTAGTCTTCAGCAAGGGCATTGAAGTCGGCCATGTCTTCAAACTGGGCACCAAGTACAGCAAGCAGCTTGACTGCAGCTTCCTGGACGAAGACGGCGACGAGAAGCCATGCATAATGGGCTGTTACGGCATAGGAGTAAACCGGATACTCGCGTCGGCAATCGAGCTCGGAAATGACGAGTCCGGCTGTATCCTGCCTATTAACATAGCTCCTTTTGAAGTGGAAGTGCTCCCGCTAAACAACGACGATGAGGCAGTAGTCGCCGAGGCGGAGCGCATATACAAAGCCCTTGTGGCCGCAGACATCGACGTGCTGATCGATGACCGCTCCGCCAGGCCAGGTGTTAAGTTCAAGGACGCCGACCTCATAGGAATCCCAATCAGGATCACGGTGGGCCAACGCGGGCTCAAGGAAGGGAAAGTCGAAATCAAGCTGCGAACCGAAGCCAAGCCGACATTGGTAGCCAAGGACGAAGCCGTAGCCTTGACCGTCAAGACTGTCGCCAAGTTGAAGCAAGTATAACGAAGTGGCCTGTTAAGCCTTGCGACAATGGCTGTCCCTAGACCAGCTTGCCTGAGATGCCAAGACAAAGAAGCATTCTTGCAGACTATGTTCTTTACCTGGCTTTGCGCCTGGTGGCGATGTTCGTAAACATGTTCAGCGTCGAGGCTATCTACCATTTTGCCGGTAAGCTTGCCGATCTGTGGTATCGCTTGGACAAGCGTCATCGTAACAGGGCAATTGATCACCTTCGGGAAAGCTTCCCGGACTGGGACGCCTCCCTTCTGGACAAAACAGCCCAGGAGTCCTTCCGAAGTATGGTATTCCTGGCAATAGACGTGCTGCTGACGAGGAAGCTGATAACCTACTGGCGATGGCGCAGGTACGTAGCCCTGCCACAATCGCCGGACATCTTGCGCCTCTTGACAGAGCGGGCCAAGGGGGCAGTTTTGGTCCTGGGCCATCTCGGCGGGTGGGAGGTAGCCGGCTATGCAATGGCTGCGCTGGGCTTTGACGGCTATGCCGTAGCCCGGGCGCTGGACAACCCGTACCTTAACGACTACCTGCTGGGTGCACGCCAGAATACGGGCCTTACCATACTCGATAAGCGTGGAGCCATGCGGGAGACGGACAGAATCTTTGCCGGAGGTCACTATATCGGCCTGGTTGCCGACCAGGATGCCGGCAAGAGCGGAGTATTCGTGGATTTCTTTGGCCGACAGGCAAGTTCATACAAAGCTCCCGCACTGGTGGCCATGCAGTATGATGTTCCTCTGATTATTGCCTATGGCAGGCGTGTTGGCAGGACTTTTCGTTTCGAGTTGGGGTTCGAAGAGGCGATATACCCCGACCAGTGGGCTGATAAGCCCGACCCGCTAAGATGGATCACACAGCAATACACTTGGGCACTTGAGAGAGCTATTCGACGTTGGCCTGGACAATACCTTTGGACATACCGCAGGTGGAAAACCAGGCCGCGGTCGGAATCCGCAGAACAGGGCGCCGCGTGAAGGCAATTCATGCAGATGCAAAAGTAAAGTATCGCCAAAGCTGCTTCGCCCTTATCCTTTAGCAATGGCCAAGCCAAGAAACACACTCTCCGACTATGTCGTTTACCTGTTGGCCAGGGCTCTAGCCATGTTCGTCGGAATGTTCCGATCAGAGGCCAACTACCAAGCCGCGCAGTGGATAGGCGATTTGCTCTACTTCTTGGACAGACGTCACCGGAACATTGCGATTCGCCATCTACGTCTGAGTTTCCCCGATTGGCCTGAGCCAAAAGTCCGAACAGTAGCCAGAGATTCGATGCGTAGCATGGTCCACCTCGCCCTGGAGTTCATCCTGACACCGAGGGTTGTCACTCCGGAAACTTGGCGCCGAAACACGATCCTTACCAACCAGGCCGAGAATATCCGTCTCTTGACTGAGCGGAAAGCAGGCATCGTTTATGTAGCCGGCCACTTTGGTAATTGGGAACGTGTCGGTTACACGATGGCCATTCTCGGCTTCGATGGCTTTGCTGTTGCCCGCCCTCTGGATAACCCACATCTGAACAAGTATGTAATGGGCATCCGCCAAAGAATGGGTCTCACTATCCTCGACAAGAAGGGCGCCACTGCGCGAATGGACGATATACTGTCCGCTCGTCGTTACGTCAGCTTCATCGCCGATCAGGACGCTGGACGTAAGGGAATGTTCGTGGATTTCTTCGGCAGACCTGCCAGCACCAACAAGGCACCGGCCCTGGTGGCTATTCGATACGAACTACCGGTAGTGGTCGGCTACGGCAGGAGACTGAACAACCGCTATGGCTTCGAGATCGGTATCGAGCGGATAATCCATCCGCATGAATGGCAGGAGCAGGATGATCCTGCTCGCTGGGTAACACAACAATATACAAAGGCCCTGGAGCAAGCAATTCGGCGTAATCCGGAGCAATATCTTTGGGTCCATCGTCGCTGGAAGCACCGTCCCAAAGGACAGCCGGCCAGCGCGGATGGCGTAGCCTGAACAAGGAGTCAGTAGTGAAAACACTGGTCATCGGGGGCACCGGGCACATCGGAAAGTTTCTTGTCCCTCAGCTATGCAGGCAAGGCTGTGAGACAACGGTGGTATCCAGAGGCCAAACCGGACCAGGGCAGGGAAAGCCCTGGGACCATGTGCCAATGGAAAAAGCCCAATACAAGCGTCACGACCAGCAATGGCACCAGTTCATCGCAGCGGCAGGCGCCGAGGTAATCATCGACATTCTGGGCATTGACGTTCCAGGCACATACGAAGCGGCCAAGGCATCCTGTCGGCACTACGTTGCCTGTGGATCATTGTGGATGTACGGCCCCGCCCGAATCGTGCCCACCCCCGAAGCCACCCAGGGCCCTTGCGAGTTCGAATCGTATGCCATGCGATACGACGAGCTTCAGGCAACGATGAAGCTGGCTCACCAAGACGGCATTGCCTTCACGGCAATCATGCCTCCGAATATTTGCGGGCCCGGTAAGATTCCCATCGAAGGGGCGGGAGGACGGGATATAGAAGTACACCGGGCTCACGCCCAGGGGAAACCTACCATCTTGCCGGAAGGCTGCAACACGCTTGTCTCGCCTTGCGATGCGGATGATGTCGCCCAGGGCTTTGCCCTTGCCGTTGCCGAACGGGATCAGGCGGCCGGCGAGATATTCAACGTCGGCCCTGCCTACGGGCTCACCACGCCGGAGCTGATCGAAACTTACAGCCAGATATACCAGACTCGGATACCCGTCGAGCAAGTCGGATGGAACAAGTTTCTGTCAGAAGTTCTTCCCGAACCGGGCGCTAACTACCATTTCCGACATCATATGGCCCCGGATATATCCAAGATACGCCAGACGCTTGGGTATCGCCCAAAATACACATCCGCTGAATCGATGGGCCGCGCCGTGGAGTGGATGCGGGGCAAAGGGCTGATCTAGATCTACCAGGACTTGTGCAGGGCAACGCCCACGGCGCCGGTTTTTGGATCGGTGTACGGCAGAATGTCCATACCAAGGATCTTAGGCTCGTGGCCCTGGTAGACCGCATGGCCTATGAAAACACCAATGAGTGCACCGGATATGACGTCGTTGAAGTCATGGTTTCCGGCATCGATCCTCTCGTAGCCAACATAGCTGGCCATCGCAAACAAGGGGACCCCTACCCACGGTCCATAGGCTTCGTGCATTACAGTCGCTAAGCAAAAGGAGCTTGAGGTATGTCCGCTGGGCCAGCCAAAGTCGTCACCGTTGGGGCTTTCGCTATTGGTTACGCCTTTGAGCGCAAGTGTGGTTAGTCCGTTGACCGCAAGAGCGTTTATGAGGGTCTTGGCCACTTCGTAGTTCTTATCATCCCCGCTATAGAGCGACGAGAAATACATTGCCCCAGCCAATGCAAAGTGCAGGCCTGGATTGCCGCCAACGTCGCCGACACCATCCCAGAACGTGTTGAGTTGCGAGTCATGCTTGCTGTAATGATCGGCAACAGAACCGTTCATGTTAGTTGCGTCCATGGCCACACCTGCCGCAGCAGCGGC
>Ga0272441_10007220_pt1 | contig 18158 bp, 16 predicted proteins | sample SSMProp6N_FD_193582 | JGI IMG/M metagenome (GOLD analysis project Ga0272441, IMG submission 193582) | Marine sediment archaeal communities from Little Sippewissett salt marsh, Falmouth, MA, United States - SSM-Prop-6N | ecosystem: Environmental > Aquatic > Marine > Wetlands > Sediment ... | reverse complement strand
AAGAGGCTGTTATACAGGTTGTTCAGGAACCCGTTTTTTCTGTTTGTGTTCGCGCCAATATTTCTCTTTCTTATTGTTTACAGGTTTCCCCAGGAAAGCACCCGCAAAAAAGAACTGTTCAGCATCATTATCACGGATTCAGTATTAATCATGATCATAGTGGCGGCTTATTTTACTGTTGGAATTAAAAATTATATTGCTGTTCAATTGCCTGTACTGTTTATCGCCACATCAGCAGGAATGTGGCTCTTCTATGTGCAGCACCAGTTCGAAAATGTTTACTGGGCCCGTAAAGAGGACTGGACCCTGTCCAGGGCGGCCCTGGAAGGGAGTTCATATTATAAGCTCCCGGGGGTGCTGCGCTGGTTCTCCGGATATATCGGCTACCATACCCTTCACCACTTAAACCCGAGAATTCCCTGCTACAATCTTAAAAACTGCTACAATAATGTTCCGGATCTCCACGAAACAGTCCCGGTTACGCTCCTGACCGGGCTGAGGTCACTGCGGCTCCACCTGTGGGACGAGGATGCGGGCAGGCTTATCAGTTTTACTGAAGCCGGACATAAGATTAAATCATAAAATAATTGTATTGAAAAATGATTTCTTCTCCTGTACCATGTGCGCGTCAATGCCTTTAATTCCGCAATTGAGTATCCGGAGGAATAGACTATGCCGTCAACAGAATGGACCTGGGCCTGGCCATGGTGGTGGTCTCTTGTAATAATCAACATCATCAACTTTACGCTATGCATAATTATCTTTGTCAGATCGGCAAAATCAGGTGACACGGAGAACAGAAGATATCTTCGCACAATGAGAATACTTGGCCTGATATTCTGCGCGGTATCAGCCTACCGTTCAGTTTTCGTGTCCAGGTACCTTACACAGCTTGCCTGGTTTGACACTGTTCTCAACAGCACACTGCTCATCAGGAGTTTTGCACTGTTCGCTGAACTCTGCTTTGCCGGTCTGATCGCCCTCTGCCTGCTTCGATTCAACAGGGACATCCCCGGCATACTGAATGAAAAGGAGAGCGGTTTTCCCAGGTTCCTCAAGACTGGGACCCCGCGCTTCTTTTTTATCTGCATCTTTGCAGCTCAGTTCTTCGTGTTCAGCGGGGTAATCACAAAGATCCGCGTGTTCTTTGCAATTGAAGAGACCCTGTGGGGACTGGCCTTTCTTTCAATTACACCCCTGGTGCTTATGCAGCTGAGAAAAGTCTTTTCTTTCAAAGACGAAAGTTCACGGAAAGAACTCGTCCTGTTCAGGGCCTTCACCGTGGTCATGGCTGTCTTCTGCGTGGGATACGTAATATATTCACTTGGGTATCACCTGCCTATCGAGTACTGGCCCTCTGCAATTGCCCAGCTGCAGATGGAGGTGCCCGAGCCCGCTATCAGGCTCGGCGCGGGCGCGGTCAGGGACGCCTTCTTTATCGTTAATGTAACGCGTGACCTTTCGGCCTGGGGAGGTATCGGGTTCGTGATCTGGCATACGGGCTACTTCTCCGTCTGCGTGTGGATGGTGCTTCTCTTCATGAGCGGGCCAAGGAGGCTTAAGGCCCGGGTATGAGAAACAACTGGCATTACTAAACCTGGAAATCGAATCTGAACTGGAGACCGCACGGTTAATCCAGGAAAAAATCCTGCCTGAGAAACTACCGGAAATTTCAGGATATCAGTCATACGCATTTTATATTCCCATGGATAAAGTTGACAGGGCATTATATTACGTGAATGACATCATTCACCGCTCTACAGTTAAAGATAATTACGTGACCGCCTTTTTAGCAGATATTGATATCATGATAAACGAAATGGAATTCTGTAATGCCGGTCATTTCCTACCGATTATATATCGAAAAAAAACCGGGTAGCTTATTTAACTTAAGACAAAAGGCACTCCAATGGGATGGTTTCATACAGCAGAATTTGAAGAAAAAACAATACAACTTGAATCAGAAGACAGGATTCCGGTAAACACTCATTTTATGATGATGTGACAATGCTGGTTCTTGATGTTGGTTAATAATTAATTTCGGATTTTAAATTTATAACCGTCTGGAATTATTTGACAAATTTTTATTATATGTATTATATAAATCACTTCATAAATAAGCTTCTACAATAAAATTCCGCAGGAAGGATACCATGGAAATATTCGGCAACACTCTTAAAAAAAGCCAGGCAAGAAAAGCTGTTAAAGGAAGAATAAAATTTGAAAAGAAATTTAATTATAATGAAAATGAAGAATTTGCAACATCAGCAGTTGAAAATGATATTTTAGCTTCTCATATAGGCCTTGACTCCATAGTCATTGATGACAGGGGAAAACCCCTGTCAAAATCAAAGTCTGTTATTGTCGGCACTATCAGGATGGGATATGGTCATTATAGAATTGGAATGGCCCTGGCTTCAGCCGCAAATTCCATGGGGATAAAGCCCTACTGGCTGGACCTTCTTTCTTTTGAGGATTCTACAGCAACAAAAATTATTAATCATCTTAATGCCCTGTATTCACTGGGTTCACGATTATCTCAAAAAATATATCTTTTCAATAAATTTTACTGGGAACCCATGACCGCAGAAGGTTTCAAGAGTCTTGCCTTTAATGCAGGGGACCATGAAATGTGTAAACTCATGGCCCCTTTATATAAAAATATTCCAAATAATATCCCGGTTGTCGGGGCCCATGCCTGGGCATCAATAGCCGCAATGCATGCCGGCATGAACAGGGTCGTTAATGTAATTGCAGACAACTGGCCGCTTGGTCTTCATCTCTGCGAGGGTTCTATCCATACTATCCAGTCACCATCAGCATACATGGGATACAGGACTCTCAAAAACATGGACAGAAATAAAAAAACTCTGAATCCGATGCCTGAGAATGATATTGTCTATACAGGCCATTATGTGGACCACGAACTGGTCTCGAATATTGATGCGGACTGTAAAAAAAGGATCAGCCGAATGAAAAAGAAACAGCCCCGACGCTTATTGATTTCTGTTGGCGGAGCAGGAGCACAGTCAGACCTTATTAAAGAGATAATTACACAAAACAGCGTAAAAATAATCAGTGGTGAGATTATTCTATATATTAATGCAGGAGACCATAAAAATGTATATGACCTTTTAAACAATCATGCTGTTAAAAACGGTATTGAGCCTGTTGAGCATACTGACTGGGAAGAAATACAGAAATTTACACAGGGACTCCTTAAAAAGGACGCTCCCGGTCTCCATCTGTTTACCTGTGAAAATATTTTTTCTGCCGTTTATACTACAAATCTGCTCATGAGGGCAACGGATATAATGATTACAAAGCCAAGTGAACTTGCCTATTACCCTGTTCCCAAGCTCATGATTCAGAGAGTGGGAGGACATGAAATGTGGGGAGCAATAAGGTCCTCTGAACTCGGTGACGGCACCATTGAATGTGAAACAGAAGAACTTACTCTCCAGGCCCTTGACCTTATGACTGAAGAGGATGACCTTTTTACAATGCAGTGTGAAGCGATTATGGCACAGCATAAAATCGGAATGTATAATGGCGCCTACAGGGTCATAGAGCTGGCAATGAAGAAAAAATAGCTTAATGACATATACAGCATAATAAATATTCGGCAACATCCTCTCTTGAGATCTGATACACAAAAGACCCCGGCATTGCCAGGGTCTTTCTTATGCGCGCCCGGGAGGATTAAGTAGAGACACCCTGTGCCCTGACTTGAAAGTTTCAGGTGTATATAAGACAGACAGTGTATATTCATTGACATCATGGGCATACCAGTGGGAAATAAAGACATTTTCCTCATTGTAAACTCTGGTATTCACGTTTCGCGTCACCGGCTATACTGTGTGTACTGTAAAGATCAATGACAGTCCTGAAATCCCGAAGTGCAAGGTCCCGCTTTTCAACCCTGAGGTAATTGAGGCCCCTGAGATAAAATGCGTCCGCGATAAATTTTTTGCTCCCTGATTCAATATATCTGCTGAGATGCTCTATCGAATCGCTATATGCGTTCATCGCGTAATATGAAAAACCGCAAAAATAGAGTGAATCATATTTTAGTCTGTCTGCCTTTGAAACAGCGTATATCACCTTAAACAGCTCAACCGCATCTTTATAGTGGCAGAGGTTCAGGTGTGCCATTGCCGCAATAAAATTAATTTTAAGGTGATCTTTTGTGATTATTGAGCTGTTCTCTTTATGGATCTTTATTACACTGTGATAGTCTTTCAACTCGAACTGATTTTCCATATATGAATAAAGAAAATCCACGGAACTGCCCTGTATGACCCCCACGCTTCGGTCATCGATCAGGGTACTACCCCGGTTCATTTTTTCAGCCCGTACTGCAACCACTACTGTTCTGTACGAATTGATGGTGCTGCGATGAAGTTTTTTCAGTGATGAGAATGAATTATCAGACTGTGAATAATTACCTGATAATTCACTTATCCTTATGCGTGAATTCTCCGGGATCGTATATTGTGTGTTTCCAATGGTGATCCAGCAGAAAGAGTTTTTCCCGGTTTTCACGATCGCGCCAGAGGGAATTTTCAGTCCCGCTTCCGGCTCTGCAGCTTTCTTTCCGGAATCATCGATTATCTCTACTGGTCCGGCAAAAAAGGTCAAAACCGCGTGGTCCCGGGGCTGACCCTCCGCACTGCAGAGAAGTAAAAAAATTGATAATATAATAATGTATCTGTTGCACATTGGGATATTCCAGACTAAAAGTGATCATGTTTCTACGATATAAAACTATGCCGGTTTAAATTACACCCTGTCAAGATTTATTATTCTCATGTATCGCCCATAATTTACCGCCACACACAACCGCACCGGAACTGTTCACCCTGCCGAGCATGAAGGACCTTCTGTACTGATGGCCCAGCTTCCAGTGAGGGTCAGGACCGATGCACGAATTCCGGCAAAGTCTGTTTGACACACACCAGAGCCAGGGTTTTTTTCATGCGCGCCCGGGAGGATTCATGGACCACAGGATATTGAAGAGGCTGCCCGGGTTCGCCTCGCGTGAATCTTTGTGGTCAATTCGATAATAACAGGATAAAAACTTGTTGATAAATCCTCCGATGAAACATAAAAAAGAGCATTATATATACCAATCATACAGACATGAAAGCATCTTCTATAATAGAGAAATCACTCTCAGGTATTAAGAAATTAAATTTTCCCTCGAATCCGGAACTGTAAAAATATGAACAGCACATTTGTGTTTTATTGATCACACACAGAAGAAAGTATTGATAAAATTTTCATCAATTATTATAGTAACTTTAAACGAATCAATTGTGTAAAAATATCCCGGAGGCTATACCAGTATGAAAAAACATATCCTGTCTTTAATTCTTCTGTTATCCTTCGCTTTGCCGGCTTCAGCTGTTGACTTCATGGTCGGCGCAAAAGGGGGCTACTTTATCTGGAAGCCCTATTTTGAAGACATAGGCGGTTTTTTTGATAATATAGACAGCGGGACTGGAGTACTCTATGGACCTGTTTTGAGCGTTCTGTTTACTCCTGAAATCAATCTTTCAGTCGCAGGCCTCACCGGCACACAGGATACATACTGGCATATGGACTTTGAACAGGAAGGAGGGGATCCGACTGATATCAGGGCAGGTACATATTTCTGGGAAACACGGAGATATGATATTGATACAGCCATCAGTTACAGAATTTCCAGCCTGAAGATTTTTCTGGGATATAAATACCAGTATATGGACTCAACCATGATCTATACTGAAATCAGGCCACAACCGGCTGCTGATCCTGATCTATACCATGATAAAATGACTCTTACGACAATGAGCAACGGCCCGGCCCTGGGCCTGGGGTATTCATATATACTCGGGAAGGGGGCCTTCACATCCTTAAACGTATCAGGGCTATACATGCTCGGTTATTTCGATGTTGTTACGGATTTTCATTATGAATATGACGGCGGGACCTATACTTTTAACGATGAATATAACGCACCTGTAAAGGTTGATACAGCCCAGGCGGGAATCAATGTAGAGATGTCCCTGGGATATGTGCCTGAAGGCACAGGGCTGGTCTTTACACTGGGAGGCAGGTTTCAATGGCTCAGCACAAAATTTCAGGATTTAAGTGAAGAGGAGAAAGCAGACTTGGGAACAGAGACCATGCACGATTATCTCTACGGCATCTTTGTAAGCGTTCTGTACACTTTTTAAATATTTTTCCGGTAATACCTTTTTTTGATATATTATGGCATTAATTCCTTCGGCATGGAAAGAATGCAGGTCTTTCAACTGCAGAATTTTTACACAGAAGATTCAAAATACACTGATTCTCAGGGGAGACATCTTATGAAAAAAATTGCGAATGTGTTTTTATTGATAACTTTCAGCATAAGCCTGGGCTGCGGAACAGGACCACAGAAACTGCAGCTCCGCAAGATACCCAGGAACCAGAGAAAGGCAATGATGGTCCTTAATTTTAAAAATATTACCTCAAAAAGCAGGGCTTCTGAATTTCAATCCTGGGAATTCGGTATTCCTTCCATGCTCATGACTGACCTTGAAGCAATAGGGGTTTTCAATCTTATTACCAGGGACCAGATCAGGGAAATTTTAAAAGAACAGGAACTCCAGATGACAGGGATCACTGACCCGGAACAGGGGGTTAAAATCGGAAAAATCGCGGCCGCGAGATATATGCTGAGCGGCACATTTCTTGAAGTCAACGGCAATCTCAGAATAGAATCTCGCGTCTACTCAGTAGAGACCGGCACGCAGCTCGGCGCTGCATCTGTATCCGGCAGAACGGATTCATTCTTCGACCTTGAGAAAAAGCTTATTTTAAAGGTCATGGCATTTCTTGATACCATGCTTTCAGAAGAGGAGCAGGCAAAACTCGCCACAAATATTGAGACAAAATCTGTACGGGCGTCCCTGAATAATTACCAGGGAGAACTTTCCCTCATAAAGGCGGATGAACTGAAAAGCAGGGGCCTTAAAGAAGAGGCGGATAAAATTATCCAGAATGCCAAAAGCGATTTTCAGAATGCCTTGAAATACGACCCGAACTATGAAAGGGCGAAAGAGAACCTTTCAAAGATATCCCTGGCTATTCCTGTTACACTATAGGTAAACAGTCACTTTCAGAAGAGTCGTTTCTCTGTACCCTGCTGTAATAAATTATTAACGAAACTGTCCGGGGCACAGGCCATTTCAGTATAATAAAATAACCCCTGAACTTATCAGGGGTTATTATGCGCGCCCGGGAGGATTCGAACCCCCGACGCACGGATTCGAAGTCCGACGCTCTATCCAGCTGAGCTACGGGCGCATATTAAAGCATGAATTCCGTGAATATCATTATTTTAAACAATAGACATACATACCGCGCACACTCATATGTCAAGAAAAATTAAGGCTGCTGTGTCAGTGCCTCAATAATTGCCCTTGCCGGCCCAGAAAGGTACCTGCTCTTCAGGTGAACAAGGTAAAATTTTCTCTTTATCTCAAACCCGTCAACATCAACGACCTTAAGGCCTTTCCCGTGCCTGCTTTTCCCAATTGCCATGTCAGATATGAAGGCGTAACCCTGCCCTGCCTCAACTGACTCGCGTACTGTTTCTGTTGATGAACACTCAAACACAATATCAAGGTCCGAGGGGCGTATCCCGTGCCTGTTCAGTTCCTGTTCACACGCCTCCCTTGTTCCTGAACCCGGCTCCCTGCTTACAAGGGGGAGCTTCGGAATATCACTTATGGAGACACTGCCCGGTGAATCCCTGCCGCCTATAAGGACTACACTGTCACTTCCGATTTCCATGAACTCAAGTGTCCGGTTGCGGATAATCCTTCCAGTGATACCAATTTCAGCAGTCCTGTCTTTTACCATTTCAATAACTTCCCTGCTGTCGGATGTGTCCATCCTGTAATAATAGTCTGGATTTTTCTCCCTTACAGAGGCAATTATGCGTGGAAGTATATATGTCGCTGGAATTGTGCTCGCGGATATCCTGGTGAGTCCGCCTGTGTCACCCCTGCCGATCTCCTGCCTGAGTGATTCAATATTCTGAAAAACCTGTTCGCAGAATCCCCTGAATACCTCACCCTCCCTTGTGACGGAAAACTCCTTGCTCGTCCTTATAATGAGCCTGGCACCGATTGTTTTTTCCAGCTGGCTTATATGATGGCTTATCGTTGCCTGTCCGATCTTCAGGTTCCTTGAAGCTTTTGTAAAACTGTTCTGGTCAAGGACCTCAAGGTATGACCTTAACTGCTTCAGGTCAAAATTCATGTCTTTCAATCTCATTCCATTTTACCCTGTAAGAATCATTAACATTATCAAATTTAAACCCCTGGTACATGCCTGTAAAGAACATTTAGGGCCATGATAAACCTGTTATATCCAGTTTAAATTATACATTACACCGCAGGTCCTAAACTATACAATAATACTAAAAAAAGAAAACTGCGCAGCGCGCAGTTTCAGTGTATCAAATGATTTTCCATGACCTCCATGGTCATTTTCAATTGTTCATTTTAACTGGTTTTCGAAATATTCATAGGGCGTCATTCCGTAAACTTTCTCAAAATCAGCCCTGTATGGACACATATTGCAACTCGCCCTCAGGGCCGTGTCCGCGGCGAACTTTGCCTGCTTGTAAAATTCCATCTTCTTGTCAAGACCCTCTCCCAGCCTGCGAATGGCACACTCCATACACTTCTGAGCGTTCTTCCTTACATTTTCCGAGATATATGCCATAGAAACCTCCAAAAAGAAATGAAAAGAAATCAATCACTGATCTATTGTTATGTTTATCAGGATCCCCCAAAACTATTAAAGGAGACAGTTGAATTTCAGCATGTCTCCATCCGGGCACTGTGTTACTCAGCCGGATATTTTATTCGAATAATTAAAAATAAAAAATACCCCTTATACAATTCAATTATACATGTGTAAAAAATCCAGTAATATTTATTTTTTTTTCTTTATTGCCACTTTCGGCTCTCACGCTGTTATACTGCATTATTCATTCCTGTTCCCGCCCCTACAGGGTGCCATAAAGGATCAGGTTAATCATGCGCGCTATAAAGTAAGCTCCCAGAAAAAGGAAGAACGGCATGGTTATAAAAAAAAGGGCTATTTCCTGAGGTTTAACCACTGAACCATGGAGTACTTTTTTCCCGAAAAAGTTATAGTGATAATGTTCAGGAAGCTGTGCACGCCTGTATATGTTCCTGAATATATTAATTTTGATAAATAACATGAGAAGAAGTATAGCGCCGGAAAACAGCCAGATGAGCATTTTAACATCAATCTCCCTGATATAATCAGGCTTTGTCAGTGCCATTATGCTCAGTGAGGCTGATATGAGTACATTGCTTATTGCGGTATTTATGAATGCGCGCAGGTGTTTCTGCTCGCGAATCTGTACATACTTTATCAGGAAATAGACATGTACACAGAATGAAAAAAATAAAGCTGTTAAAAGAATTATTATTATCATCTATGGAACTCTTGCCATGACATCCTTATCATCCCGGATCTTTCCGGAAGGGAACAATCATTCATCACACGTACACACGTGATGACACGGTTAACCGTACAACAACTTTGAACTTTAAATTTACTAGATCACTGTAACTGAAAAGGAGAATCCGCTCCATTAAAATTATGGCAGGGTCTGATCACAACAGAAAACATCTGCATCAGGCAAATGATCCTCATTGCATCATGTCATGAAACAACCAGTCATAATCCCCTTAACTCCCCATTCCGATGGCTACCCATATCCAACGGAAAATAAAGCTGAAAAGCATATAACAGATAATTTATTCTGTTCCCGCAAGGCCCATATTCCGGCGGTTCCCCAACTATATGCCCATCCGATTTTTCGGCAATAATGACACGGATATAATCCGGACGTACAGTTTCAATGAGGCATGAATTTTACGTTATTCAATGAAAGTGCCCTGTCCGGAAATCATTACTATATAAATTAGAATGTTAATGTTAAACTAGGATATACAAATATATTATAAAAGTCAAGGCAAACATTAAAAGCTTCCAATAATTATTCCTTAACTTATAGAAGCTAAAACTGAAAAGGTTCTCAAATAAAAAAAGGTTTTTAATGCTCATAAAAACAATTGACAATAATACGCATGCCATTAGGGTCAACTAAAATCCTTAAAAATATTCCCTTCCGGACACGCAATGAATTTTAAAAATAAAATTATTATCATAATTGTGTTCTGTATCACCATAAGCGCATGTTCCTACTTTATAATATATACCATTCATGACAGGCTGGAAAGCCAGCTCCTTGAAAAATGCCATGTTGAGACACTTGTAGGTGCCCGTGTCATGAGCGATATTTTACATAATCTCGCAATTAATAATATTATCAGCCAGGCAGACCTCTTTGACACTGATTACGTTCCTGTTAAGGGTTCCTCTTTAAAAAAATTTCACACACGCTATGACAGAGTTCTTGAGGGCTATATACAGAAAATCGAGGACGAGTTTCTCCTTGATCCTGATGTCTCTTTCGCTGTTCTTGGCGACAAGAACGGTTATGTTCCTGCCCACAACAGCATCTATTCAAAACCCGAAACCGGCAATTACACACATGACCTGGCTTTCAGCCGTTCAAAAAGGATATTCGGTGATTTCCCTGCTATCAAAAACGCAATCAAGTACCGTGGCAGGGGTACAACGCGAAACATTTACTGTAGTGACACTAACGAACTCAGGGTAAATTTTGCAGCCCCTGTAACACTTGACGAAAAGCACTGGGGTACCTTTGTGATAGGCGTTTCAATGGAGCGGCTTAACATACTGAAAAACCAGATGCTTATAATGATCATAACTGTAATGCTCGTGATACTCAGCATGACTATGCTCGCAATTCTTGCAGTTATACCGAAAAAAATTCTTAACACTGACTTCAGTTCTGATAAACGTTATTAACAATAAAATTATACCTGTCAAATTATGTCTCTTCCGGCCTGATTTACAAAAATTCATCTTTTATCCTGTCATATTTTTAATATGTATGTAAATTTATCTTGTATTAATCTCTCCTTTTTTCAGGATTAGATAATTTCCGGATGTTCAGTTATAATTGGAAAAGTTAAAAAAAAGTGAGCCGAAAAAATAAACCCAATAAAGTAAAACCGGGTCCTAATCCGCAGGATGAATACAAAAACAGGACTGTGGACACCCCCTGCCCCCCCGGGATTTACAGTCGAATATTTGAGCTGTCTTCAGAGGTAATCTTTATTACAAGCCTCCAGGGTGATATAATCAACTGCAACACCACAGCGATGAACACTTTCGGCTTTAAAACCCGTGATGAAATATACCTGAGAAAGGTCTTTGAATTTTACTCTGATCCTGATATCCGAACTGATGTGATTGATCAACTGGTCAGCAGGGGTATGTACACTTACAAAAATACCATTTTTTTAAAAAAAGACGGTACACCCCTGTACTGTTCCGGAACAGCAGAACTCTACAAAGGCATGGACAACAAATCATGCATAATTGTTATTCTCAATGATATCACGCATGACCTTGCGATCGAATCCGCGCTTGAGGAATCAGAGGAACGCTACAAGGAGCTTGTTGAAAATATCAATGATATAATCTACACTCTTGACGACCAGGGGAATATCACCTATATAAGCCCCGTTGTTGAACAGATAAGCAGTTACCGGGTATCTGATCTCATGGGTGTAAATTTTCTGAATCTTATTCATCCCGAGGACGTCCCCGGCATCCTTGAAAGCTACGAAAAGACCATGCAGGGACATATTGACCCTTTCGAGTTCAGGATAAAGGACGGGGACGGATCGTGGCGCTATGTGAGGACATCCAGCCGCCTGATTAAAAAGGACGGGGAAACAACCGGCCTCCACGCCATACTTACAGACATTTCAGAAAAGAGGGGTGTGGATGAAAAACTGAAATTTCAATCCATGCTCCTCAACCAGATACAGGACCGGATCACGGCAACTGACCTCGAAGGCCGTATAACCTATATTAATGACTCTGAACTCAGACTCTTCAAAAAAACCCGTGAAGAGATTATTGGGAGTTATATCTTTTCCTTTGGGGAAGACCCCGAATTCGGGGCAACACAGCAGGAAATTCTTGACACGACACTTTCAAATGGCTCATGGAACGGTACAGTTGTCAACTATGACGCTGATGGAGAGAAAAAGATCCTTGAGTCCCGCACCTGGCTTACCAGGGACTCCAGGGGCAATCCGACAGGCATGGTGGGTGTATCAACTGATGTTACTACACAGTTTAAAACAAATGAGGTGCTCACAAGCACTCTGGAGCAGAACAGGGCAATTCTTCACACCCTTCAGGACATCATATACATCTTTGACCGTCATGGGCGCTGCATTGATATTCTTTCCGCACATGAGGATCTATACAGTCACAATTCAGAACTGATGCTCGGAAAAACCCTTAATGAGATATTACCATCAGAACAGGCAGGTTTTTTTCTCGGCACAATCAGCCAGGCCATAGAAACCGGTGAAACCCAGGTTGTTGAATATGAAATGTCAGGAAAATCCGGCATAAGATACTATGAGGGCCGTGTTGCCACCTTCAATTACGGCAGTGATAAAGAAGTGCTCGTGGCCTGGTTTGCAGCTGACTGCACTGAAAAATGGCTGACAAAAAAAGCCCTTGTCCTGTCAGAAGAAAAATACAGGAGCCTGATTGAAACAATAAATATCGCCATTTTCGTGACAAGGAACGGTAAAATTCTCTATATCAATTCCTATTCAAGTATCATTACCGGCTATTCTGAAGAAGAACTCATAAACAGGCCCTTTACTGATTTTATCCATCCCAATGACAGGGACATTCTTCTTGAACGCCATCATATGCGCATGAAAGGCGAAAAAGTTTCAAACCGTTTCCCCTTCAGGATTATTAACAGCAATGGCGAGAGCCGCTGGATGGAGATAAGCGCGATTACAACTGAATGGGACAATCTCCCTTCTGTGCTTAATTTCATGATTGATATAACTGAACGTATCCTTGCTGAGGAACAGATGAAAATGGCCAAGGAACGCGCTGAAGAAGCTGACAGTCTGAAATCAGCCTTCCTGGCAAACATCTCACATGAACTGCGCACGCCCATAAACGCTATAAACGGAAGCATAGACCTTCTGCTTGAAGATGACAGTGGAGAATACCAGCTTGAATATCTCAATATAATCAAGCACAGCAACAGCCTGCTTCTCAGCCTTATAGAGGACACCCTTGACCTTTCAAAGATAGAATCCGGCCAGATCGAGATCGACAGAATTCCATTTAATATCAGGGATATACTCCTGCAGTCAGACCTTAATGTCAGGCTGATGATCACACAGAACAATAAGGATATAGAATATTCCTCGAGTGTTGATGACAAAATAAGTGAATACATTTCAGGCGACCCGGTCAGGCTTCAGCAGGTAATCAGCAATCTTACCGGCAACGCAGTAAAATTCACAGACAGCGGGAAAATCGTGCTCCGTACTGAATTAACAGATAATAAAATGCTCAGCTTTACAGTAATTGATACCGGTCCGGGCATCCCTCCAGATAAAAAGCTCAGAATATTTGAAAGGTTTCACCAGGTCGACCAGAGCCTGAGTAGAAAACATTCCGGCGCCGGACTGGGACTGACAATATCAAAATCAATAATTGAGCTTATGAACGGCACGATATCCTTTGAATCCCGCACCGGCAATGATCACGGCACAGAATTCACATTCACTATTCCCTACCTCCCCGCTGAAATCCAGTCCCAGGCAGAACCTGAAGCACGCGAACAATACCTGCGAAAGGAGATGTACACAATTCTGGTTGTTGAGGACAACAGTTTCAATCTCCTTCTTACAAGCAGGATACTCGAGAAGGAAGGATACAGGGTCATAACCGCAATCAACGGCATAGAAGCTCTTTCAATCTTCACATCAGGAAATCCTGTTGACCTTGTTCTCATGGATATACAGATGCCTGGGATGAACGGATTTGAAGCGACAGAAGCAATCAAAAATTTTGAAATAAGCAGCGGAAAATCATCCCACGTTCCAGTGGTTGCGCTTACTGCTCATGCTGTAAAAGGAGACAGGGAAACAATCCTTGAATCCGGTTTCGACGGTTATATAGCAAAGCCTATTGATCGAGCGGGCCTGCTTGAAACACTTTCCTCTTTTCTCATTCCCCTGTACAGTCAGGATCAGCAGAATTAATATTCATGTTTTCAAGGACCCTGTAAAGGGCCTGTGTTCCCATATCTTCCATGCCAAGTGCCGCTGCTGATCGATAAAACTGTTCAGCCAGGGCAAGTCCGGGCAGGGCAATCTTCATCCTGCCTGCTTCCGCGAGAGCAATACCCATATCCTTTATAAAATGCTTGATAAAGAAACCCGGATCAAAGTCCCGGTTTACTATTCTTCTCCCCAGGTTGTTAATTGACCATGAAGATGCGGCCCCTTTTCCTATCACATCAATTACACCGGAAAGGTCCAGCCCGGCCCTGTACGCGTACATCAGGGACTCCACAACCCCGACCATGGTTGAAGCAATAAGTATCTGGTTGCTCATTTTGGTGTGCTGCCCCATACCCGGCCCCCCCATGTAGGCGATGTCCCCACCCATCATCTCAAAAAACGGGAGCACTCGCTCATACACGTTTCTGTCTCCTCCGGCCATGATCGCGAGCCGTCCCTCACGCGCGCCCACATCTCCTCCGGAAACAGGCGCGTCAACAGACCCGACAGACCTGGTTAAGGCAGCATCATAAATTTCCCCTGCCAGTGATGGTTCTGAAGTGGTCATGTCAACAATAACAGAACCTTCAGCCGCACCCGCGAGCACTCCCTGTTTACCCAGAATTACATCATTAACGTCAGAGGGGTATCCCACAATGGTGAATATAATATTACTCTGCCTGGCCACATCTTCAGGGGTATTACACCATTCAGCGCCATTCTGAAGCAGCCCGTGCGCCTTTCTCCTTGTCCTGTTGTGGACAAAAACAGGGATACCTCGTTCCAGTATATGCATGCACATGCTCGCGCCCATGACCCCTGTTCCGATCCAGCCGATTTTTACATCCATATCCTCCCCCTGGTGCGTTAATGATAATTCGCGGCCATGCCCTAATAAATTACAGTAAGGCCCCTGCCCTTGAGGTACTCTTTGACTTCATTTATGCGAATGGTCCTGAAATGAAAAACAGAAGCTGCAAGAAGCACAGTCGCACCTCCTTCAGTGGCTGCCTCATAAAAATCCTCCAGCTTGCCCGCTCCCCCGGAAGCCACAACAGGCAAATCGACCACGTCAGCCACGGCTCTTGTGAAATCAATATCATACCCGTTTTTTGTGCCGTCTCCATCCATGCTTGTGGGGAGCACTGTGCCCGCGCCAAGGTCCTGGCACTGGCGCGCCCATTCAATCGCGTCCATTCCTGCCGGTTTCGTACCACCGGACACGACAAGTTCAAATCCCGAAGGCATTTTACTGTTTCTCCGCGCGTCTATGGCAACAGTAACAGTCTCGGCCCCGTGAAGCCTGGCCGCTTCACGGACCAGTTCAGGATTATTTACAGCAGCGCTGTTCATGGATACCCTGTCCGCGCCTGCTTCAAGTACCAGCTCAATATCCTCAAGGCTGCTTATGCCTCCACCCACAGTCAGTGGTATCTGGATTACAGAGGAGACCTGTTTCACCCACTCAAGTCGTGTCTTCCTGTTCTCCAGGGTCGCTGCTATATCCAGCATGGCCAGCTCGTCAGCCCCCTCTTCCTGATAAAAAGCGGCGTTTTCCACAGGGTCGCCCGCGTCCCTGATATCAACAAAATGTACTCCCTTTACAACTCTCCCGTCCTTCATGTCCAGGCAGGGCATGATCCTGATTGTGTCCATACTGTCTCCTTTATGTGCTGCCAGCTTGATGTGATAATTGTGGAACAGTGAACGTTATTACTTACTTGTTGAAAAAGTCAAGAAAAAGACTTGTAAAAAACATGCATCATGGCATGCATTCATCTCCGCCAGCACTGATTTTTCCTTGACGGATGACTCATGAACATATATTGAATTGTACTTATATGAACCAGGATAAAAAGGCAAAAAATCAAACCCCGGGCCCTTCTTACGCTTTCACGCACACCAAAACAGTACACATGGCCGAACCCGATTATTCTCAACCTCCACCCGGTCTTTCCCCTGACGTAAGAGACCGTGTTCTGCAGAGGATGGCCTTTATATACGGCCGGGATATGGCAGAGACCTACATGCCTGAACTGGAACGTATTATCCGCATATACACGGCGCATAAACCCCCGGGCATGAGTGAGCGTGAAAAGCACATTGATCCTGAAAACCGTTTCACTGAAAAAGATGTTATCCTTATAACCTATGGCGACCTGCTTCATGGATCAGAGCATTCCCCTCTTGCAACCCTTGCGCGCTTCTGTGATACATACCTTGGAGGGGCCATCAACACTCTCCACATACTCCCGTTCTTTCCCTATTCCTCTGACAGGGGTTTTTCCATTACGGACTTCGAGAGCGTGGACCCGAACCTTGGATCATGGTCCGATATCGAGGACCTTGAGGGGCGCTACCAGCTTATGTTCGACGGTGTGATCAACCATGTTTCCTCCAAGAGCAGGTGGTTCCAGGAATTCCTGAACGGCAGCCCCTATTACAGGGACTTCTTCATCACCTACAAATCATCGGATGAACTTCTGACGGAGCACAGGGCCGTGATATTCAGGCCACGCACCACTGACATCCTTAACCGGTTTGACACCATTGACGGACCGCGTTACGTGTGGTGTACTTTTTCCAGGGACCAGGTTGATCTTAACTACAGGAACCCGAACACGCTGGTGCGTGTTGTTGACATCCTCCTTACATATGTGAGGAGAGGAGCTGACATTATCAGGCTGGACGCTGTAACCTACCTCTGGTCCGAACCCGGAACAAGCTGTATTCACCTGGACCAGACACACGAGATTGTCAGGATATTCAGGGACATTCTTGACTCCGTAGCCCCATGGGTCGCGCTTATCACAGAGACAAATGTACCGCACGAGGAAAACATATCATATTTCGGAAACGGCCGTGATGAAGCGCACATGGTCTATAATTTCGCACTACCTCCTCTGGTGCTTCATACCTTTTACAGGGGCGACTCAACCATGCTTACAGAGTGGGCATCCGGTCTCGCGAAACCCTCTCCCTGTGCACATTTCTTCAATTTCCTGGATTCCCATGACGGTGTCGGGCTCATGGCGGTAAGGAACATACTTCCGGCTGATGATATCGCTTATATCATTAAGAGGGCTGAAGAGAACGGAGGACTGATATCCTACAAGACCGGTCCTGAGGGGAATGAAGAACCTTATGAAATCAACATTACCTGGTACAGCGCCCTCAACAGTGATAACGGTGACGAAGACACGGCTTTCCAGGTAAGGCGCTTTGTGGCATCCCGTGTCATTCCGCTGGTGCTGCAGGGAGTGCCTGCAATCTATCTTCACGGTCTTATAGGCACGCAGAATGATATTGAAGCTGTTTTGAGGACAGACTCAAAACGTGATATAAACAGGACAGTAATTGACGAGACCTCTCTTACCCGCTCTCTTGAAGACCCGCTTTCAAAGATATCCCGGATAAACCGTGAACTCGGCAGGATTATTGCTATCCGGGTGAATAAAAGGGCGTTTCATCCATGCGGTGCACAGCATGTCCTTTCCATCTCGCCGCGGATCTTTTCGGTTTTCAGGATCTCCCCTGATGGTGATTCCTTTATTCTCTGCCTGGTTAATATAACTGACAGTACCTGCAGTATTGATGTGCCTGTGGGAGATCTGCCTGTAAGGGAAACCCGATGGTTTGACCTTATAAGCGGAATGGAATATCTTGCTGATTCAGGTGCCCTCAGCCTGAGCCTTGAGCCGTATGAAGTCATGTGGCTGGAAAAACTCCGTGAAAGCTAGTTATCAGGCGAGGGAGGAATAGAAAGACCCTATTGCCCCGCGCAGGGGCTCAAGTTTAGAGCGCATAAGCTCAAGCTCATCCTCTTCTATACCCAGAATTTCCAGGTCTTTTCCGTTCACAATG
>Ga0272441_10007219_pt1 | contig 18162 bp, 19 predicted proteins | sample SSMProp6N_FD_193582 | JGI IMG/M metagenome (GOLD analysis project Ga0272441, IMG submission 193582) | Marine sediment archaeal communities from Little Sippewissett salt marsh, Falmouth, MA, United States - SSM-Prop-6N | ecosystem: Environmental > Aquatic > Marine > Wetlands > Sediment ... | reverse complement strand
TTGCTGAAGATATGGCCGATGACGCCAAAGACATGGCTGATGACATGGCCGAGGACATGGCGGACTAAGACAGTGTAAAAACGCAGTGGTGTAAAGAGGTTGGTTATTTCAGCAGCAGCGGCGCCGGCAGCAAGGTTCGGCACCGCTGTTTTTATTGTGAACAGAGGAATGAAACCGCGGACTGCTCGAATTGACACCGCTTGAAATTTCCGGCACAGATGAACACTGATTAGCGCAAATATAAAACGGCACTGTTCTGAAGGGTATAAATCAATGAAAAACTGTGTGAATCCGTGTCCAAAAAGAGAGGTGCAATATGACAATTTATGAAATTCGTGAAGTGCTGGGCTGGTGCTCGCTGATCAATGTGGCCCTAATGGTCGTTATGTTTTTAATCCTGTGGCAGGGGCGGTCGTGGGTGTATAAAATGCACAGCCGGATGTTTCCCATTACCGAGTCGCAGTTCAATGTGGCGATCTATTCCTTCCTTGGCGTCTATAAGCTTCTGGTTTACATGTTCAACATCATCCCCTGGATTGCATTATGCATTGTGAGCGGTTAACAGGGATCGAATGATTGACAGCGGTTGTTCCGGCCGGCGGCACGGTCAAGCTTCCCGTCCTTCGCAGCTCGGAGAGCGAAGAAGGATGCCTGGCTGTGGCGGGGACACACTATAGTACGGATACATGATGACAAACAATTAAGCAGGTGACAAGAAAATGGATGAAAAAAAGAGAGTAAGAATAGTTGTTTTTTCCGTACTGATGCTGTTGAGCTGGGGCGCATGGACGCCCGCGGCCAGGAAAGAGCGGCCTAATTTTATTGTAATTTTTGCCGACGATCTGGGCTACGGGGACCTGGGCTGTTACGGGCATCCGACAATTGCCACGCCAAACCTGGATAAAATGGCGCAAGAGGGTCAGCAGTGGACACAATTTTATTCGGCCGCGGTGGTCTGTTCGCCGAGCCGATCGGCGCTGATGACCGGCAAGTACCCGATACGGACCGGGACCAGTACGGGTGTGTTCTTTGAATGGTCAGCCGAGGGACTGGACCCCAAAGAAGTGACGCTGGCCGAGACCTTGAAGGACAACGGCTATGCAACCGCGTGTGTGGGTAAGTGGCACTTGGGGCATCGGCCGGACTACCTGCCGGGTAATCAGGGCTTTGACGAATACCTTGGTATTCCGTATTCCAACGATATGCGGGTCGATCCGGAGATGCCGGTTGCTGATAATGTCAAGTTCCGCGAGGGCATGACGCTGGAAAAGATGCGCGACCCCGCGAACAAGAAAAAGAACTGGGTGCCGCTGTTAGAGAACGATGTAGTCATTGAGTATCCGGCGGACCAGGCAACGCTGACCGGGCGATATACAGACCGCTGCGTGTCGTTCATTCAAGATCACCGTGACGAGCCGTTTTTCCTGTACATGGCGCACACGTTTCCGCATATTCCGCTGTTCGCCTCGGATGATTTTCTGGATACAAGCAAACGCGGGCTATACGGTGACGTGGTTGAAGAACTGGATGCGTCGGTCGGGACGATCCTGCAGACGCTGCGCGACCTGGACCTGGCCGAAAATACGCTGGTAGTGTTCACATCGGATAACGGACCGTGGCTGAGTAAAAAAGAAAACGGTGGCTCGGCCGGCCTGCTTCGCGGCGGCAAGGGCACGACTTGGGATGGCGGCGTGCGCGAGCCGGCCATTTTCTGGTGGCCGGGGCGGATTGAACAGGGCGCCGTGGTGCGCGAAACCGGATCGATACTGGATATCTATAAGACATTTTGCACGCTGGCCGGTGCCAAGGCGCCTGCGAATGGGCCGATCGATTCCTATGACCTGTCGCCGGTATTGATGGGTAAGCAGAAAAGCCCGCGCGAGGTAATGTATTTTTATCGAGGCACGGAGATTTATGCCGTCCGTGAAGGGCCGTGGAAGGCCCACTTCATCACGCAGGGGGCTTTTGGACAGGGCGAAAAAAAAACAAAGCATGACCCGCCGCAGTTGTATCACTTAGAGCAGGACCCGGGCGAGCAGTATGACATTGCTGCAGAGCATCCGGACGTGGTGAAGCGTTTGACCGAACTTGCAACCGAACAGACCGCGAATGTAATCCCGGGATCGAATAAATATAAAAAACGGTTGGATGGAAAATAAACAGAAATACGAAGCACTAAACCATAAATCTGAAACAAAGTTGTTTTGGGCATTCCAAAGAAAGGGGATGTTATGAAAGCAGTACGTCAGATTGGTTCGATTGTGTTTGTGGCGGGGTTATTTGTGTCGCTGTTTGGTGGGGTGCCGTGGCATGTCATCGTTCAGGATGATCCGGTAGTTCCGATATGGCTGCGGATTTCAATTTTTTGTTTTCTCGGCGGGTTTTTGGTTGTGCTGATTACGCTGGCGTGTGAACAACTGGCCCGCTGGCCGATTGTTGAACCCACGCCGGAATTGGAGCCGAAAGCACCGAGCGATTCGATCCTGACACTGAACTCGGATACCGTACCCAACAGGCCGGTGACGGAGGTGCTGGGTGTGGCGCAGGGGCATACGGTGTATGCGATCTGGCTGGGCAATGACCTGTCGGCGATCGTGCGGCTGATACTGGGCGGGGAGCTGACCGAGTACACCGAGATGATGGGCAAGGCCCGCAGCACCGCGCTCGCCCGGATGAAGGTGCAAGCCGCACAGATGGGCGCCGATGCGATCATCAATGTCCGCTACATGACCACCAGCGTCATCGGCAGCGCCGCTGAACTGCTGGTTTACGGCACGGCGGTCAAACTTGGGTGCTAAGTAAAGGAGTATGAAAGTGAATAGATTTAATGTTTTGTTGATGCTGCTGTGTACGTGTTTGTTTTTGGGAGGGTGTGCGGATCCATTTGCAGGAGACTGGCAGGGCAGCGGTATTGACTCGAAAGGCAATGAATTTACGTTCGCCGCAAAGGTGATTGAGCAGGGCAATCATCAATACCGGATGCTGGTATTGGATTCTCTGGATACAGAAAATGAACCGATGCACGTGATGGATGGTGTGTTGAAAGGGAACCGATTTCCCTATACCGCGGACGAGGGGACTTATACCGGCGGCGGCACACTGGATGGCGATACATTTGAGGGATACTACAAAGGCCCGGTTGATGGAACATTTAAAATGAAACGTGTTGTTGAAAAAGAATAGTGGATGCCTGATAATAAATAAGCATAGCGTGTATTAACTTTTAGTTTGAAAGGATCGAAAATGGACAAAAAATCTGTATTGATGCTTGTAGTATTGCTGCCGTTGGTTTTCTCAGGGTGTGCCTCTGCGGCAAAGGTTGACGGCGAATTGAAATGCTGGCACAAGGTAACACTGACCTTTGACGGGCCTGAAACCAGCGAAACAGCCGCGCCGAATCCGTTCACGGATTACCGGCTGGATGTGGCGTTCACCGGGCCTTCGGGACAAACATACGTTGTGCCCGGGTACTACGCTGCCGATGGAGATGCCGCCAATACCAGCGCCGATTCCGGCAATCAGTGGCGGGCGCATCTGGCTCCGGACGAGGCGGGCACATGGAAATATTCAGTAGCATTTTACAAAGGCGACAATGTCGCGATGATGGATCAATGGTATCAGAAGCCGGCATCCGGCGGATACATCGACGGCAAACAAGGTTCTTTCAACATTAAGGCCAGCGATAAGACCGGACGCGATTTCCGCGGCAAAGGCCGGCTGGATTACGTCGGCGGCCATTATCTGCAATTTGCCGGAACTAAAGAATATTTTCTTAAGCAGGGTGCAGACGCCCCGGAGAATCTGCTGGCCTATGCTGATTTCGACGGGGACTTCAAAACAGACGGTCACAAAGACGACCTCATCAAGACATGGGAGCCCCATGTCAAGGATTGGAAACCGGGCGATCCGACCTGGCAAAGCGGCAAGGGCAAGGGTCTTATCGGTGCCGTTAATTACCTGGCTTCAGAAGGCATGAATGTATTTTCTTTTCTCCCAATGAATATCAATGGCGATGACCGCAATGTATTCCCCTATACAACGTACGACGAGCGGTTGCGTATGGATGTCTCTCGCCTTGATCAATGGGAAATCATCTTCGAACACGGTACCAATCTTGGTATGTTTCTACATTTTAAGACGATGGAAACTGAAAATGAAATGCTCCTCGATGGCGGCGATCTTGGTCCTCAGCGTAAATTGTACTACCGGGAACTGATTGCCCGCTTTGGTCACCACCTGGCCCTGAACTGGAATCTGGGCGAAGAGATCAACAACGCAAGCACGGCTCAGAAAAAAAGCTGGGCACAATATTTCTATGACAATGATCCCTATCACCATCATATCGTCATCCATAACGGCGAGCCGCACTACGACCTCCTAGGTCCGGGATCAAAGCTGACAGGCTTCTCTTTGCAAACAAATAAACCAGACTTCTCTAACGTCCACAAGCGAACGCTGGATTATATCACGCGTTCGGTCGCGGCTGGCAAGCCATGGGCCGTTGCCTGTGACGAACCGGGGGATGCCACGCATTCGCTGGTGCCGGATAAAGACGATCCCACGCACGATAATGCACGTATGAACGGCTTGTGGGGCACTTTGATGGCCGGCGGTTGGGGATGCGAATGGTACTTTGGCTACAAACACGACCACAGCGACTTGACATGTCAGGACTTCCGCAGCCGCGACGATTTCTGGGATCAGTGCCGCTATGCCCTGCAGTTCTTCGACAAACAAGACATCCCCTTCTGGGAGATGAAAAGCAAAGACGATTTAACCCGGCAGGAAAATGATTACTGTTTTATCAAAGACGGGCAAATTTATCTCATCTATCAGAAGCAAGGCGGACCGCTGAATCTTGATCTTCAAGGCGGAGCAACATACAAGTCAGGATATTATAATCCGCGTACCGGAGAAGGTTTGGATGATTTACTGGACAAGCAATTTATGAAACTGGGGATAGAAAACAAGACCTATCCCCACACGTTCAAAGCTCCTGACGACAAAGATTGGTTGCTGGTGATTCGAACGTCAAACGGCGGAAAAGTAACTCAGTCGGAAAAACCCAAACCGCAGCCCAAACCCGCCGATGTTAAAGGCGGATTGGTGTTGTCAGCTTTGGACGACTTCAACGTTATCGAAGGCGACGGATTGGTCCCGGCTTACAAGGATACTCGCAGAAAAGCGCTGGCCATCAATGCGGCACAGTATAAAGATCAATTCGCCGCCGCCGAAGCAGTTTACAACGGCAATAACGGAACGTACACCCTGGTCTTAACCGCGATGACCGAAACGGACGGCGAATCGACCTATAAGCTGTTTGTAAACGGCAGGCAAATCGGTTCGGCCCAAAATCCGGCCACCGCAGACGACTACCAACCGGCACTCCATGTATGGGAAAATGTGGCTCTGGCCAAAGGTGATAAGATTCAGATCCATTTCAACACGGCTTCCAATAAGAAAATACCGGAAGGCGACGGGTTTGCTTATTCGCGCGGACGATGGGTAAGTGTAACAATTGGGAAATAACTCAACGGCAGATAAACTCTATGACGACGCTCCAATCCTGACCCGGGACAAAGAATTCGCCCGTCCCGATGACGCGGCTGTTATTTAAATTGAAAGGGCTTGGCGATGAAGAAAGAAATAAAAGCCTGTTGGGGCAATTGCGGGGCGCTGGATGATGAGAATCTGCTGAAAGATGCGGAGATTGCGGCGATTGATGCTTTGGAGGATTCGCTTTCACCATTGGATGAAGATACCACGGCTTTACGGGCATTAATTACGCGGTTTGAGTATTGTTATCATGAAGCGGACAAGGAAGCGGAGATGATTATCGGTGCGATTGCGGCGGGAAAGCCGCCGGTCGAGTCTGGCGAACGTCCACCCCAGCGACAGCGCGATTTAGAGAATACGCTAACGATTCTTTCGGGGTGGTGCCAAGGGGATACGTCGACGTGTGTCGGTCTTGAGGTGGATGGAGTATCAGCGGATGAACTGTGTGAGTGTCTCGGTGATACAAGCCCCGTTAAGGTGTGGCAAGTTCAGCGGCTGGTCGACAAGTTGCGTCAGTCGCTGGAAGGGGGCGAATGTTACTATAACCTCGTTTTGAATATTGATGGATACGGAAATCCGATCGAGCATCATCCCGAGGAGCATTATGCCGATCACGTGGACTTTTTAGAGCAAACCAACGCGACGATGATCGATTATGAATTTAACGGCGAGCCGGACCAGATGTCGATTGGGCTGGCGATCGATTTGTGCTCGCCGTGCAACTGGAACTACGGCAATAACCTGATTGTGATGCTGAATGCGATCAACGGCAAACTAAAAGCGGATCGGGTGTTTGCTCCGTGCTGTTTTAATAAAGAATTAACGCCGCTGCGGGGACGATTGAAAACGTTATCGAATACGCTGAGGGCTTATTGTGAGGGAAAAGCCGAAGGTGATGATATTGATCATGACATGCTGACTCTGCTTGGGGACAAGACCGATGTGAAACACTGGCTGGCGGCGTCGCTGGATAAGACAATCCGGCTGCAGGAGGGCTTTCAAATTGATAAGGAGATGCTATGAAAACGTTGGGGCAGATTCGTTTGAATATTTATGTAACGCTGTGTATATCCTTGTGTTTGGTTATTGGTTGTCAGTCCAGAACAGAGTTAGTTTCTGCGGAAGTGAATACTGATATTGTTAAGAAGTCGCCTAAGATTGACTATCAAAAATCGGCCGACAGGGTGGATTGGGCATGGTCCGATGAGATGGCATCGCCATTTTACTGCATTGGACAGGCCGGGAACAAGTACGACATCCATCTTATCAGCCAACACGATAATCGCTCGATGTTAACAATTCGTATTATGGATGATAAGGACGTTATCCATAGTTGGTTGGGACATAAAAGATCAGTGTTTCGCATTCTTGATGACAGATTGTACTATGCCGATTTTTATTCGGGCAGTTCCGGCGGCAGTATCGTTGCTTTTGATCTCAAGTCCGGAAAGGAACTTTGGAAATCTCCACTCAAGGCCTTGGGGCCAATTGAGCACTCTGCTTATTTTAACTGGCTTAATCTCGATGCCAACTATGATGTTGTCACAATCTTCGGTTATGAAGCTCGGGGCAGGTATTTTGAGTCCAAAGATGTCCATTCTGGCCAAACGTTGGGGCATAAAGTCTTCAAAGACCCACCCTTGAAAGAAAATCAGAATTGATATATTAAGTGTTTGAAAGGATCGAAAATGGGCAAAAAATCTGTATTGATGCTTGTAGTATTGGTACCGTTGGTTTTCTCAGGGTGTGCCTCTACGACAAAGGTTGACGGCGAGACGGAAGGCGGATTGGTGTTGTCAGCTTTAGATGACTTCAACGTTATCGAAGGCGACGGACTGGTCCCGGCCTATAAGGATACTCGCAGAAAAGCCCTGGCCATTAATGCGGCCCAGTACAAGGACAAATTCGCCGCCGCCGAAGCAGTTTACAACGGCAATAACGGAACGTACACCCTGGTCTTAACCGCGATGACCGAAACGGACGGCGAATCGACCTATAAGCTGTTTGTTAACGGCAGGCAAATCGGTTCGGCCCAAAATCTGGCGAGCGCAGACGACTACCAACCGGCACCCCATGTATGGGAAAATGTGGCTCTGGCCAAAGGTGATAAGATTCAGATCCATTTCAACACGGCTTCCAATAAGAAAATACCGGAAGGCGACGGTTTTGCGTATTCACGCGGACGATGGGTAAGTGTAACAATTGGGAAATAACTCAACGGCAGATAAACGATAGAGGACGACGCTCCAATCCTGACATAGGACAAAGAGTTCGCCCGCGCGGATTTTGCGCTTGAAGAAAAACAGACTCGCGGTACAATAACTTAAAACCGGTACCGGACAGGGCGAGTTGATCATGCGAATGAAATATCATACAAGCAAAGGAAGCATTTACACCCATACGATTGAGGGCGAGCGGAACTTTTGGGTCAAAGAGGACAAAGACGGACAGATTCATCCACTGGCCGAAGGGCTTCATATTTCCAAAGAAAAGCTTCAGGAACTGGTCCGGGAATACCCCTCCACGCTGCTGGACAGGACGTATTGTTTTGATGTCGGCGTTGAAAAGGAGTTCTTTGAAGACGCCCAGCAGGAACAGTGTGAAAGCGTGTTTGAAGCGGAAGAAACCGTTATCGTTTTCATGGTCAAAAGGGACTCGGATCACTATGCCATCGGGTGCAGCAGCGAGGTAGTCAACGTTGAAAAGATCGAGTAAGGCCCGGCGATCATTGCCGAGCATTGCGCAGGCCTTTGTCGATCGGCGTTGGCAGGGCGGTCTGACCCATTTGGGGTTTGTTATTGCATAGGTTTTGCGTTTTATAATTTTGTTGCGACGACGGCTATGTCAGCCGATTCCGGCGTAAAAGGAAGCCCTGCGACATCGGAGAAAAAATCCTGCACAGTGAAACCGTTTTCGGTCAGTTCTTCGGTTAGTGATTCTCGGGTGAAATACTGCAGCCAGTTATAAACGGTGCGAGTGCGGTCTTTTTCGATGATTGTGTATTTATCCAGCGACACTTTTTCGTCTTCGTATTTGAAGGAATTAACAAAGCCGTAGTACGTGTTTGGTGACCAAAAGCCGTTGAGCTGATTGAGTTCATAGGTTGCGGTTTCCTGCTTTTGGTTGAAGATATTCAGCGAATGAACATCCATCAGAAGCGAGCCGCCGGGCTTGAGGAATGTGTGGTATTTTTCCAGCAGCATTTTACGCTGGGCGCCGCTCAGGGCGCAAAAATCACAAAAGATCATGATGATCAGGTCGAAGCGTTTGTCAGTGTTGAACTCGAGGTAGTTTTGGCAATGATAGGTGATGTCGAGATTTTTATCCGCGGCGATGCCTTTGGCGTAGTCGATGGAACGCTGTGAGAAATCGATGCCGGTGACAGCGGCGCCGGTTTTGGCCAGGCGTGTTGTGTACAGTCCCGGCCCGCAGCCGAAATCGGCGACGGCGGTGTCGGCATTGACGTTGAAGTGTGAGATAATCCAATCAACCGAGCGATCAATAAACGCATGGTTACGGGACGACAGATCAATCGATTCGTTCAGATGAAACTGCAGCATCTGCTCTGAAGTGTATTCATCCGTCCAAAGCTCAGCGGCCGTATAAAACTCAAACGGCTTGGGCCGGGTATTAATTTTTTCGAGTTCAATGAACATGTTAATCTTTCGGATTCAACTTTTGGTTTTCAATTTCGTGAATTCGATCTCGGATATCAGAGTTATTTAATTCGACGACTTCGAAATGACTTGGGTTCAATTTTGATTTGCCAATTAAACTTAAATATTCACTGACGACAGTTTTATCGATCATGACTACGCCACCCCCGGCCCAGTGCCTGTCCTGTTGATTCTTTTTGACTCCGGAAATCCAGTATTCATCACGAGTTTCTATGTCGAAGTAGTTTGCCCCAATGCCTTGTCCACCGCAAGACTGAAAAGCCTGTCCATTGAAATAAATGGTACGGCCTGATTTGGAGTATCGTGCTTTACCAATCCAAGCGGGCCCTCTGTCGCCATGACCGGTTTTAAGCTCAACATAAACGATTTCATTTTTCATTTATTCCTCTACCGTCCAGCGCAGGTTGGGGATGTCTTCAGGTTTTACGAATTCCACTCTGCCGCCAGCAAAAGTAACGCTCGCACCGGGTCTTTTATGACGGTCGGTTACGACATCGTCGGGTCCGCCGATTTGATTCCAGCCGGGAGTGCTTTCGAATAACAGTACTAAATCATCCGGTAATTCATTAGCATCGTCCGGGATGTTTTCATTCATAGCATAACTGCAGGGGCCTGTTTTATCATTAGGACATATAAAATATTCGAGATTATCATTTTCTTCAAGATATGGTTTTGTCAAATCACACCAATTTGCCTTCTTAGGGTAAGAATCGTAATCTAATGCATACATTTGCCAAGAACTGCCTAGTATACGGATGCTGTATCCACAATTTATCCTATACGCTGCTTTTCTAGCTTCCAGAAAAGCTGGAGCAATAATCGTTGTGCCCAAAAAAAGGATGAGAAAAGTGAAAATAAAAGTTCCTAATGCTTTCCCACCTCTACAAGTGATACTTATACGATGGAAAAACATACCCAATAATGCAGTAGTTGATAAGAGAAAACTGATAACAAATAATATTAGAGCGAATAAAAAACTAATCCCAAGAATAATTTCAACATGTTTTCCGATGTTTGGACTTTCTGTCGTCAACGCCGTGCCAATTGATATTACCACTGTACCAAGTATTATTGCTCCTATCATACAATAAAAAGAGATGTCACCCAATCGACTTGGCCACGGTAGTTTTTCATTATTTATAATTTCTACCATCCTGAATCCTTCAATATATTTGATTATTAATGTTCAGGATTGTATCAGAGTTGAAAGGGAGTGTAAAGAAGAGATTTTTCGACCCCGTTTCTTTCGCCCCGTTGGGGCTATGTGTTTAGGGTAACGCTTTCCGGGGGCTTCCCCCTTCGCTCTATGAGCTACGGCGGGACAAGTACGCACCCCGGCTAATTCTCTGGCGAACCTTCGGTTCTAATAAGGATTTCCTTTTTTTAATGATTGACTCGTTTACGTTCAATTATGAAAGATATCAGTGTGGTCAGACCTGTAATAACGCAAAAGATGTATATCAGGCAGGTGAGTATGATAAATGGAATTAAACCCATTCCCTGGCATCCATGGGCTCCGCAGGCATCCCAGATGAAGAAAACCGGTGCCGCAATGTACCATAGTATATTACAAATGCTTTGAAGCAATTGGTTGTTGGTGTGTTCTGCAATGACAAATGGTATGGGAAGAAGAACGGTAATTATAAGTCCGCAAATAAGTCCTCGTTTAAGATGTTTGTTCATAATGACTCCTTATGACTGCTGGATTAACAGTTCGGAAAGTTGGGTGTGGATTTTACCGTTGGTGGCGAGGATCTCGCCGGGGAGGTTGTCGGTGCCGCCGGCAAAATCGGAGGCGATTCCGCCGGCTTCTCTGACGATGAGCATTCCGGCGGTGAGGTCGTAGATGTTCAGGTTCAGTTCCCATTGTCCGTCGAGCCGGCCGCAGGCGACATAGCACAAATCCAGTGCGACTGATCCAAGAATCCGCACGCCGCGCAGTTTGGGAGCAATGCGTGCCATCAACGGCAGGTTGTTGCGTTCCATGTTGGATCGCAGGCAGGCGAAACCGGTTGTGCAAAGGCAATCGGAAAGCTCGGTACGGTTTGAGACGCGAATAGGTTCATCATTGAGCGTGGCGCCTTTGCCGAGTTCGGCCTGGAACAATTCGTTCAGGACGGGTGCGAAGACGGCGCCGAGAATGGTTTGGCCCTTATGTTCGACGGCGATCGAGATGCTGTAGAACGGCAGGCCGTGGACGAACGAGGTGGTGCCGTCGATGGGATCGATAATCCAGCGGTATTCACCGCCGGTATGCGTGCCGGACTCTTCGCAGCAGATGGCGTGGTCGGAGTAGCGATTTTTGATCTGCTCGATGAGAAAATTCTCAACGGCGATATCCGCCTCGGAGACCAGATCTTTGACGGTGCCTTTGCTGTTGATTTGTACCTCACTGAGCCGGGCACGGTATTGAAGCGAAATCTCGCCGGCTTTTTTGATGATTTGTTCTAAGAAAGTCTTCAGTTTTCAGTCCTCAGTCTTTAGAGTTAAAATTAGCCACGAATTAACACGAATAACCACTAATTTATAAAAAATCTTTTAGACCCGTCTTCGCTAAAGCTACTGCGGATAGGCGGTATTTACAAGATAAAATTTACTATGGAGACTGGATGAAGTCCTTTATTCTGATTTTCTTTCTTCTATCACAGCGCCAATATCAGCCAGTCCAAAGCGGGGCACAATAAAATTCCGTTCGCTGTCCATATAAACCGCCCCTTTGCCAAGACGTTCTTCTAATATCTCAAATATCATTTCGGTTTTATATACGTATGGAATAGCCGGGTCGTCGAGTATCTTACCCCAATGAGCATCACCCTCTGAAACAATATGCATCATTGTATACATATATTCAAAACCGGCGGCTCCTTCGTGTGTTTTGCCTGTTTTTTCTGTATAAGCTTGCCATTCTGCCTGACTTTTGACGAGTTCCTTCATTGCCGAATGGTATTTGCCCTCCGTGCAAAGTTGTCTCAACATGTTCTCAGGTTCTCGAATTTCCTGGACTGAAACAGTGTTCTTTGAGCAGCCTGAAAAGTTCAGACTAAAAACGGACAGGCAAAAAACGACAGCTATTGTTTTAATTTTATTTAGGCATCCATAATTCATAGTTCAGTCCTCAGTCTTTTAATTATTCTTTTAGCCTGGTCTCGATACAGGTATATGTGACATCTGTGCTAACCACGATGCCATCTTCGAAAGCCACAAGCAAGATATTGTGTATTTCAGCAGCCGTATCCGAAGCGCGGCTGAGCTCAAATCCCCAAAGGTTCTCGCGTAAAATCCTGGGCTCTTTCCCCATGAGATCGCGAACCTGCGTTTCGCTCATGCCTGTATGGATCTTTTTAAATTGGCTTCGAAGATATTCATCCTGCTTTATCAACTCGTTCCAGAAATTTTGGCCTTCTGTCAGTTGCGGTGGAGATTCCGTCGACGACTGAGCTTCAGGTGGCGTAGAGCAGCCCATAATGGACATACACAGCAGACATGCAAAGCAGTATTTACCGTGTGAAGGCAAATAACAAATGATTTCCATAGCATTTTGTTTATTTATCATTTTCAACTTCTCTTTCCCTGAAAGTATCGTCGTTTCTCAGTCTTCAGAGTTAAAATTAGCCACGAATTAACACGAATAACCACTAATATATAAAAAATCTTTTAGACGGGACAGGCGGGATTTTCAAGATAATTTTTTGAATCAGGCGCTGGACAGTCGGCATTGGGTATTAGAGATGTGCGCGCAAAAAAAAGGCCCGTGCGTGTTGGCGGCACACGGACCCTTCGGTATTTGTCACTCGCACCGAGCGAGGTTGTTTGTGAGTCGGACCTTCAACCGGAGATTGGCTTCAAGGCCCGACATCTGGAGGAGGAGGAAAGATATTGTATTTCAAACCGGCCACCGGCCGATTTTCAAATTTCATTTCAAAGAACAGAACCGCTTGCTTTTCATCACGTTATTGTTGCCGCGTTTATCACGACCCCCAAAGCCATGTTTGATGATCTTACTATAACAGAATGACGCGAAAAAATCAATAAAAATGCGGGCAAATCACAGAATGAACGGAGTGTCTGATAATACCCAACAGCGGCGGTACAAGGGTTTGTTTTTATCGGGACAGAGACATTTCCAGGTAGAAATTTTTTCGACAGAGCACCTCTGACCTTTTTCTTTACTCTCCTGATTCTGCAAGCGTTAACCACTTTTTTGATGGATGCTCAATTTGGCTGGAAGCTCCTTTATTGAAAGCGTTGCGTTGTTCTTACCGTAATGGAAAGGCAAGCAGGTCCGGGATAAACTCCGCCGCGAAGAAACGGGAATTATTAATCGCGATTACTCTAAAACGAAACGGCGGATGTCTTTTCAGGGATTTATCTTTCTAAGCGGCTTTATCGGCTCTCTCCCAGGTGCTTGTTGGATTCCAGCACATAAACCGGCCCGCGTGTGATGAACTGCACTCTGAGATCGGCTGTGTCTGAGCCGCTGCCGGCCGCCGTTGTGATGGTATTGCTGCCCTTATTGACTGTAAACGCTTTGGCCGTCGCAGGCAGTGTGCGGAGCAGGTTCCAGTTCTCGTCATAAACGTTCACGGTGCTGCCGCCTTCAAACTTCATGTATTCGTTGGGTTGAATCTGGCCCTTTACGGCCAGTTCTCCCGTGCCGTTGAGCTTGATAACCGGATCGGCCAGGGCTTTGGAATCAGCTTCAACGAGGATCACCACCTGCGGGGCCTGCTGCTGGTAGGGATTGAGCAGTTCCATGGTCGCGGGGGCTGTTATATTCTGGAAACGCGGAACAGCACCCCATTCCTGATCAATTCTGTAGGGGGCATCTTTGCCGGACGTTCGCCCCATGACCCGGTGGGGCGTGAAGATGTAGTCGCCATCGCCGTTCTTGCTGAGCACCAGGACATCCTCGCCCTGGTAATGATTGCCGCCCTTTTTCAAAAAACGGGCGACGTAATCGGCATCCGCGTCGTCAAAAACCGGGGCCAGCTCGATCCAGTACTTGAAAAGCTCAAACGCATAATCAGCTAATCCATAGTTGTTCATGATCTCCATCGAGAGTATTTTTTTACTCTGTCCACCACAGAGTGTTGGACGGCGGCTGCCGATTCTAACTCCGTCGGACACATCAAAGTGCAGATCAAGGGCGCTGGGCGCAAGCTCAGTGTGCTTGCGGCCGCGTTCATATAGACGCGGGGCGATTCGCAGCAGGTGATAGGCCGTTTGCCCACTGATGGCTTTGCCTTTGCTGAATTGCTTTTCAAAGTTGGCCGGGACACTTCCTCCGACGATACTGCCGGTGACCGGCTGATCCTGCTTGCTGTAGAGGTAGTCAGAGTAATTCCGGAGATACCAGGGACATTCAGGCATTTTGTGGGTGCCGTCAAAGTGCAAATGTCCGACGTTCACCTCATTGAGTAAATCCCCGTATGGATCCAAGACTTTTTCGGCCAGACTGTCGGGTTCGCCAAAATCATCAGCGAAATGGAAAAAATCATAGGAGGTAACCGCACCCATCATCTCCGCACCGGCTTTGTGAGATTTAGCAGTGCTTCCGGCGTGTCCACGCTTGCAGCCGGTCAGTGTCCACACATCACCGTCGGTATTCCTTATCTGTCCCACTTGTATCATCTCGTTGCCAAGACGAAAACACTTGGTAAACTTTTCAGTTATTTCCCACATATGCCCCGGGCCGCGCTGAAAACGAATGGTCGTGGCAACAGGATCAATATCCTCGGCCAACGTACCGCTGCCCCAACTCAACAACCGCGGCTCAACGTATGTCGGTGAGAAGTAGCGTTCGTCATTGAGACCCAGTTGAGGAACGAGACTCTTAAGCTGCAGGTGGGCGCCATGCCTGGCCAGATAGTCACTGTAGGCAATCAGATCAGCTTTTCCTTTGGGAAAGACTTTTGTATTGATCCCTTCATTGGATGTGTTTTTCAGCTTGTACTCACCTCTCCAGATAGTGGGGAACATATAAAGACGATTGGCCCCGCTGGGAATGAGATACTTGTCTGTCATTTCGTAGAGTTCCGCCTTATTCTCTGCACCAACGCTCACCGTCGCTAATTTTGAAAACTTCGCCGCCCACTGATCAACCCAGGCCAGCACATCCGCCTGGGTCCACGAATCCACTTTTGGATAAACCATGTGACCGGCCCGTCCCTGAACGGACCATATCTCGGCCAGAACCGCATCGCGCGCACTTCCGCTTAGGCTGTTATTGTAGAGGACCACACTGCCGCGTGTCCCGTTGGGACGGGGCCTGCCCCAGAGATAGGGCCAACTCAGCACGGTGTTGTTTCCTCTGCCACTGACTTGACTTCTTCCTCTGCCTCTTTGGTTCCCTGCATTGGCCGTCATTAAATCATTGAGCGTATAAGCGGCAACATCGGTAGAATCGAGTTCCAAACTCAAGCTGTAACCCCGGCCTGTTCCGATGCCCTGCGCATCCAGTAAATGGATTGCCAGGTGATTGGGATAGGTGTCGATCTGAAATGTAAAATTCGGCGTCCCATCAGGATGGGACACTCTGATTTTATTACCTGAACGCGAGATCCTGGTAAGACGTGTATCCGTGACGTTCCTGCCCTTGGAGTAGCGAAGATTAAATCCCGCTGAAGCATCGGACCCCAGGAAATTCTTACCGCCCAGCACCAGCTTCGACGGCTGGGCCGAGGCATTAAAGGTAAGCTCTGACGCGGAAAAAGCCAGCCCAGTCAGAGCCAGACACAACAAGCAAACCATAAAGCTTCGTTTATTCAAATACATATCTCATCCCTTGCTTAAACAATTCCAACAATGCTCCGTCTAAGGTCTTCCTGATTTATGGCTTGGTCTTGACAGGAAGGGGCTTAGTCGAATTCTTATTTTCAAATCCGGTTACATCCTCAAGCACGATAGCTTCCCGGGCATCTTCAGGGGAAACATCATGGGTTACATTGGTGAACACCACATTTTCAGCGTGCCGGATGTAATAGCCCCAGGCGGGAAAGGTCCCAAAAACCGTTGTCTCAGGATAGCGGCCTGGAAATTCCTTGGGCGTTTCGGGCACTGCATCCAGCCCTCCTCTAAAGTCTTTCACGCTTACATTGGTAAGATAGATATTTTTGACAGGATAAACCGTGCCGTTTCTTTCCGTTCCCTGAATCGAGCTGCCTTCCTGTCCATAGACATTCCTCACCTCAAAGTTTGAGATGTAAATATCCTTCATTCCGGGCGTGTCTGTTGATTCGGCGACGTCGCGGACAATAAAGAAGGGGGTTTGTACGTTGTTCATTTTGATACGGTTGAACTTGATGTTCGTCACGTTGCAGCCGCTCATGGCATACAGGGCCAGGCCGCTATGCGTGTGGACCATGGCAACGTCCTCAATGATTGAGTTGGTGAAATCCCCCCTGGTGGAACCGCCGTACTTGAATCCCTTCCACTTGGTATAATTGATCGTCAAATTTTTGACCACCAGCTTGTCAACTCCCCTGGAACGATCATAACTCTTGGGACACATGGCATCATCACCGCTGGAAACAACGCTATTGGTAATGGATATGTCATGGCAATCTATAGGTGTGATGCCATCCTTGTTAATGTTGAGGAGATTGATGCCGTCAATAATGACATGATCTGATTTCTGAGGAACAAAAGCCCAAAAATCACCGTGAATCAGATCGACGTTGGTTACCCGAACGTTTTTCGAATTCACCCAGCCCAGTATTGACGGGCGACGGGTGTTGGCTTGGCCGGGAAGTCTTTTTGTCGTATTTTGATCGATGGTTCCTCCACCGGTAATGGTCAGATTATCGACCTGGTTGCCAAACAGGAAATACTTGGTAATGTATCCGCCTGTAAACGCGCCTTCAGGATAGCTTTGGATTTTATCATTATCCGGAATGGCACGTATGACGGCGTTTTCAGCAACCCAAAGCGTCATATTGGCCTTCAGGGTAACGGACCCGGTCATATAAACCCCCTCATCGAAGACCACAGATCCGCCGGCAGGACACGCCGCGATGGCCTTGACGATGGCTTCGGTGTTATCCGTGCTACCGTCTGCCACGGCACCGTGATCTTTAACATTGACCACGGGGGCAGGCGGCTCACTGACCGCGGTGCTCACGCCGATGTTATCGATGTGAGGTCCCCCTGCTGCAGATGTTGCAATCAGCTCCAGCGTATTGGCCCCGGCTTTTAAATCCACAATCACCCGCGCATTCCAATACTTGGCCCAGCCAACGGTTTCCGGGGTGTATTCGGTCGCTTCGGGCCTGGGTACGTGCCAGTTCTTTTTGAATGGACCAAAGGGAATGTTCTTGATAAGAGCGCCATTGACCTTTAAATTACAAGGGAGTTTGTGTTCTGTGTTATTAGCGTACTTCAAGATGAGGGTGTACTTGCCCGCTTTGGGTACCGTGATGTTATTCCAGGTGACGGTGGCCCCTTGCCCTCCCATCTCCAGGTAACCATCCCCAATATAGGGAAAATACTCGGTGCTTGCCTTATTGCCGCCGGTCTGGCCGGAAAAATGTTCAGCTTCAAAATAAGCTGTCCAAAAGGACTCCGTTGCCCAACTGCTAACCGGCAGACATAGCAAAACCAGCGAGAGGATACCTGTCTTCATTTTCGTTCTCCTTTTCCCATTGTTCATTGCCTCAGTCTGGCTTATCACTGAGATGCTTGTTGGATTCCAAAACATAAACCGGTCCGAGCGTGATGAACTGCACTCTGAGATCGGCTGTGTCTGAGCCGCTTCCGGCCGCCGTTGTGATGGTATTGTTACCCTTATTAACCGTAAACGCTTTCGCCGTCGCAGGCAGTGTGCGGAGCAGGTTCCAGTTCTCGTCATAAACGTTCACGGTGCTGCCGCCTTCAAACTTCATGTATTCGTTGGGTTGAATCTGGCCCTTTACGGCCAGTTCTCCCGTGCCGT
>Ga0272441_10007217_pt1 | contig 18165 bp, 18 predicted proteins | sample SSMProp6N_FD_193582 | JGI IMG/M metagenome (GOLD analysis project Ga0272441, IMG submission 193582) | Marine sediment archaeal communities from Little Sippewissett salt marsh, Falmouth, MA, United States - SSM-Prop-6N | ecosystem: Environmental > Aquatic > Marine > Wetlands > Sediment ... | reverse complement strand
GCTGAGTGCTGGGTGCTGGGTGCTGGGTGCTGAACAGAAAAAGCTCTCGCGTTGGTGAAAAAACAAACGCCAGCCTGAACGCAGTGGTGATGACCATGCATAATCAATACTTGTCGATCTTCATCGGCAGCTGTAATCAGAGTTGAACCAGTTGCTTCGTATAACGCTGAAGAGGTTCGGGCCCCGATTCATGAAGAACCACCGTATCCTCGATCCTCACACCGAACCTGCCGGGAAGGTAAATACCCGGCTCAACGGTAAACACCGTCGTTGGATGAAGATAATCCTCCGACGCGGACGAGACCCTGGGCAACTCATGCACTTCAACCCCGACCCCGTGTCCGAGACTGTGACCAAACGCCTCACCGTAACCATGAGAAGCGATCGCGTTTCTGACAATGGCATCGAGCTCCTTAGCCGCCATACCGCATCTGATCGAATCAAGACCGAGCTGCTGAGCATCGCGGACAATGGAATAAATCTTTGCCGCTTCATCGGGAATCTTGCCGAGAGCAAATGTCCTTGTCTGATCGGAAGCATAGCCATTGCAGACACAACCCATATCGATAACGATAAGGGAACCCTCTCTGATTTTTTCAGGTTGCGGTCGGGCGTGAGGCATTGCCGAACGGGGGCCGCTGGCAACGATGGGTTCGAATGAATCCCTTTCAGCTCCGAAACGACGGTGCCAGTACGATATTTCAGCTGCGATATCCAGCTCGGTCACCTCGGGAGAGATCATCGGCACAATTTTTTCAAGCGTCTGTTCAGTGATCCTGGCAGCCTGCCGTAAAGCGCCCAGTTCCGCTGCATCCTTGATCATCCTGAACTCGTCGAAAAAGCCGCTCACCGGCACAATAGCCAACCGGTCAAACCTCGCCCTGAGACGCTCAAACTCCCCGACGCTCACCACATCATTCTCAATGCCCAAGCGCTCCGGTCCAGGAACGCCGCTTTCGGCGAAAGCATTCAGAAATCCCCCGTCTATGATACTGCATTCCATGGAATCAACCTCTTCAGCCACCTGTTCCCGGTATCGAAAGTCGGTAAACAGCACCGCACGATCCTGGCTCAGCAGCACCCTTGCGCTTGAACCGCTGAAGCCGGAAAGCCAGCGTATGACATGAAGATCCGACAGAAGAAAAGAATCAAGTTGAAGGTCCGCCATCTTGCGGCGGATAAGATCAAGTTTCCAGAGATGAGTCATATGAAAATAACGTATGAGATTTTGGCGTCATAGCAAAAGGCGACAGACACATATTGAGAACCAAACCATTCACGGGACAATTTGAAACCATTGCCCCTCTCAGTATATTGAATACCGGACAGCGCCTCGTGAACGTCTGTATGAGCAATCATCGGCCTGTTTTTAATGTACGATCTTAAAATTTTTTACCATTCGTCATTGCACTGTTTTCCATGCAACAGAACGCATTACTTCAACAGCTTCTTGCAGATAACGATCTCAGCTCCGCTGAGATGGAAGCCTGCATAACCGCCATCATGACCGGCGGTTTTTCAGATATCGCTATTGCCGCCATTCTTGCACTCCTCCAGAAAAAAGGGGTTAAAGCAACGGAACTCAGCGGAGCATATCGCGCCATGATGACACACGCCATCCCGATCGAGCTTGACGAACATGCTGTCGATACCTGCGGAACAGGCGGAGACCACGCAGGCACCTTCAACGTCTCTACTGTTGCCGCAATCATTGCCAACGGAGCGGGCGTCAGCATAGCAAAACATGGCAACCGCTCGGTTACAAGCCGCTGCGGCAGTGCCGATGTCCTTGAAGCTCTGGGCTACACAATCGACCTGAGCCCGGAGGCAACCATGGAACTGTTCAGCAAAACCCGGTTCGCATTTCTCTTTGCTCCACTCTATCACCCATCGATGAAAGCCGTTGCCCATATCCGCAGGGAACTCGGCATCCGAACGATTTTCAACACGCTCGGCCCTCTTGCCAATCCGGCCTGCGTCAAACGTCAGGTGATAGGGGTCTATGATCCGTCGATCATGGAGCTCTATATCGAAACCCTTATGAAAACGGGCTGCCGCCACGCAATGGTCGTCCATGGAAAAACAGAAAGCGGTGCCCCACTCGACGAATCGAGCGTCTGCGGAATCACTCATATCAGCGAGCTTCACGAAGGAGTGGTCTCCTATCACAGCGTCATTCCCGAGGAGTTCGGACTCTCCCGATGGAAAACAGCCGATCTGAAAGGCGGCGACCGGGAAGATAACGCAATGATCATCCGCAGAATCCTCGACGGTTCGGCATCTCAGGCTCAAATTGATGCGTCAATCTACGCCGCTGCCATGGCCTGTTACGTCTCCGGCAAAGCGACCTGCATTGACGAAGGATTGTGTCTTTGCAAAGAAAGTCTTGAAAACGGCGACGCAGCAAAGAATTTCTCACGTATTCTTGATTTGAATCGTGAAATTGCAGACAAACACCGCACTGCGGTCAACTAAATGCTTACATTTCTGCAGAAAAACTCGTATAATTGTTGCTTTGTTTTCAGACGAAGAGTCAAAGAGTAGACAATGAACGGTCGCAACGCAGTCAACAGTAAGCCCGAACAGCATCTTCGCTCGCAGCTCCTTTCCTCCGGAGTCAGTTCGGCGAGAGAAAAAGTGATACAGCAGGCACTGGATAATGTCAACAGGCCGGGGTTCAAAATAGAACCGTCTGCGATCCTTCCCCTCATGAAACCGGTCACCTGGTTCCCTCCGATGTGGGCATTTGCCTGCGGGGTGGTATCCACCGGTGAAGATATCAGCTCAAACTGGTCCATTCTGCTTCGAGGCATCATCCTGGCAGGCCCGCTGATGTGCGCCATGTCGCAGACCATGAACGACTACTTCGATCGCGAAGTTGACGCCATCAATGAACCAGAAAGACCTATTCCTTCGGGAAAGATTTCTAAACAGGCCAGCTGGCTCATCACCTTCGGTCTGATCATGACCGGCTTTCTGGTCGCATGGTCAATTCATCCCTATGTCATGATTATCGCTTTCGTCGGCGTACTCATGTCGCATGCCTATTCCGGTCCGCCCCTGCGGGCAAAAAGAAACGGCTGGTTCGGCAACCTCATCGTCGGGCTCGCCTATGAAGGAGTTGCGTGGCTGACGGGAAGCTTTGCCATCACCCAGGGGGTCCCGGCTGCGGAATCAATCGCACTGGCTGTCATTTTTTCAATCGGGGCTCATGGAATCATGACCCTGAACGATTTCAAATCCGTTGTCGGCGACACCATCCGAAAAGTCGCATCCATACCCGTTCAGCTCGGCGAAAAAAAGGCAGCTGTTCTTGCCTCTGTCATCATGGATATCGCCCAGCTTGCCGCGATCAGCATTCTTCTCTACAAATCGTCGTACATCACATCGGGTATCGCTATACTGCTGCTCCTTCTGCAGCTGCCTATGCAGAAAATCCTTGTCGATAACCCCAAGGAAAAGGCTGTCTGGTACAATGCATTCGGAACCCTGCTCTATGTGCTTTCAATGATGGTCTGCGCTGTAGGAATCAGGCCATGAGAAGCGACAATATTTTTCAGTTTCCAAAACTATTGCTATATTCCGAATCATTTTTCTAACACCTAGAGGAAGTTACCATGTCTAAAGTTTGTGTACTGACCGGGAAACGGCCTAAGTACGGCAATACAGTCTCGCATGCCAACAATCATCGTCGTAAACGTTTCGAACCGAATCTGCATACCAAGAGAGTCTGGCTTGAAGAGGAAAAACGTTGGGTAAAAGTAAAGGTATCAGCAAAAGCACTGAAAATCATGTCCAGACAGGGCACCGCTGAACTTGCAAAACTTCTCAAGTAACCACGACGTTTGCTGTCTGCTCACAGAAAGTGTTTTTTACAGGGCTCAATTTTTCGGGATTGAGCCTTTTTTTTGTCTATGAGAAAAAAAATCATCATCTATACCGACGGTGCGTGCAGCGGCAATCCGGGCAAAGGCGGATGGGGCGCACTGTTGATGTTCGGAGAGCTCAATCGTGAAATCTCAGGCTACTCGCCTGCCACGACAAACAACAGGATGGAGCTCATGGCCGCAATCCAGGCTCTTGAGGCTCTCAAGGAACCCTGCGACGTCGACCTGTACAGCGATTCGAGCTATCTGGTCAACGCCATCAAGCTCGGCTGGCTCAAGAAATGGTCCTCCGGCGGCTGGACAACCGCGTCCAGAAAACCAGTGGAAAATCAGGACCTCTGGAAAAAGATTCTCCAGTTGATTAAATTGCACAACGTAACGTTCCACAAGGTCAAGGGCCATAGCGACAACGAATACAACAACCGCTGCGACTATCTCGCCCGACAGGCCATCAAAAACAACCGGTAATGGCAGATCATATGCAGAGCCCACCCACAAAAGCTCCTGATAGCAGCACAACCAGACCGCCCAGAAAAAAACCCAGCCTGCTGGTTATCACCGTCATTCTGGGAACCATCGGTCTCGTCACTCAGATGCTCTGGGTCAACTGGCCCAAACAAAAAGCCCAACCCGAGCCACTCAGCGCAGAACTTCGTGAAGTGATTGATCGGCTGCCCGGCATTTCAGACGCTCTTATCTACATCGGACTCAAGGATATCCGCCAGACACCGTTCTGGAGCACCATGGTGCCGGACTCCATAAAACAGGTCAACTGGCTGCAGTTCGATACGACCCTCACACGGGTCATGAACGAATCCGGTTTTCAGCCATCACGCGATATCGATACGCTCCTTGTTGAATTCCAGAGCAAGAACTCCAGAAGACACAAATATATGAGCGTGATCTGGGGAACCTTTCCCGCCGGGCTCGACGAAAACCACCTCATAGAGCAATCCGGGAAAAAGGAAATCATTGCAGGACAGACCTGTATCGGTCTGAGCGATGAACTCTGGATCTGCCGACCGTCTGAACGCATGGCACTGGTAGCCAGTTCAGCCGATATTATGGAACGCTTTCTGCAACCCCATTCAAGTTTTCTCGAAAGGGATTCGACGACAACAGCGCTCATCGACAAAGCCATCTATAAATCCCATCTCTGGTTCACGCTTTCATCCCCCAACTGGACAATCGGCGCACTCCAGAGCCTGACATCGGGCAACAAAGATATCAACACGCTCGGCAACCTCAACAGAATTCGTCAGCTTGCACTCTCCCTGCGTTTCGATGACGGGATCAGCGGGCAGACCGAATGGGTCTACAAGGACCGTCAGACCGCCTATTTTGCCTCAACATTCCTCTGGAGCGCCATAAAGCTGTCAAGTACAGCAGGAACAAGAACATCGGAACCCGTCAAGGCTCTGCTGAAAAGGCTCCATGTCATGCAGAACCTGAACTCCGTTGTCATAAAAACAGAGCTGCCTCTCGATATTTTCACTCCCGGCAACCAGGACGCAGCCGAAAAACCGGTGGCGCAATAACCTCTCAGGGTTACAAAGGCTGACCAAAAGGTCAGCCCTTCTCCGTATCGCTCTTTGCTGGTGGATGAAAACAGATCAACTTCCCTTTCCATACCGCTTCCACCCCTCCTGAAATCCTGATCCTCCTTCCCGGCTGTGTTCCAAGCAACGCACAGAGACTATCGATAACTTTTGATGACGGCTCAATGCAAAGCTCCTGAAGAGCACGTTTGAACAGCTCTTTACGTTCAAACGTCGTCAGCCTGGCAAGATCTGATACACGTAAACAGTCATCGCATAGCCGTAACCCGTCGTTCTCCTGCTGCAGTTTTTCAAAGTGCAGTTCAAGAAACTCCTCAAGTTCCCCGGCCTGCTCCGAGATACGTCGAAGAGAAGGCAGCAGCTTGTGCTGAAAACGTTCTTCAATAACAGGAATCACCCTGTGACGGATAAAATTACGGTCCGGTTCGATCCCGAAGTTGCTGGCATCTGTCCTGTAGGCAATATTTTTTGCATCAATGTAGCTCATGACATCCTCCCGACGCATCAGCAGCATAGGCCGGATCAAGGTACCGTGATGAGCCCGGATGCCCTTCAGACCGGGAACCGATGTCCCGCGGAAAAGATTGAAAAGAATCGTTTCCGCATTATCATTGACATGATGACCGGTAGCGACTCTATCGAAACCACAGGTGCGCTGCAGCTCCGAAAAAAAGCCATACCGTTCGATTCTTGCTGTTTCCTCAATCGATTTCTTCCAGCTTCCGGCATCTCGTCGGGTATCAAAATGCCTGACGTGACAACGCAAACCCAGACGTGCGGCCTCTTCAGCCACCAGGGACTCGTCAAGATCGCTCTCTCTATCGCGAAGGCCGAAATGACAATGAGCAATCTCCAGAGAAAAATGCAGCACCGGCCTGGCCGACTGAAGCAGATGCATGAGCGCCATTGAATCCGGTCCCCCGGAAACAGCGGCCAGAACGCTTGAACCTTTTTCAACAAGTTTGCGTGTCGTCAATTGCTCAACAAACGCTTTTTCTATTGGGGTAAGATCATTCGACATGGCTGCATGCGTATCGAAAAAGATGAACAAAAAAAGCCTGCACTGTCAGGAAGATAATCAGGGTCCGAAGATCCAGGGTGACAGCGTTGCGATATTCTCAATAAAATGTATTTTTCGTTTCCTTAATGCAGTATTCAATAAATAAACGCGAGTGTCACTGTTCATGTTTGCACGATACGGCCGGACAACCCTGACAAAAACACTTCTTCTCTGCCTGGCAGCCTTTTTCTGCGCGCTCCTGCTGCCAACAGTCGTCCAGATCCCCGTCATGACCCTTTCGCTCCTGATGGTGCTCTTCAGCCTCTATTTCTTCAGAGACCCGTCAAGAACTCCTGTCGGCAACGCATCGGCAATAGTGGCTCCTGCAGACGGAAAAGTGCTCCTTATCAGAAAAACGGACCACCCGTTTACCGGAAAAAATTCCACCCTGGTCAGCATCTTCATGTCCCCGTTCAATGTCCATGTCAACAGAATCCCCATCAACGGAAGGGTAACCCATCTGGAGTATCATCCAGGCAAATTCCTCATGGCATTTGATCACAACAGCATGAGCGATAACGAACGCATGGATATCGGCATTGAAAACACTCAATCCAAAGTATTCTTCTCCCAGGTATCGGGGTTTCTTGCCCGAAGGATCGTCTGTCATCTGACCAACGACCAGAACGTCAGGGCAGGTGAAAAGTTCGGCATGATCAAATTCGGCTCCCGACTCGACATCATCCTCCCCTCTCAGGCAGAAATCGCGCTTGAAGAAGGAAAAAAAACTCGCGCAGGAGAAACAGTTGTTGCCCGGCTTCCCAATATAACTACATAGCGATATAGCAGACAAAGAGACAAAAGCGTTTGTTTAATGGCTTGGTAATGATTATATAAATAGTCGTTATAGACAGAAGTATCTTCAAGAGATTTAATATTCCCGGAGGACCAGCGATGTTTGGTTTAGGCGGTCAGGAACTCCTGCTTATCCTGCTTATCATTCTGCTTTTGTTCGGTGCCAAAAAACTGCCCGAACTTGCAAAAGGACTCGGCAAAGGCATGAAAGAGTTTAAAAAAGCTCAAACAGAGATCGAAGATGAGTTCAATAAAGCGATGAGTGATCCCCCTGAGAAAAAAGAAAAGGAATCACCTTCAGACAAGGGCTGATAAAAGGAAAACAGTCCGGCAGTTCAACTCCGGACTGTTTCGCTTTGCGCTCCTGTCTACCCCGTTTTCTCCCTGTCATACTCCCATAACACTAAACGTTCAGAACGATGCACCCCCACCATCTTCTGCAGAGCGCGCTCTTGCTGTTTTTTGTCATTGGCTGCAAGGACTACCCCGATGACGCCATTTCACCCTCTGGCCCGTCACTGCTCCTTTCCGCACCCGAGGGTCCGGTCATCAACGAAATACACTTCGACCCGCGACAATCATCGACTGACAACCTTGCAGATCAGCCGGATTACGTCGAAATTTACAATCCAGGCAACGCACCAGCAGACCTGACCGGCTGGACAATCGAGGACTGCCCTTCGGCTTCAGGAAAAAGGTACAGCTACCATTTTGCCGATGCTCCTTCGCCCGCCAATATCCTCAAACCCGGAGAGTACGCCATCGTAACACCAGACAACAGTCCATCCGTCGCGGCTTCGCGGCTGGTCGGATTTTACGACTACCTCGAACGACGTCCGGATGTCAGCATTTTCCTTGTAGAGGGAAAGGTTTTTTCCTTCAACAATGACCGCGACTGCGTCACGCTGAAAAACAGCGAGGGAACTCTGATAGACTCCGTCGCCTATGAAGAGGGATGGCACAACCCCTACATCAGGGAAACCAAGGGACGCTCCATTGAAAAATTCAACCCGCTCCTGCCATCATCGTCGCCCTCGAGCTGGACATCATCCGCCGACAATGACTACGGCGGAACACCCGGAATACGCAACAGCGTCTATCTGACACAGCATGATCTGCAGAGAATACCCGTAATCAAGGCGATCCCCGAACAATTCTCAACACGCCAGGAGAGCATGGCGTTCGAAATCGATCTTCCCTATGGAGCATATCAGATGTCACTCGTCATCTACGACAGCAACCTTGCAGAAGTAAGGCGCCTGGCAAACGGGCTGCCCGCCGGACCGTCGACCATCCTTGAATGGGATGGCCGGAACGACAACGGCGAAACTCTCGCATCAGGGATCTATATTGCACGTCTCAATGTGAACGGTACCACCTTGTCGACAACGCTTGAAACGACGATCACGCTGATCAGTGAGGGCTAACCAGCCCTCACTGCAGTGTGCCGCATCAACAATTCAGCACGGCACTCTTTTTTATCCTGACTGCGAAACATTATCTTTTGGGCATATGGAATGATAACCACGCATCCGGACCATGCTGACACATCTTTACATCAGAGACTTCGCGCTGATCGAGGAACTCTCTCTTGCATTCTCTTCGGGACTGACGATCATCACCGGTGAAACCGGGGCAGGCAAATCCATCCTGATGGGAGCGCTCAATCAGGTGCTCGGGGTCAGAGCAAGCACCGACCTGGTCAGGTCCGGAAGCAAAAAAGCGGTAATCGAAGCTACCCTTACAGGATATGACCGCACAAGAACCGATCAGCTGCTTGAAGATGCAGGCATCGACTCGGGAGAAGAGATCATTCTGCGTCGCGAAATTCAGCTCAAAGGCCAATCCCGCTGCTTCATCAACGACACCCCCTGCACCGTGCAGGTACTTCGCCAGATCGGCGATCAGCTCATCGATCTGCACGGGCAGCACGAACATCAGCTGCTGCTTCATCAGGAGACGCACGGAGTCATGCTGGACCAATACGCATCCATCGAAAGCCTGACAACCCAGTACAGCATCGTCTACCAGCAACTGCAGGAAGAGCGCAAAAAGCTTCTTGAACTGACAATGCGGGCAGAAATGCTCGAAAAACAAAAGGGAATGCTGGAATATCAGCACCAGGAACTCATGTCGCTCAATCTCAAAATCGATGAGGAGGCCGGTCTGGAAGAAGAGATCCTGCTGCTTGAAAATGCTGAAACACTCACAGAACAGTGCGACACGATCAATGATGAACTCTACGACAACGAACGCTCAGCCTTTGTCCTGATTTCCGAAGCAGTACACCATCTTGAAAAGCTCGCCCGCATCGACACGACATTTATCGCCCGTGTCGAAGAGCTGCAAAATGCCAGAAGTCTTGTCGAGGAACTGAGCCGGACCCTGCGAAGCTATGGCGGCGGAATCGAGTACAACCAGGAACAGCTTGAAAACCTGCGCGAACGACAGCTCAAACTGCAGAAAATCAAAAAAAAGTATGGAAAATCAATAGAGGAACTTCTGCTCTTTCAGGATGAACTCTCACAGGAACTCTCCCTGCAGGAGGACCTTGATGACCGGCTGAAAGCTGTTGAGACAACGATAGCATCACTCAAAACCACCCTCTCAGCCATTGCCATAGAGATTCATGATGCCCGCCAGAAAGCCTCCTTTGAACTCCAGGAGATCATTTCGGGCGAACTTGCCGGACTCGGTATTCCTCACAGCGAGTTCAGAGTTCATCTTTCCGCCGAAGCATCGCCCGACGGCGACATCAGCGCCAACGGCGAATGCTATAGAGCATTTCACACCGGCTACGACATCATAGAATTTCTCATTTCGACCAATCCCGGAGAAGAGCCAAAGCCCCTCGGCAAAGTAGCCTCAGGGGGTGAAATTTCCAGAATCATGCTTGCCCTGAAACGCGCTCTGGCAACCAATGCACGCCTTCCGATCCTGGTGTTCGACGAAATCGATACAGGCATCAGCGGCGCAGTGGCCGAAGCTGTCGGCAAAAGTCTGAAAATGCTCTCCCGTCTCCATCAGATCATCTCCATCACGCATCTCCCCCAGATTGCCGCAATGGCAGATACCCACCTGTTCGTCGAGAAAAACGTCCATGAAAACCGGACCCATACAACGGTCCGTCAACTCGATGCCGAAGAACACCTCAAAGCAGTCGCTCAACTCTTCGGAGGTCATCATCCATCCGACGCATCGCTGAAAGTAGCAGCTCAGCTTCTTGGAGCAGCCAAAGGGATCTGAAGCACGAAAAAACCTTTTTTACGGTAGTGATTTAGCAAAATCAATAAGTTTGCCTTATACTATCTACCATTCTCTATTGTTTTCCAAACACACGTAAACAGAGACGTTCTGTCTATGTCAAACACTTCAATTTCCGGTTCGGCAGTGGCACTTGTCACACCGTTCAGACAGGATACATCGATCGATACCGATGCGCTGCGGCGCCTCGTGCAGTTCCATCTCGCCTCAGGCACCGATATCCTCATCCCCTGTGGCACCACCGGTGAATCACCAACGCTCTGTCAGGAAGAACAGGCAGCAATCATCAGGATCGTCAAGGAAGAAGCCGGGAACCATATCCTGGTCGCTGCCGGAGCAGGCACCAACGATACCCGCAAAGCAGTCGAACTGGCACTCAATGCCCGGAAAGCAGGCGCAGAAGCAATTCTGTCCGTCGCTCCATATTACAACAAACCCTCGCAGGAAGGCTTTTACCAGCATTATCGTCATATAGCCGAAGCGCTCGATATTCCGGTTATTATTTATAATGTGCCAGGCAGAACAGGCAGCAATATTGCCGCAGAAACCATTCTCCGGCTCGCTTCGGATTTCCAGAACATCGCAGCAGTCAAGGAAGCATCAGACAATATAGGCCAGATCATGGAGCTGCTTGCCGATCGTCCGGACCATTTTTCCGTTCTCACCGGTGAAGACACGCTCATACTGCCGTTCATGGCAATGGGCGGTGATGGCGTTATTTCCGTCGCGGCAAATCAGGTACCCGCAGAGATCAAGCAGCTCATCACCCTTGTACAGGAAGGAAACCTGCCGGAAGCAAGAAGACTCAATAACAGGTTGCGTAAACTCTTCAGACTGAACTTTATTGAAAGCAATCCTGTACCGGTCAAATATGCTCTGTCATTGATGGGAATGATAGAAGAAGTCTATCGCCTTCCTCTCCTGGCTATGGAAGAAAAGCATAAGAAAATCCTGAAACAGGAACTCGAAACCCTGGGGCTGATCAGCTGATCGCCCCGAGGTTTTCGACAAAACTATCCATCTCCGCTCTGCTCCTCTTCTCCGTTACGGCGATCAACAGCCCTGAATCGTCATGAATGCCGAGATCGTAACCGGCAAAAAATCCCTTCTCCATCATCGTGTTGACAACCACAGAGGCGTCTACTGGAGTATTGACGACAAACTCCCTGAAAAATGGCCCGGCAAAACGAAGCGAATAGCCCGGAAGGTCTGCAATTTTATCAGCAAGATAATGCGCCTTCTGAAGGCAGTGCTCTGCGACCTGACAAAGTCCGTCCTTACCCATGAGGGAGAGGTAGACAACAGCCTGCAAAGCGTTCAATGCCTGGTTGGTGCAAATATTCGACGTCGCTTTTTCACGTCTGATATGCTGTTCGCGGGTCTGGAGCGTCAGAATAAAACCATCCTCGCCGTCACGGTCTTTCGTCATGCCGACCAGACGCCCTGGAATCTTGCGGACGTACTTTTCAGCAACAGCGAAAATACCAAGATAAGGACCACCGAAATTCAATGCACTGCCAAGCGGCTGGCCCTCTCCGACTGCGATGTCAGCACCGTAACGTCCCGGAGCGTTCAGCAACCCCAGAGAAACAGGATCAGCCGAAACGATAAACAACGCACCATGGCTGCGGGCAAGGGCTCCGATAGCCTCAACATCTTCAAGACATCCATAGAAGTTCGGCTGCTGCACAATCACCGCCGCTATCTGATCCGACATCCGCGATTCAAGCGCGGCGATATCGCAAACACCGTCTGTCAGCACATTCTGCACAACGGATGCCTTACCTCCGGCCTCAATAAAGGTTTTCAGAACAGCAGACGTATTGGGATGAATTTTACCCGCCACAAGAACCGTTGAACGTCCTGTAACATTCATCGCCATCGAAACAGCTTCCGCCATGGCCGTCGCGCCGTCATAGAGAGAAGCATTAGCGACGCTCATGCCGTAGAGACGGCAGATCATGCTCTGATATTCATAAATCGCCTGCAGCGTTCCCTGCGAAACCTCTGCCTGGTAGGGCGTATAGGCGGTATAGAACTCGCTGCGGGAAACAATGGTTTTCAGAGCTGCAGGAATATAATGGTCATACGCACCGCCCCCGATAAAGCTCACGTAATCGGGTGACGTACGGTTGGCCGAAGCAAGACGATCAAGAAGAGAGGCGACCTCCATCTCACTCATTGATGGAAAGAGCGAAAGCGCTTCCTTCAGACGAAACTCGGAAGGAATATCCGGGATAAGCTCTTCAAAGGAACCGACCCCTATCGCCTGAAGCATCGAGCGCCTGTCATCGTCAGTATTAGCAATAAACGGCATAGTGTAATTATGACAAATCGTTCTGAAAGATTACTCGCCCACCATCTCGCTGTATTCTGCCGCACTCATCAGAGCGTCGAGCTGGGAAGCATCCTTCAGCGATACTTTCACCATCCAGCCATCCTCATACGGACTGGAATTGACCACTTCGGCTGCGTCAAGCGCTTCATTGACCTCCACAATCGCACCATCGACCGGAGCGAACAGATCGGCAACGGTTTTGACTGCCTCGACTGTACCGAACACATCATGCTCGCTGAGTTCGGTGCCAACAGGTTTTGTTTCGACAAACACAATATCGCCAAGCTCTGACTGAGCAAAATCAGTAATACCGACAAGCGCTGTCGTGCCGTCATCAAGCACCTTTATCCACTCGTGGTCCTTCGTGTAGAGAAGATCTGCAGGAATATTCATAGTCGTAAAAACGGTTAATAGTTAGCCGTGCCAGAGAGGTTCTGACAACAAATGATTGAAAGTAATATTTTTTTGCATCCGGTAAAACTTCCCGGGCGCTCTCATGTCAGACGCTGCCTCATCGCCTCGTAGAGCAGCACACCTGCCGTCACGCTCACATTGAGTGATTCAATGCACCCTGCCATCGGCAAACGGACAATCGCATCCTGCTCTTCAAGCAGCCCTGTTCCCAGACCGCGGCCCTCCTCACCCATGATCAATGCAGACGGACGGGTAAAATCAATATCGGTATAGTTTCTCTCGGCATGCATATCGGCAGCGACAATCTGAAACTTTTTTGACCGAAGAAGTTCAAGACATTTCTTCAGGCTTTTGACCTTGCAGACACGCATGTGGGGCAATGCACCTGCCGAAGCCTTGTGCACCGTGGCATTGACCGGAGAGCCCTTGCCTTCGACCAGCACAACAGCATCGGCAGCGACAGCCTCCGCTGAGCGTATGATCGCACCGATATTGTAAGGATCCTGCAGTCCCGGAAGAATGACAATCAGCGGATTCGAGTTGCGGGGCTTTTCAAGAATCTCTTCAATATCATAATAGTTGATCGTGCTGATCAGGGCACACACTCCCTGGTGCTTGGTCGTACCGGCAATCTCCGAGAGTTTTTCAAGGCGTGCTTTGCCGACAGCGATTCTATGACGCCTCGCCGTAATCGTGATCTCCTTGAGCTTATTATGTGACGTATTGAACTGAAAATAGATCTTCTCGATCCGCTCGGGAGTGGCATTCAGGAGCTCCAGAACGGAATTCCTGCCGTAAACAACGTTATTCATAGTCTCGTAGATGCATCGTTAGTAAGCGTTTCAACCAGCCGGGCATCCTATCTGCGGATGATCAGGAAAAAAGAAGATAGGCAGAGATGAAACTTGTAGAACCGAAATGTAATTAAATTGATGTATATTAACTTTTTTAATATCTTTTTCAGCTTGGCAGAAGGCTCCGATTGCACCATGCTGCATCCACACGGTTTTCTTCCTGAACTGACAGTCCTGTTACAGCTGAAGTGTAGTCAGTCCACACAAATCACTAATCTGCTTAATAAATGAGTCGGACTTTTAAGACATTAGAAGGCAATGAAGCATTGGCGCACGTCGCCTATCGCACCAACGAGGTTATCTCGATATATCCTATCACGCCGGCCTCGAACATGGGCGAATATTCAGATGCATGGGCAGCTGAAGGGAAAAAAAATATCTGGGGCAGCGTTCCTCTTATTGATGAAATGCAAAGTGAAGCCGGTGCCATCGCCGCGGTTCACGGTGCCGTGCAGACCGGCGCACTGTCGACCACCTTTACCGCGTCACAGGGTCTTCTGCTCATGCCTCCGACCATGTACAAAATTGCAGGTGAGCTCAGCCCCTGCACCATCCACGTCTCTGCACGCTCAATAGCAGCTCAGGCACTCTCAATTTTCGGTGACCACGGTGATGTCATGTCGGTTCGCGGAACAGGTTTCGCACTGCTCTCTTCATGCTCCGGCCAGGAGGTCATGGACCTTGGACTCATCGCCCAGGCAGCCACCCTGAAATCGAGAATACCCTTCCTGCACTTCTTCGACGGCTTCAGAACGTCACACGAAATCACCAAAATCGAGGTCCTTTCGGACGACGACATCAGAAGCATGATCGACGACGATCTCGTCATCGCCCACAGAAACCGCCGCATGTCGCCTGACGCACCAATCATCAGGGGAACATCGCAGAACCCGGATGTCTACTTCCAGGGTCGCGAAACCGTCAACCAGTTCTACGATGCCTGTCCCGACATTGTCGAAGAGTATATGGAGCGGTTCAAAGAACTGACCGGGCGCGAATACAAACTCTACCAGTACTATGGTGCTCCCGATGCCGAAAGGGTCATCGTCATGATGGGATCAGGTGCCGAAACAGCACTCGAAACCGTCAACTATCTCAATACACAGGGTGAAAAGGTCGGCCTGATCAAAGTCCGCCTCTACAGACCGTTTGACATCAAACGCTTCCTGAAAGCCCTGCCATCGACAGTCAAGGCCATCGCCGCACTCGACCGTATGAAAGAACCCGGCAGCGCAGGCGAACCCCTCTATCTCGATGTCGTCAACGCTATTCATGAAGGCCTTCACGACAACATCATCTCCTTCGATCCCGCTATTGTCGGCGGTCGCTACGGCCTGTCGTCAAAGGAATTCACTCCGGCAATGGTCAAGGCGATTTTCGACAACATGGCACAGGAGAATCCGAAAAGCCATTTCACCGTCGGCATCAACGACGACGTGATGCACACAAGCCTTGATTATGACGAATCATTCTGCATCGAGCCGGATGAAGTCTTCCGGGCCATGTTCTACGGTCTGGGCTCAGACGGAACGGTCGGCGCCAATAAAAACTCGATCAAGATCATCGGCGAGAATACCGACAACTACGCCCAGGGCTACTTTGTCTACGACTCGAAAAAAGCCGGTTCCATCACCGTTTCGCACCTGCGTTTCGGACCAAACCAGATTCATTCGACCTATAAAATTTCCAGAGCCCAGTTCATCGGCTGCCACCACTGGATCTTCCTCGAATCGATCGATCTTGTCAAGAACCTCAAAGAAGGCGGAACCCTCTTGATCAACTCCCACTTCACCAAAGAAGAGGTATGGGATCAGCTCCCGAAACTTGTGCAGCAGCACCTGATCGCCAAAAAAGCGAAGCTCTACACCATCGACGCCTACAAGGTAGCCCACGACAGCAAAATGGGTCAGAGGATCAACACCATCATGCAGGCCTGCTTCTTTGCCATCTCCGGCGTGCTTCCCAAAGGAGAAGCCATCGAGAAAATCAAGGAGTCGATCCGCCAAACCTACGGCAAGAAAGGTGACAACATCGTCAACCAGAACATTCAGGCTGTCGAGAACACCCTCTCGAACCTTCATGAGGTTGCAATCGGTTCTGTAGCCAAAAGTAAAAAACAGATGAGGCCGCCAATTTCAGGCGAAGCCCCTGAATTCGTCTGCAACACCCTCGCTCAGATCATTGCCGGCGACGGTGACCATATTCCTGTCAGCCAGATGCCCGTAGACGGCACCTTCCCGGTAGGAACATCCAAATTCGAAAAACGCAATCTCGCACAGGAAGTCCCGGTCTGGGAACCCAGTCTCTGTATCCAGTGCGGAAAATGCTCCATGGTCTGTCCGCACGGCGTCATCCGCTGTAAAGCATACGATCCGAAATACCTTGCCAACGCACCGACCACCTTCAAGTGCAGCGATGCCAAAGGCAAAAACTGGACAGGTCTGAAGTATACCATACAGGTCTCCGTCGAAGACTGTACAGGCTGTGAAATCTGCGCGCACATCTGCCCTGCAAGGGATAAACAGAACCCGGAACGCCACGCACTGAACATGAGCCCCCAGGAACCGCTTCGCGAGAATGAAGTCGATAACTGGAACTATTTTGTTCATATCCCTGAATTCGACCGCTCCAAAATCAACATCAAGCTGATCAAAGAGCAGCAGCTCCAGCAGCCGCTCTTCGAATTCTCAGGTGCATGCGCCGGCTGCGGAGAGACGCCGTATGTCAAACTCATGAGCCAGCTCTTCGGCGACCGCCTGGTCCTCGGCAACGCAACCGGGTGTTCATCCATCTACGGCGGCAACCTGCCGACAACGCCCTACTGCACCAACGCAGACGGCCTCGGACCAACATGGTCGAACTCTCTGTTCGAAGACACCGCAGAGTTCTCGCTCGGCTTCAGAATTTCGATCAACAAACAGAAAGAGTATGCAGAAGAACTCGTAAAGCTGCTCTCGACCGAAATCGGCGAAACACTCGCAACGGAGCTCCTCGAAGCCAGTCAACACTCTGAACCCGAAATCTTCGAACAGCGCAAGAGGGTCAAAACTCTTAAAGAGAAACTGGCTCTCATAGACCGCCAGGAAGCGAAAAATCTCTTAGCCATCGCAGACATGCTCGTCAAGAAGAGTGTCTGGGCGATCGGCGGCGACGGTTGGGCCTACGATATCGGTTACAGCGGCGTTGACCATGTCACCGCGTGCGGAGAAAACGTCAACATGATCGTTCTGGACACCGAGGTATACTCCAATACCGGAGGCCAGGCATCCAAAGCGACCCCGAAAGCAGCCGTAGCAAAGTTTGCAGCAGCAGGAAGGCCGATCACCAAAAAAGATCTCGGCATGATCTCGATGACCTACGGCAATGCCTATGTCGCAAGCATCGCAATGGGAGCCCGCGACGAGCAGACACTCAAAGCGCTTATCGAAGCAGAAGCCTACGACGGGCCGTCAATTGTCATCGCCTACTCGCACTGCATCGCACACGGTATCAGCATGGAGAATGGCATGGAGCAGCAGAAACTTGCCGTTGACTCCGGTCACTGGCTCCTCTACCGCTACAATCCCGAGAGGCTGAAAGAAGGAAAGAATCCGCTGATTCTCGACTCCAAGAAACCCAAAATCCCGGTCGAGCAGTTCCTGAACACGGAAAACCGTTTCCGCATGCTCAAGAAAAGCCATCCGGACATGGCAAAACAGTACTTCGAAGCCATTCAGAAAGAGGTCGACGCACGGTATGCCACCTACGAATACCTCGCAGCAAGAAAATACCCGAACGACTAAGCGTCAAGGGTACAAGACAAACAAAAAAAGCGCGGTTCATCAGGAACCGCGCTTTTTTTTTCAATCACCAGTGACGAATTTCAGTCCACGAATTAACACGAATTGACACGAATTGAAGAAAAGAATCGCCCACAAATTCCACAGAAAGGCACTGATAAAAAAAGAACTCTTCTTCACCACACATCACACATAACACATAACTCATTGCTCAT
>Ga0272441_10007216_pt1 | contig 18166 bp, 14 predicted proteins | sample SSMProp6N_FD_193582 | JGI IMG/M metagenome (GOLD analysis project Ga0272441, IMG submission 193582) | Marine sediment archaeal communities from Little Sippewissett salt marsh, Falmouth, MA, United States - SSM-Prop-6N | ecosystem: Environmental > Aquatic > Marine > Wetlands > Sediment ... | reverse complement strand
TCGGCCGCTGGAGCCTGAGGTGAACATGATGCAAGCCAATCCGGTGGCAGGGGTCGTGATCGAGGAGGTGTCCGGCACGCAGGCGGAGCCTCGTTTCGATCCCAAGTCGATCGTGTCTACACAGACCCCCCGCCGCCCACCGCACAACAGGGGCGAAGGCACTGGGGCTGCTGCCGAAGAGACGATGAGGTCGCACCCGGCGCTCGCTAAGATCCCGGCCAACCACTCCACGGGCTGGTGGGGATCTAGACAGACGTAACCCGCCCCAGCTTTAAGGATGCCGAGTAGCATCGTGATCATCTCCGGGCGGCGTCCTGCATACACGGCGATCGAATCACCGGGTTGGCACCCCAATCCGTGGAGCGTGTGAGCAAGGCGATCGGAGCGCACGTCCAGGTCTCGGTACGTGAGCGTCGAGCGCCCTTGGCGCACAGCGATCGAGTCAGGGGACTTCGCGACCACTGCGCGAAATTGCTCGGCGATCGTGCTGTCACGCGGATAGGTTGCGTCGGTCCGATTCAGTTCCCCCAACCGGGCAAGCGTCGCGGCTGCCGGCTCAAGCGGCACCGACCCGATAGTCGCGTCCGGCTGCCCGGCGACCATCCGGCACAGGAAGCAAAAGCGATCTGCCATTTGCCTCATGGTTTCCATCTCGAACAGACTAGTCGGATACGTCATCCAGAGTTGCAGGCCTTCGCGGGTCACTTGGATAAACACGTCGAGATCGAACTTGGCGGTGTTCGTACTCACCGGAATGCATGTTGAGGTGAGCCGCTCAAATCGCGGAGCCTTCTGCGCATCCGGCCGGAGAGTCAACGTGACTTGGAACAGCGGCGACCGGTTGCGAATCCGCTCGATCGGCAGCTGCGCAACGAGACGATCGAACGGCATCTCTTGGTGCTCGTACGCATCGAGGCTCGTGTCGCGAATCCGCCGAAGTAGCTCTCGAAACGTCTCCGAGCTGCGGACGCTCTCCCGAAGCACGAGCATGTTGACAAAGAAGCCGACAAGGCACTCGCTCTCCGGGGACATCCGCCCGGCAGAGGGTGTGCCGATGCACAGATCTTCCTGACCTGAGTACCGCTGCAGCAACACCATCAGAACCCCGAGCAGCACCATGTACAGCGTTGCGTTCTCTTCGTGTGCCAAGCGTTGGAGCGCATCCAAGGTGACAGCGTCTACAGTCCCACCGACCTTCTCGCCGTCGACCGCCGGCTTCGGCGGTCGGGCTCGATCGAGCGGAAGATCGACAGCCTGCGGGGCGCCGGCAAGCTTGCGGCGCCAGTACGCCAGATCTCGCTCGAACCGGCTGCCCTGTAGCCTGTTGCGCTGCCACTGCACGAACTCGGAGTAGGTCATCGCAAGTGGCGGAAGCACTGCGGGCTCCCCACGAGCCGCTGCGTTGTACAGCGTTGTCAGTTCACCGATCAGCAGCCGTGTCGACCAACCATCCATTGCGATGTGATGCATCACGAGCAGCAGCACATGTTCGCTCGGCGCAAGCCGATACAAGCGGGTTCGAAGCATCAGATCCGACGACAAATCGAACGGCCGACGGGCCTCGCTCCTCAGACGCTCGTTCAACCGGTGCTCGCGATCGTCTTCGGGAATCTCCGACAGGTCCTCCAGCTGCCAATCCTCTCGCCCGATCGGCAGAAGACACGCACCCGGTTCTCCGCCCGATGCCGCAAAGACCGACCGCAGCGGTTCGTGGCGAGCGACGATTCGGCGAACCGCATCGCGCAACAGTGACGGTTGTAGCGATCCGTGAAGCCGCAGCGCATAGGTCGCGTTGTAGAAGGCTGTCCCCGGCTCCAACTGCTCGAGAAACCACAGGCGCTCTTGCGCGGAAGACATCACCCTGGGCAACGCCCCCCGGCTTGCCGGGTCCTCCGGGGTGTCCATGGGCGACCGCGTGTGTCTTGTCTTCACGCGGTCAGCCCCCTTCGCTTGTGCTTGTCTCATCGCACACGTACGCGGCGATTCCTGCAATCGTCGGCTGTTCGAACAGCACACGGATCGGGATGCGGACTCCGAACGCCTTCTCGACACGGTTCAGTACGCGGGTCGCAAGGAGCGAGTGTCCGCCGAGAGCGAAGAAGTCGTCTTGAACACCGAGCCGTTCTACATCCAGTAGTTCCTGCCAGATCTCGACCAACGCAGCTTCGAGTTCCGTCTCTGGGGGAGCATACAGGTCCTGTGATGACAGAAGGCCCCAAACCGGCTCGGGCAATGATCGCTTGTCAATCTTCCCGGTGGGAAGCAATGGAAAGCTCTGCATCAGCGTGATCGCGGCCGGCACCATGAACCCGGGAAGCCGGCTTCCGGCAAACGCGTGCAACACCGATGCTTCAACGGCTTCGCCGGGCACCGGAACCACGTACGCCGCGAGCCGCACGTCGGCGGCGGACAGGCAAAAGACCTCCACGTGGCATGAAGCAACTTGCGGATGCTGCTCGACCGCCAGCTCGATTTCGCGAAGCTCGATTCGATGGCCTCGAACCTTCACTTGACTGTCGCTCCTTCCCAGGAACTCGATCGTGCCATCCTCCTGGTAGCGGACCAGATCCCCGGTTCGGTAGACACGTTCTCCTGACACACTGCCAAACGGATTCGGAAGGAACCTCTCCTGCGTCAACTCGGGGCGGTTCAGATAGCCGCGCGCGACGCCGATCCCGCCGATCAGCAGTTCTCCAACCGCTCCAATCGGCATCGGTTCCATCGCTTCGTTCACGATGTACGTTTGATATCCAGGGAACGGTTTCCCGATCGGCACGTCCTGCTCCGGGTCGGCCGCCGTCGTAAACTCGTACGCCGTAGCCCCATAGGTCACTTCCGTCGGGCCGTAGGCGTTGAGGATCCGCAGATCGGGCGCCAGATCTCGTAACCGCTGCAGCACCCCCTGCTTCTTCGGGGCAAGTCCGGTAATCAAGCATGACAGAGACCCGCAGCCACCGTGTTGCTCGAAGCTCTCGGCGAGTGCTCCCAGCAAGTCGGGAACGACGTACGCTGTGTTGATGCCATGTTCGAGGAGGTACCGGGCAAGGCTGTGTCCGTCAAGCGTGATCTCATACGGCACGACATGAAGCGTTCCGCCGTAGCAGAGAGGAGAGAAGATCTCTTCCACGGAGGTGTCGAAGGCGTACGTAATGACATTCGTTCCGACACGGGTCGACCCGTTCCCTACGACCGATTGAAGCGCGTTTAGAAGCCCCACCACATTGCGGTGCGTCACCATGACACCTTTGGGGTTTCCGGAGGATCCCGAGGTGTACATGACATAGGCAAGATGCTCCGGGTCGGGTGTTCCACACCCCACGGCTTTCGTCGCTGCACCCGCTTCATTGTCGAGGTCTTTGTCCACCAACAGCACACGCTTCCCGTCCGATGGCAGCCGATCGATGACACTTGAGTGCGACAGCAGGATTCCGACATCTGCGTCTTCCAGCATGAAGCGGAGCCGCTCGGCGGGGAACGCAGCATCCAGTGGCAGATACGCGGCACCGCTCTTGAGAATCCCGAGGATCCCTGCGATCAGGTCAACAGAACGCTCCATCGAGATACCGATCAATGTGTTGGGTTGCGCCCCGATGCGGATCAACTGCTCGGCGATTCCGTTCGCCCGATCGTCCAGCTCCTTGTAGGTCAAACGCTCGCTGCCACAGATCACCGCCGGTTTGTTGGGAACCGCCTGCACCGCACGCTCGAACAGCCTGTGTACAAGTCTCTCCGCTGCCGGTGTCGTCCCGGATTCGTTCCATCGGTAGATGACCTGTTCACGTTCCTCGACCGACAACATCGGCAGCTTGGCGATCCCTGTCTCAGGTTGTCGGCAGCCCGCTTCCAACAGTGACACGAAGTGCACCGCCAACGCCTTCATCTTGTTCTCGGGGAACCGGTGCGTTGCGTAGATCAACCGGCCGCACATGCCTTGATCGGTGTTCCACAGCTCGAACGAGAGATCGAGCTTCGATGTCGACATCGGGATTTCGACGTCTTCCGCACTCGTCTCAGCAAGCTGTAGGGGAACCGATGGAAACGTTCGATACGCCAGCATCACCTGGACGATCGGAGGCCGGTCGATAACCCGCTCCTTCCCCAACGCAGCAACGATTTGCTCGAAGGGAACCTGCTGGTGTTCGTAGGCTTCGAGGCAAACGGCGCGAACACGCTCCACCGCCTGTTCGAACGACGGCCCATCGCGAAGATCGGTCCTTAAGACAAGCGTGTTGACAAACAGCCCAACGAGCGATTCCGATTCCGTCGTCGTTCTCCCGGCCACCGGCGTCCCGATCGCGAGATCCGTTTCACCGGTATACCGGTACAACAAAACGTTGACCGCCGTTGCCAGAACCATGAACGGCGTCGCACCATGTTTTCTGGCGAGCGTGTTGAGGCGATCGACCACAGCCGGCGCGATCCGAAACGGAATCTCACTGCCCTCGTGTGTTGAACGTTCCGGATCGATTTGCTGGATCGGAAGGTCAAGCGTCGGCGCAAGCCCGTCGAGTTTCTTCCTCCAGTAGGCGAGCTTGGAACCAATCATCTCGCACTGTGCTTCGCTGCGTTGCCAGAACGCGAAATCCCCGTACTGAACAGACGCTTCCGGCATTGGCGACTCATCACCACGCAACTCGCGCTCATACTGCGCGGCCAGCTCCTGATGGAAGATTGCTCTCGACCAGCCATCGAGGGCGATGTGATGCGCTACGAACAGCAGCATGTGATCCCGCTCCGCTACCCGGATCAGGGTGGCTCGAAGAACCGGATCGGTGGTCAAATCGAACCCCTGCAGTGCTTCTCGTTCAATGATTCGCGTCGCTTGCGCGTCCCGGTCGCGGATCCCTATTCCTTCCCCATCCGGCAGGTCGATCCTGTGAAGGGGAATCGACGGCCGTGGCAGGATGTGCTGACGCGGCAGCCCTTCATCGGCCTCGTAGACCGTCCGAAGCACCTCGTTACGCTCGCCCAGCCGCCGCAATGCACGCTCGAGCGCATCTGCATCGACCGCACCAATCAGCCGAGTCGCCCATGCCACGTTGTAGAGCGGCACATCAGGCGACATCTGATCCATAAACCACATCCGCTCTTGGGCAAAGGACAGCGGGGCATAACTGCGATCACCGGTTCGACGCGTGATGCCCCCTTTCCGACTGCCGCCCTTTCGCCGCAGCAAACCGGACTCCAGACGGATCCGGTCTTGAAGCGACATGTCTTGATCTCCGTCCCCCGGAGATCCGCATAAACCGTTTCCGTTCCGGTATCGTGCGCTCATGAATCGGTATCCCCCCGATGCGTGAATACGCGCAGAATCATCTCGGCTTGCTCTCTCAGTACCGGATACCGGAAAGCTTCTTGTACGCTGATCTCGGCGTTGAAGACATTCCGGATCCTCGAGAGCGTTCGCATCGCCTTCAGAGAGTCGCCTCCCAGGAGAAAGAAATTGTCATCCCGACCGATCCGTTCCACCCCCAACACGCTTCCCCAGATCCCTGCAAGCTCGACTTCGAATGGAGTTTTCGGCCGGCGGTAGCTTGGCACCAACCGGTCCTTTAGCTGGTTCGCCATCCCGATCCGTTGAAGCTTCCCGCTTGCCCCCTTGGGAATCTCCTCTACAAACACGATACAGCTCGGCACCTTGTGTTCCGAGATTCGTTCCAGCAAGTGACCTCGCAGTTCGTTTTCGTCGGCTCTCTTCGTCGGCTTCAAGACGACGGCGGCTGCAACGTCTTCTCCCAACGACGGATGAGGAACCGCAAACGCCACTGCTTGCCCCACCGCGGGGTGTTCCAGCAAGGCGCGGTCGATCTCTACCGGCGTGATCTTCTCACCACCTCGGTTGATCATCTCCTTGGAGCGGCCGACAAGGAAGATGTATCCGTCTTCGTCGATCATCCCTTCGTCCCCGGTTCGGAACCAACCGTTATGAAAAGCTGCTGCGTTCGCCTCATCGTTATCCTCATACCCGGCACAGATTGTCGGGCCCCGCAGGGCAAGTTCGCCCCTGATTCCCGCCGGTTGACGGTTCCCTTCCTCATCAAGCACGACGGCTTCCACGCCGATCGCCGTTCCAACGGATCCCGGTTTCCGCAGAGCCGGTGGCCGTGGATTGCTTGCAATCTGATGCGTCGCCTCCGTCATCCCGTACGCTTCGACAACGGGAACGCCCATGCGTTCTTCCAGCCGAGCCAGAACGTGGGGCGCCATCGCAGAGGATGAGGAGCGGATGAGTCGCAGTGTGTGCCGGTCATTTCGTCCCATGCCGCGCGCATCCATTTCCGCCAAGAACGATTGATGGATCGTGGGCACGGCGGTATACCACGTGGGCCGGAGATCCGTGAGCCAGTCCAGACATGACTCACCTTTGAACCCGGGAGTACAGACAACACTTCCTCCGACGGACAGCGAAGCGAGGAGCCCGGCCACGAGCCCGTGGATGTGGAACAACGGCATCACATTGAGGCAACGATCGTCCCCCGACAGCCCGAGGACGCTTGCGATATTGCCGGCCGAGGCCGCGAGTTGCGCTTGCGTGAGCGGTACCCGCTTCGGTTTGGATGTCGTGCCTGACGTGTGCAGGACAAGGCCGATGTCTTCCGGGCCGCAGAGATCATCCTCCGCAAGGTTCTTGCACATCTCCAGGTCTTGTGGGTCTGCACGTTCAACGATGTCGGGAAGCTCAACCACCTTGAGCCCGAGTTCGGCGGCGGCATGACGTGCGGGTCCGCCGACCTGGGACATGGTCAAAAGGAGCGCCGGCTCAAGATCGCGAAGGATAGACTTGCACTCAGCCCGCTTCAATCCGGGATTGAGCGGGGCCGCCGTGGCACAGCTCGACACGCCCAGAAACCCGATCGCTGCTGACACGCCGTTGGGAAGAACGATTGCCACCCGATCTATCTTGCTGACGCTTGCCTCTTGGAGAAGCAGAACTACGCGACCGATGCAGGCCCAGAGCCGAGAGTACGACCAGCTTGCTCCATCCACACCTAGAAGCGCTGTCTTCTTGGGCACAGACCTTGCATGAGACTGCATGCGCAACACTACGCTGCTGATTGGCTGATCGTCCCGACGTGCATCCATCGAATCCGCTTGCCCCCTCGCCGCATTGTATCCGATGAGGAAGTCGTTGATGCAGGCAGATCCACACACATCCCGACTGCGGCGCGACACACCTAGCTCGGCTCGAATGGTCTATGGGGGCCCGCTTTTCGGTTGCTCCCGCGTTATCGTCTTGGAGGACGTAGGATTAACACAGAGGTGCGCTTCTTGTACGCCTGATAGTCCGGATCGTCTCCCCACTTCCCATCGGCTCGCTTCTCGAGCATCGGGATGCCGCTGATCCTTGTCAGAAGCAGGGTCACAAAAACCGGAGAGATCATCGTTGCCCACTGTGTGCCACGCAGGATGGGTGCAGCAATGATGGCAATCCCGACCCAGATGACGATCTCGCCGAAGTAGTTGGGATGCCGGGACCAAGCCCAAAGGCCCGATCGAATGAAGCGACCGTGGTTGTCCGGATTGGAGCGGAAACGGGTCTTCTGAGCGTCGGCGAGCGCTTCGATCGTGAACCCCAGCAGCCAGACGCCGAGGCCACACCAGGCATAGATCCCGAGCGGCTTACGCAGCGTTGAAGTGATTGCCGCAAGCGCCGCAGCAAGCGTCATCAACACCCAAAGACCCTGGATCGTCCAGGTCATGAAGAAGCGCGGAAACGACTGTTTGATCTCGTCGAAGCGCCTGTCCTTACCGGCTTTCAGCACCCGGTAGAACAGGAACGCTCCCAAACGCCCGGACCACACCGCAACCAACGCGAGCAGCAGGATCGATCTGGCATCGGCCTGAGACGACAGCACAACGGCCATCGACATTACTGCGAGATAGGTAATACTGCCCGTAAGATCGAAGAAGCGCTCCGTTCGCAGCATGAACGCCGGGATGAGAACGATCCAGTTGATCAAGAAGGCGCCCGCAGCCGCAATCGCAAAGACAGGAAGGCCGGCTACTTGTGCTCCACCGCGGCTTCCCGCCCAGGCGAGCACTGCGGCAACCACCAAAATCACCGGTATGGCGAGGATCGCGTTCCGTTCGGATCGATTCATTGCTCCCCCTTCTGCAGTCTCGACCTGCTTGTATTCCATACAAGCCGAAATCCCTCCACATGACAACCCCTTTGTGGTCCTGTGCGACAGCTGCAGACCCGAGGACTTTTGACTACCATCCGTTTCTCGGAGGGAACAATGGAAGAGAATCTTCTTCAGTGGCAGGCCGAACATCGAGTGGACACAGCTTCCGCCGATTGGACCGGATTGGCGTCGGTGCGTTTCCTGTGCAATGCGATGCAGGATACCGGATCCCGCCATGCGGACGCACTGGGCTACGGTCCCGACGATATGCAACGGATGGGAATCGTATGGGTTCTCGCCCGACTGCAGCTACGGATGATCCGATATCCTCTTTGGAACGATACGATGTCGCTTCGGACCTGGTTTGCCAAGAAGGGTCGGCTCATGTTTCACCGTGACTTCCGCTTCGACAACGCAGCCGGGGAGTACCTCGGAGGCGCGACTACCGCCTGGGTAGGGTTCGATGTCAAACGCCGCCGTCCGGTTCGCGTAGACGCCCTGAATGAGGAACACCTGCATACAACCACGCCAAGAGCGGTTGCAGAACCGTGGCGGAAGCTGCCTACCATCGAGTCGAAGCGATACGAGCGCACGTTCCCGGTGTTCGCCAGCCATCTGGACATGAGCGGCCATGTTAACAATGCAAGTTTTCCCGACTGGCTTCTGGAGCCTCTCCCCATGGACTTCCGCGTTGCACATCACTTGGCGGCGTTCGACATCGCGTACCAGTCCGAAGCGTTCCACGCCAATGAACTCGCACTTCAGCTGGAACCGATCGACGAAAACCGCTTCATCCACCAGATCACAAGACCTTCGGACAACACGGTGATTTGCACCGCTTGCTCCACGTGGGTACGCCGCGATCATCCCCGCAGTTCCGGCTGGCAGGTGAAACCATAGAAGGCGAGGTTCCCGTCGGTCACTCCTTGTCCCGGTCTTCCTCCATCAGTTGCTTGATCTTTCGCTCTTCCCATCCGCTTCCTCTGCCACCGGGCCCGAAGACTCTGAACGCGTGGAGCACAATTGCGATACCCCACCCAAGTGCCGGCCAGTAGACCCACCAGTTGCCATGATCCATGTAGTCCACGATGAACAGTACGATCATCACCGCGACATAGGTTGCCAGACCTCGATAGAAGTTCTTGAGCGCTCTCACGCGTTTCCTCGCGCGCTCGTACTGTTCCTGTTGAGTCATTTGCCGCTCCTTTGCGATCGGTCTTCTCCGGCGAGACGGACACTCTGACGTTCCTCGATCCGACCTGCCGCTCTGCTAGCTCCCGGGAGGTTGGGGGATTCTCTTCGGTCGCATCCCGAAGAAGAACCGCAGCACGTTGGAATCCTTGACGAACGCGTCGTACAAGATCAGCGTCGCCGCGAACGAGGTGACGATGACGATCAGCGCCTTGGGGAGAATGCCCAAGTTCCAGCGGATGACAAACCAAGCGATCCCCAGGATTACCGTTTGGTGGAACAGGTAGAACGGAAGCACCGCTTCGTTGGCGTAGCTCAGCAATCTGCTTGGGCGGTTCAATCGCTTCTTTGCGAAGCCCATCAGGAATACGATGAATCCCCAAATTCCAATACTTAGGATGATTTCGTAGAGCACGAACATCCGTGAGAATGGCTCGTTGAACATGCGGTATTCCTGCGTGAGGATCAAGAACCCCTGCGCACCGAAGCCCACAATCCCAAGTGCAAGGCCAACCCATGTATTGCGTCTGATCGCTTCCGTGAAGCGCTCATCGCCCATCAGAAAGTAGCCGGTGAGGAACAAGACTGCATAGAACGCGAAGAAGGCCCATGAATGCTGCCCGAGGATCGTTCCCATCAGCGCGATCCGAATTGCGGCGATGGGCAGGATCAGCAAGAAGATCCCTCCACGGTGGCTGCACCATCCGGCCACTCTGCTGATCAGCCGTTTCCCCGATTCGCTACGGAGGTAGAGCAGGAGCGGAAGCACCACGACCGAGATCAGAAACAGGAACTGCAGGAACCACAGGTGGCCACTAAAAAAGCTGGTGAGTCCCGGCCACTCGGGCGCAAAGCGCACGGAACCGAGATCGGCGGCGATGACCGCCCCGAAGCTGCCGCTGTACCCGCGTGTAAACGCGTCGAAGTAGATCTGCGGAAGAGCGATCGCGAAGATGCCCACCGTGTACAGCGGAACGAGGAGTCGCTTGACTCGCTCTACGAGGAACCTCCCACCGCTCCGGCGCTTGAGCGCGAACCACGCGCCGGCACCGGACAGCACGAAAAACAGCGGAATCGCCCAGATGTCGATCAGTCCGCGCAGGATCAGCACCAGCATGCTTTGATCGGCGTTCCGGAGATGCCAGTCCGTGCCCATGTCGAACAGGTGCAGCGAGTGAAGCAGGAAGATGGCGCCCATGGCGATAACTCGTAGCCAGTCGATGTCATACCTTCGCATCCCTTGAGTCATCTTGGACCTCCTTACTCGTCACAGTAGGGCTCTTCGGGGGAAACGAGCAAGCAGTCTACACGCAGGACGCATGAAGGATCACGGCTTGTGAGTTGCGTCTTCATCTGAGCAGACTACGGTCCCATGAACAAGCGCGGCCGCCCGTGCTTCCGGGCAGCCGCTTGCTTCATCCGCCGGATCATGGGCGCTATGCAGTGCGAGTCGAGCAGGTTGAGCCGTTGCGTCGCGGGTTCCGGCTCAAACCGGCAGGGGCCCATGGGCCGGTACGAGGGTTGTGCTGTTTGCCTCGATCGACCTAGGCTTCCTTGTGGCAGAACCACCAGTCGAAGCACTCATGCTCCTCCAGGCGCTTCTTCGCTCCTTCAACATCGGTCGCTGGTGGAACAATCACATGGTCGTTGACGAGTTCATTCCGAGGCCAGCCGGCAGGGATCGCCACGCCCTTCTCATCGGCAAGCTTGAACCCCTTGACCATCCGGACGATCTCATCCATGTTTCGTCCCAGCTCCTGTGGGTAGTACAACACCGCTCGCAGGATGCCCTTGGGATCCACAATGAACACGGCTCGAACTGTGTTTGTGCCCTTGCCCGGATGAACGAGACCGAGCTGGTTGGCGACTGCTTCCGTGCCGGCGATGATCGGGAACCGGATCTCCACATTCAGTTTCTCTTGGATCCACTCGACCCACTTGATGTGCGAGAAGACCTGGTCGATGCTCATTCCGATCAGTCGGCAGCCGAGTTGCTCGAACTGGTCAAAGCGCTTCTGGAACGCGACGAATTCGGTTGTGCAAACGGGCGTGAAGTCGGCCGGATGGCTGAACAGCACGAACCAATCTCCCTTGTAGTCACCCGGTAGGGACACCTTGCCATGGGTTGTCTGAACGCTCATCTCGGGAAACGCGTCGCCAAGTAGCGGAAACCTACCTTCCATGTTGAACCTCCTTGATGGAAACGAGCTGTTTCTTCCCAACTATACTCGCAGGAGGTTCCATCGACTGGCCATGTTTGGTCGACCTCCGATGGAGGGGAGCTCAGGGTCGAGTGTCTCTCTGGTGTAGGATGATGGCGGAGGTCGGGTGACAATCCCCGAACACGTCCCCCAACAGAAGGAGCCTGTATGAGGGTTGCACTCGTTCAGCAGAAAGCCACAAAGGATAAGTCGGAGAATCTCGCTCGTGGCATCGCGGCGGCGCGAAAGGCGGCAGCTCAGGGGGCACAGCTGGTCTGCTTCGCCGAGCTGGCGTTTGAGCCGTTCTATCCGCAGCGCCTGTCCGACGGCAGCCACCTCGAGCTCGCTGAACCGGTTCCGGGCCCCACGACGGACGCCTTCCGCGCGCTAGCCCAAGAGCTTCACATCGTCATCATCCCCAACCTCTACGAGCGCGATGGGAATGCCGCTTACGATACCAGCCCGGTGATCGACGCCGACGGACGGCTGCTCGGCGCGCAACGGATGGTGCACATCCCCGACTACGAGGGATTCCACGAGAAAACCTACTACACCCCGGGCAATCTCGGCGCACCGGTCTTCTCGACAAGCGTCGGCCGGATCGGTGTGGCGATCTGCTACGACCGGCACTACCCGGAAACGATGCGCGCCTTTGCGTTGGGTGGAGCGGATCTTGTCCTAGTTCCCCAGGCCGGCGCCGTTGGCGAATGGCCGGAAGGTCTGTACGAGGCCGAGATGCGGGTGGCGGCGTTCCAGAACGGTGTGTTTGTCGCTCTCTGTAACCGCGTGGGCGAGGAAGATGTGCTGCAGTTTGCCGGAGAGTCGTTCGTCTGCGATCCACGCGGCGAGGTCATCGCCCGTGCACCCGCATCCGAGGATCACTTGCTGCTCTGCAACATCGATCTGAAGGAGACGGAGGAATCGCTCGCTCGAACCCTCTTCTTCCCGGACCGACGGCCCGGTCTGTACGCGAAGTGGCTCAAGACGAAGGACGCCCCGGACCGCCTTGACGAACCCGGCCGAGACGCAAAGGTGGGTCTGCGGGAGATCACTGAGGACGCGGTGCATTCGATTCTTGGACTCAGTCTGAAGATGATGCCCGGACAAGAGAAGATGGTCGCTCCCAATGCGGTGTCGATCGCTCAGGCTCACTTCAACGAGAAGGCATGGTTCCGTGGGATCTACGCCGACGACACTCCCGTGGGATTTGTCATGTTGTATGCCGATGATGAGAAGCCGGAGTACTTCCTGTGGCGTTTGATGATCAGCGGTCCACATCAGGGAAAGGGATACGGGCGCCGGGCGATGCAAGACGTGATCGAACATGTGCGTGCCCGGCCGGATGCTAAGGAGCTGAAGGCAAGCTACGTACCGATCCCCGGGGGACCGTGGCCGTTCTACCGATCGCTCGGGTTCGAGCCAACCGGCGAGATGGAAGGCGATGAGGTTGTGATCCGGCTCACGCTGTAGCTGACTCCGATCGGGATTGCTCGGAGCGTCACGACCAGACCGAGGAGAGAAGATTGGGCAAAAGTGGGACGGTGAGAGTCGGTGTGGCTTTGGGCGGAGGCGGCGCGCGTGGATTCGCGCACGTTCTTGCTCTGGAGGTGCTGGACGCTCACGGGATTACCCCTGCGGTCATCGCCGGAACAAGTATGGGCTCGATCATCGGCGCCTTGTATGCCTCCGGGCTATCGGGCGCACAGGTCCGGGAATTGATCGAGCGCCACACGATCACGCGCCGGGATCGCTTCAAGGACGTCTTCCGTAAGCGGAGTGATCTGATTCAGTGGCTCACATTTGCCCGCCCTGCCTGGTCGAGGCGCGGTCTGTTCCGCGCCGACCGGGTGTTGCGGTACCTGCTTGCACGAGTTGACGTCGAGACGTTCGAACAGCTGCAGATCCCGCTTCGGGTCGTATCCGCCGATTTTCATCGCGTTGAGGAAGTCGTCTTCGATTCCGGAAAGCTGCAACCCGCCCTTCAAGCCAGCATCTCGATCCCCGGCATCTTCACACCCGTGGAGCACGATGGGCGAATCCTTGTCGACGGTGGGGTCGTCAACAACCTTCCGTACCATCTGTTGTTCGACGAGTGCGATGTGGTGATTGCCGTCGATGTGTCGGCGTCAAAGCCCGCGAGAAGCTCAAAACCCCCAACGATGCTGGAGGCCGTTCTCGCCACGTTTGACACATTGGTTGCCGAGGTCACCGAGTCTGCCATGAAAAGGCGTGCGCCGGATATCTACGTGCAGCCCGAGCTTGGGGGCATCCTTGCATTGGATTTCGCGAAGACCGATGTGGTCCTCGAACGTGCGAGACCGGCCATGGAAGCGTTTGACAAGGAGCTGTCTCGCCTTCTGGACTGAGTCAGATGCCCCTTGCATGCCGCACGGCTCTGCGGGCATGCTGTGTGCGGTCGCTTGAGCTCGTGGTTGTCGCGACCGTCATCGTGGGGTGAATCGAGCAATGTATCCTGGCAACACACCTGTCCCGGTAATGAACAGGCGGCATCGCAGATGGCGTTTGACCCTGTTGGACGTTGTCTACGGCGTTGCGATGGCCGCACAGGCAAGTCTGGTCTTTCTCTTCCCAGACGGCAATCGGACGTGGCTGGTGCTTGCCGGGTGGGGACTGTTTGCCGTGTCTGCCGTGCTCGGTTGGCTCCCTATCTTCGTGTTTCGCCGCCGGGGACGTGTTGCCAAAGGCAAGAGCTACGTTCACACGACTACCCTTGTGACCACCGGGATTTACGCCGTCGTTAGGCATCCGCAGTTTCTTGCCGGAGACTTCCTCGCGGTGGCGGTGATGTGCATCACACAGCGCTGGCCCGCCTACGTTGTCGGTGCGGTTGCCGTTGCCGCCAACCGCTGGACGATGGTGAAGGCCGACCGCCGCCTTGTCGCCAAGTTTGGCGAACCGTATCAGGAGTACTCGCGACGCGTTCCACGGACGAATCTTCTGCTCGGTACGGTTCGTTGGTTGCATCGGCGAAGGGGAAGCAACCGTGAAGCAAAGCCGTGAATAGCCTAGCAGAAGCTCCTCTGTTCTTCCGATGAAGCTGATCTCTGCCTGTTCGGATCGACTACGGACAGACCGGCTCCTCGCGAATCGATCCAACCCACGGAAAGATAGGCTTCAGGACGGACACCTTCACCCAGCACGGCAGTCCTAGCACTTCTCCCAAGCACAGGAAGCTATCGTTCCCGACGGGGACGTAGACGTAGGCAAGATCCACCGCTTGTGAACTCCATTCCGCGCGTCCGCTTGCCTTCTCCACCTTCCACCCGGTGATCACGATCTCGAATCGCCCTTCCGCCGGGGTCGGCAGGATGTCAACACCATCCACAAGCCACAGGTCGACCGGAGCCGCGCTGCACAGTGAGCAGAACGTCATCAAGACCTGCGTCTCGCGAATCCGTTGCGCCGCTTGCTCGCACGTGTCGCGATCGTTCCACTGGAGCTGATCCGCAGAACAGAGAAGCCCGCAACTCAAGACGATCAAGAATCCGACCGCCAGCTTCCATCTCTGTAACATGATGACTCCTTTGGGCACTACCTCAGTATCTCCCCCACTCTAGCCGCGTCAAGATGCACCTACCGCACCCTACGTACCCCCCGAAAGAAAGCAATGTCCGCATCAACGCCCGATCATTGCGCACCTTGCTGCTGGACGCCGATGCTTCCATCCGCATCTCCGGACGATCAGACTGAGGACGGGGGTTCCCCGGAAATCGCACGCGCCGAGCAGGATGCTTACAGGGGAAGGAGTGATGATGCGTGGATTCCGTAGAATAGCGCCAACGGCAGCGATTCTTGTGTTAGTCGTCTGTGTCGGAATCTCTTTCGGCCGGGTGGAAGCGGCCTCATGCGGTTGGTTCGAGTACCGCAATCCGGTCCACGGTTTCCGAATCTGTGTTCCAGCCGATTTGACTGTGTCAGAAGAGGCCGAAAGCCTGGTCGTGCAGGGGGCGGTCGTGAGCTTCGGCTCCACCTTCGACCGTTCGATCCGCACGGACGGGAGCAGGACCAATCTCCACGATGTGCGGGTCGCGATCGGCGTGATCGATGTCAACTCGGCTGACGGCAAGATTGTGCAGCAGACGGCCCGGCATGGAGACACGACGATCGTGCGTGGGATCGAGTTCACTGTGTACCGCAACGTCGAGGGAGCCGTGGGCAACCGCTATGAGACACTGAGCTACGTGACCTTTGTGGAGGGTCGGCGGTTCGAGATTGCTCTGTTCCTGCACGACTCGGATCCCGACTGCTACGGTCCCGGACAGGTCGTCTTGTTCGATCGAGAAGCGATCCACGAGTGGTTCGAGACGATGATCTGCTCGTTCTCGGTGCTCTGACATCCGCTGTTGCCCGCGATGATTGCGAGACGGATCACCGGATCTTGACGGTGATCTGCATCACGTTCGGCAACACGAGCACACGAGGCGTTGGATCGACGCGAACACCGGCAACCCTCTACATGGCCTGCTCGAGGTTCCCTGCGGGCAGCAAGGCAAAGCACAACCGGATCCCGAAGCCGCTGCCGAACCAGCCGAGACATAGGGTGTCTTCGGCTCCATCGCTTCCGACATCCAGACACGCGGTGAGCCGCCGATCCGATGTTGGCGGCAGCATCGCAACCGGGACGGTCAGCGCGGGTGCGCCGGAGTCCCCGATGATCTCCAGCAGAGTGATTCCCGGATCGTGCTCGGGCTCGGATCCAGTTCCCGCCACAGCCGTGCTCAGGCGGACGGCGTAGAAGCCAGGAAGGCGCCTTCCGCGCACGCCGTCGCCAAACCGAATTTCCACCTCACGGGACGTGTAGATGAGTCCCACGTCAAGCGATGCTTCTGCCGAAGGAACTGCAGACGAACCCGCCGACACCCCACAGTTGACGACAACAAGGTCCCCTCGGCAGATGTAGACGAGATCTGTCGTATCGAGAACGAGCCCGAATGAGGAAGCCGCCTGTTCCATTGCTTCGGCGATCCGACCTCGCAAAGCACCGCTTGCTCCGGTGATGATCATCGGGGCGAGAAGGCCCGAGGTTTGAAGCTCGAATGCGGCCTGTGAAGAGCTCTCGGACTCTTCGATCTGGCCCTTGACTCCACGTGCCTGCCCCTGCTGGGTGAACGGCGGCAACGGCCCAGCGACCGCAACGGCAAAGAGGAGAAGACAGACGGGAACCCAACGAAGCAAGTTCGATCGGCGATCCGTCCTCATGATGCACCTCCCACGGCCGATCTCCACCACGAATTGTATGCGCCAGCCACGCATCGATTGAAATGCTCCCCGTGCAAGGCAACAACAGGCTCAGGTCAGCGGTGCTGCCGGCAAGACGCGTTGCATCGCACCGGGGGGAATGAGCAGGGGTGAACATCAACGCCGCATATCGAATGTAACGGGAATTACACCGCACGGGGATGGTCGAGATGATCCGTCCGGCGTTTGCAGACCTACCGAAAGCCGATGGCCGAAGGGTGGCCAGCGCCTCGGGAAGGCGCTTCTATTGTGTTGTCAGCCATGCCCCGAGAGCCACCATGGCGATCCCCGAGATTCGCGGTATGCCGATCGGGGATGCTTCCAGCCCGAGGAATCCGATGTGATCGAGCGCAACGGCCACACACAGCTGAGCCGCGATACTGATTACAAGCGTCGATGAAACGCCGATCCGCGGGATGGAAAAGGCGATCATTGCCATCGCCGCCATCCCGATCGGACCGGCGACAAACGCGTACCAAGGGAGAGAACTCCATGCCGACAGAAGAGGCATCCCGCGGACAAGGACAACGAGCGCGATACCCAGTACGCCGACGGAGTTGATGACGATCAAACTCGGGAGAAGACCAGCCCTGGCGGCCGCGATTGCCATCATCGGCATTTGCACGGCGATCCCGCTTCCGGCAATGAATACTGCAAGGAACATCAACGCAACCATAGCTACCTCCGGGTGCCGGTGAGCGAACCGCTCCGGATGAACGGAGCCGGGTCCTACCCAGGTAGCCGGTGCGTCGGCTGCCTCCTCACGTTGATGGAATCAGTATTGCGGATCGAAGCGATGCATGCAACTGACAGACTCCGCGGATTTCGCCTTCCGCCTGCGGGACGAATCGCTCGCACCTCAGGGGATCGCCAGGCGGCCGACCGTGTTCTCGAGCAGGCTGCCCAGATATAGGAACCCGCCCTCACGAACGACGCTGGAGATGCCAGCGTAGAAATCCCCTGACGGATCTTGGAGGTTGTGGAGGATGCGCCCGTCTTCGCTGAGGCCGAGGATGAAACCGTAGCGTGGCGCGGCACCGGCGAACCATGCGAGCGGCAACCGGGCGGCAACCTTCCTCACCCACGGCCGTGTCAGCGCCCAGTCGACGAACCCGTTGCGGGGATTCATCAGCGCCAGCCAGAAGGTTCCTTCGTCATCGCACGAGATCCCATCCGGGAACCCCGGCAGGTTGTCGATGAACACCTCGTCCTCTCCCTGGCGGGGTCCGGCGAGCCACAGCCGGCGTACACGGTATTCCGTGGTCTCGACGACCAACACGAAGGTCTCGTCGGCGCTGAGCGCCACACCGTTGGCGTAGTATAGGCCATCGAGCAACACATCGACTCGGCCCGATTCCGCGCTGTAGGACAACAGCCGTCCGTTGGGGC
>Ga0272441_10007215_pt1 | contig 18167 bp, 5 predicted proteins | sample SSMProp6N_FD_193582 | JGI IMG/M metagenome (GOLD analysis project Ga0272441, IMG submission 193582) | Marine sediment archaeal communities from Little Sippewissett salt marsh, Falmouth, MA, United States - SSM-Prop-6N | ecosystem: Environmental > Aquatic > Marine > Wetlands > Sediment ... | reverse complement strand
AACATCTAAGAAAAGACATCCAGCCGCTTTGCGATCATTGAGCGCAAAGCGGCTGATGTCATGTGTTTTTGCGTTAGTTGGCGGCCACTGCGATTTCTATCGTGGACCATCGCGTCTCGTTACCCCATTGATCGCGTGCCTTAACGCGGAAGCGGTGTCCCTGTCCAGGTCGGCCCACCAGGACGGTATATTCCTCGGTGGCGATCCAGCCGCTGCTGAATCCACTTTCCGTCGTGCACTCGAAGAAGTACTCGACCGGTCCGCCGCCGGCATCGACGGCGACTACAGCTCGCATTGTGACCCCGTAGCCAAACATCGCACTATTGGCATCGACGACGATCTCTCTCGGCAGTCCGTCGATACCATTGGCGTCCTCGACCAAGTCCCATTCCATCGGATCGGGATCGGGCGGAAGAGTATCTGCCGCCGCCGGGGTGGTTATATAGACGGTATCCGACCACGGAGTCGTGTTCCGGGCGTTCGATCTGTCTCGTGCCCTAACCCGGTAACCGTATTCCATTTCGGGCGCGAGATTCACGTCCGTAAAGTTCGGATCCGTTACCCAGCCGCTGTCGTGGCCGTCACCGAAGTTATTCTCGAAGTAGTACTCAACGCCGCTTTCGTCGTATGCCGTCGTTGCAACCATGGTCACTGAAACCGGCGAAGCCGCAAAGATGGTCTCGATATAAGGCGCCGGTATCGGCGGAATATTGTCGGGACCGGCGTAGCCTATTTCAGACCACTCGGTCTTGTTTCCGGGCTCGTTCGTCCCGTCATCCGGGATCCATTGGACGCCATCTCTCGCTCTGACTCGGTACCCATATTCGACGTCGGGTGTAATACCCGCATCTGTATAGGTCGGGCTTGCCTGCCAACCGCTGTCGCGGCATCCTTCGTCATTGATACAATCGAAGTAGTATTCCACGTCCCAGCCCCAGGCGTCGAAGGCGGTTTCGGCTACCATGGTGATAGACGATCCGCTTAAATACGGCTCGGTTTCCCATCGACTCGGATTGGGTTTCGGGGGCGTCGCATCGAATACGAGCCAGCAGTCGGCCAGGAACAAGATGTCCCTGAAGTCAACATAGGTATCGGATGTGAGGTCCGCGCCCTGACACCAGGCGTCCTGTTTCGAGCAGCTATCCTCAAGCCACGACTCCGCGACTCGGGCGTAGTCTTTGAAATCGATCATGCCGTCGAAGGCGAGATCGCACAGCTTGCACGGATGGGTGACTGAATAATGGTAGCCCATGTCAACGATGCCCGCATCGGAGACCTCATCGGTTCGCGTCGTGTAGTGCCACATATCGAGGTTGGTTGCGTAATCGCTTCCGGTATCGACACACGGACTGGTGCGCGTCTGGCCCGCTTCGGTTTGACTGAGATAGTACGTGCCGCTCGGACCTCCGACAAACAGCGGGTCCTCGCTGATGTTGCCCTGGCCCCAGTGAAGCGTACAGCCTTCTTGCACGAAGACCCCGGCTTGCCCGTTCTTCACGTCACTGTATGAAATGGAGAGCGTGGCGGGCCGTCGGTCGTACTCAAAGCCCGTTCCGAGGACAATAGCCTTGCCGGTAACGGCGTAGTTGTCCCAGAAGATACTGTCGCTAATCACGCAGTTACTCTCATAGGAGCAGTACAACCCGCCGCCCAGGCTCATATCATTGGGCTCGCCAATGTTATCGATCACCGCATTACCCGATAACGTGGAATTGGAGATGGCCAAACCGGTGTACCAGTTGGCGGAGACACCGCCGCCGTCTCTTCCGGCCAGGTTGCTTATGATCAGAGTGTTCGCAAACGAGGCGCCGCTGACATCGCGGAGATATATGCCGCCGCCGGAGAAGTCGGCCCGGTTTCCGCTGACGTTGCAGTCCTGGATATTGATGCCTCCCTGCCAGCAGTATAAACCGCCGCCGCTGGCGAGAATGTCCTGGACGCCGTTATTCGGATCGTTCGGGTCGGCGATGGCCAGGTTATTCAAGATTCGGCTGCTCAGCATATCTACCGAGGCATCGACCGCGAGGAATCCGGCGCCGCGAAGGGCCGTATTGGAGACGATATTGCAATCGCTGATCGTTGCCTCTGTCGTACTGATATAGACACCGCCGCCGGAATCCGCTTCGTTGTCCACGAAGTTACAGTCCATAAACGTGACTGCGGCGCTCTGCTCGGCGGCTACCCCGCCGCCGTATCCGATGTACGGATTGAGGCGATGATTCGGATCGGCGCCCGCCGTTACGCCGGAGGCAACATTATCTTCAAAGGAACATTCTTTGAACGTCACTCTCGAGTCGGTCGCACAATAGACGCCGGCTCCATATGTCGGCATCTCGAAGGCAACCAGGGGCTCCAAGCCGGTGCCACCGATTCCGCTCATCCCGCCGTACGTCCGATTGCCTCTGATCCGGCAGTTATCAAACGTGACGTGACTGCCTCTGTCACAATACGCACCGCCTCCGTAGGCGGAGTAATATCTGTAGTCCCCAAGGAAGGAGACCAGGTTCGGTTCGTTATATATGGGGCCGTAGAGCGGCGCATAGTCCCACTCAAAGACTTCCCACAAGTTTCCGGTGATGGGCCTGACATCAAAACTATTCGGATCAATGTAGGCCGCCTGAGACCGGCTCCAGTTACCTCCGTAATTGGAGCCGCCGCCGGCAGAGGCATTTCCGCCGTTGCCGCCGGTGCCGCCCTGGGCCACATTGTTCTCGATGACGCAGTTGATAAACTTAGGTGTGCTGCCCGGGCCGCACCAAACGGCGCCGCCTTGCGCCCAGCCGCCCCAGCCGCCTCGGCCCGCATTGGCCGTGTCGTCCGCATCGTCCCCGTCTCCACCGTCGCCTGCGTCCACGAGGTTGTTTCTCATGATACAATTCTTGATGATCGGACCGGCTCCCGCTTCGATGACAATGGCCGCGCCCTGGCCGGGTCCACCGTCCCCACCGTTGGGTTTGCCTTGGTTCCGGTCGCCCGCAGCGCCGTCAGATCCTCCTCCGGCACAGTTTTGTATGGTAAAGCCGTTAAAGACTGTCTTGGTGTCCGTGTCCGCCGTGAAAAAGACACCGGCATTGGGGGTATTGCCCGTTGCAAGGTATCCGTCGATAATCGTGGCCGCCACGGTGCACGGATCGTCCGGATTCCTCGACGTGATCGTGACGGACTTGTCCACGGTCAGGCTATAGCCTGAGTACGACCCCAGGTAAGTGCCGGGTTCGACAACAATGGTGTCTCCGTCCTTGGCGGTATTCAACGCTTCCTGGATCGTCGGATAATTGCCGGGGACCGTGACGGTTTTGCCGGCGCCTTTGACAAACTCGACCGTGACTACTTTGTCGGAGTCCATCGTGACCGTGTTGGCCAAGGCATTTAAGCTGTCATCGTCGGTTCCGGTCCATTCCACCCGATATCCCGGATCTACGGTGGCCCGCAGCGTCACGATGGTAAACTTGTCATAGGTGCCGCCTTGCGGTTTGACCGTCCCGTGCTCGCCGCCGATCACCTTGACGGTCAGTCGGAACTTTTCGCCGCCGATGTCATAGTGGAACCCGATGTCCACGACGCCGGTATCGCTCACGCTGTCGGTGCGCGTGGTATATTCGTCGAGGCCCAGAGCCACGGCGGATGAACTGCCGGCGTCAACGCACGGACTATCCGCATCCTGGCCTGCGGCCGTTTGGCTGAGATAATACGATACGGCAAAGAGCGGATCCGCGTCGATATTTCCACTGCCCCAGTTCAGGGTGCGTCCCGGTTCGATATAGACCGAATCCCGGCTTCGCCCGCCCTGGATATCGCAATAGGAAACCGTCAAAGCCGCCGGTCTATCGAGGTAAGAGGGATCGTCATCGCTGCCGATTGAAAGCTGGTTGCCATTGGTTGCCGTATTGCCCCAGAGAATACTATTGGTCAGGGTTGTCTGGCTTTCATACGAGCAGGACAGACCGCCGCCTTTCCCGTGATCGGCCTCGTCCGGGTCGACCGCGCTGTTATTGGCAATCGTACAGTTGGAAAGGGTCGGCGTTGCGAACCAGTAGGAAACGATGCCGCCGCCGTCGAGCACTGCGGAATTGCCTTTGACCAGGCAGTTCTTGAACAGCGGTTGGCTCGGATCGCCGCCGAAATAGACGCCGCCGCCAGAGCCGGCCGACGCATTGTCGGTGATAAAGCAATCTTCGATGATCGCATCGGACGACCAGCAGAAAAGACCGCCGCCGCCGCCATACGGTTTGTCGAAGTCAAAGCCATAGTAGTACTGTTGATAGATGATGTCGTTCGGCATGAAATGGCGCACCTTGGCCGTGTTGCGGATGATCCTGGAGCCTTTAATCACCGGGGCCCCGGCGGACCAGTACATCCCACCCCCGTGTTCGGCCGTATTGCTGCTGATGACCGAATCGGAAATGGATATTTCAGCGTCCTCACCGTGCCAGTACAAGCCGCCGCCGAACGCGGCTTCGTTGCCGGCGAAGTAGCTGTCGTTAATCGTGATCTGGTTGCCGTTATACCACGTGACATTATCTATATCCCAGATTCCGCCGCCGTAGAGTCCGCCACCGGAACTGTACTGCGCAACGCTCGTGTTGCCGGTAAAGTTGCTGTTCTCGATCTCGAAGGTCGAATCGGTCAGGCAGAGCAGACCGCCTCCGTGATAGCCGGAGGAATTGTCTATGTAGTTGCAATCCACGATATGCGCCGAACAGAGCCTGTTGAAATATTGTCCTCCACCGCTTCCCTGGAAGCCGGCGAGATTGCCGATAAAGTCGCAGCGATGGAATGTGCCGACGCACTCGTTTTGGTAGTATTCGCCGCCGCCGTCCAGGCCGGTCGCGTCGTATTGCCGTGAAGAATTGAAGCTGATCGTGCAATTCATCAGGTTTATCGTGCAGCCGATGTCGTAGTAGTTGGCGCCGCCGTAACCTGTCGTGCTGCTTGTCAAACCGGCTCCACCGGCCCCCGGATCGCCGCCCGCGCCGCCCGCAGCGCCTCCGGCGCCGCCTGCGCCGGCGTCACCCGGACCTAACGTGTTCGGATCATTCGGATCTGCCGCCCCTGGAGGGCCGCCCGCACCGCCGTCGCCGCCGATACCGCCGGCGCCGCCGTCAGCGCCGTTCGAGCCGTCGCCGCCGATGCCGCCGTCGCCGCCGTCGCCGCCGCCGTAGGTATAAGCCGCGACGATCGTATTCGACAGACAGTGGCTGATCGTTGTCTCCGACATGTCCACTTGAGTGCCTTCACCGAAGTAAATCGCACCGGCCCACGAACGTCTGCCGTTGACGCCCATATCGCCGCCGATGCCGCCGTCGCCGCCGTTGCCGCCGATTCCGTCGGCGCCATCGGCGCCGGCTTCGCCGTCGGGTTCGCCATCGCCGCCGTCGGCGGCCTCGCCGGGTTCCGAACCGGCGCCGCCGCTACCGCCTGTGCCGGCATTTCCGCCGTAATTGCCCAAGCCCTGGGTCGTCATGCAATTAATGATTTTACAGTATCGAATAGTCGGATTACAGTCGGCTCCGAAATAGATCGCGCCGCCGAGGGCTTCACCTCCGTCGCCGCCCTTTCCACCGTCGCCGCCTCGACCGCCGTTACCGCCCGGTCCGCCGTCGCCGCCGGCGCCGCCATTTCCGGCTGCGCCCTGTGCTCCGTCTCCGAGAGGTTCACCTCCATTTTGACCGGGTTGACCCTCCTGGCCGGGTTGGCCGGTCTGGCCGTCCTGGCCGTTCTGGCCTTCGCCGCCAAAACCTGCATTTCCGCCGATCGCCTGACAATTGATGAGGGTGCAATTCAGAATGATCGGATTGCTTTCATCGTCAAAATACATCGCGCCGCCATAGGAGACACCGCCGTTACCACCGGGATAGCCGGGGGCGCCGTCCAAGCCGTCGGCTCCCGGTTCACCGGGCTCGCCATCGGCCCCGTCTTCACCGTTGAAGCCATCACCGTCTATCGGTGCGTTGGGATCGCTCGTATCGGGCTGGTCGGGCCTGTTGGGATCGGCCGGGGCCCAATCATTCGGATCGTTTGCATCGGGTATCGGCGGATCGGGTTCCTGGGGCAATGGATCCAGCGGATCCGCCGGATCCGGTGCCGCTTCCGGATCGGGATAGACGAACGAAGCGTCTTCCCCGTCCTGGCCGTAGGCATAGACGTCTTGGATCACCAGGTGCGCGAGCGTCGGACTGCTTCCGCCGAGGCACGAAATGGCCCCGCCGAGAGAATCCACGCCGTGTCCACCCGTACCTCCCGTATCCGGCGGAGGTACCGGGCCCTGGTCGCCGGGACCCTGGATAGTGAAACCGTCAAGGACGGAATCGTGGCCTTCCCCGGTCTGGAAAATGAAGGCGGGGGCGCCGCTAATGTTGATGACGGTCGCCGCGACCGTACAGGGATCGTCGGGGTGTTCGCTGGCGATGGTAATCGCCTTACCCAGGAAATCGAAGCTTCCGAAGTAAGAGCCGGGCGAGACGATCACCTTGTCGCCGTGGGTATGCGCAGCTTCTATCGCCGTGCCAATCGTCGTATATTGCCCCGGCACGTGTAAACTGTTCGGTTGTCTGAACAGCACGGTGACTTCTTTGTCGGAATCGATCGTGACCGTATTCCTGTTGGCCCAGAGGGTGTCGTCGTCCGTGCCGGACCATTGATCGACAATATAGGATTGATCCGGCGTGGCGACGAGTTGCACCACGGTGCCTTCCCGGTAGTATTCCCCTCGTTTGTGAAGGGGCGTCAGGAGTCCGTGCCCGCCGATGACTTCCGTACGCAGGCGATACAGAGGAATCTCTTCGAATTCAACCGTCACGTTTGCGTCGCCGGTCAACGTAATCATTGTGTTATTGGGATCGGCAGGCGAATCGTTGTCGGTTCCGGTCCACGCGACAATGCGATATCCCGGATCGGGGTACGCGGTAAGCTGTACGACTTCATATTGCCTGTACGTTCCGCTTGTGGGTTCGACCCGGCCGTGCGCCGTATTCGGATCGACCGGCGCGCCGTCCTCCAGGATCGTGATGTTCAATTGAACAAGTTGCGCCGGTACGGCCGGATAATGAACACCCATGTCGATAATACCCGAATCGGTCACGCCGTCCGTTCGGGTTGTGTATGTATCCAATTGCAGCGCGGGGTCCGTATTGGGATCGCCAAGATCGACGCTCGAGCTGTCGATTAACTGCCCGGCGGCCGTCTGGCTCAGATAGAAGTCCCCGAGCGGCCCGGCTACGAATGTCGGCTCGATGTGGATATTGCCGATACCGCTGTCATCGTCTTCGATGCAGGAGTATGTGGCGGAGCAATTAAGCAGGTCGTCGCCGTTGCCCCACAGGATACAGTTTGTAATCGTCGGCGTGGAATTGTGGTTGGCGTGAACGCCGCCGTCCTGCGGACTGTTCGGATCGGTGACAACAATCGTGCAGTTTGTAATCACCGGCGACGAGTTGAAATCAGCATGGACTCCACCGCCGCCGTACAAAGCCGAGTTGTTCGCCATGACACAATTCGTGATCGTCGGGGCGGTCTCATAACAAGCAATACCGCCGCCCACGCTGTCTGAATAATTGTTGCTGATAACGCAATCGATAAGGACGGGTGAGGCGATCTCACCGTTCATGATATAAACACCGTCGCAATTCAGACCGCCGCCGATCGCTGTGGTTCCTGCGGTTTGGTTGCGTACGATCGTGCAGTTTTTGAGGGTCGGGGCGGCGTAATAACAATCGATACCGGCGCCGTAATAGGTGGCGAAGTTGTCGCTGATGGTACAATCCTCGATGATCGGGCAGGATTCTTCGCATCGGATGCCGCCGCCGTACTCGGCGTTGCCCCAACTGATCGTGAAACCTTTGATCGCGCTGTCGGAGCCTTCCCCGTTGGCGAAGGTCACGACGGAGGTTTCATTTAATATACCTGTAATCAGGGTGTCCGGATAAATCGTCGGATTGTCCGGCTCGTTGATATCGCCACTGCGCAACGTGATGGCTTTACCCAGAAAGTCGATCGATTCGATGAATTGCGTGTTCGCTTCGGCAATCAGTTCGTCCCCGTCCTCCGCGTCATCTATCGCCTCCTGGATGGTCGAATAGAGTTCTTGGGGAAGGTTGGAATCTGCCGGAACGCGCAGGACCTGTCCCAGCTTTCCGGGCGGGACGACCGTTAAGGCATTATACAGGTTGACGCGCCCGCCGGATACACAGTAACTCGAATCCAATATCGGATCGACGGTTTTGAGTACGACGCCCTTGACTAAGGGAGCGGGCAGGTCCGGGTACTGCGACCAAATCATGGCACATTGACCGGCCACAAAGGGGGCCGCCTGCGATGTGCCGTCCAGCAAGCTGTAATTCGTGTCAACCTGGAAGACGATCATCGGGAATTTCTGTGTCGTTGGGGTGGTGCTCAGGATTTGTGTTCCCGGGGCCGCGACATCTACGGACACCGCCCCGAAGTTCGAAAAGTCCGATGCAACGTCGTTGTGATCTGTCGCCATCACGGAGATGATGTTCTTCAGATCGAAACTGGCCGGATAGATGGGCTCCTCGTCAATATTCTTGCCGAAGTCGTTGCCCGCGGCTGCGACGAAAAGGACGCCTTTTCGACCGGCTTCTTCAATCGCGTCGTAGAGCGTTTGTGAAAAATAATCTCCGCCCCACGAAGCGTTGAAAACCTTCGCCCCGTTGTCAACGGCGTACTCGAGCGCGGCCGTGGCGTCGGATGCGAAGACAACCGCGTCGGTTAAGTAGTCGTCGGCGAACACCTTCAGCGCCATCAGCTTGACGTTCCAGCAAACGCCGCTGACGCCCACGCTGTTGTTACCCACGGCGCCGATGATCCCCGCCACGTGCGTGCCGTGAAAATAAAAGTCATCCGGATCGCTGGACGTGTCGGTCGGATCGGTATTCACCGCTCCGGCGAAATCATAGCCATGCACGTCATCGACGTATCCGTTGCCGTCGTCGTCAATACCGTTGCCCGGGATTTCTCCCGCGTTGGTCCACATATTATCCACCAGGTCGGGATGGGAATAATCGATCCCCGTGTCCGCGACGGCGACGATAATTTCGGAATTGCCCGTGTTCAAATCCCACGCTTCAGGGGCGTCGATATCGGCGTCCTCGAGGCCGCCGGTTTGCCCCATGTTGTCGAGTGCCCACTGCTGGGCATAACTGGGATCGTTGGGAGCCAGGAACAGCTTGTATTTATAGTTCGGCTCGGCGTAATCCACTCTGTCCGAAAGATTAAATCGGACAAAGGCGTCCACGAGACTCGTGCCTTGGGGCAACTGGACGGAGGCCAGACCCGGTGCGATTGTCTCGTATTCTTCCGCGACGGTCGCTCCGGGTACGATCGAGTCTGAGACCATGCTTCGTAAGGTGCGGCGGGACCACGGCCCCGCGACGGCCGGTTGGGCTTGGACCTGCGTCGAATCCGTATCGGCAAAACGAACGATAAGCTCATTGGGCTTATAGGGTAATGCACTGTATTCAGTGAGAACCCCGGGGTCGGATGTCGATACATCCATTGCCCCGGCAAAACCACATAGGATGAATACAGCCAGCAGGCTTAGCAGAATTGTGTGTCTCATTCTCCGAACTCTATAAAGACAATCATCATTTATGAAACTGTCCATAGTCTGAGATACTCCAGCATAGTACAACGGTATCTATTGCGTTTGATAAAAAAGGGGGAAGGATCGCAATCGATCCCACCCCCTATTACTTGCAGTTTATAATTGATTCTCCAGCGCGGCGATCGCCTCCGCTTCGCGCTCATCCTGTAACATAATCGTCGGTTTGACCAGGATGAGCAGTACTTTCTGGTCGCGTATTTTGCTGCGATTGCCGAAGAGCCTTCCAACGACGGGGATCTTGCTTAAGATCGGGACACCCGATTCCTTATCGATCTCGGACGTGATTTTTTGACCGCCCAGCAGCAAGGTTCCGCCGTCAGGCACGCTGACACGCGTCATCACCGTCGAGGTTTCCACTTCGGGAACGGTCACAGGGTATTCGATAAGCTGGTCTCCTTCGTCCGTGTCCCCTGCGACAACCTGCGACACATCATGGGTGACAAATCGGAGCAAGTCCGTCAGAGTCGTTACGATGTTCAACAAGACGTATTTCTTATCCGCACTGATCGTCGGAGTAATGCTTAGCATGGTTCCGACATTGGTATAATTAACATTTTGTTGTATAGAGAGATCCTGATAATCCGCTCCTCCGACAAGGCCCCGGGTTCTCGTCTGCAGGGTATCCGGAGGCAGGGCGAATGTAACGGTGTCATACACACTGAACGTGGCCGATTCTCCGCTGAGAACCGAGACCTTCGGCTCGATCAACGATTTTGAATCTATGTGCGCCTGGGTGGCCCGAATGAGGAACGCCACCTGCAAATCGTCGAGAATGGAGCCATATCCTCCGGAAATACTGGCCGCTGCATTGATTCCCCCAAGACTTCCTGCGACTTTCGTAGCGCTATCCGCCTGCGCGGCCAAAAGGGAGTCTTGTTCGATCGTAATCGTTCCCCACTGGGTGCCGGCGTTGATTGTGAAATCGACGTCCAGCCCCACGTCTTCGAGGAAGTTTTCAGTGACGACCAGGAATCTGGCTTCAATGGCAACCTGCTCTCCGAGCGATTTGCGTAACGACTCAAGTAATCTCTCGATTTCCTGGTGGACTTCGTGGGTTTGCATAACGGCTAATTTCTTCGGTTGCTGGGAAGGATACGGGGTTATGGTTCCTTCGCCAAATTCACTCATTTCATACCAGGTGTCGGGATCGATGCTTTCCTGGATCAGATAGACGAGGCTCTGTGCTTGCATAAGGCCGCCCATCATGCCGCCGCCCATGCCGCCTCGGCCGCCCATGCCGCCGCCCATGCCGCCGCCCATGCCGCCGCCATAGCCGCCCATGCCGCCGCCCATGCCGCCCATGCCGCCCATGCCGCCCATGCCCATGCCGCCCATGCCGCCGCCCATCATGCCCATGCCGCCCATGCCGCCGCCCATCATGCCGCCGCCCATCATGCCGCCGCCCATCATGCCGCCGCCCATCATGCCGCCGCCCATCATGCCGCCGCCCATGCCGCCGCCCATGCCGCCGCTCATGCCGCCGCCGCCATAGCCGCCGCTCGTGCCGCCTGTACCGGTACCGGTGCCGGAAGTACCGCCACCGCCGCCGAGGTCGTAGCTTCCGATCTGGGCGCCCATGCCGCTCATGCCTCGCATCATGTTCATCATGCCCATCATCATGCCCATTTGACCGTAGTTCGCGGGGGTGCCGACGATGTCGGTGATATCATAGACGCGGGTCACCATTTTATCGGGAAGTGTATCGATGGTTGCGATCTCGATCACACCATCTTCCACGATGTAGTTAAGTTCTGCAAATTCACTCGAAACACCGGACAGCAACAGTTCCAGCGCTTTGCGGACTTTCACGCCGGTCAGCGGGTCCATTCCGGCCGGGGTCGTCGGCTCGACTTCCGCCATTTCAAGCAGATCCTTCCAGTTGGGCTGGATTTGCAGATTGGGCGTTACGGATTGTTCCAAAGCTGTGATAACGTCGGAGAAAGCCGTTTGGGGATTCAAGTTGGATAAATCAACTTTTTGCTCCAGGAGTTCGTACACATTGGCATCCTCCGGGTCCAGTCCGATGGGTTTATCCGGCTGACGCGTGGGCTTCTCGATAATCTCACGCCAATTCTTTGGATACGTCATTTCCTCGGCATGAGGAATTTGAGATTCATCGACTTTCAAGAAAAGCTCCGCCCTCTGCTTATTGGATTCCTTCTCAATCGCTAATTGTTTCCGCCAGAAGATCGTATCCTCCAGGGCTTCCTTGAGCGTGAGCGCCTCGTCATGTTGCGGATCTAATGCGAGAAGACTCTCCAGTTGACCGAGGGCCGCCTCGTAGCGTTGTTGTTTCTGATAGGTCCGGGCATTTTCCATCAACTCGGCAATTCTGTTTTGCCGGTCGATTTCCATTTGCTCCCTGAATTTACGTTGGGCCTCTGCGGCCGCTGTGCGTTTTGTTTCCGCGTCCTCTTGAGCTTTCTCTTTTTGTTTCTGAGTCACTTCTTCCTGGACGAGGTTGAGCTGGCCGCTATAGTCGTCAAACAGGGCGTCTCCGAGGTGGATTTGATTTTGGTTGACGGTATATTGGGCCATTTCGATGGTCTTCTTGGCCTGATCGAAATCACCCTGGCTCATGTGGTTGCGCGCTTTTGCAACGGCGTTATTTACAACGGTTTTGGTATAATCCCGAAGGATATTTCTCGTACGGACGACCTGATCGATATAGGTCTCTCCGTCTTGGGTTGTCGGTGAAGGAATGGGGGCCGCCGCCGACTCGGTTGTATCCCGCTCTGCCGGACTCTCCGAGTCATTTGCCCCGGCGGTCACGGATTCGGACTCCATGAGCTTCGGTTCCGCCAGTGTCGGTTGAGCACCTTCCGGCTCGACGACTTTCGGTTTCATGTCCGTGGGCATCACGGTTTCTGTTTTTTCTTGCGAGGGTTTTTTCACGGTTCGTGTGGACAAAACCTTGTCGATTTCCTTTAGATAACCCTCTATCGTTTTTTTCATCGCCGGGGGGATTAAACGACTGGACGCCACTTTCACGAGACCTTCCCGCGCTTTTTCGAACTGCCCGGAGCGGTAGAGTTTCATGCTCTTTTTATAAATCTCGGCGATTTGTTCGTTGCTCTCGCCCTTTGTTTCATTGGGTGTCCGAAGACCCTCTACGATTTTATCCAATGTCTCCGTTGCCAGGTGCTTTCGGCTCTTATTCTTGCCAGTGTGTGCGTTATCTTCGGCGATCTGGAGATTGATTTGCGTGAGCACCTCGGCAATTTGCGCGCGTTCCTTCTTTGCCAGGAAAGCATTGTCCTTAAGGCTCTCGAGATGGCTCTTGGCCTCACCGAGCTGATCCTTTTTGATCAATTGGTTGACGGTTTGGAACGTCTCCAAAGCTCGTTTCCTTTGGGTTACCGCCTTCCGGGCTTTCTCCAGGAGCGCGCTTAACTGCTCCCGCCCGTCGTCGGTCAAGTACCCCTGGTACCCTTTAGCCATTTGGAAGGTTTTGGCGGCTTGATCGAAGTAGCCTTTATCGTATTCTTCCTTCCCGGCCTGAACGTAGCTCTGGACCAACCGGCGGAAAATCTCCTGCCGGTCGGTCGCACCATTTTGTTGCGACGGCACTCCTACACAGACCATAGTGATCAATAATAGGATTGATACCGTGACGATGGACAGAGTTCTCCTGCCACAAGATTCGCTAAAGAAACTCGGCTTGCTCAAAATAAACCTCCTGCCAAAAAATACCACCCTCAGGGGAAAAATAGTTTACAAGTTACCTTCGATTTTATATTACCACCGACCTCCAGTTTCAGGAAAAGACCAGACTTATAATGCTCCAGTTTAAAGCAAATCATTTTTTTTTGCAAGAGAAAAATTTGATTTATGCCGCTTTGGCCAATAATATCCGATCTATCATTATTCAAACAGAAGAATCCATGTAGGCATAACATAAAAATAGTCCCAATAGAAACTCTTTTGTTATGTTAAAAATGGGGATTTTGAAACAGAAACAGACTTTTTCGTGATTGATTGCGACCCATAATGATGCAGGAACCTTTTATTTTAGCCGTAGAAACGTCCAGTCGAATAGGTTCGGTGGCTATCGCCTTCGGAGAAAAGTTGGTCTCAGAGATTCGCTTCTCGGGTCCGTTAAAGCATAGTATGGAGATTTTTCCCGCTGTTCGCGGCTTGTTGGACCCTACCGGGCGAACTCCCGGGCAGATTGAGCAGGTCTATATCTCCCAGGGTCCGGGCAGTTTCACCGGTTTGCGTATAGCCGCTACACTCGCCAAGACTATGCATTTAGCGGAAGCCGCCAACATCGTCGCAGTCGATACACTCGATATCATCGCCGCCAATGTCGTTCGTCTATCTCCGGGGATCACTCGGCCGGTGGGTTGGTCTCAAGCATTGCCCGCAGACTGCAACAGGATTGCGACCGTGCTCGATGCCAAGCGAGGGCAATTCTTCATCGCTGTCTATGAGCGTGCCCGTCAGGGACGCCGGAGCAGGGGGGCGGAAGATGATTTTTGGAAGAAAGTCGTTCCGGATTCGCTCGTGACGATTTCGGAATTCCTCGACCGCTTCGCCTGCCCGGCGAATCCCATTGGCCTGCTTGGGGATGGATTGGTCTATTATCAAGACAGATTCGAAGCCGATGGCGTATTCTTCTTAGACAAACAACACTGGAGTCCTCAAGCGAATAAAGTCCACCGGCTCGGTTGGCAGAAGGCTTTGGATGGGCAATTCGCCGATCCACTCACACTAACGCCTCACTATCTTCGCAAACCGGATGTTACGTCAGAATCACGTTGATGCTCGATCATAAAAAAAGGGGCCCACGCTCAATGGATTGGCGCAAGCCCCCGAGGGCTGGTCATTTGAATTTACACTTACGTCCGTTGAATATAGCTATGTGACTGCCCCGGCTAATATAACCGGATGTCGTCGACGTACAATGTACCCGAGCCGCCGACGGCGACGCCGCCTGTGCTGCCCAGGCCGATCCCGATCTTGTCCACATTGCTCAGGTTGATTCCCTGATCGGTCATCGCCTGTAGCGGGATCCGCCACTGCGTCCATTTGGCGAGCGTTGCAGCGGCAGGATCGTTGTTGGCCACCACTGCGGGCGCGCCGGCGCTGTTGGAGACCGCCACATACACCGGGTCGGCTGCATTGCCCGAAGCCCCTCTGATCCAGACCGATAGCTCGGTGACACCGCCTTCCGTCCAGTCGCGCGGCGCCGTCAGCGTTAACGTGGCTTCCGAGTTCGTCACGCCGCCTTCGTTGGTGTAAAAGAGCGGCATGGATTGCGCGCCGCCGTGAACGATCGTCTGCTCGGCATAGGGAGGCACTAAATTGCCCACTTGCGATCCGTTGTCGGCAACACCGAAGCCGTCGATCCAATGCTGCCAGATGGCTTCGTTGTTCGGGTCGTCGTCGGTATAGCTCTCGAAATCGTCCACGAGAAGGAACGCACCCGTCATGAAAAGCCAGACGGGGCCTTGGGTCGTATTGCCCTGGGCATCGACTTCATCCACACGCCAATAGTAGGTCGCGTCGGCTTCCAGCAAGCCGGGATCATGATTTTCAGCGCCCAGTGCTTTGGACCCTATGTATTCGGGTGAGCCCGTGTTAGCGGTGCGCACGGCCTCTTTGTCCGTGCCGAAGTAGAGCTGGTGCGAAGCGGCGCTCGTGGAGGCCGTCCAGCTTAGAATGGCGTTCAAACCGACGTCCGTTGCATCATAGGCCGGACTTGGATTGCCGACGGCGCCGGGCGTTGTAAAGCTCCAGATATCGCCCTTATATGTGCCTAAGCCGTCAAATTCATCAACGCGCCAGTAATAGACCTTCTCGAGTTCAAGCGGGTCGGGGCTGTAAGTTGCGAAACCCCATGGCATTCCTCCAACGGCGTTGTCCACCGTGTCGTAATCGTCGCCGAGATAAACCGTGTGCAAGATCGCTCCAAAACCCGGCGTCCAACTCAGGACGGGCGTATTCGGATCCACATCCTGAGCCCCATCGGCCGGATCGGGATTGTACGCGGTTTTCGGAGGAACCGAGAAGTTCCAGACGGGGCCTTTCCACGGGCTGTTCGGATCGGCGTCATTGACCTCGTCGATGCGCCAATAGTAGGTCGTGCCCGGTGTAAGTCCTTCCGGGTACGGATTTCCGGGGAAGCCGGCGACAATAAAATCCTCCCCCTGGTTGCCGACAAATACGTCGGAGTCCCGGGTAGCGTCATTCACATCGTCGAAGTTCACGCCCATATACACATCGTGTGAAACGGCAAAGGGGCCCGCTCTCCAGGACAGGGTGACCCAGGTGTCTTCGTGCATGGCACCATTTTGGGGATCGGGTCCGGAAGCATAAGGCCAGGGTTTGCCTCCCCATTGACTCAACTCAACTTGTGTCAATGCCTGATTAATAACCCAGACTTCGTCAACCGCTCCTTCGAAGTAACTGCCGCCGGCCGTAAAATTACCGTCGTGGAATTTTGTTTGTGAATTGGCATACCCGATGGCACAGTCATTCGAGCGGCTCTGCAATTGACCGCCGGGCCCGATACCGATGAATTCTCCGTTCATCCACATTTCAAATTTGTCGTCTTCCTGGCCTGGGCCACTTTCTTTGAGAACCATCGCAACGGCATACCACGCGCTGGAGCTGATCGGCGCAGAGAGAAACGTCCCTGTCCATTCCGGCGTATAATCGCTCAGGTTCCACCCTCCGGCGTAAACCAGACCTTCATGGACGTATATGGTAAGCCCTCGCGTGGTTCCCCCTTCATCGTAGACCACCTGTTTATCCGCTTTGTCCACGTCATCACACTTAAAGACAGCCACCACCGTGTGATTCGTGTGAGTGCTCAGGTTGATCATCGCCGAGTCCGGGATATGAACGCCATCATCGACGCCATCGAACTGCAATGCCATACCGTTGAGGCCGTCAACGACTTGTGGGTCTCCAACGAGATTGCCCGGATTGTTATTGCCCGAATCGTCCGACACATTGGCGCCGACATCCTCAAACAGATACACATGGCCGTCGGTCACAGACTCCGGATCCAACTGGGCCATGGTATTTCCAACCAGTACCAGTACCAAGATCGAACACGCTAATAACATCATTTTGTTACACATAGTCGTCGTCCTCCCTACTCAAAAGGTTACAGTTATCGTGGTCCGGCTACGCACCGGAACGAACTCTATTGGCCTTTATCTTCCGAGAATTGACCTGCTCTATCTGGGAACACACTACGATATGCCGTCACCTCCTTTCATCGAAACTCAACATGCCCCATCAACCTCAGAAGGTTAATATGCTCACATGTTATACATACGCTTTTTAGGAAATGTATCGTTTTTTTTCTGTTGCGGCTTACTAAAAAACCCTGTACACAATCGCCCAACCGCTTGTTTTTTCCCTGGGACAAATATTATGTATGTCAAAACTTCACCTTTATTCCTTATACTGAAAAAACCACATGTCAGTCAAGAAGAATCTTCAAATTAAGGATCAACAGGTCGGTAGTGAATCTTCAGAAATGCCCTATTTCAAAAAGAAACGAAGCCTGTACCATGGATTGACACAGGCTCCGAATGAATCTACTGTCCGATTGGACATGAACTTGTTATCGTTAATACAGACGGAGGTCATCGACGTACAGCGTTCCCGAACCGCCGACGGCGACGCCGCCCTTGCTGCCCACGCCGATGGCAATCTTATCGACATTACCCAGGTTGATGCCCTGATCGGCAAATCCCTGTAACGGAATGCGCCATTGCGTCCACGAGCGAACCGTAGCTGCTTGTGGATCATCCTGCGCCACGATGGCCGGGGAGCCGGCGCTATTGGAAACAGCCACATAGACCGGATCGGCCGCGTTAGCCGATGCGCCTCTATACCAAACCGATAGTTCGGTTACAACTACTTGTGTCCAGTCACGCGGCGCCGTCAGCGTCAATGTCGCTTCCGAATTCGTCACGCCGCCTTCGTTGGTGTAAAAGAGCGGCATGGATTGGGCGCCGCCGTGAACGATCGTCTGCTCGGCATAGGGAGGCACTAAATTGCCCACTTGCGATCCGTTGTCGGCAACCCCGAAGCCGTCGATCCAATGCTGCCAGATGGCTTCGTTATTCGCGTCGTCATCGGTATAGTTCTCGAAATCGTCCACGAGAAGGAACGCACCCGTCGTGAAAAGCCAGACGGGGCCTTGGGTCGTATTGCCCTGGGCGTCGACTTCATCCACACGCCAATAGTAGGTCGCGTTGGCTTCCAGCAAGCCGGGATCATGATTTTCAGCGCCCAGTGCTTTGGACCCTATGTATTCGGGCGAGCCCGTGTTGGCGGTGCGCACGGCCTCTTTGTCCGTGCCGAAGTAGAGCTGGTGCGAGGCGGCGCTCGTGGAGGCCGTCCAGCTTAGAATGGCATTCAAACCGACGTCCGTTGCATCATAGGCCGGACTCGGATTGCCGACGGCGCCAGGCGTTGTGAAGCTCCAGATGTCGCCCTTGTATGTGCCGAAACCGTCAAATTCATCGACGCGCCAGTAATAGACCTTCTCCAGTTCGAGCGGGCCGGGACGATGGGTCGG
>Ga0272441_10007213_pt1 | contig 18168 bp, 8 predicted proteins | sample SSMProp6N_FD_193582 | JGI IMG/M metagenome (GOLD analysis project Ga0272441, IMG submission 193582) | Marine sediment archaeal communities from Little Sippewissett salt marsh, Falmouth, MA, United States - SSM-Prop-6N | ecosystem: Environmental > Aquatic > Marine > Wetlands > Sediment ... | reverse complement strand
GCGGAGCTGTTGATTTTCGACATCCGCAACAACTTGGTCTATCAAAGCGCAATCGGCCCGGTAGCGGAAATGACCCAGTTCGAAAACCGCCTCTGGCGCGGCCTGGACAACGAAAACGTGGCGATGAGGCCGGGATTATACATTTACGTGATTCGCATGGACAACGAAATAATCTGCAACGGCACCGTTGTCCTTCATAGATAATTACATTCAAGATTAGGAATAAGTCCTTAATTCTATTGATGTTATAGCGGGATACGCGAAGCTTGACTTTCGCATAAATATCCTTATAATCGTATCGAATTGCAGTTTGAGTCGCGTTTAATATTACAAAAATAAATTCGGTTTAGTGCCCCTTACCTGGCAAGGAGGAGTATGGCAAAGGTCAAGAAACGAAGTAGTAGAGATGTCGACCGCTCATTAGACCTTTATCTTAAAGAGATCGGGAGAACCCCTTTAATTACGGCGGAAGATGAGGTCGAGCTTGCAAAAGAGATACATAAAGGAGATCAGGATGCGCTCGGACAATTGGTTCAAGCCAATTTGCGCTTTGTGGTGAGCGTCGCCAAACAATATCAGAATCAGGGATTATCTCTCGCCGACCTAATTAACGAAGGCAATATCGGTCTGATTAAGGCTGCCAAGCGTTTTGACGAGAAGCGCGGATTCAAATTCATTTCTTATGCCGTTTGGTGGATCAGGCAGTCCATACTGCAGGCTTTGGCGGAGCAATCCCGTATAGTGAGATTGCCGCTGAATCGCGTGGGCACGTTACATAAAATCGGCAAAGCCCATTCCAATTTGGAACAGGACTTAGGTCGTTCGCCGAGCACGAATGAAATAGCCGAAAAACTCGATATGGACACGACTGAAGTTACGGATACACTCCAGATTTCCAACACACACCTCTCGCTCGATGCGCCTTTTTCGGACGGCGATTCCAACTCATTGAAGGATATTCTACAGGACGAATTCTCGCCGTTGCCCGATTGCGATCTTCTTAAAACTTCGCTTTCCGGAGAGATTGAGAAGGTCCTTTCCACATTGACTGAGCGCGAGGCGGAAGTTATATCGCTATATTTCGGTTTGAATCGCGAACGGGCGTTGACTCTCGAAGAAATTGGCGAGAGGTTCAATCTCACCCGCGAACGAGTGCGCCAAATAAAAGAGAAAGCGATAAAACGGCTCCGTCATGCGACGCGTAGCAGGAATCTTCGTTCCTATGTTACATAAGAGCTAAGGAATACACGCATTGTCTATCGAAGCGCCCCAATTTAGGGGCGCTTTTTTTATCGAATCGGGGCGTCGTAATGCTTCGATTGGTGGCGGTCTATTTTATTGACCACGCGTTTTTTTATCTTGCATTGAGTTTAATACTATATTATTATTATTTAATATCATCGAATAGAGCAAATTCAGGAGGATTTAAAATGCACCGTAAGTTATTGATTAGTATCGTATTATTAACGATTATCGCCAGTTTGGTTTTCGCTACCGGGGTCAAGCCGATACCAGCAACAGGAAATGCGAGAATAACAAATCCGGTTCTCGATCCGGTTAGAGAGAACGCGATCAGGAATCACCGAACAGCGATTGAGTTTGGCGATATAGAGCTTGCTGCGGAATATGCGAAAATCATTGAGCCTATTCATGATGAAGAAATTCCGATGGGCACACCTTCGGCTTCGGTTATCTCTCCTTTTACCGAGGAACGTGCGCGGCCGATGGATTTCGGAACCGATACTTACGTTGCAGGCGGTTCTTATATCGAAAAGAATCCGCGAATCGCAAAAAGTTGGAGCCCTGATAACATTTTCTGCGTTTACGAAATTGAAAACGGCCCCGATAGCGATAATCCATATATCGCCGTGAAAAAATCGACCGATAACGGCGAAACGTGGACTTCATTGATTTCTATTCATAACACTTCGCGCCAACTTGTTCGACCCCGGATTTCTGTAATGAATGGATTGCAGGATTGGGTTCTAATTGTCTATGAATCCCGTGATCTTTCCGGTGATAATCCGACCGTCGAGTTCGCAAAGTTCGCGTTCGACGGCACTGGCGGCACAACTGTCGTCGTGGACGACGGCAGCGCGGATAAGTTCTCGCCCGCGATTTGCGACGATGGATATTATATTTATGTTAGCTATATTCGTAGTAACCTATGGGGCACGAACCTCTACGTCGCGCGCTCTACAAACTACGGCACAAACTGGACGACGGAAAATATCGACGGCGCGGGTGAGGTAGAAACCGATATTGCTGCACATTGTTTAGGTGCGGTATATGTCGTTACGCAAACCGACGACGAGAGCGGAGATATCCATTTCGCGCGAAGCATTACCTACGGCGCTTCCTGGAGCGACCCGATAACGATTTCCACGACTCATAAAGACTACTCGCCGCAGGTCGATGTGGACTCTATAGGCAACGTCATGGTCGTTTACGGCTATCGCTACAGCGCGACCGACCACGATGTCTATTATTCTTGGAGTGCGGACGCCGGTTCGACATTCACAACCGGTCACGCTGTTGCATTAACAACCCAAAAGGAAACACTTCCGACCGTGTGTTCCGATAATGACGTCTTCTACTGCGCTTTCCATAAAGCCGGACAAACCTGGATGGCCCGTTGGAACGATACTTATGACTGGTTCGATATCGAGGAGCAAGTCTCAGACGGCTCAACCGGCGAAGAACTCGCGCCGGACGTAATCGCACTGAGAATCGGTGGTAGTAGCACGTCATGCCCGGCCGTCGTTTGGACGAATCGATATACACCAACCGATTTCGATATTTGGTTCGACAGCGACTGCTGTCCGCCACCAACCGCAGCCTTTACTGTAGATGTCGATTCCGGCGCAGCGCCGTTAACGGTGCATTTCACGAATGTATCAGCGGGAGCAACGAGCTATGATTGGGATTTCGGCGACAGCAGCGCGCATGTCGCAACGACAAGCCCCACGCATATCTACGCGACAGGTGGCAATTTTACTGTGACTTTGACGGCGTCAAATGACTGCGACGACGCTATCGCGACGGATTATATAACCGTGACATGTCCCGAGGTTGTTGCGGGATTTACAGCCGGTCCTACAAGCACGGGCGAGGCTCCGCTATCCGTAACATTCACCAGCACGAGCGCCGGCGAAATATCAAGCTACTACTGGGCTTTTGGTGATGGCAGTCCATCGGGTTACGGCTATATGGTTGTTCACGAGTTCGATTCCGTGGGCACATTCACGGTTACACATATTCCAAGCAACGCTTGCGGCGGTGCGGATACGGCGACCGGCATTGTTCAAGTGCTTCCCCCGAGCAACCCGGAAGCCGAATATACGCCGACAACCCTAAATTTTGGGACAGTCGATCTGGGTAGTTTTGCCGAGCGTTCGGTAACAATCAGTAATGTGGGTTCCGGGATACTCTGGATATATCCAGGCGATCCTACCGACGGCGATTTCAGTATTTCCCTGCCGGATAGCCTTAGTATCGCGGACGGCGAAAGCAGTATAGTGGAAGTAATCTTTTCGCCGACAACAGCCGGCCCGCATTCCGCTATTCTCGATTTTGCGACGAACGACACCGACAATCCTATCCTCTCCGTAGCGCTTTCAGGCGATGGCAACGACACCGGTGGCGGCGATTCGATAGTCGTTACACCCGCTTCGTGGGATTTCGACTCTGTGCGCGTCCATGAATGCGAAAGCAGGCGCGTTTATATCACAAATAACACCGCAGATACGGTATGGATAGACTCCTTGCGTATCGATGGCGACGCGAGTTTCAGTTTTCCGAGTTTTGCGCCGGAACCGATATCGCCCGGCGCTTCGCGCTACCACGAAATGAATTTCTGCCCGACAGCGGCGGGAACTTTCTACGGAACGATGAGTGTTTTCACCGGGATCAGCAGTCATGCTATCCCGATTCAGGGTCGCGGTTTCGCTAATTCGGCATGCAATGATTACGGCACGTGGCAGCTTTGCGCGGATATTCTGACCGACTCGCGTGCCGAGGGCAATATTGCGTTCCTCGATGCCGCAGGAGATACTGTTCTCACACTCGAAGAAGTCGCGGGAATAGCCTTTATCGATCTCGACACATGGGCCGGGACAGGTTTATGTAAATTCCATAATGACGACAGCTCGACAACGACAATGATGGTCGGCGGTTTTAGTATCAGCAGTTATTCGGGCGAGATCACGAGTCATCCATCCCTCGCGGATATTAATGTTCTTCCTGACTCGCTTATTAACCTGCCCTACGATCTGGATGTCACTGTTCCGCCTATAACAATAAGCATCCCCGATAAATGGTGGAAAATCCGCGGCTTACTCAAACTGAAGAATGACGCTACGACTATCGCGGAAATAGGAATAGCGCGGACGTCTCATTCCGACGGCGATGTCGATTACGCCCTTTCCGATTTCGGTATAAGCCTGTTCGGCGGCTATTTCGAACTGTTTTTCGAGGACGTTTATCTCTCCGATGAGTTCGATACGATCAAAGCTGGTAAAATAAAAGCGAATATCTCTCGCCACATTGTTCCGAAGGTTTCCGCATGGCTCGAACATGACTCGATCGGTTACGATTCTCTCAGCACGAGTAGGGGCGACTGGTTCAAACTCGACGCGAAATCGCTGGCTATCGTCGATGGTAAATTGCAGAGCCTCGATGTTAAAATCACAATACCCAATATGAAATTTGCAGCCGGGGCGAGTCCATTAACGATTAAAGGCGTAAAGGCAGAGCTTAAAGTTACCGGTGGCCATATTTCGCGTATAGGCGGCGAAGGTAAGTTCGGCTATAAAGGTCTGATGCCCGATTGGGCCGGAAGCGGTTCGTATATCAGGGTTTCGCTGGCTTTTAACACGGAGGGTTGGGACAGAATCGGACTCGGTTATCATGGGGCCTCGCCGGGTGTGCCACTCGGCATGACCGGGTTCTTCCTAACCGGCGTGGATGGCGAGGTCGGCAACATGACCGACGGTATCGATTCCATATATGTCAAGTTCGGTTGTGACCTGAAAGGTGGGCCGAGTTTGCCGCTGGTTGGCGGCATCCTCGAGATGACCCCCGAAGTCTATCTCGATTTCGGCGGGGACATTTACCGGTTGAGCGGCGATGTCCGCTTCATACGCAACCTCGTGCGCGGGACAGGCTTACTCGAATATCGCTCCCGCGATGTCGGTGGCGGCTGGGGAATTCGCGGCGAGGCGAGTGTCTCCGCCGGTATTTCATCGGCTGTGAGTATCACCGGGCAGATCGATGCACACCTATGGAAGACGCATACCGAGGGCTTGCATTTCGTAGGTCACGGCGGAGTCGTTGCAAGTCTGCAACACAACGCGATATTCTGGCTTTGCCCGTCTAAAACGATCAGTGTCGGCGCGCATGCCTACTTCGGTGAGTTCAGACTCCCGAGCGATATGGGTGGGCATTGGGGTGCGAAGGGCCTTCTCGACTGGCAACCTTTCGGAATTCAGCCGCAGATCGCCTATATCGACGGTCGTGTCCTAATTAACTCGAACGCGGAACAGTATCAACCGAGAGAGGTTCGTAGATACGCCCGTCCGGGGATGTTTGCCGATGTCATCGAGGATTACGACCTCGATGAAAGCGATATTAACGTGTTTGTAGCGAAGACTTCATTAAGCGATGCGCCGGAGTTCTCGGTCACGATTCCCGGTGGATCGGTAATCGTTCCGGATAGCTGCTCCGCAACCGATAGCCTTGCGGCGAGATTCTATTTCGAGGAAGAAGCCGACGATGGCTTTACTTATATGGGTTATATCTTCCACGGAGCGGACGCAGGTTCTTATAGCGCGAATCTGGCCGGCCTCGATCCCGGCGACGACAGCTACGCGATTCAGGTTAACGGCTTCTATAATGCAAAATCGGCGGTATTGACCGGCTCCGGAACTAATCTGGAACTTTACAACTTCGCTTCCACCGATTCAGTGCGTATCACACGTTATATCGATCGCGTTCGTAGCGGGGAATTCCAGCATATCGGTATGCAGGTCGATGAGAACGTCTATTCGCCCGTGAGCAGCCCTGTTACATTTACATCTATCGATCCGGCCGCTTTAGGACTTGCCGGGGGTGAATACTACGTTTATGCCGTTATCCAGGATAATAAAGGCGCGTTAGTCTTTGCAGCGGATACTGCGAATATAATCGACGCTCCCGCTGATATAACGTCGCCATCCGCACCGACCGGTTGTGTCGCGACGGTCTCTGACACGATAATCAAAGCCGCGTGGAGTATGAATACGGAACCCGATTTACAGGGCTATCGTTTCTATAAGGGCGCATTGGATTCGACACTCGAAATCGTCTGGTGGGATACGATAGAGGTCGGCGATGTGCCACGGGCGCAGGTGGAAGATTGGCAGTGGAATATACAGGACACTGTCGGCATCGTATTCGGAGTGTCGGCATACGATAATTCCGATAACGAGAGTGCGATTACGCAGTTCGGCCTTACCGGCGGCTTCGACGCGGATTACGATTTGACTGCGCCGGTTGTATCTTTCGGTACGCCCACAACCGACTTGGATGCGCGAACTCTCGAAATCACATGGTCTTGTGCGGACGTCGATGTCCGCTTCTATCGCTTATCTATCGGGCTTTACGAGGGCGACGAAATAATCGTGGCCGACCTTCCGCCCGATGCTGTCGATTATACGGCATCGAATCTCGATCTCGGCGTAACTTACTACGCGCGTATCGTTGCCGTGGATAGCCTTCTTAATATGAGCGATCCGGATGTGATGATCGTCAACTTCTACGACATCGCGGACTCCGATTTCGACGGTCTACCCGACTGGTGGGAAATATTCTATTTCGGCAGTATCGAGCAATATAGCAGCGCCGACGATCCCGACGACGACTTACTTATCAACCTGCATGAATTTACTATCGGCACTGCGCCGAACAACTACGATACCGACGATGACCGGATCGGCGACTATTACGAATACGCCGACACAATGCTCGATCCCCTTTCGGACGTCGATTTAGACGGCAATCGTATCGCAGACGATTGGGAAGAATTCTATTTCGGCTATATCCTGACGGATCCGGGAGTAACAGACGAGGACGGCGACGATCTTTCGGACTTCAACGAATACGTTTATCGCACGAATCCATTGATTGTCGATACCGACGGCGGCGGGGCACCGGACGGCGATGAAGTCCAAAATCACACCGACCCGACCGATCCTATCGACGATAATGTTCTTGACTGGACAATCGAGCTCGTTCGCGGATGGAATATGGTTAGTATTCCCGGTGAAATAATCGAAAACGGCGCGGGTGCAGTATTCCCTGGCATGGACGTTTACCACTTCGACCCGACCACTTCGGAGTATATCGATCCGGATTTAGTCTATTCAGGCGAGGGCTACTTTGTTCTGAGCCTTGCGGATACAAGTTACGACATCACGATTCATCCGACCGATGAGCTGAGTATCCCGGTATTCCGTGGATGGAACCAGATCGGCACGGTTACCGGAAATGCGTCTTTCTCCAGTCCGGTGGTGGAACCTGCCGATGCTGTAATCGCTTTGGCTTACGGTTTCGACACCGGCAGCGGCGAGTACTTTATTACGACCTCGCTCGAGGAGGGCGAAGGTTATTGGATTACCGGCCTCGAGGCCTGTCAGGTCTATCTCGAAGATATCGGAGCTTCGTCCAGACCATCGCCGATAGCGAAAGCCCTGGCTGTAAAGACCGGACCGCCACCGCCGCCGCCTTTCACTTATGTCGGCGAAAGGCCGTTGCCTAAGGATATAAAACTCCACGGCGCATCGCCGAATCCGTTTAATGCGAAGACCTGCGTGCAGTTCGAGCTACCGGAGGATATGCAGGTCACGCTTACCGTAACGGACATCCTCGGCCGGAAAATCGCAACTCTCGCGGATGGAAGATTCGAAGCGGGTTGCCACTCGGTGATCTGGGATGGCCTCACTCTGGGCGGCGATCCGGTTTCGAGCGGCATATATATGTATTCGCTGAAGACTGAAAGTTCTGAACATCGTGGTAAGATGATTCTGGTTAAATAAAGACGAAAAGCGATGTCGCGACTGCTACCAAACTATTATGGGCCGCCTTTAGGGCGGCCCTTTGTTTTAGTTTTAAACTCCCGTCAGACCAAAACTCCACAAGGCTCGGAGGATTGGGTCAAAGCGACTATCGATGCCGCGCGTTATCTTGCTATTAGAGGTGAAACCGCGCTGACTTCGATTGGGACGCACCCGTGGAATCTCACTTTATGGGCTATCTCGGAGGCTGGTGGTAATCAAATAATAATCCACCCCTTTTACGAAAACGACGATCCTGAAATAATCGTCGATAACCTTACGCTTGATTATAATTTAGATCCCGGTAAAACCGGATTTGTTCTATACCCGACCAAAGCGTCCCCCGGAAAACCGAAGGAAACATGGCGAGAACGGGATGCTATTATTATTAAGATGGCCGATGAAATTATGCCTATTTCGATCCGGCCGGGTGGCAACCTGGCAAGCGATATTCAATCGGCAAAGAGCGCTGGTAAAAGAATATCCGAGGATTTCCACTGTCATTATTCCCCGAAAAGGCGCGATAGATTCGTCGCTCTCGATTCTGACGAAATCGCGTTTAATTTTCACTCAAAGAAATGGGATTACGTAACGCATTGGACTCGCACTTTCAACGGTCCCTGGCCGGATGAGACATCTGCGGATTATTATCGTGCTGTAGCCGGTTCAGGAGATCTTTACGCGAGGTCGGCGCTGCATTCGCTATCGAGGATTATCTCCGATAATAGGATTTTTGCGGGTGATGTATTTAACCGCCCCGGCGATAGGTTCGCATCGTTTACCGGGTTACCTCCGGGGAAAGCCGTAGGTTTGATGAAATGGCATAGGCGAAAAGTCAGATACACATTCGAACCCTATGGAATAGCAATAAGGCGAGAAGCGGCAGAAGCTTATAGTATCCGCAAAGTTATTTACGGAAATCCCGAAATATACAACCGATTGCACGAATCAGATAAGCCCTATTTCCAGCCTATCGGCGGGAAGGGTTATTGGCAGGGCGAGGACGAATGGCGATATATTGGGGATATTAATCTAACGGAATTCGACCCGTGCGATCTTCTTGTTATTGTGCGAAGTAAGAAAGATGCGACAGAATTGCCGCATTTAAATCGCATTGAAGTCGTCGCTCTCGAGGAATAGCTATTCGGGGAGTGTTTTGATAACTAAATTCGGTCGTTTGGGCGCGGTTTCCGAGAAAGTTATTGCCGCCAGAACTGCTTTTACAGCAGCCTTTGCGGAATCTTCGGTCGATGCGTGAACCTCGCCGAGAAGCTCGGTTTTCTGGAATTTATCTCCTACATTCGCGAATATTTTCATCCCCACTGAAGGATCGATTATATCGGCCGATTTTTTTCGTCCGGCGCCTAACTCGACAGATGCCATGCCGACCGCACGGGTATCGATCGATTTGATATAGCCGGTTTCCGGCGATTGTATTCCTATAATAACATTGGCTACAGGAAAAATCGACAGGTCGTCGCAAATGTGCGGATTGCCTTCTTGCGCTTCGATCATTTCGCCGAATTTTACGAGGGCGCTGCCGTCGTCGAGTTTTTCACGTGCGATTTTGTGGCCCACCTCGCGGCTCTCAACGATTCCCGATAAAACCAACATTTCTGCGGCGAGAGAGAGGATAATTTCTTCAAGATTAGGCAATTCGATTTCGCGACGCATAAGTAAAATCGATTCCTCGGCTTCGAGAGCATTGCCTACGGCTATTCCAAGCGGCTCCCACATATTAGTCAGCAACGCGCGGACCTCCTGGCCGTGGGCATTACCGATTTTTATCAGCATAGATGCGAGTTCCTCGGCGCGTTCGACAGTATTCATAAATGCACCGGAGCCTACTTTGACGTCCAGAACGAGACCTTTCGCGCCCTCGGCGAGTTTTTTACTCATAATCGACGCGGAGATAAGCGGAATCGATTCGACAGTTGCGGTAACGTCGCGGAGGGCGTAGATTCGGCCATCCGCAGGGGCGAGTTCGCCGGTCTGCCGGCCCATCGCGCAACCGATTCTTTGAACCTGTGCTTTAAAACGCTCGATTGAAAGGTCGGTGGTAAATCCGGGGATAGCCTCTAACTTGTCGAGTGTCCCGCCGGTATGTCCGAGGCCGCGTCCTGAGAGCATTGGAACATATGCTCCACATGCCGCCACAAGTGGCGTTAAAATAAGGCTAACCTTGTCGCCGACGCCGCCGGTGGAGTGTTTATCCACGGGGATTCCCGGTAGGTCCGACCAGTCTATAGTCTTACCGGAATCGATATATGCTTTTGTGAGCGCAGCGGCTTCGTCGCCGTCCATACCGTTTAGGAATGCGGCCATGAGAAAAGCGCTCATCTGGTAGTCGGCGACCTCGCCTGCAAGATATGACTCAATAAATTCGCCGATAGTATCGGAGTCGAGTTTTCTTGCGTCTCGCTTTGCGCGAATGATTTCGGATGGATTCATTGGCATTCAATAAAAAGCGGGTTCATTAGACTGATCCCGCTTTACAATTAACTTTAGATAATCGATATAACTTACTTATATATATATAGATAACTCGTCCGACCATTGCCGAGGGGGCCGGGAGCGCCGACCAAAAACATATCGTTTTTTCCGGGGAGCGATCTACTAATAAATCCGAGAGAAGTGCCACACTGCGCGTCCGGCTCGCTGCCATTCACGTGGAAATCATTGACCGTATCGATCTTGTCTCCGCCGTAATACACTTCTACGCGTCCGCTTCGGTAGCTTTCCACGTCAGCGAACGGCGTGCCTATCATGATATCGGAGTAACCGTCGGCGTTAATATCGCCGCCTCCGCAAACCATATAACCATAAAGGTCTTTTGGATGGTCACCGAAAAAGGATGCAATCGGGTCACGAATAACAGGTCCGCCCTGATAGAGATAGGCCACGCCCTCGGCATTGGGTCCGTCGCCGGGTGCGCCGACGAGAAAGTCCAGAATTCCGTCCTTATTGACATCGCCCGCAGACGAGATACTGAACCCAAAATTCGCTTGTGGGCGCGTTCCGCTGAGGGTTTGCCACGGCTCGCGGCTAATTACGGAACCACCACGATAGATATATACCCTACCGGCGTTTTTATTGCCGTCGCTGTTGTGATAATAGGAGCTTGCGGCGAATTCGGCCAAACCATCGCCATCCATGTCCCCGATAATAGCGACTCTTTCCCCAAAACTGTCGCCCGAAGTCTCTCCGCTTATTTTTACTGCGGGATTTGTAATGGCCGAGCCTCCGAGGAACACATACAGGACGCCGGTGTAATTCTTCCCGCCGTAGCTTGCTCCGACTACGAGGTCTGGAATCTGGTCGCCGTTAAGGTCATGTCCGCCGGCAATCGCGGTTCCGAACCAATCGTTCGCGCGTTCGCCAGTCAGCGTGACATCTGCGGTGGCGTCGAGTTCCTTGCCTCCGTAATAGATATAGACCTTACCGGCATCGGCGCCGCCATCGTCGGCCTTGTCCGCGCCGATTGCGAAATCAGCAAATCCATCGCCGTTGATATCGCCGCAGGTTGTGAGGCTTGCGCCGAATCGGTCTCCGGGCTTATCGCCCGTAAGGGTTAGCGCCGGTTGAGTCGGATCGACTCCGCCAAGAAAAACATAAACTTTGCCCTGATAACCGGATGACTGGTAGCTTCCCGGTGCGGCGACGAGAATATCGTTGTAACCATCGCCGTTAATATCACCCGCCGAAGCGACCTCGGTGCCGTAACGGTCTCCCGCGACAGTTCCTTTTAACAGGCCGACGTATTTAAGTCCTCGGGCTGCCTGTGAGGTTGCCGTAAAAGCGATTATTATCCCTAATACGCATATTAAGCGTTTACTCATATCCCGGACTCCTAAAATGAGAGCTTTTTCAACTATACGAATCCAGTAGAATCCAATACACAAATTTAATTCGCTATAAAAACCAAGTCAAGGAGTTTTTACTGGGTTTTTCATACTTCTTTGAAATAATATTCGCGCTATTTGTCTTATAATATGCCAATAGGGCTTTTAAGCGTTATAATTAGGTCAAATCTAAAATCTTTATGTTACCAGAAACTTTTTGCGCGCTTGCGTTTTTTTTGCCGGGACGTATATTGGAAATTAAATATCCCGGATTTCGGAAACTGAATCGATTTAAGATGAAAGAACTCGAACATATACGTAATTTTTCGATAATAGCGCATATCGACCATGGCAAATCTACGGTTGCGGACAGATTGCTCGAATTGACCGGTGCAGTGGAAATAGGGCAACACGACGAACAGCTTCTGGATAATATGGAACTCGAGCGCGAACGCGGGATCACAATAAAATCGCATGCGGTAAAAATGGACTATGAAGCCGCTGACGGCAATCTATACGAGTTAAACCTCATCGACACGCCCGGACACGTGGATTTTAATTACGAGGTTTCGCGATCTCTGGCTGCGTGCGAGGGCGCTATTCTGATTGTCGATGCGTCGCAGGGGATTGAGGCCCAGACTATATCCAACCTTTATTTGGCGCTCGATAACGATCTCGAAATAATATCTGTGGTTAACAAGATCGATATGCCCGCCGCGCGACCGGACGACGTTGCGCTGGAAATCGCCGAACTAATAGGTTCCGACCCGACGGAAGTCCTGATGGTTTCCGCTAAAACGGGGGAGGGCATTCCCGCGATTCTCGAGGCTATTGTAAATAAAATCCCTCCGCCGACAAGCGATGTCGATGCGCCTACGCGCGCATTAATCTTCGATAGTTTCTATGACATTTATCGTGGGGTGGTTGTTTATCTTCGGGTTGTGGACGGCGAAATTAAAAAGGGCGATACAATTCACTTTTTTGTTAGCGGTAAGGAGTTCGAGGTTGACGAGGTGGGCTACCTGCGTTTGAGTCTCGAAAAAACGGACTCTCTCAGCGCCGGAGAAATAGGTTATTTGATGGCGAGCATCAAAACCGTCGCCGATGCCCGTGTCGGTGACACGGTCACGACACTAAGAAACTCATCGAATGAACAATTGCCGGGTTATCGCGACGTCAAACCGATGGTTTTCAGCGGATTTTATCCATCCAATCCCGATGATTTCGAGGACCTTCGGGCGGCTATCGAAAAGCTTCAGCTTAACGATGCCAGTTTGGTCTATGAACCGGAGACGTCGATGGCTCTCGGATTCGGATTTCGCTGCGGATTCTTAGGCCTTCTTCATCTGGAAATCACGCAGGAGAGGCTTTTCCGCGAATATGGACTAGATTTGGTCGCGACCGTTCCCAATGTCGAATACAGGGTTCATACGAAAAAAGAAGAGATGATCGTAGTGGATAATCCCGCGCAAATGCCCGATCCGATGGAAATCGAGCGAATAGAAGAGCCGGTCACGGAATCTGAGATTATTACTCCGCACGAGTATATCAGTCCGATAATGGACCTGATAAAGAACCGGCGCGGAGAGTATATCGCGACAGATTATGTCGATCCAAACCGCGTTCTGCTTCGTTTTTCGATTCCGCTGTCCGAGGTTATTTTCGATTTCTTCGATAAAATGAAAACGGTTAGCCGGGGTTACGCGAGTTTCGACTATCACATCACCGATTACAAGCAGGCAGACCTCGTTAAACTCGATGTCCGCGTTAATGGCGATCTCGTGGATGCGCTTTCCACCGTTATCCACCGCGACCGAACCTACGACTGGGGCCAGAAACTGGTAAGCAAACTCAAGGAGCTTATCCCCCGGCAGATGTATGAGGTAATAATCCAGGCGGCTATCGGGACGAGGGTTATATCTCGCGCCCGGCAGGCCCCATTGCGAAAGAATGTTACCGCGAAATGCTACGGGGGTGACATTACCCGTAAGCGCAAACTCCTCGAACGTCAGAAAGAGGGTAAGCGGCGCATGAAAATGGTTGGCAGCGTGGCAATCCCCCAGGATGCCTTCTTTGCGGTTCTCAAGATAGAGCGATAATCCACGCGGAGGGGATTTTTGGGTTCTGTATAATCGATTTGGGCTCTGTTTTTCGAAAAAAGGTTTCTGTTTTTGATATGGAGGGTTCTGTTTTTCGAAAAAAGGTTTCTGTTTTTGATACGGAGGGTTCTGTTTTTCGAAAAAAGGGTTCTGTTTTTAGCATGAAGGGTTCTGTTTTTGGCACGAAGGGTTCTGTAAAATCGATTTGTGAATCTGTTTATCGAAAAAAGGTTCTGTTTTTTTTAAAGTTCCAACATAATAACTGTATTGTAAAGAATATTTTGCGAAGTAAAACTGCGATTTGGGAAGAGAGATTATGAAAATCTCTTTTTTTTTAGTTAAATCCTATTATACTAATGATGGTTATTTTATTTAGTTTTCGGGTGCCCTTTTCGCAAAGCGGGAATTGACATCTGCAATGCAGAAGAAAACAAATGACAGAACGTTTTTCTCAGGGATTTCTGGATAGGATTATTGCGGCTACCGATGTCGGTTCCGTTATCGGCCGGTTTACCGCGCTAAAAAGGCGCGGCAATAAGCTCGTCGGCCTATGCCCGTTCCATAAGGAAAAGACTCCCAGCTTCACTGTGGACCCGGATAGAGGGCTATATTACTGTTTCGGCTGTCACGCGGGCGGTAGTATTTTTAACTTCCTGATGGAAAAAGAGGGACTCACATTCTACCAATCCGTGGAGTTGCTGGCCCGGGAATCCGGGATCGAATTGCCGAAATTGAAATCCGGCGGCAAAAGCAAAGACGATACCTACGAGGCCGCCGATTATGGCGCGCGTTTCTTCCAGAAAGCTCTTAAAGCGGATATTGGCGGGGAAGCGCGGGATTATCTAAAATCGAGGGGGATTTCCGGGAAGACATGGGAAGTTTTTGGCCTTGGATGGGCTCCGGCGGACCGGAACCATCTGGTTACATCGGTCGAAAAAGCGCGGAAGGAAACTGAGTCATTTCTCGAGATCGGCTTGCTTGCCAAATCGGATAGAGGCAAGCTATATGCGAAGATCAATGACGCGCTGGTCTTTCCGATCTCGACATCGAGTGGCCGGATAGTCGGTTTTGCCCATCGCAGGATTAGGGAAGATCCAAATTATACGGGCCCGAAATATATCAATAGCGCCGACAACGATATTTACCATAAATCGAGTATTCTCTATGGCCTTGCGCAGGCGCGCGCCGCAATTCGCAGGGAGAAAAAGACGGTCCTTGTTGAAGGCTATTTCGACGTCATCGCTCTCGCGGACAAGGGCATAGATAACGCAGTTGCTACTTGCGGAACGGCGTTGACATCCGAGCAGGCCAATCTTCTCGCGCGTTTTGCACCGACTGTAATTGTTATTTTCGATGGCGACGAAGCCGGGCTTCGCGCTACTCTGCGTTCGCTGGAAATACTCCTCGAAGCCGGCTTGAATGTTTCTATTGTCCGGCTTCCCGAGGGCGAAGACCCGGATTCTTTCGTATTAGCCGAGGGTTCGAGTGCATTGACCGATATTATTGAAATCGCCCCCGATTGGTTCGATTGGTTATACGATTTCGGCTGGGGCGAGTCGGAGGGCTCCGGGGTAACGGCTGCCGTTTCGGTTGTGGATAGGATCGCGATTCCACTCGGTTCTATCTCCGACAGCATGAAGCGGAATTTATATGTCCGCGAATTGTCAAAACGGCTGTCTATCGATGAAAAAAGTGTTTTGGATCATCTGCGCCGTTCATATCAGAAGCAGCGATCCCGGTTCTCGGAATCGAGTGATATTCCGACGCACGAGGAACTGCCCGCTAGAGCGAAGCTCGAGCTTTCCCTGGTAGCGGCGGTTTTGCATTCTAACTCGGGAGATAACGGCGAGAATCCGCTTACTCTCTATCCGGGATTATGGGAAAAAGCCGTCGGCGGTTATACGCCTGCGGAAATCCTCTCGGAGATTGCGGATGAACGTGCAAGAGGATATCTTTCCGCTACGATCTGTGAGGGGAAAAGCGAAAATATCAAATTCCATTGCGAAATGCTGCGATACAAGCTTTCGCGAATGAATATCCAGGAGAAGATCGAGAGCATTCAAAATAGACTTCGCGAAATCGGAAATGGCGAGAACAAGGAAGAGGAAGCAACCCTATTGGGCGAGCTAAATAGCCTTGTCCGAAAGTTGAACGATCTCGGCAAAACCACAATAAAATAAGGTCGGTATTAGAATGAATGAACAGAAAAAATACGAAGCATTGGAAAACTATGTTGACGCTCTTGGTGAGAAGAAATCGGTGTCTTTCTTCGAAATCGAAGAATTTTTCAACAACGTAGATTGTAAAATTAGAGAAGAGGACATAATCGATTTTTTGTCCGCCAATGGAATTACGGTAATAGGTCTTCATAAAGAAGAACACCGCCGAGTTCGTAAGGACGACCCGTTGTGGCTTTATATTAGGGAGGTCGGTAGGGTTGATATTCTGGGTAAAGAACGGGAACTCGAAGTCGCGTCTAAGATGGAAACCACACTCAATATAATCCGCGAGATCATTTATGCAAATTCCATGCTTACAAGACATCTTGTTAACGTCGGGGGATTAGTCGCAACCCGCTCTATTCCTATCGACGAGTTCATAAAAGTTACACTTGGCGATCCAAATGCCACAACTGACGAGCGTAGACAGGAATTGGCCGCAAGTCTTTTGGCAATCAATAATAACGTTGTAAGAACCCGTGAATTAATTATGCAGGGCTGTTCGCGCGGAGAACAGACAAAAGCAGAAAAAAAAGAAATCGCAAGACTACATGGGGAAATTCGAGATTTAGTTAACCAGCTCGATTTAACCTACCGAGCACTCGAGATGTTTCGCCCGAAGTTGGGCAAGATTCTCGCTGCTATTAACGGGCGCAAGGACCGGCTTAATAAAATGTCGGAAGCCCTTAATCTGGACGGCGAAAAGCTCCGCAAAACGGCAGATTCTGTAATCGCCGAAAAGAAGACCACAAAGAAAACCGCGAAGGAAAATAGCGTTCCGGAATCCGTCATGGTTGAAATCATTATCCTCAGAAAGCGGGAACATCGCATTCTAACGGCTTTCGAGCGAACGTCATTCGTTCCGATCGACAAACTAAAAGAGATGCTGGATCGCGCTTCCGAACAATGGGCGATTTATGACGAGTGTAAAAGGCTTCTTATCGAGGCTAACGTTCGACTGGTCATTAACATAGCGAAAAACTACACGAATCAGGGCGTCGATTTTCTCGATTTAATTCAGGAGGGCAATGCCGCCTTGATTAAAGCCGTGGAGCGTTTCGATCCGAGTCGCGGTTTTAAGCTCGGAACCTACGCTATCTGGTGGATTCGTCAGGCAATGCTGCGCACTCTTGCGGAGCAATCGCATGTGGTGAAGCTCCCTACATATTTAGTTCAATGGATACGCCGTTATGCGCGCATTGCACAGGAACTTTCGCAGAAGCATGGGCGCGAACCGACACCGCAGGAAGTCTCTCAGGAAATGGACGAAACTCCCGGGAAAAGCAATAAAATGAAGCGGTTCTTTACTGGACAGGTTTCTCTGAATAAATCGCTCGGGGATAATGACAGCAGGACTCTCGAAGACATCCTTGCGGACGAGAAATCCAGCTCGCCGATGAATACCGCGAATTTGACCATGCTTCAACATGAATTGAAGCGTGTCCTGAATACGCTTACTTCAAAAGAGCAGCGTGTTATCTCGCTACGTTTCGGTTTGGAGGACGATATGCCCCGCACTCTGGAGGAAATCGGACAGATTTTCGACCTATCGAGAGAGCGGATACGCCAGATCGAAATGAAAGCCTTATCTAAACTTAGGCACCCGAGCAAACTGGAAAAGCTGATTCCGTATTTTCGAGATTAGACTATTCAAGATTGCTGACAAATAGTGAATTTGAGATTACTTGATTAAAAATCCAAAGCCCAAAATCCAAATGTCAAATAAAGCTCAAATGACTAATGCCAAATTATCCACCACACCGCCCACTAGATTCCTTACGGGCCTTATGGCCCTTGTATCTTCCTTGTGTTTGTTCTTTGACAAAATATATTAATTAGGGTGAGGTGGTTAATAAACCTTTGTGCAGGTGGGGGAAGGAAAGGACCTCGCGGCCCTTGTCCATTAAGGACCTCCCGT
>Ga0272441_10007211_pt1 | contig 18172 bp, 12 predicted proteins | sample SSMProp6N_FD_193582 | JGI IMG/M metagenome (GOLD analysis project Ga0272441, IMG submission 193582) | Marine sediment archaeal communities from Little Sippewissett salt marsh, Falmouth, MA, United States - SSM-Prop-6N | ecosystem: Environmental > Aquatic > Marine > Wetlands > Sediment ... | reverse complement strand
TGATGGCCATATCCGTCGTCGGCGAGGTCGAGCTGCAGGACACGCTGAAGATGCTGGCCGACTCGCCCTTCTCCGCGGTCTACATCGTCGACTCCTTCGGGGCCCTGTATTCCGAGCAGGTGCGCGACCTCATCGTCAGCTTCCTCGGCGCGCTCGAGGGGAGCGGCAAGGACGTCGGCATGCACGCTCACAACAACCAGCAGCTCGCCTACGCCAACACGATAGAGGCCTGCATCTACGGGGCGAACCGGCTGGACGTCACCATCAACGGCATGGGCCGCGGCGCCGGCAACTGCCCCATGGAGCTGCTGATGGGCTTCCTCCACAACCCGAAGTTCAAGCTGCGCCCGGTGCTGAAGACGATCACCGATGTCTTCGTGCCCCTCGAGAAGGACGGCGAGATCGAGTGGGGTTACCGGACGCCCTACGGGCTCACGGGGCAGCTCAACCGCCACCCGCGGGCCGCCATCAAGATGCGGGCGGGCGAGGGGCGGGACGACGTGGTCTCCTTCTACGACGAGCTCATGGAGGAGGACTCATAGCCGCGAGGCCGGGCAGTCCTAAGCGCGGCGGCGGGACGACGAAGCGGGCGTCTTCGTCGAGGAGGCCTAGAGGGCTCCCTCGCCCAGCCAGAGCTCGATGGGACGCCCGACGCCCGCGGGTGGGGTATACGGGAGCTCGACGCGCCTGCCCGTGCCCGCGCTCTCGTACGCGGCCCAGAGGATCGAGAGGACCTCGCGGCCGTCGACGCCGGATTCCCGGAGTTCCTCCTCGCCGCGTATGGCCCGGGCGAAGTGGGCGAACTCCTGCGGGAAGCCGTAGTTCCATATCTCCTCGAATACCGCGTAGGTCCAGCCCACGGTGGAGCCCGCCTTCTCGGCGGCGTAGCCGTAGCCGGTGCTGGAGTACGTGGGCAGCGACGAGCCGCGTATCAGGTCCGCCCGCGTGTTGCCCTCGGAGCCGTATATTTCCGTGCGGTCGTCGATCCCTCCGAGCTTGGCCCAGGAGTTCTCGACAAACGCCGTCTGCGGGAGACCGCCTGAGTCTTCGAACTCCACCACCATCAGGGAGTGGTCCTCGCCCTTGGTCTTCTCGCGGTGGACGTACGTGGCGAGCGAGGCCCACACGCGCGCGGCCTTCGGCTTGTCGAAGATGTAGCGCGCATACTCGAGGCCGTGGCAGCCCATATCGAGCATGGCTCCGCCCCCGGAGCGCGAGACGTCCCAGAACCACGGCATGTGGGGGCCGTCGTGCTCCTCGGCCTGCTTGACGAGGAAGGGCCTGCCGAGGGCGCCCTCGGTTATCAGCTGCTTGGCGCGGACATACTTGGGTGCGAAGCAGAGCTCCTCCGCGTAGCAGAGCAGCACTCCGGCCTCCTCGCACGCCGCGATCATGCGGTCGCCCTGCTCGACGGTGACGGCGAGCGGCTTCTCGCAGATGACGTGCTTGCCGGCCGCGGCTATCGTCTCGCAGGCCTGGCAGTGGAGGTCGTTCGGGATGCCTATGGTGACGGCCTCGACATCGGCCTTCTCGAGCATCTCCTCGATCGACGTGTAGGCCTCCGGGATTCCGCGCTCCTTGGCGAAGGCAGCGGCCTTGCCCGGCGTCGCGCTCGCGACGGCGGCGACTTCCATCTCGGACGGTATCATCTTGATGGCCGCCGCGTGGATGTCGGAGATGAACCCGGAACCCGTGAGCCCGACGCGCACTGGCTTCATGTCTTCCTCCTCCCGGGCCGCGAGCTGCGGCCTGGAACGAGTATCTCAGCGCGCGCTCAGTTTGTCAATCAGCTCCACGAGGCGCTTCTTGAAATCTCCGAACGCGACGACCTTCCAGTCGGTGCCGAGCTTCTGCGCCTTCATCGACTGGTGGGCCACGTCGGCCCAGTCGCCGATGTAGCCGTTCGCGTTCAGCTTGACCGAGTCGCGAAGTTCCTCGAGGAACTCCTTCGCCTCATCGCGGTCGGCCGCGGCGCCCGCGCCCTTCTCGATGAGGGCCTGTAGCATCTTCAGCGCCTTGTGGTCGTCGATCCCCTCGCGAGCCATCTCGAACTGGAGCGTCCGGCCGCCCGGATACGTCCATGCTGTCACGCCGTCGAGGCCCACCCTCCATGACCAGAGGCCCCAGTACATCCGGGCGCACCAGCGGTTGGAGCCCATGATGGCCGCGTTGTTGTAGAACCAGATTTCGTGCTTGCGCCGCCTGGCGTCGGCCATCTCGCTGTGGAGATTGGTCTTGCCTTGGGGATATCCGTAGCCGTAGTTGCGGACCGACAGGTGCGGCCGCGAGCGATCCCAGAGCTTTCGCATCTCGTCGGGGTACTTGGACCACCGCGGGGCGCGGTTGTGCTTCTCGTCTATGGGCTCGGTGATCGTCGAATGGCTGCGGACGCCGAGCTCGCCGAGCAGCTTCGAGGTCACCTCGAGGATGTGCATGCTCCTCACCAGCCACTTGCGGATGTCGAACTGCGTGCCCGGCTCGTCTATCTGGTAGTAGATGATCTCCGGCCAGCCGCGCTCTTTGCGCATCTTCTGAGAGAGCTGGACGATCCTCTTCAGGCGGTCAAGGCCCTTCTTGTCGTCCCAGTTGTCCATGCGGCCGTTGAAGTCGTAGCGGTCGCCGCCTTTGGCCGCGTCGATGAGGGCCTGCATGTTCCAGACGACGGGGTCCTTGAGCCCGGCCTCCATGGCCGCCGAGATCTCGGCCGCGAGGCCGCGGATGTCGCCTTCGCGATACGGGAAGTCGCTCGACTTCGGGCAGATGCCGGTCATGCCGTGCGCGGCGAACTCCCTGTAGAACTCGACCACTTTGGGCCGCACGCCGGCGGGGTCCTTCACGCTCCGGTAGTACTGGCCGTAGGGGCTGACAGTGCCGAGCAGATAGAAGTGGATGTCGGCCAAGTTCTCGAGCCTGGCCTTCGAGACGTGGACCCTGACGAGAATCCGCGCACCGCGGTTGCCGTCGGTGATGTCGAGCATGCCGCTGTAGCCTCCGGGCGGTGCGTCCTCGGGGACGTGGACGGTCACCCAGAAGCGCCCCGTCCTGCCGGGCGGCACGGTAAGCTGGCCCTTCGTCGCCAGGTGCCAGTCCTTGACGGTGCGGCGGTGGAGCTTGCCGCCCTTCCTGAGGCCCATGATCTCTATCTCGCTGGCGGGGATCTTGATCATTCCTGTCCCGCTGGTGTCGTGCAGAAGATCGCGCACGGTGGCCTTGAGCTTCAGGGGCTCTGTGCCGTTGTTGTGGAAGGCGAAGGTGAAGGGCTCGTACTCGCCCCTGAGCGCGTAGAGCTTCACCTCCTTCAGCTGCCCCCCCCGCTCTCCGTCCTCGGGCTTCTCCTTCTCACCTATGTCCTCCATGACGCCGCGGCTGAAGAGGACGAGCTCCCCTTCCCCCGAGCTGGCGACGCCGCCGAAAAGGACCACGGATGCGATTGCGACAAGACACGCTCTCATGACCATTCCCTTCGTCTCTGCGCGCGCCGCCCAGGCTCGCGGAACTGGCCGGCGCATCTTTCTCCTGGTCTACCGCAAAAGCGGCGCGTTCCCCGCCGACAGCTTCTTGATCAGGCTGCCCGCCGCGCGACGGAACGCGGTGAAGTCGACCGCGTCCCAGTCGGTGCCGAGCTTGGTCGCCGAGACCTTGCCTATGCCGGCCGTAGCCACGTTCTCCCAGTCGCCGATGAAGCCGTTCCTGTCGAGCTTGACGGAATCCCTCAAGTCCTCGAGGAACTTCCCGGCCTCGGTCCGGTCCGCTTCGGAGCCCCGCTTCTCCTTCAGCAGCTTCTCGATCAGGGCGACGTACTTCCAGTCGTCCGTCCCCTCCCGGATGGCTTCCATCTGCACCGTCCGACCGGCGGGGTAGGTCCAGGACGTGACTCCGTCGGCTCCCGCGCGCCACCCCCACAGGCCGAAGTACATCCGGGCGCACCACCGGTTCTTCCCCATGGAGGCCGAGTTGTTGTAGAACCACATCTTGTGTCCGCGCTTCTCGCAATCGGCCTTCTCGGCGGCGAGACTCGTCTTCCCCTGGCAGTAGCCGTACCCGTAGATGCGGAAGTGGCAGTAGGGGCGCGACTCGTCCCAGAGCTTGCGGAGCTCGTCCGGCTCCTTGCAGCGCCACCTGTTGTGCTTGTCGTCGACGGGCTCGCTCATCGTGGTGCCGCCCCGGGCGCCGAGCTCGCTGACGGTCTTGAGCGTCTTCGTGAGTATCGTCCCGAGGCGAAGCCGCCGCATGGCGAGGTCGTCGGTCATGGTCCCCGGCTCGTCGACGGTGACGAATACGACCTCCGGCCAGCCCTTCTCCTTCTCGCGGCGCTTGACCTCCTTCACGAGCTCCCGGAGGTTCGCAAGGTCGCGCTTCTCGTTCCAGTTGTCGCACTTGCCATCGTAGTAGTGGAAGTGCTTGCCGCCCTTGGTGCCCGTCACAAGCGACGACATGTACCAGACCACCGGGCCGTCGAGACCGACCTCCATGGCCGCGTCGATGCAGGCTTCGAGCCCCTCGAAGTGGCCCGGGTTGTAGCCCGAGCCGGTGCTCTTCAGGCGGCCGCCGCTCCAGTCCGAGCAGTGCGGCGCGATGCAGGTCATGCCGTGGTCCTTCAGCTCCCGGTAGAACTTGAGCGCCTGGGGGCGCCGCTCCTTCCGGCTCTTGGCGTTGTGGTACTGGCCGAAGGCGTGGGTGAAAAGCAGGCAGAAGCTGGCGCCCGGGACCGGCTCGAGCTTCGCCGGGAGGACCTCCACCGAGACGGGGACCTTCGACTCGGCGCCATCGGGGCCCGAAAGCGACAGCGAGCCCGCGTAGATGCCCCCCGCCGCCTCCTCGGGGACGTGCACGGTCAGCCAGACGCGCGCCGTCCTGCCGGGGCGGAGCTCGAGCTCCTTCAGCCCCGGCTCCACCACCCAGTCGGTCACCTTGTGGCCGCGCCCGGCCGTCTTGCCGTACCGGAGGCGCGCCACCTCCACGGCGGAGGCGGGTATCACCCGGCCCCCCCCCTCGCTGCTCTTCAGGTCGCTCACGCCGACCTTCCACCGGCCCGCCTCGGAGCTGCGGACGCCCAGCGAGAAGGACTCGAACTCGCCGCGGAGCGCGAGCAGATCGATCTTCTTCACGACCCGCCCCGTTCCGGGCCCATCCGTCTCGCGGATGTCGGTCATGACGCCGCGGGTGAAGAGGACGAGTTCTCCTGCTCCGGCGGAAGAGGCCCCCGCGAGCACGGCTATCAGCACGGCCACTCTTCTTATCACGGCAACCTCCCCAACGTTTTGGCTGCGTCCCGGCCCCACGGGTCAGGGCGCCCGCCTGCCAGGCTTCGCCGGCGGCGTGAGTTCCAGGTTCGCCGCCCACATCGTCGCCGTCTGGCCGTTCTTCCCCCTCGGGAGCGGCGAGAACGTAATGTCCAGCGCCGATTTGGGCGAAACGTCCGCTCCCAGCGTGAGCAGCATTGCGAATCCCGACTCCGGGAACGCCACCTTCTCGACGGGCACCGCGGCTCCGTCAGCGGTGATGCGTACGGCCCCGGCCTTCGCCGAGCCGGGGTCGATCTCGGCCGACCACTCGATCTTCAGCTCCCTGCCCTTTACGCGGCACCTGACGATGCGCGGCTTCTCCCTGTACTGGTCGCCTCCCGGCGGCGATACGTAACGGAACGCCGGCCCGTCGACGAGAACGCCGTTCTCGTAGGCGCCGATGTCGGGCGCCTTCCCGACGTAGCTCTGAGTGAAGCCGGGGATCACGCGCCCGGCGTCGATGCATGGACTGCCCGGCCGCAGGCGGAAATCGCCCGCGCCGGGGTTCATGAAGGCCGGGTCGGCAACGATGCCGTGCTGTTCCTGCTCGTTGACCCGTATCGCCCGCGGCCACGGCAGGTTCGAGCAGTCGTTGTCGAAGACGTTGTGCCACGGCTCCATCTTCTTCTCCCAGCCTTCGAGGTCCAGCCCGCCGTCCTTGGGGCCCCTGGTGAAGTGGTAGGCGTTGTTGAAGTGGCGGACGTTGCGCTGGAACCTGTTGGCGTGGAAGCTCCGCTTGTAGTGCCAGCTGTTGTGGTAGACGTGGAGGGGTTTGTCCAGGTACCTCTTCTGCGCCTTCGCCAGCTTGAAGACGCTGCTGAAGTTCTTGTAGCCGGGGCCCTTCGCCTCGTGGCTGTAGTAGCCGACGTTGCCGTAGAGATAGATCGGGCCGCCCTTGACCGAGTCGATCGATATCAGCATCTGGTTCATGTTCATCACGTTGTGGTAGACGTGCAGGTTGAAGGCGTGGTGCTCGGGCTCTATGGCGTTGTCGCGGACGGACTCGATAAGGTTCGCGTAGATCTCGTTGTTCGTCTGGTGGTTGGGGCTGTCCGCCCAGAGCTGAACGCCGTTGAAGACGTGCCTCAGGTGGTTGTGCCTGATGACCGCGCCTCCCGAGCCGGTCCTGCCGTCGTAGATGGAACCGTTGTAGGCCTTCAGCGAGCCGTGGTGCACCTGCTCCCAGTCCCACTTCGTCAGGATCCGCTCATCCTGCTGCCAGTAGCAGTCCTCGATCAGCACGTGGTGCGTGCCGGGACCGCCCGGACGTATCGGCTCCCTGCACCTGGTGAAGACGACGTGCCTGCCGCCGAGGATGTCGCACGACCTCACCGTGATGTACTTCGAGTTTTCGAGATACACGACCTGGTTCCAGCAGTTCCTGAACTTGAGCCTCTCGAGCACGATCCAGGCCGCGCCCTTCATGTAGACGCCGGGCTTCACCTTGCCGTATTCGTCGCCCGGCTTGCCCTGGCCGTCGATCACGGCGTATTTGGCGGGGTCGCTCGACGCGCTCACTATCACTATGGGCTTCTCGGGGGCGCCGGAGTTCTCGATGCTGACACGCCCCTTGTAGCTCCCCGGAGCGAGCGCTATCACGTCGCCCGGCTTCGCCCGCGCCACGGCGGCGGATATCGACTGCCCCGGGGCGAGGCGGATGGTCGCCTTACGCGGATCGGTGCGGCGGCCGCCGGCGGCCCCCTCGGCGTCTCGGCCGGCCGCGGCCAGCGCCACGAGCAGAGCCGGCAGGACGAACAGTGTCCGCATCGATCTCATCTCCCTCTCCTCTGGCCGCTAGACCGGAACTCCCCGGTCGCCTTCGACACGGAAGACGAGCGTGCCCCGCTCGCTCGAGCGGAGCTGACCCTCCTCCGACGCCGCCACGCTGACTTCGTTCCCGCTTCCACTGACGGAGTAAACCGCCGAGCAATTCACTCCGCAGAGGACGTGCAGGCCGCAGCCCGGCGCCGCGTAGCGCGCTTCCTCGATGACGCCGGCACCCCCAGCCGGGAACAGGAAGGCCGCGCGACCCTCGGCCGCCGCGCCGACGACGCCCTCGGCCCGGACCTCGTGCATCTTCACTGCAGGGCTCCCCGTCGGGCGGACGTGGATGAGCGTCACCACCGCGAGCCGGCTGGCGGGCTCCTCGGGGGCCACGCCTATTTCGGTGACGGGCTTCACGCGACAGAGCCATTCGGCTCCGGCGTCGGCGGTCGTCCTCCTGACGCGGGCCGCGAGCGGCCGGTCGGAGAACGCTTCGAGTGTCAGGGCCGCCCTGCCCTTCGCGCCGACGGTCGTCACGCGCGCGCCCGAAGCCACGGCCTCGCCCGATACGTGCCAGAGGGTCTCGAAGAGGCGAGGCGAGCCGGCTTCGCAGAGGTCGCAGACCGCGATGAGAGAGTCGTCTGCCGGGTCCGTTGCCCGCAGGTAGGCCACCTCGCGACGGATGCGCCGGACGCCGAGCTCGGGCGGATATGCCGTGCCGAAGGTGCCGGCCCATCGGACGACGCATCCGCAGTCGTCGAAGAACTCGAGCTCCGGTTTCGTCTCGAGATCCCTGTAGAAGTCGAAGTTCTTCCAGTGGATGCCGCGCTCGTCGGCGACCTGGCCCTCGCCATCGACGAGGATCGTGTTGTGATGTCTCGTCGCGCCGACGTAGTAGCCGCCCGAGTCCACCAGCATGAACTCGCCGAGCGTATAGAGGTTCAGCGTCCCCTGGTCGCCGTGGGCGTGACCCACGCCGCCCGCCCCGAGCCCTTTCTTCTCGTTCTCGAAGACGATCCATCCCGATGGCGGCCCGCACTTGAAGTGGAGCGCCGTGCACTCGGACCCCCAGCCGTCGCGGGCGACGGCGACGCCCGCGTTCCGCCACGAGCGGCCCTCCGGGAGCGCCGCGAGGCCGGCGCTGTCGGCCTCGAGCGTGGCGTCGTACCAGAGGTAGTGGAACCACCCCGCGACGGGGCCGTGGAAGAAGTGCCAGTTGCGTCCCGTCTCGTGGCCGAAGAGGGAGTTGGCGCAGGCCTGCAGCACCCCGTCGCGCGTCTTCGAGGCCATGCGCCAGATGAGCGCGTCGGGGTCGTGCCAGTCATGGTTGGGCGAGTCGCCGTAGGAGAAGATCGAGCCTTGGGCGCCGTCGCCCGCGGCTCCGTCGGGGTCGAGGCCGTGATAGAGGCGGTAGTACATGAAGTTCGCCAGGAAGTCGCGGTTCGTCTCGGTGAGGTCGACGCCCGTCGCGTGCTCGTAGGCGTGGGCGAAGACGAGCAGGTACCAGATCGGGTGGCAGCCGTAGCCGATCCCCTCGGCCCACGATCCGTCGGCGGGCCAGCGGAGAAGGTTCTGCGTGTGGCCCCAGACGGCCTCGGCGATCCAGTCCTCGAATCCGGAGTCGGAGCGGCGATCGACTCCGTCGAACGACTCGCCGCGCATGGCCAGCGCCAGGACCCCGATACCGCACCGGTTGGCCGTCGAGTGGCCGTTCATCCAGCCGCGGTAGATGTTCCGGAACCAGCCGGGCTCGGCGTAGCCGTTGGAGGCCACGGCCCGGTACATCTCGTCGGCGCGGCGGAGGACGCCGGTGCGGATGCGCTCGCGGTCTTCGGTCGTGAACGCATCATGGCACCAGTCCCAGACCATGCCGATCGACAGGTACGCCTCGGCCGAGGCGAGCTCCTTGTTCGAGCGCTTGGGCACTTCGCCCCACTCGCCGGGGAACGGGTCGAAGAGGAGCCACATCACGCAGCGCCTCGCCTGCTCGAAGTAGCGCTCGTCGCCGGAGATGAGGTAGCCGAAGGCGTACGCAGCGGCGAAGCGCGAGATGTCGCGGATCCACAGGTTCTCCTCGCCGTCGGCGGTCTCGCCCGGATAGACCAGATCGCGGGGCGTGATGTCGAGCGCGCCGTCGAGCTGCCCTGCCATGCGCTCCCAGATGCGGGCGTGGGTCGTCTCCCGGCGCTCGCGGATGTCCCGCACGTCTTCGGGCCCGAAGAAGAGATGCGGGTGAGAGCCCGCCGCCCGGAGCTCCGGCAGCTCGACGGGTCTGTCGTAGTGCTCGACGGTCACGAATCCGCCCCCTCGCCCACTCAGCTCACCGTCACCCGGAGCAGCCCCGAGCCCTCGCGCGGCGGATTCTCGAGCTGTACCGAAAGCAGGGACTGCTTCCACACCGTGTCGAAGAGTTCCTCGTCATAGATGTCGCCGTAGGTGCGGAGCGGCTCGAGCGGCGTCCGCAGCCGCGACTCGCCCTCGCCGGAGACGCGCTCGATCGTGTACTTGCCGCCAAGGACCGTGTTCGTGACGTCGATAGACTTCGCGACCGGGTGCACAGCGGCTTCGTATGGGTCGATGGCGGAGCCGTCGACGCTGAAGACGCAGTCGCGCCAGAAGACGGGAAGAAGTTGGATGTTCAGCCTCTTCACGCCGAGCGTTGTGAAGTCGTAGCGGATCTCGGCGACGTCGTCCGACGGGAAGGCTATGTCGAAGACGACGCTGCCGTGGGCGAAGTGGACCTCGAGCCGCGCGCGGCCGTCGTCGAAGGAACTCCGAGCGGCGCGTGGCGAGAAGTACGAGAGCTGCTGGTCCCACGGGCCGCCGACGAGCTCGCCGAAGTCGGACTCGCCCGCGTAGCCTGTGTCCATCACGACGCTGGCGTAGGGCGGGTTCTGCATGAAGGTGCCGTGGCCGCCGCCCGCGATGAGGCCGGTCCGCTCGTGCCAGAGGTCGATGCGGTTCTGCCGCTGCAGGCGGAACCGGCCGCCGCCCTCCTTGGGGACGTCGCTCAGGTGCCCCGAGAGCGCCGCGACGAAGCCGCCGCGCCTGATGGCCCCGCCATCCATGCGGGCGGAGTGGCGCTCGACGACGCCGCCCTCGGCGTCGAGCGGGTGCGCGGTGCGCGGCTCGTCAATCTCTTCGAAGAAGCGCGAGCCGTCGGTCAGCATCACCATGCCGTAGGTGGCGTACCAGTTGGACGTGGAGAGGTAACGCGCCTCGGTGAAGCTGCCGTACCGGAACTGCGTCTCGACGGAGCGACGCGTCATCTCGCGGATGGCGGGGGTCAGGTCCTGGCCGGGAGCCACGGCGAGCCATGGCCCGAGGGCGTAGCTCTGCCGGCCGTCGAGGCAGCCCATCGTCGAGCCGTCGGGGAAGGTGAACTCGGCCATGAAGTCGGCCAGCCGCTCGGCGGCGGCGAGTATCGTCCCGTCGCCGGACTCCTTCGCGATGCGCGCCATGGGCTCGAGCTGCATGAAGTTGTACTTGAGCGACGGGCCGTGGTGACGCCCCTCGGCCCAGAAGCCCTCGGGCGTCTGGAAGTGGACCTCCTGGCGTTGCTGGAAGACGGCCGCCTCCTTGTAGTCCTCGCGGCCGAGGACCTCGCCGGCACAGTAGAGGACCATGCACTTCCACGCCTCGTGGTTCGGCGAGGTGAAGAAGAACGGCTTTGGGATGAGCTGCTCGCACCAGAGGCGGATCGTCTCGCGCCAGAACTCATTCCGCTCGTCCCCGATCTTCTTTGCCGGGAGGAGGCCGATGAGCTGCGTCATGATGTACGGCGGCCACTCGGTCGTGTTCATGGGGCGGCCGGCGTCGCGCGCGCTCTTGTAGTGGTCGCACCACGCGTCGGTGAGCTGCAGGCACATCTCGAGCACCGACTCGTCGCCGTGGTACGGGTTGTCGGGATGATTGAGCATATACAGCCTGCCGGCCGTGTACGTGACGTTCTTCATCGAGACGTGGGTGAAGTTGTTGACCGACTCCATCTCGTCGTCGGCCGACTCGGCGAGGAGCCTCGGCATGAGCGGCCGTATCGCCTCGAGCCCGAGGACCTCCTTGCGCACGAGCATATCCTTGATGCTCGCCGGCAGCATGCTGGTCATTCCTGCCCCTCCTTACTGGGATGGCCCCCGCCCTCACTTACCGCCGCCCGGGCCCGCGCGGTCGAGTCGCGCTCGAGCACGCCCACCGGTATCACCTGGTTGCGGGAGGAGCTGTCGCCGCCTGTCATGAGCGCGGCGAGGCGGTCGACGGCAGCGCGGCCGAGCTCGCGCTTCGGGACCTCTATCGTCGTCAGCCGCGGACGCGGCGGGTTGTAGAACTCGTAGCCGCCGAAGCCGATGACGCTCACGTCGTCGGGGACCCGCCGGCCCGACTCGAAAAGTGCCCTCATCGCGCCGACGGCCAGGCAGTCGTCGAGGGCGAGGACGGCGGTGAACTCGAGCTCCAGCTCGACCGCCCTCATGAGGCTGGCGTAGCCCCCTTCGTAGTGGCGGTCCTCGGAGAGGATCATCTCGGGCCGCCACGGGACGTCGAAGGACGCTGCCGCCGTGGCGCAGCCGTCGAGCCGGTCGGCGTAGTTGCGCGAGCCGAGGTTCTCGGTGAGGACGAGTATGTCGCGGTGTCCCAGGGACACCAGGTGCTTCATCGCCTTGAAGCCGCCGCCTTGGTTGTCGATCGACACCGAGTGGAAGCCCCCCTCTCGGTCCTCCCAGTCGACGAGGACGACGGGGACGCGGGCGGCGCGCAGCCGGCCCAGCTCCAGCCCGTGGCGCGCGTAGAAGAAGATGACACCGTCGACCTCCTCGAGGCGAGCGGCGGCGTCGCCGCCGTTGTCGCCGAAGACGGTCGAGAGGCGCATGCCGTGGTGCTCGGTCGCCTCGAGGACCCCGGCCAGGATCGGCGAGTGGTAGGGGCTCGAGCGCAGCTTCGGCCCCTCGCCCGGGATCACCAGCGCGATGGACTTCGAGCGGGCGGAGGACTCGGCGACGAAGGTGCCCCGGCCGCGCTTTGCGACGAGGATACCCTCGGCCGTGAGATCGGCCACGCACCGTCTGACCGTCATGTGGCTGACGCCGTATATGCGGGCGAGGTCGCGCACGGAACGGATCTTCTGCCCCGGCCGCACCTGGCCAGAGGAGATCGTCGCCAGTATCGCCTGCCTCAGCTGCTTGTAGAGAGGAGGGGCGCCGCGGTCTGTGTTGAACTGTGTGTGCATGCACACTCCTCCTGCTGACCTATATACACCGCTCAAGGCCTTGAAGTCAAGCTTTTTATGAAGAGCTGCCGCACGGGTGTGCATGCGCACGATGGGTCTCGTCACGCCCGCGCCGGTGCCGGCAAAGGGGCCTTGCCCGGCTGTCCCGGCCCATGTAGAATCGCTCCGGAGGCCAGATGAACGACGTTCCCCGCCGCATCATAGACGGTCACTTCCATTCCAGTCCCGGGGGCGGCTTCCCGGAGCTGACGGCGGCCCATTTCGAGCACATTTTCGAGGAGCTGCCGGAGCTCGAGTGCGTCGTGACGAGCTCGCTCGCCGGGGCCTCGGGCGATCAGACGGCCGCCTCGGCGGAGACGTCTGCCGTGATAGCCGCTCTGGGCCCCGAGCGCGTGAAGGGCTCGGTCTGGGTGGTGCCGGGAGGTGACGGGTGGCGCGAGGATGCCGAGCGGCGCCTCGACGAGGGCTTCGTGGCGATCAAGATCCACGGGCCCGCCAACGGCTACGCCGTCGGCCCCGAGACCGTAGCGCCGGTGATGGAGCTCGCCCGCGAACGCTGCGTCCCGGTCACGTTCCACTTCTCCGACCCCGACGGGCTGGAGAAGCTCGCGGCCGCGTTCCCTGACGTGACGATGGTCTTTTTCCACTCCGGCGCCCAGCGCGGGATGGAGATCGCCTCGCGTCACGAGAACGTCATACTCGAGACCTCGGTCGCCGGGAACGCGCTCATCGAGAAGCTCGTTCGCGCCGTCGGCCCGGAGCGGGTGATGTTCGGCTGCGACGCGCCGCTCTGCTGGTGCGCGAAGTGCGACCGGGAGGAGATCGGCGTGGGCAGCTACCACGAGAACCTGATCGACATCTGCGCGCTGGATCTCACTGCTGACGAGCTGGCGACGATATGTTATGATGTGCCCCGGCGCGTCTACGGGCTCTGAGCAAGTGCGAGGGGGTAGTGATGAAACAGCGGCTACTGTGCGCCGGCATCTGCCTGGCACTGTGCGCGGCGTCTTTCGGAGCCGAGGAGAAGGACCCCACGGCCAGCCGGGAGTACCGGCGCATCGCCACGTGGATCAAGCAGCTCGAGCACGCCGATGCGAGGAAGCGCGCGCACGCCGCCTTCGTGCTCGGCAACATCGGCAGCCGCGAGGGCATAGCCCCCATGGTGAAGCTTCTCGGCCCGGGCGCAGAGAAGAGCCCGCGCGTCGTGCTCGCCCTCTGCTACGCCCTCGGACAGCTGAAGGCGCGCGAGGCCTACGAGCTGGAGCTGAAGGCGCTTGGCCACGCTGACGCTGGGGTCCGCAACCACGCCGCGTGGGCGCTCGGCGAGATCGGCATACTCGCCTGCTCGCGCGAGCTCATCAGGCTGCTCGCCGATCCCGACGCCATGGTCCGCCGCCGTGCAGTGGAGTCGCTGCGCAAGCTCTCGGGGAAGTCCTTCGGCTATGGCCCCGGGGACGCGCCCTCCGGGCGCGCCGGAGCGGCGAAGAAGTGGGCCGGGTGGTGGCGAGATGAGGGCGCGCGTCTCTCCGACAAGCAGCAGAAGAAACTCAGCTCCGCGGCGGAAAGGCGCTGAAACGAGATGCCGGAGATGGACCTTTTCGACGATGGCCCGGACGTGCCGGGGGGGGCGGGGGCTCCCGCGCCTTCGGCCCCGCTCGCAGACCGGATGCGGCCGACCACGCTCGACGATTTCGTCGGCCAGGAGAAGATCGTCGGCCCCGGCACGCTGCTGCGCCGAGCGATAGAGGGCGACCAGGTTTCCTCCATCATCTTCTGGGGGCCGCCGGGGACGGGCAAGACGACGTTGGCGCGTATTGTCGCCGAGGCGACGGGCTCCCACTTCGCGGCCTTCAGCGCGGTCCTCTCGGGCGTCAGGGAAATCCGCGGGATAGTCGCCGAGGCGGAGAAGCGCCTCCGCTACGAGAAGCGGCCGACGATACTCTTCGTCGACGAGATACACCGCTTCAACAAGGCGCAGCAGGACGCCTTCCTGCCGCACGTCGAGTCGGGCACAATCACGCTGATCGGCGCGACGACCGAGAACCCCAGCTTCGAGGTCAACTCGGCCCTCCTCTCGCGCTGCCGCGTCTTCGTGCTGGACGAACTCGAGCCGCCTGAAATCCGCGTGATCATGGAGCGCGCCCTCGCCGACAGGGAGCACGGCCTCGCCTCGCTTGCGCCTGAGGTCGAGGGCGAGGCGATGGATTTCCTGGCGCAGATGGCGAACGGCGACGCGCGCGTGGCGCTGAACGCGCTCGAGCTCGCCGTCATGACCGCCGAGCCCGACGCTGAGGGCCGCCGCCTCGTCACAGTCGAGACCGCCAACGAGGCGATGCAGAAGAAGTCGCTGCTCTACGACAAGGACGGCGAGGGGCATTACAACCTCATCAGCGCGCTGCACAAGTCGCTGCGCGGCTCGGACGCTCAGGCCGGGCTCTACTGGCTCGGACGCATGCTCTACGGTGGCGAGGATCCGCTCTACTTAGCCCGCCGGCTGATACGCTTCGCCTCGGAGGACATCGGCCTGGCCGATCCCGAGGCGCTGGTGATCGCCAACGCGGCCAAGGACGCCTGCCACTTCGTCGGCATGCCCGAGTGCGATCTGGCCCTCGCTCAGGCGGTCGTCTACCTCGCCGCGGCGCCGAAGTCTAACGCCCTCTACGCCGCGATGGGTAAGGTCAAGCGCGACATCCGCGAGCACCAGGCGCTGCCGCCCCCGCTGCACATCCGGAACGCCCCGACGCGGCTCATGAAGGACCTGGGCTACGGCGCCGGCTACGGCTACGACCACGACTTCCCGGAGCACATCGCGCCGCAGGAGTACCTGCAGGATAACCTCAGAGGCAAGGTCTACTACAAGGCAGGCGACCTCGGCTTCGAGAAGCGCATCTCCGAGCGCATGGCCTACTGGGAGAAGCTCCGCCGCGAGGCGCTGAAGCGCGCCGCCGAGGAGGCCGGGGGCGGGGACGTCGAGCCGTGCGGCGGGGGCGAGAGCGAGGACTAGATGCTCCCCTATCTCAAGGCCCTCGCATTCGCCCCCGAGGTGCTCCTGTGCATCGCCATCTACGCCGGTTACACGGCCTACTGGGCGATCACGCTCATGGCTGTGAGCCGCACAACGGAGGGGGAGGCCGCCGACGCCCCGTCGCAGCGGGGGCGCGACGCGCTCATCATCCTCGGTGTGGCCTATCTCTTCGGCGTGATGTCCGTGGCGACGGGCGTCTTCGTGGAAACCGGAATGGACACGCTCGCGGCCATTTCGGGGAGCTGGTTCACCGCGGCGATGGTCCTCGGCCTGTGGGCCCTGGTGAAGGCGCGGCGCGGCGCCCTCGGCGGCGAGAGACGGCGGCCGCTGCGCATCGCGCTTGCGCTGGCGGCCTTCCCGGTGGCCGCGACCCCGGCGGCGGTCGTCGGCATCTTCATATGGGCGGCGTACCTGTAGGGGGAGTGCGCGGGTGATCGGCTTGATAGTGGGGCTGATCGTTCTCCTGGCCTACCCGGTTGCGTGGATAGCGGCCTTCCTCAGAATGATAAAGCCCAGCCATCCCGAGACCGATGCCCCGACGGTGCGCGGACGCGACGCAGTCGTCCTGCAGGCGGTGGGGATGGGGTTTTTCATGCTGACGCTGGTGTTCGGCGCGGTCGGCTCGTCGGTGGCGAACGAGGACTTGGGCGCCGCGGCGTTCAGCTACGTCATCGCCCACATGGTCATCTGCTACTGGTCGCTCTACTGCGCGTGGCAGGCGGCGGGGCGGGGCGAGGCACGCCACTGGCCGATGCTGGCGCTGGGGCTGGGCGGCGCGGCGTGGATATTCGTGGGCTCCGTGACGCTCGCGCTGTTCGTGGCGACGCAGCTCTAGGGGCCGCGCGCCGTCACTTCTCGGGCGTGTTATTCACCGAGGCTATCTTCCACGCGCCGGCCGACTCCTTCAGCGTCATCTCGGACGCGTAGGCCACGGAGATGTCCTGCCCCTTCATCCAGTAGGAGATGGTCCACCGGCTGGTGACCTTCGCCGTGCCCTCGCCCATCTGGACGGAGACGGCCTCGCGCCGTGTCCTCACACCCGAGACGAGCTTGAAGAATTCCTCCGCGTTGGCCTTCTCCTTAGCGGCGAGCTCCGCCGCCTCGCGCGAGAAGGCCATTCCGAGCGCGCGCGCGTCCTCGAGCTCGAAGGCGCGGTCGAGCTTCGCCACCGCGTCCGAGACGGCCCGCTTCCGTGACGTGGCCGCGGATGCGGTGCGCCTCGCCTCCTCCTCGGCCTTCCTGCGCGCCTCCTCGTCGGCGCGGCGTCGCGCCTCTGCCTCCGCGCGGAGCCGGGCCTCCTCTTCTACCTTGGCCCGCTCCTCCTCCGCCTTCTTCCGCTCCTCCTCCAGCGCCTTGCGGCGGGCCTCCTCGGCCGTCTTGGCATCGGCCATGGCCTTCTCGAGCTCCTCCTTGCGTTTGGTGAGCTCGAGGGCCAGCTCCATGTCCTTCTCGCGCTCGGCCTTCCGGCGGGCCTCCTCGGCGGCGGCCAGCTTCTTCGCGGCCTCGGCGTCGGCAACGACCTTGGCGGCGAGCTGCTTGCGGCGCGCTGCGATATTACCGACCATAGCTATCCCGTCGGCTGAGCCGGGGTCGACCTCGAGGGCCTTCTGCGTCATCGCCGCCGCGCGGTCGAGATCGTCCTTCTCGAAGTAGACGCCGGCGACGGCAAGGTGCCGGCGGGCGGTCTCCTTCTTCTGCCGCTCCCGCTCGGCCGCCTCTGTGCGGCCGGCTGCGGTGGCCTTCGCCAGGGCGGCCTCTCGCTCGGCCTTCGCCTTTCCGGCCTCGACCTGTGCGAGGAAGACCCGTGCCTCGGCCGAGCCCTCGTCGATCGCCAGCGCCTCCTTGCCCTTCGCCGTCGCGTCGGCGAAGTCCTTCATCGCGAGATGCACCTTGCCCTCGGCGAGCTTCGCCGCGACGGACTTGCGCTTCGCCTCCAGAGCGGCCGCCTGCGCCGCGGCCTTCTTCTTCGCACCGTCGAGGGCGTCCTGCGCGTCGGCCAGCAGCTTCTTGGCGCTCTGGTTGCCCGGGTCGATCTCGGCGGCCTTCAGCGCGAGCTGCGCTGCTTTCTTCGGGTCGTCGGCCTTCAGCATGATGCGGCCCGTTGACACGTAGGCCTCGGCCTTTGCGCGCTGGGCGAGCAGGGCCTCGGCCTTGGCCTTCTCCTCGGCCTTCCTCTTATCCTCATCCGAATTCTCCGAGTTGCGCTTCTGGGCGGCGGCCCTGGCGGCCGCCATCTCTGCCTTCTGGATGTCGACGAGGAGCTCGAGCGCGCCGACGTGCCCGGGGTCCGCGGAGCGTGCCCTCTCGACCATCTTGCGCGCTTGGGCGAACTGGCCGGCGTCGAGCAGCGCCTTCGCGGCCTCGACGTTCGCCTCGGCCTTCGCGCGGGCGGCGGCGCGCTTCTTCTCCTCGGCCAGGCGGGCCGAGCGCTCGGCCGCGGCCACTCTCAGGGCGCGGTCCCTGGCGGAGGTGATCTTCACCTTCAGCACCGCCGCCTTCGAGTTCCCCTCGTCGAGGGCGATGGCGCGCTCGATGCAGCTGAGGGCCCTATCGAACTTTCCCGTCTCGAAGAAGGCCTCGGCCTTGGCAAACTCCACCGCGGCGCGCGCCTTGTTGTCGGGCCCCGGTGGCGGAGGGGTCGGGGCGAGCGGCGTGGGCTCGGGCTCGGGCGAGGCGGCGGGGCCGGGCTCGGGCTCAGGGCCCGGCGTGGCGGGCTCCTTGTCGGGGGCCTTCGAGGCGGTGTCAACGGGGCCGGGTATGGGCTCGGAGGACTCCTTCATCCACGCGATAGCCTTCTGCAGACCCCACTCGTTCATCTTCTTGATGGCGGTGCGCCGGCGGACCGGATCCATCCAGACCCAGTAGCAGAGCATGCCC
>Ga0272441_10007210_pt1 | contig 18177 bp, 13 predicted proteins | sample SSMProp6N_FD_193582 | JGI IMG/M metagenome (GOLD analysis project Ga0272441, IMG submission 193582) | Marine sediment archaeal communities from Little Sippewissett salt marsh, Falmouth, MA, United States - SSM-Prop-6N | ecosystem: Environmental > Aquatic > Marine > Wetlands > Sediment ... | reverse complement strand
ATGGGACGGATGGGACGGATGGAGAAGATGCCCGCGCCGCCCCCGATCGATCTCGATCTCGTCCTCGATCTCCTCTTCCCCTCGGTACAAGCGGTCCGCTCGAGGCCGCCCCAGTCCCTTCGGCCACCCCCCGCACCCCTCCGATCACGCGTCACGCGTCACGATCTGCGCCCCCTCTTCATAACGCGTGACGCCTGTCCTCACCTCCCTGCCCGCCGACCGCCCCAGCGCCGGCGGCCCATTGTCCGGCCACCGGATAGAGGGCCGGCTGAGTGGGCCGCGCCCCATCCCGGTGCGTATCCCGTAAAGCAATCGCAACACTTCGGTTACGGCTTCACCCGTCTGTCTGCCTGCCGCGGCCGCAATGCGGCATGCCATTTGCCCTGGGGGTCAGGCGACCTGAGTGCCCACCCAGGAAGCAGAGGAGTGTGGCGTGCTGCATGCGTCGAGCCGAGCTGTCGTGGCCGTTTTCCTTCTGGCTGCCTCCATGGCCGTCGCGGGCGAGGCAGCCCCGCCGCCCGATGCCGCCGACGTTGTGCACCTCGACGACACGGTGGTCGTGGCCAGCCGCCACGGGGCATCCGCCTTCGAGGAGCCCTACTCGACCGACGTGTTCGACTTCGACTACGTGCACCGCCGCAAGTTGCCCCGCACCGTGCCCGAGGTCTTCGCCGACGACCCGACCGTGATGGTCCAGAAAACCGGCCACGGCCAGGGCTCCCCTTTCATCCGTGGCTTCACCGGCTTCCGCACCCTCCTTCTCATCGACGGCATCCGCCTCAACAATTCCACCTTCCGCGACGGACCGAACCAATATTGGAACACGGTGGACACCTGGTCGATCGGCCGCTTCGAGATCGTGCGAGGCCCCGCATCCGTCCTCTACGGCAGCGATGCCGTGGGTGGCACGGTGAACGCCATCCCCCGAGGCCGCGAGACCTTCCCCGACGGCTTCAACTGGAGCCGCCGCATCGTCACCCGATTCTCGAGCGCCGAACGCTCCGCCATCGCCCGGCTCGAGCTCGAGGGGAACGTCGGCCAGCGCCTCGGCTTCATGCTCGGCACCACGTTCAAGGACTTCGGCGACCTCGAGGGCGGCCGCGACGTCGGCCGCCAGCACAAGACCGGCTACGACGAACGCGACTGCGACCTGCGCCTCGAATACCGCCTCTCCGAAAACGCCTCGCTCATCTTCGGCCACCAGCGTGTCACCATCGACGACGCCTGGCGCACCCACAAGACCCGCTACGGCATCGCCTGGCACGGCACCACCGTGGGCGACGAGAAGCGGCGCGACCTCGACCAGGCACGCGAACTCACCTACCTGCGCTACCGCGCCGACGGCCTCGACGGCTTCGTCCAGAGCATCGAGACCACCCTCTCCTACCACGTGCAGGAGGAAGACCGCTTCCGCATCCGACGCGACGACCGCTCCGACCGCCAGGGAGTCACCGTCCGCACCCTCGGCCTCGCCACCCAGCTCACCTCACAGTCCCCCGTCGGCCTCCTCACCTACGGCATCGAATACTACCGCGACAGCGTCGATTCCTTCAAGAAATCCTACAACGCCGACGGCTCATTCGCCGGCTTCGACATCCAGGGCCCCGTGGCCGACGTCGCGACGTACGACCTGCTGGGCATCTACATCCAGGACGAGTTTCCCATCCTCCCCCGGCTCGATGCCACCGTCGGCCTGCGCTACACCTACGCCCGGGCCGACGCCGACCGCGTGAAGGACCCCGACACCGGCGACCGCATCTCGCTGCGCGACAGTTGGGACAACGTGGTGGGCAGCGCACGCCTGGCCTATCGTGCCAGCGACCACTGGAACCTGTTCGCCGGCTGCGCACAGGGCTTCCGAGCCCCCAACCTCTCCGACCTCACCCGACTCGACTCCGCACGCAGCGGCGAAGTCGAGACCCCCAGCCCAGGGCTCGACCCCGAGACCTTCTGCTCCCTCGAAATCGGCGCCAAGGCACGCTACGAACGCTGGAGCACCCGGCTCGCCTGGTTCTACACCCGCATCCGCGACATGATCGTCCGCTACCCCACCGGGCGCACCATCGACGGCGACGCCGAGGTCCAGAAGGCCAACGTCGGCGACGGCTTCGTCACCGGCATCGAGGCGCGAGCCGACTACGGCCTCACCCGCGCCGTCACCCTCTTCGCCGCCCTCGCCTGGCAGTGGGGCGAGGTCGACACGTTCCCCACCTCCGCACAGGTCAAGGACCGCGAGCCCATGTCCCGCATCCCCCCGCTCACCGCCCTCGTTGGAGCCCGCTGGCAGCCCCCCGGCAAGCGCTACTGGGTCGAGACGGTCGTCCGCATGGCCGACGACCAGACCCACCTCTCCACCCGCGACAAGGCCGACACCCAGCGCATCCCCCCTGGCGGCACTCCGGGCTACGGCGTGTGGGACATCCGCGCCGGCATTGCCCTCACCGAGCGTCTCGCCATCTCCGGCTCCATCGAAAACATCCTGGACAAGGACTACCGCGTCCACGGCTCCGGCATCAACGAGCCCGGCCGCAACGTCATCCTCTCGGCCGATTGGGCCTTCTAGCGTACTTTGGGGTCAGGTCTTGACATTTGACATTTCTCCCCCCACTCCCGCTCGCGGACCCGAGAAATGTCAAATGTCAAGACCTGACCCCAAGTATCGATCCGGCGCAATTCTGAGGGTATCCCCGGGCACAAAGGGGTTGACAGGGCAGGCTTTTCCGGGTAAACTACTTTCCGGAACAAAGCGCGGATACTCAACCCCTGGAGGCCAGGACCATGGACTCCACCACCGGCCGCCCGCTCGGTATGCGGCTCAGCCAGCGCCTCCTGCTCGGCCTGCTCTCGCTCGGCGTCGCCGCCGCCATCTGGCTCCCCTGCGTGCACCTCCTCTATCGCTGGAGCTCCGGGGCCACCTCGCCGCCTGGGAAGCTCTCGCCGAAGGCCCGCCGCCTCGCCGCCCGACACCTCCGCCTGTGGACCGACCCCGACCTGCGCCGCGGCGAAATCGAGCACATGCGCGCCCGAAACGCCGAGTGGGATTTCATGGGCCGCACCTTCCTCGTGCTCGCCCTCGCCAACGCGGCGCTGCGCGAGCCGGCCACGAAGCCGCAGATGCTCGAGGTGATGGACCGCATCATCGACGAGACCCTCCGTCTCGATGCCGAGGAGGGCATGTACTTCTTCCTCATGCCCTACGCGAAGAGCGCCCCCTACGTCCTCAAGCCCCCACGCAGCCAGTTCGTCGACGGCGAAATCGCGCTCATGCTCGCCGCCCGACGCGCCGTCGCCGAGAAGCCCGCCTACAAAGCCCCCCTCCGCCAGCGCGTCGACCTCATGGTGGCTCGGATGAGCCGCAGCCCCGTCCTGTGCGCCGAGAGCTACCCGAACGAGTGCTGGACCTTCTGCAACACGGTGGGCCTCGCCGCCATCCGCATCGGCGACGTCCTCGACGGCACCGACCACTCCGAATTCCTCCGCCGATGGATGGCCGCTGCAAAGGCCAAGCTCATCGACGAGCGCACCGGCCTCCTCATCTCCAGCTTCACCGTCAACAGCCAGTGGATGGACGGCCCGGAGGGCACGACCATCTGGGCTGTCGCCCATTTCCTCCAGATCATCGACCCCGCGTTCGCCGCCGACCAGTATGCCCGCGCCCGCCAGGCCCTCGGTCGCTCCGTGCTCGGCTTCGGCTACTCCCGCGAATGGCCGCCCACCTGGCAGGGCGCGCTCGACGTGGATTCCGGCCCCGTCGTGCCCGGCCTCGAGGCCAGCGCCAGTGCCAGCGGACTCGCCATCGTGGGCGCCCGAGCCTTCGGCGACGCCGACTTCGCCGCGAGCCTCGTCGCCTCGCTCGACCTGGCGGGATTCCCCATCCGCGAGGACGGCACCCTCCGCTACGCCGCCAGCAATCAGGTCGGCGATGCCGTGGTCCTCTACGCACTCGTCCAGGGGCCGCTGTGGGAGCGCATCACGAAGGGAGCCGCCCGATGAGCGATGGGAAGCGATGGACGTGGCGTCGGCTCTTCACCCGCGAGTTCTTCACGCCCCGCGGCTTCGCGGTCACGGCGGTCGAGATCACCATCATCTTCCTCGTCCTCCACCTGTTGGGCGCGCGGCACCACACGAGCATTCTGATCGGCGCGGCGGAGCGAGGCGCGGCCCCTGGCCTCGCCCGGGGCCTTGCCCTGGCCTACATGCTCTTCTACTTCGCCTTCGTCGGCCTCGTCCCCATCTTCGCCCTCGCCGCCGCCTTCTTCCAGGGCGCTGTGCTCCTCCTGCACAGGAAGATGGAACCACCGGCGGCACTGTAGTCCGTCGCTGCGGCACAGTCAAGGCGCACGTGCACCGTCGGGAACCGAGGACCCTGACCGATCGGGTTGGCCCCGGGGCACTTGAGGCGAGGGCGGGGGGGGCGGTATAGTGTCCTGACAGCCAGCCCTTCCCGAACAGGAGATCCCGATGAGCGATGCCCGACCGAATGTGGTGCTGATGGTGGCCGATGACCATGGCCTCGATGCCGGCTGTTATGGCAATGCCGCTATCCGTACGCCCAGTATGGATGCCCTCGCCGCCGATGGCGTGGTCTTCTCCCAGGCCTTCTGCACGACGGCGAGCTGCGCCGCCAGCCGCTCCGTGATCCTTACCGGCCAACATGGCCACACCAACGGAACCTATGGCCATACCCACGGTCGCCACCACTTCATGTGCTTCGACGATGTGGTGAGCTTCCCCCCACTCCTCGCCCAGGCGGGCTACCATACCGCTCGTATCGGCAAGTACCACGTCGCCCCGGGAAACGTGTTCCCCTTCGACGAGGTGATCCCCTGGAGCGGCGGCCGCGACGACGTGGGGATGGCGGAGGCCTCCCGCCCCGCCCTCGAGGGCGCCGAGCCTTTCTTCCTCTACTGGTGCTCGTTCAACCCCCACCGCGGCGGCGGCACGCTCGAGAGCCATCCCTGCAAGCCCGACCGCTTCGGGAACCCCGACGAGTCCTTCCCCGGCGACCAGGAAACCCCCTTCCGCGACGACGAGGTGGCCGTGCCACACTACCTGCCGGATACCCCGGAGGTCCGCGCCGAGCTTGCCCAGTACTGCCAGTCCGTGGCCCGCCTCGACCGCGGCATCGGCCGCCTCGTCCAGATCCTCAAGGATGCAGGGAAGTACGACAACACGGTGCTCATCTACATCTCGGACAACGGCGCGGCGTTCCCCGCGGCCAAGACGACGCTCTACGACCCGGGGATGCGGCTGCCGTGCATCGTCCGCAACCCGCTCGGCCGCAGCCGCGGGACCACCTGCGACGGCCTGGTCACGTGGGCGGACATCGCGCCGACCGTGCTGGACTTCGCGGGTGCGCTCGAGGACCCCGAGCGCTTCTTCGGCCGCTCGTTCAAGGATATCATCGACGAGCCTTCGCCCCGGGACTGGCGCCGCGAGGCCTTCGCCTCCCACACCTTCCACGAGATCACCAACTACTACCCCATGCGGGTGGTCCGCACCCACCGCCACAAGTTCATCTGGAACATCGCGCACAAGCTCGACTATTCGTTTGCGTCCGACCTGTGGGCCTCGGCGGCGTGGCAGGGCGTCCTGCGCGACGGGCTCGGCCGCTTCGGCTCCCGCACGGTGGAGGCCTACATCCACCGCCCGCGCTTCGAGCTCTACGACCTCGAGGCCGACCCCCACGAGACCGTCAACCTCGCCGACCGCCCCGAGCACGCCCCCCTCGTGGCCGACTTCTGTGCCCGCCTCAAGGCCTTCCAGGAGCAGACCCACGACCCGTGGCTGCACAAGTGGACGTATGAATGAGGCGCCGCAGCAGCGTCGCTTGGGGACTATCCCATCGAGGAGGCCGCGTGATGGCTGTCATCTCCATCCGCATTCCTGAGCGCTTGAAGCAGAAGGTGCAGGAGTTGGCGAAGCGGGAGGGGGTGTCGTTCAATAACTTCGTGAGCGCGACTCTGGCGGCGGCGGTGGCGCAGGAGGAGGCGCGGGTGCTCTTCGGCGACCGCCTGCGCGATATGGACCTGGCGGCGCTGCACCGTCGGGTGATGGCCTTCATGGGCGATAGCCAGCCTGGCCCCGAGCCGTCGCCCGAGCAGATCGATCGTGCGCGTGGCCGCACGTAGCCCGCAGGCTCAAGCGCCGCCCCTTTGGGGTCAGGTCTTGACATTTGACATTTCTCGAGCTCCCGCGTTTCCGTGCGCGCCTCCACGCATGCTCCCGTGCCTGCCCACGTGGAGGCGGCATGCCGCCCTGGGCGCGGGCGGGCACGGTGGCCCACCCCTACGGCGAGCCGGGACGACCGGTGGCGCGGAGCTGAACTCCGGCGCATCCCTGACACCTGGACGGGGTGTCAGCGGGAGGGCAGGGCGCTGGCGGTAGCTCGGGATGAAGGGCGGTCGGGGGAGGCGGGGGCGAGGGAGATGCCGCGGAGCCAGTAGGTGGCGCCGGCGGGGTTGCCGCCAAAGCCGGCGAGCAGGTAGTCGGCGTTGGAGTGGTTCGCGAACTCGGGCCGCCATACCATCAGCAACTTGTCGTCGGGGTACTTTCGGCGCAGGGCGGCCAGGAGGTCGAAGCGGAAGGTCTGCCAGGTGCCGTCGGCGCGGACGTCGGGGAAGGTGCCGAGGGTCTCGACGCCGGGCGGGTCGCTGGCCGGCCCGGTGAGCACGATGCGGTGGAGGATGCCGCGGCAGCGGAAGTAGAAGTCGATCTTCGCGTCGGGGGTGAGCCTGGCGTCGAACGAGAGAATGGGCCGCTGGACGGCGGAGCACAGGCGGGGGCGGAGGGCGATGGCGAACGTGCCGCCGCCCGTGGTGTTGACGAGTTCGTAGGTGCCGTCCGTGGCGGTGACGCGGGTCTGGGCGTCGCCGCAGTCGTTGGTGAGCGCGGCATCGGCGTAGGGGGCGGCCTGGCGGAAGAAGGGAGCGGGGGGGCCGAGGCGGTCGGCGGCGAGGCGCACTTTGGCCAGGAGCAGGCCGCTGTCCACGGTCCACACGCCGGCGTGGCCGCCTGCGATGGGTTCGGGGTCCTCGTAGTCGAGAACGACGTCGTCGCGGAGAAAGAGGCGGATGCGGCGCCCTTGCCTGGCGAGTTTCACGTGGCTCCAGCTTCGGTGCTGCTCCGCCTCGTTGCCGAAGCCGCCCATGGGGATTCTGGGCAGGAGGGCGTCGCGGTCGCGGGTGCTGGCGACGAGCTGCCCGTTGCGGTACAGGGCGGTGAGCGTGTTGTGTTGTGCGCCGATGATGGCGGTGTAGCCGCTGGCCATGTCGCGGCCGTTGCCGCAGAGGGTGAGGCCGAGGTCGCGCATGTTCTCGTAGCCCCTCATGGGGGCGTCGCGGGTGAGCATCATCACGCCCACGTAGGCGTCGAGGAAGGCGTCGCCGTCCATGCGTCGGCGGCTCCAGAGGGCGAGCAGGCCGTTGCTGCGCCCGCCGAAGAAGGACCAGGTGGGCTTGCAGACCCAGCGGTTCATCACCTCCCAGCTACCGCCCATGGCGTGCCAGCCGCTGGGGGCGCCGTTGAAGTAGTCCTCGAACACGTTGGGGCTCTGGAGGCGGACGGCGGCCACGGGAACGCCCCGGACGCGGACGGCGGCGCCGCGCAGGGGCTGGGGGTCGTGCCAGGAGAGGAGGGTCTGGCCGTCGAGGCGTGCGGTCACGTTGCCGGCGGTGCGGGTGATCGTGAGCGTCTGGCCGTCGCGGGCCGAGGCGGGTGACCGGGCAACGATGCGGCCCGCGCGCTTGAGCTGGATGCCGCTCGCGTCGGGGCCGAGTGCGAGGGTGTAGCCCGATCCTGCGCTCCCGCGCTGGGCGGCGATCTCCAGCTCGATGCTCTCGCCGCGGCGGACGGCGGTGGTAAGGCTCACGGTGCCAGGGAAGTCGGCGAGGTGCCAGGCCGCGTCCTCTGCTTCGGCGGTGTGCCAGGAGTAGGCGGGGTCGGCCCACACGCGCATCACGCGGTCGTAGCGCTGATGGACGTTGGCGGTGCCCTGGGATGGGTCGTGTCGTGCGGGGCCGATGCCCACGGCCACGTCGTCGAAGCACACGGTTCCGGGTGCCTGGGCCCAGAATCCGAGGCGGCCTGGCACGATGGCATCGTCGCGCGCCTCGACGAGCAGCGTGTCGTGCACGAATCCGCGGGCTCTGACCTGTCCTGGGGCATCGCCGTCGAGGACGACGCTCATGGCGTAGAAGTCGTGGGGTCGGAAGCCGCCCTGGTGCTCGGCAAGCACGGTGGCGTGGCCGGCTCGCACGCGGACGAGTTGTGCGCGGCCGAGTCCTTCGCGGGGCAGGTCGGCGCCGAGCCATCGGAATGCGTGGTAGTCCCGCGGCCCCTGGTATGCGAAGACGAGGCCGAAGGCGCCGGCGCCGCGGGTGTGGACGGCGGCGGCGAAGCGGTAGTCGGTCCAGTAGTCCTCGCCGGCGGCGATGAGGGCCTCGTCTGCGGGCTTGCAGGGGTGGAGGTCGACGAGGCGATGGATGGTGCCCCAGGCCACGAGGGTTCGCTCGAGCTCGACCTCGCGCGAGCGGCCTTCGCGCTCGAGGGTCAGCTTCACGGTTTCGCCGGCGTCGCCGGCGAGCAGGCGGGTCGCCGCGTCGGTGCTGCCCACGGTGGCTCCGTCGACGGCGTAGACCACGTCGTCGGCTCGGATGCCGGCGTGGTCGGCGGGGGAGCCGGCGGCCACCTGCCACACGCGTGGCGGCCAGCCGGTCAGGCGCAGGCCCACGCCGATCTCCACCGTGCGGGTGCGGCCCTCGGACGCGGTGTCCTCGGGTTCGTCGAAGACGGCGGCGAGTTCGGCGGGGTTGGCGCTCTGGGTGGCGTAGGCGAGGGAGCTGAGGGCCCAGCGCCCCGCCACGGGCACCCAGCGGCCGGCCGTGGGCTCGGGGTCGGGGAAGTCGTCGGCGAAGCGCACCGGCTCGCGGGCCACCAGGCGGCACGAGGCGATGCGGCGCCCCTCGGGGACGCCGACGCGGACGGCGGGCCGGCCCTTCGGCTCGCCGCACGGGTGGGCATGGAGCCAGCGGCCCGCCGCGCCCAGCACCAGGGCTGTGCGGGTGCGCTTCGCGAAGAGGGTGGCGGGCGCGTTCTGCGGGAGCGCGCCGTCGGCAACCTGCCGGCCGTCGACGGCAACGGTCCAGCGGCGCCCCTCCGCACGCAGCTCCGCCCCCTCGCCCTCGCAGGCGAGCGTGGCGGCGAGCCCGCCCTCGGCGGCCGCAAGGTGCACCACGGCGAGGTAGCCTTCCGGGGAGGGAGCGCGCAGCGAGCGGCGCGTCCACGCAAGCTCCCCCGCGGCGCCCGTGCCCAGGCTCACGCCCGCGAGCACGAGGGCCAGCAGGAGCCGGCGCGTGTGCAGGATTGCGTCCCCGTGGTGGGTCACCGCGCGCCTACCTTGACCTTGAGCTTCACGGATTCCTTGCCCCGCAGCAGTCCGAGCTCGCATTCCTGGCCGGGCTTGAGCTTTGCGAAGGTCTTCACGAGCGCGTCGCGGGTGGGCACCGCCGTGTCGTCGACGGACTGGAGGACGTCGCCCTTCTGCACGCCGGCCACGTGGGCGGGGGCGCCTTCGGTGACGGCGGTGACGACGACGCCCGTCTCGATGGCCAGCTCGAGCTCTTTGGCCTTCTCGGCGGAATTCGTCTCGGCATTGAAGCCCAGGTAGGGCTTGGGCTCGGCAGGGGGCTGGAAGACACGCTGCGCGAACCTGCGGCCGCCGCCGGTCTCCTGCTGCACCATCTCGAGGAGGCGCGAGCGGAGGTCCTGCTCGGCGAGGGAGAGCATTTTCTCGAGGGTGCGGTTGTCGCGGTCGAGCTCGTGGACGCGGTTCTCGAGCACCCGCAGGCTCGTGCCGAGGGTCTCGAGCTTCGCCTTGATCTCGGCGTTCTCGGCGGCCAACTCCTCGAAGCGGCCGGCCGAGCCGCCATCGTCGCCCGAGCAGCCGACCAGGAGCCCGAGTGCAAGCACGGCCGGGGCGATTGCCACACGTATCTTCATCCTTCGGTCTCCATTCGGGTCTCGGCGCCCCGGCGAGGGTGCCTGGGGGCAAGCCGCCTGTCCGGGGGGCGAGGACCTCCCGGACAGGCGACTTTGTGAACTGCTCAGGCGCTAGAATGCGGTGCCAGCCGCTGGCTTGGCCAGTGCCTCGGGCGGCGGCCCGAGGAGGGCGTTGGCCTTCTCCTCGCCCACCGCCGCGGTGATCGCCTTGCGACAGGCGGCCTCGGCCGCCTTCGTCGCCTTGCGGCACGTGTCGATAGCCGCGCAGGCCGTCGCGTAGTCCTTCTTCTGAGCATCGGTGAGGAAGACGTTGGCGGCCTCAGCCACCTTGTCGCCGACCTCCTCGCGGATCTGGCGCATGGCCGCGCCGATGCGGCGGAAGGCGTTGGGGTCGCGCTGGCCGTCGGGGCCGCGCATGCCCTGGAAGAGGCCGCGCATCCGGTCGCGCATGGCGCCGAAGTTGTCCCGCCGCGCCGCATCCAGCGATTCCTGCTGCTGCTCGGTGAGCACGAAGTGGGTGCGAAGGATGTCGCCCTTGCCGGCGGCGCCGCCGGGCGGCCCGAAGCGGCGCTGGCGGGTGTCGCGCGGCGCCTTGTCCGCGCCCTGGCTCGTCTTCACCTTGTCGAGGACTTCCTTCTGTTCCTTGCGTGCGGCCACGATGGCGGCATCGCGGTCGGCGAGGGCCTTGGCCACCGCCTCGTACTTCGGCTTCTGGTCCGCGGGCAGGAGCTCGATGATCTTGAGCACGTAGGCCGCGTTCATCTTCATCCGCAGCTCGGTCATCGCGGCGTCGAGCTCATCGGCGTACTGGGCATCGAGCATGTCGACGCCCGCCTTCGCCTCGTCGGGCAGATCGAGGGTCTGCCTGGCGGCGTCGAAGACGCTCGTTCCCTGCTGACCCCCGCCGAACATCCCTCCAGGAGGGCCTCCGCGCCGGCCGCCGCGCCGGTCGCCACCGCGGCGATCGCCGCCGCGGCGATCACCGCCCGGCCTCTGCCCCCCGGGCTCGCCGCCGAGCGCCGGCAGACCCACCAGGGCCACCGCCAGCGCCACCCACAACAGCTTACGCATCGTGCTTTCTCCTTTCCTGCGGGCCGAGAGCCGGCTCGACCCAACCCCCAAGGTCGCGGGCACACTCCCCTTCATGCACCTTTAGATACGCTTGAGCGGCGGAATGCTGCGCCCGAAGCCCCAACAGCCGTCCTCCCGGGATACATGAACGCGCGCCGTGCCCCCGCGTCTACAGCCCTCGCCCCGGCGGGGGCGGGAGCCGCGTGAGCGTCACTGGGCGCCGGCCTTGGGCTGGGCGGAAGCGGCGATGCAGCATGCGGCGGGCTTCGCCCCCGGCATGTCCATGCGGGGCGTCCGGGCCATGAGGGTGTGGACAGGCTTGAAGGTGGCGAGCACGGCCTGGTAGTCCGGGTCGTCCGTGGACGCGTAGACGGGCTTGCCGCAGCGCTCGGTGCCGCCAGCCGCCTTGGCCAGCGGGGCGAGGAGGAAGGCGTTCAGGTGGGGGTTCTCCACGCGGATGCCCACCTCGGCCCAGTGGTGGCCCCGCCAGGGCATGGCCACGCGCGCCTTCTTGCCGTCGTGGCAGGCGGCGCAGCGGCGGGCGAACACGTCGTCCATCGCCTTGCGCAGCTCGCCGGGGATCATCTGGCGGCAGGCGGGCAGGCCGGGGTGAGCGGTGTCCGCCGTGCCATAGTAGGGCACGTTGAGGTCGATCCAGGCGAGGATGCGGCGGCGGGCCGCCGCGTCGAGGCCCACGCGCGGCTTGCCGTCGGGGTCGGGGTGATTGGCGAGAACGATCTCGGCGAGCTTGCTTGCGGGCGAGCCCCACTTGCGCGGCGTGATCTCCTGGATGTTCCACTCGTGGCCGTTGTAGGTGGGAATCCAGGAGACGTAGGGGCTCCCCGTGCGGCCCTGGTTCTTGCGGGCCAGATGCTCGTAGGAGACGTTGAAGTAGTCCGTGCGGTCGCCCGTCAGGTCGAGGCCTTTCGGCCCGCTCTGGGGGGTGTGGCACTTCACGCAGTGCTTGTCGAGGACGGGCTGGACGATGGAGGCGTAGTCGAACCCGCGTGCGCCCCACTCGGGGGGGGCGAGGTCCTGCGGCTGGCGGGCGATGGTGTGGAGTGGGAAGGAGCGCTGGGGGCCTTCGGAGCGCGGCTCGTGGCACCCGATGCAGCCCTGGGTCTCGCCGGGCATCAGGTGGGTGAAGCTGCGCATGCGCTGGAGGGCGCGCCCCTGGGCGTCGAGGGCCATGAAGTAGATGGGCTGCTCGGCGGGCACGCGGAAGTAGGCCGAGCCGTCGGCCGCCACATCGGCATAGCCCCAGAGCTTCTTGGGCACGTAGGTGGCACCGCACGAGACGAGCACCCGCTGGAAGCCGAACGCGGGCCGGTGGATGCCGGGGCTGGAGATGAGGCTGCGGCGGATCTCCTGCACGACGGCGATCTGCTTGACCTCGCCGCGCGCCACGTGGGGCTCCAGGCCATTGTAGACGTCCTGGATGTAGACGGCAGCCCACGGGCCGTCGGGCTGCTCGGGCAGGGTGGTCTGGCGGACGGGGGGCCGGGGCCGCGGGCGGACGGGCCGCGGGTTGTAGAAGCCGATGCCTTCCTTCGGCCCGAGCACCACCGCCTGCTCCGTGCCCGCGTAGTCGCGCAGGATGAGGATCCCGTCGTGGGAGACCAGGAAGTGGGTCTCGTCGATGGGGAACGGGGTCTGGTAGGGGCCTCGCGGGCCGTTCGAGTTCACGGAAATGCCTCGCAGGCGAATCTCCGGCGTGAGGTTGCGGATGGCCGCCTGCGCGTTGTTCCCCTGCGTGGGGTCGACGATGCCAATGGCGCCGCGGCACGAGCCGTTATGGCCCGTCAGGGTGCACAGCACGGCCCGCGAGCCGGGGATGGGCTGCGGCTCGATGAACGTGGCGGGGTCGAGCACGCGGTTGCCGTAGAAGCCCTGGAGCATCGTGCCGTCGGGGTTGATCGTCCACAGACTCTGGATGGGAATTGCGGGGCGGTCGACGTACTCCCAGCGCCCGTAGATGATGCGGCCGTCGTTGAGCACGGCGGGCGTGAAGTCGTTCAGGTAGTTCGCCGAGATGCGCCGCTGCCCCGAGCCGTCGGCGTTCATCGTATACAGGATGCCCACGGGCGTGAAGAAGCAGTAGGCGGCCTGCGAGATGCGGGTGGAGAGGAACACGATGCGGTCGTCGGGCAGCCAGGCGGCGTCGTAGTTGTAGTAGTCGCCGGTGGTGAGCTGCTTGAGGCCGGAGCCGTCGACGCCGATCGAGTAGACCTGGTAGAGAGGCGAGCCCTTCCGCCGCCAACTGAAGACGATGGTCGTGCCGTCGTAGGACAGGTCGCAGCTCGAGATCTGCCCGTCCTTGGAGTCGACGAGCTGGGTGAGGGTGCCGTCGGCCGCGTCGTAGACGGCCAGGCTTCCCCCGTCGCGCTGGCCTTCGCAGTGGTAGGTGTAGACGTGGGAGCAGCGGATGTGGTGGCGCTGTGCGAGGACGAGCTTCGTGAAGCCCAGGCCGCCGCTCTTGAGCCTTGCCGCCAGCTCGGCCGATTCCTTGATCGAGACCTCGACGGGCGGCGACGTCGGGTCGTAGGGGTTCGGCTTGATGAACTTGCCAAGAGCTTTCGGCAGGCGGGGCGTGGCGAACACCTGGATCTCCGAGGCACCGGGGTTCGGCCCGCCGTAGGAGCTCAGGAACTGAATGGCCAGCTTGCGCACCTGGGCGGGCTGCTTCAGCGTGATCGCCTGCGCACCGTGGCCAGCCTTGAGCCGGCCCTTGAGGGCGGGGGCAGCCGCGTCGTCGAGGAAGAGCTCGTAGTCGCGGAAGTTCTCGCCCCAGTGCCAGCCCGTGCGGCCGTAGTAGAGGATCTGGGCGACGGCCGCCGGCTCGGGCCACTCGAACGTGATGCGGGCGCGCTGGCCGTGGGTCTTGCCCTGCACCACCCAGGTGCGGCCCACGTCGTCCTGCCCAATCGGCTCGGGGATCACGCCGTCGGCAACGAACTTCGCGGCGTAGGCCTTGCTGTAGTGGGAGTCCGCCGTGATCCGCGCCTTCGGCGCCAGGTTGCCCGGCGGCTGAGCGGCACGCCCGGCCGAGCCCGTCAGGAGCCACGCCACGAGGAGCGCTCCGGCGAGCCGGCGCAGCGATGGGAATAGCATGGGGGCCTCCTGTCAGGTCCGCGCGTCCCGGCAGGCTTGCGCGTGGGAAGGTCGTTGCGAAGCGGCTCGGCGGGGGCCGTCGCGCGGTCACGGAGTCGCGTCGTCGAGCTCGCGGGCGAGGGCTGCCCGCAGCGCCTCGCCGTGGTCGGGGTCGCGAAGGGCGAAGTGGAGAAAGCTGCGGAAGTAGCTCTCGAAATTCCCGATGTCGTGACGCCGCTCCCCGGGGCGCATCCGCAGGCCGATGAGCGTCTTCCCCTCGGCGAGCATGATGCGGAAGGCATCGGTGAGCTGAATCTCCCCCCCCTTCCCTGGCTCGGTGCGGCGGAGGGCGTCGAACAGGGCGCTCGACGCCACGTAGCGGCCCGAGATGGCCAGACGGCTCGGCGCGGCATCCGCGTCGGGCTTCTCCACCAGGTCGTCGATGCGGAACACGTCGCCGCCCAGCCCCGCGATCGGCCCGCCGGGCGCCGCGATGCCGTAGCGGCCCACGTCGGCGGGAGCCACCTCCTCGAACGCGATGGCCGCCGCCGCTCCCGTCTGCTCGAACGCGTCGATCAGGCGCCGGAGCACCGACGGCCCCTGGAGGCTCTCGATGATCGAATCGCCCAGAGCAATGACGAACGGCTCGCCATTCACGTACCCCTCCGCCAGCCCGATCGCGTGGCCCAGGCCAAGCTGCTCGCTCTGGCGGGTATACAGGAACTCCACGTTCGCGTCCTCGTAGGCCAGGGCGGCCACCAGGTCGGCCTTGTTCGCCTGAGCGAGGCTGCGGCGGAGTTCCGCGTCGCGGTCGAAGTGATCCTCGATCGCCGTCTTGCTGCGGCCCGTCACGAAGAGAATGCTCGTGAGCCCCGCCGCCTCGATCTCCTCGACCACATACTGCACGACGGGCTGGCGGCCTACGGGCAGCATCTCCTTGGGCTGCGACTTCGTGGCCGGCAGCAGCCGGGTGCCCAGCCCTGCCACGGGGACGACGGCCTTCGTGGTGCCCATGCGGGGGGATTCCTGAGAGGGGCGTTACGGCGCCGGAACCAGTGCGGGCGCAGCCGCCGGCGGCGCAGGCTGCGGCGCAGCAGCCGCAGGAGCCGGGTTCGGCGCGGGCGGCACGGGAGCGGGCACAGGAGCCCCGCCGGCAGGAGCCGGCGCCGGAGCCGCCGCCGGCTCCGCGTCCACAAAGCGAATGTTGTTGAAGAACAGCCAGTGGCCCGTCTGCCGCGTGTAGAGCAGCAGGTAGACCTTCCCCACCCGATTGCGGTTCTGGAGCGGGCTCTTATACCGCCACTTCGTCTCCGCACACTTGAACTTGGTCGACGTCACGTCGATCGTCACCGTCTTCGGCGTCCCGCCCTTCGTCGGGAGGATCGTCTTCGGAACCGACTCGTAGAACTTCCAGCCCGGCACGGTGGTGAACGCCACGGCGACCGTGACCGCGTGCTTCGCGAAGTTGAAGACCTCGAACGTCATCTCCTTCTTCTTCGTCAGGTCGAAGTCCTGCGCCAGCATCACGCACGCCTTGTCCTGCTCCGCGCCCGCCAGGAACACGCGGACCATCTTGTCGTTCGTGCCCTCCGGGGCGCCCACGCTCACCTCGATGCTCGAGCCCCAGGCCTCCGTCGCCCAGCTCGGATCGCTCTCCAGCCCCTCATCCACACCGGGCTGAGCGGGTTGAGCGGGCTCGGGCTGCGCAGGCTCCGGCTGGGCGGGCTCGGGCTGGGCGGGCTCGACTCCCACGGGAGCCACGGGCTTCGCCGTTCTCGCCACACCCGTGCGGGGAGCCTGCGTGATCTCGATCTCCGCGTCGCTCCCCGCGGGCGCCTCCACCTTCGGCACCGCGGCGGCGGCCTTCGCCGCGGCCGCGCGAGCCTTCGCCGCAGCCTCCGCATCGTCCGGGTGGAGCTTCAGATACGCCGCGTAGCACTTCTGAGCCGAAGCCCATTCCTCGCAGCCCTCCAGTTCCGCCGCGATGGGCAAGAGCAGATCCTCGGGCACGTTCCCCCGCTGGAACGCCTCGCGATACGCCGTCGCCGCCTCGTCCCCCATCTCGAGCTGCCTGCACACGCGGCCCAGAGCATAGAGCGCGCGGGGCGTGTCCTCCCCCTTCTCCATGAGCTGCGCCAGCCGATCCTTGAAGTCCACGGTCATCGACTTGATCCGCGAGCGAGCGATCAGGATGTCGCCATAGGCCACGCGCACCAGCACATCCTCGTCGCGGATCTCCAGGATCTCGATCTTCTTGCCGCTCAGCTCGAGCTTCTCCGGCATCGCCACCGTATCGGCCCGCACCGTGGCGGACAGGAACATCGCGGCCGCAATCAGTGCCCATCTACGCATCGCCGGTCTCCTCGGAAACGTGTGGACCGGAGTAGGTTCCTTCGGGGAGTCCGGCAACATGATAGCCCTGGCAGATCGGGAGCGCAAGTGTTTTTTGGCAGCCCGGCCGTCCTTTCGCGTACAAGGATGTAATAGCTTGTCACACCGCCCGTCTCACCCGCAGAATGCGCCGAATCCCCCCATCGATCTCCATCTCGAATCCGCCCGGATCGACCGCGAATCCCGAGAATCGACGCGAACGGGATCAAGACCCTGGGGCAGGTGGGTGATGGGGCCAGTGGGTCATGGGTGTCATTTGAGCTGCGGGGCCCGCGGCAGCGCCCGCTGCTTCCCCACAGGCGCTGGGCTCCGCGCTTGCGCGCGTTGACCACCGTCGTGTAGCCTACCCGCCCACGCCGGGCGAGGCGCGACGCCCAGGTTCCGGGCAGGCATTGTGGACGAAATGGACATCATGGACGTTGTGGACGGCGATCCTCGGATTCCGTGTCCATGAAGTCCACGCAGTCCACATCGTCCACTCTTCGGCCCCGTCGGGGCTGCCTGGGGGGAGCCGCCTGTAGTGCACGGACCTCGCCTCTACCGACGCAAGCTCGGCGGGGGGCGCGCGGAGGGCGTGGGCCACGGCCCGGCGGCGGTGCTCCACGATGTCCGCCAGCGGGACGCCAGGCCCCCGCCTCTCCATCGTGCCTCCGGCTTTTCCTATCGGACCACCTTGATCGTGCCGCCTTCGCCCCTCGAGCAGAAGCCTGCAATCGCTCCCGAGGTAATGCCCGCGGCGAGGCCATCGTCTGCCTCGAACGCGATTGGGAAGACCTCCTGCCGGCTCTTGCCGACGGCGGCGTAGAAACTGGCGATCTCGTCTCGCGGGGGGGTGGCGATCCCAAACCAGAAGCCGAAAGAGCTGCCGTCCGGGAGGAACACCTGGGGCTGCATCAAGCTCAGATCCGGCTTGCCCCCCGAGTCGGCCGGGTTCTGGGGTGTGATGAAGCCGGGCATTCCAGTGCCGTCCGCAAGAGCGAGTGTGGCCGTCACGAGAAGCATCGCTTCTGCGGGATTGGCAGGAAGAGGCCCGTCCCACGGGCGGAATGTCTCTTCGTCCGTGTCTTCGTACCAAGGCTCGTCATAGTCGACTACGTGACACTGGACCCAAACGGGGTGGGCCTCGAAATCCCCTGGGCGAAGGTCGCCAAACTGGCGGAGCAAGGGCCTGTGGGACGGGGGCGAGGACCCGCCAGGTTCTTCCGACCGGCCACTGCGGAAGCAGACAACAACGACGATGATGGCGACGACGGCGATTGCTGCGATCGCGTATCTCATGTGGCACGGCCTCCACGATTGCATCCGGTCCTGTCAACGGACCGCGGGGGGATGGCTTGTGGGCTGAATGCGAAGGTCGGCGGAGCCGAGGAGGTAGCTGGCCGCCGTGCGCAGGTTCAGGGGACTCTCCAGCAGGGTTCAGCCCACGTTTCGCCGGCCGCGTGCAGCATAGGCATCTGCCCTCCGGATGTCAAGAGTTCCAGATGGGCTTGGGCGATGTGCAGCGATGGATTCCAGTTCGTGGAGCGCGCTTGGAGCGCTTGGGTCCAGAGCTTCATTTGCCATTTGAGCGCCAGGGCCTGCGACAGCCCCCTGTCCTTGCGGAGGCGGTCGCCATCGTCGTGGGAG
>Ga0272441_10007208_pt1 | contig 18178 bp, 15 predicted proteins | sample SSMProp6N_FD_193582 | JGI IMG/M metagenome (GOLD analysis project Ga0272441, IMG submission 193582) | Marine sediment archaeal communities from Little Sippewissett salt marsh, Falmouth, MA, United States - SSM-Prop-6N | ecosystem: Environmental > Aquatic > Marine > Wetlands > Sediment ... | reverse complement strand
CTGTCCGTGCCGTCGCACCGATGCAATCGCTGTCGAAACGGTCGGATGGGCCCAGCAGGACTCGAACCTGCGACCAGCGGATTATGAGTCCGCCGCTCTAACCAACTGAGCTATGGGCCCCGCGCTCGCGCGGGCGATGGCCCGGCGGGACGCGTTACCCCCTATGCTATCGCGCCGATGCCCGCGAGAAAACCGGGAAGCGCCTGCCCGCCGCCCGGGACGCACCCCAGATCAGCCCACCACACTGGTCGGCGGTGCCATGAATCCGTACAATCGCCCCCATCGACCGCGAGGTTTCCCCAAGGAGTCATCCACATGATGGCGCGAGGTCGTCCACGCCGTGCTGTACGAATGGCGATTCTGGTGGCTTTCACCGCGCCACTGCTCGCGGTAGGCCCGTGCCTGACGATTGCGCAGAAGTCCGCCATCAACGGTTTCTTCAACGCGGTCACCCCGCTGGTCGTCGAGCGCGTGGCCGACGATCTTGGCGTTTCGACCACGACAGGTGGGTCCTCGACGGCGGACGGCTCGTAGCGCGCGTCGTCGGGATCGATCGCTGGACAGCCGGACTGCGGTCGCCCGGGCCTTCGTGTGATTTCAATCCCCCACAGGTGGCCGGATTCCGCGTTTCGGGGAAGCTCGCCTGGTCCGAACCCGCCGCCGCTTCTGGCAGCCACGGAGTTCCGAGGACACAGGTATCGCCTCCGCTCCTCCAGTTGACTATCCGCGTTCGGCGTCATCCACATAACCACGTCGCAGGCCATGGCGCCGCTCCCCGTTCCGCAGATCCGCCAGAACGCCGCGGCATGTGCCGATTCGGCGGCGCAACATGCCACGGGGCCGCGCACGCGCGCGGGCCGGTTGTTCCACCTTGCGACCTACGCTAGAGTCCATCCTCGGTAAGTCGTTTTTCGAATCGGTCACACCGCACCCGCAAACGGAGCTGCAACGATGAAACTCGGAGTCATGGGCGCCGGTCTCGGCGGCATGGAATGGGAGAAGGCCCTTGACTACTGCCAGCAGGTCGGCCTTGACGCGATCGAGCTGCCCGTCGGTCCCTTCCCCGGCAAGCCGTTCTTCCATCCCGAAGAAATCCTCCAGGATTCCACCGCCCAGAAGAAGATCATCGAGGATTGCAAGAAGCGCGGGCTCGAGATTATCGGGCTCGCCGTCCACGGGAATCCCGTCCATCCCAACCCGGAGATCGCGCAGGCCCACGAGCACGATCATGATATCGCTGTCCGGCTGGCCCCAAAGCTCGGCACCGATGTCGTGATCAACTTCGCCGGCTGCCCCGGCGGCAGCCCGCAGGACCGAACGCCCAACTGGGTCACCTGCCCGTGGCCTGACGATTTCTCCGCGATCGTGCAGTACCAGTGGGACGATGTGCTCATCCCGTTCTGGACGAAGAAGAACAAGGCGGCCGCCAGCGAGGGTGTGAAGATCGCCTTCGAGGCGCACCCGGGGTTCGCCGTCTACAACACCGAGACGATCCTTAAACTCCGCGCGGCGTGCGGCGAGCAACTAGGGGCGAATGTCGACCCGTCGCACTTCTTCTGGCAGGGGATCGACCCGGTCGAGTCCGCCCGCGTCCTCGGCGATGCCGGGTGCATCTTCCACGTCCACGGCAAGGACACCGGCATCGACCCACACAACACGAAGATCAATGGCGTGCTGGATACCAAGAGCTACGCCGAGCTGAACACCCGGAGCTGGGTCTTCCGCACCTGCGGCTATGGGCACGGCGACGAGTTCTGGAAGCCGTTCATCAGCATGCTCAAGATGAAGGGCTATGACGGCGTCATCAGCATCGAGCACGAAGACAGCTACATGAGCATCCAGGAAGGTTTCGAGAAAGCCGTCGCGTACTTCAAGGGCGTGCTGATCAAAGAGAAGGCGGGCGACGCGTGGTGGTTCTGAGGATGTCGTAATCGTGGGACGCGGGCAGGGGGCGTTTTCGTGATCGTGCACATGGGAACTGGCGCCGGTGCCGAAAGTGCCTCGCCGGCCGCAGAACACCGAGACTTCATGCAATCTTCGCTTTCGCGCCGTGCGCGGGATGGTAGAATGGCGGACAGTTCGAGCTGTTCGGTGGCGGGTGGGCCGCGCCGAACATGGGATGGTCCACCCCCCCCACGGTGGGCAGGCTGGTCCGAGAAGACACGGAGATCGCCGTATGGCCAAACGAACAGATAGCACGGTCAAGAAGTCCACTCAGCGGACTGCGACCAAGAAGACCACTACCCGGAAGGCCGTCACCGGCCGCAAGACAATTACCAAGTCGCGTACGATTACCATGCCGACCGAGGAACAGATCCGCGCGCGAGCGTACGAGATCTACATGCAGCGCAACGAGGGCCCTGGCAACGCATACTCCGATTGGGTGCAGGCCGAGCAGGAGTTGTTGCGAGATTCCATCACCTGACGTCGTGTGCAGCCGGGCATGGCCTCCACCTCTCGGTGGATGCCGATGGGCAGGCAGGGCGATGCGCGCCTGGCGATTACAAGCTATCGAAAGGTCACAATACGCAGGATTGCGTCTTCCGTGGCCACGTACAGTGTGCCCGACGGCGTGAACGCCACGTCTGTGATCGGCGTCGGCAGCCCCGTGGCGAACGTGTCAGCCTGCTCGGCGGCGGTGCGCGCGTCGGTCAGCTCGAGACTGACGATGTGCCCCGCGTCCTCCAGCCCGTAGAACAGCCGCTGCTGCAGGTTCGGGCCATACTTCGAGCTCGGGTTGAACGCGGCGCCGACAAATACCTCGCGCCTGAGGGCTGAGTCGACGAGCGGGTCCGCGTAGGTGGGTTCCTGATCGGCGAACGCCAGTTCGTCCGCGGTGTCGGCGAAGCCGACCACGTTCGGCCAACCGTAGTTTTTCCCGGCGAGGATCCGATTGACCTCGTGCACGCCGTTGGCGCTGCGCTCGGTCAGGAATGGGGCGTGTGTCCGCGGGTCGATCGTCAGGCCGTGCGGTTCGCGGAAGCCGATGGCGTAGACGGCCGACTCGGGATTCGGGTTGTCCGCCGGGATCGAGCCGTCATCGTTGTAGCGCAGGATCTTGCCCGACAGCACGTCAGCATTCTGCACATCGCCGTCGTTGCCCAGGTCGCCGAGCGCGACGAGAAGCGTTTCGTCCGCGGCAAATGCCAGCCGGCCGCCGACGCGCACCGTTTGCGTGCCCACAGGCAGGGAGGCGACGAAAACTTCCCCACTGCTGCTGATGTTCTCGTCCGCCTCATCATCGTCCGCGACGTCGTCATCGGCCTCGAAGTACACGACGCGGTGGTCGACAACGGCCTGAGCATCATCGGTGGAAAGCCCCGTGTCGGAGCGCGTGTAGAGCACGTACAGCCGGCCGGTGAGGTTGAAGCGCGGGTGCAGCGCGATCGCCAACACACCACGATTGCCGGCGTAGTTCACCGGCACGCTCGCGAACGGCTCCGCCAGCAGAACGTCGTTCTGAATGACGCGGATGCGACCCGTGTTCTTCTCGGCGTAGAAGACGCGCCCGTCAGACGTCGTCGCAAGGGCGGACGGATGTAGCGCGCTCGCAACGATGTATTCTGCTTGCAGCCCTTTCGCGACGTTGATCGGGAGCGGCGTCTGGTCGCTGACCGGCACGCAGCCATTCAACCCCAGCAACACCCCGACCAGCACCACCGCACAATGTGACTGTTTCAGAGCTCGAAGCATGCACCACTCCCGCTGGTCGACTGTCCGCGCCGCCACGACCCGCACTACGCCGCACGACGAGGAAGCCCCGTGGCCACCACGCCGGCAAAACGCGCATCGCACCGGCGATACGCACGGCGGCAAACACGGCCTTGTCAGCCGATAGACCGCTGCCGCCAAGTGTACTTGCCTGCCACGGCGGCGTACAGGGCTGTGCCCCCCTCTCGCCTTCACTGTGCATCCGGCTGTTGCGAGCGAAGCGCGGCGAGACGCTCTGGGTCATCGACCAGCAACGCCTGGTAGACGAAGAACGCGCGGGCGCTCGGTGACGATCGGAGCAATTCGCGTCGCTGGCTCGGCGGCTGATTTCCGAGCGTGTCCTGGAGCACGGCATGCAAGCCGCGGAGGTACTGCTGACGATCTGCCGAGAGCTGTCCGAACTGCCGCGCGCGGAGCAATGTCGCGCGCAGGGTCCCACGCCTCGCCAGGGCCTGATATTGGCGGGCGTAGCCGCGCTGCTGGTCCGCTGATAGGGCTTGCCACCGGCCCCGCGGCGTCGCTGGATCGATCGCCGGCACATCGGGGTTGCAGTGCCGGTACAGCACCAGCAGGTTCGCGCTGGCGAGCACGATGGCGGCGACAACCAGAATGACAATCCCTGTGCGTAACATGGTTCCTATGGCTTCCGGTCGGCGATGAGCTGTTCCAGCGTGTGGATGGCCCCGTACTGCTCCACGAGCCACGGATCCCGTCCGAGAATCGCGAGCTCGTTGAGGTTGGCGATCACCTTCTCTTCTAGGTCCTCAGGGACCGGACCTCCGCCGCCCCGATACGCGGTTTCTGCCGGCGAGGCCGACGTTTGCCAACCCAGCAGGGCGGCCAGCATCACCACGACGAGCATGCTGCTCAGCGCCAGGAGGACCCGTCGACGGCGGGCAGAGGGCAACTCGAACGTCAGCCGCGCGGGGTATTCATCTTCCAACGCGAAAACGCCCCCACCCTGATCGTTGGGCGTCTCGTCCAGCGCGAGGTCGAGCATGGTGAGCAGGGCACGTTCATCCGCCAGCAGCTTGCGGCAACGATCGCAGCTTTCAAGGTGACGTCGCCAGTGCGCTTCGGTTTCGCCGTCGAGGTCCCCATGCATCAACTGGTGTGCGATTTGGACGTTCAAATGCTCCATCGTCGGAGCCCCTTAGCGCCAGCGGCGTGTCGCATCCACCCCGCAGGGCTCCACTTTGGTGCTGTGCCACGTGGCGCCGGGATCAGATGAGCCCGTTCAGTTGACGCCGCAACGTCGTACGGGCTCGCATCAAAAGGCTGCGGACGGCCTCGACGGTGATGTCCAGAACGGATGCAATCTGTTCGTACGAGCACCCTTCGTACTCGAACAACATGAGTGAGATCCGCTGGTTGATCGGGAGGGCATGGATGGCACTCGAAACCTGGTGCTTGAGCTCATCCAGGCTGAGCTGCCAATCCGGGGCCGCCTGGTGACCATCCGCGACCTCGAGAGGCCCGTCCGGCGGTTCCGGTGCCAGCCGCTGAACCGACTGCCGCTTCAGATGGTTCAACGCTTTGTTCGTTGCGATCCGGTACAACCACGTCGTGACCTTCGCCGTCGGCCGGTATCGGTCCGAACGGCCCATCGCCTGGACGAACACGTCCTGTGTCAGATCCTCCACCGCCCGCTGGTTCCCCACGATCCGCGCGATGTAGCGGGATACGCGGGTGTGATTGCGGCGGAAGAGCATGTTGGCTGCTTCGCGGTTCCCCTCCTGCGCCTGAAGCATGAGCTGCGTATCGTAATCGGCCAGCGCAGAGGTTGATTGCTCCGCCTGACGTGGACGTGCCTTCGCTCGGCTGTTCTCACGGCTCGCCGTGCGACCGGTCTTGCTGTTCATCCCCGGCATGACTTATCCCATCACCATGCGCAATCCTCCCAGGCCACTTGTATTTTACCCCGCAGCGAACCGCCCGGCAATCCCTGCTTCGATTGAGCCGCCGGGACGTGCGGGGTGGCGACGGTGGACAACACGTTTTGTGGCAGGGACTTGCGTGGATTGCGGCGCGCGCGTTAATCGGCCGGAACCGGTCGCGTGCCGGTGTGCGGCGGGTCTCGGGGGCGAATCCGCTTGCCCGGACGGACCTCAATTCGGATGATGGTAGAGTTGGGGTGACTGTGGAAGGACGGTGGGGCCGGTCCCTGGACTTATGGGACAGGGCGGGCTCCATCCCCAAGGAAGGAAGCAGCCATGGTGACACGACGCTCTCGACCAGCTTCCCCCGGGCCCTGGCGCTGCCTGGCCCTGGGGTGCCTGCTGCTGCTGGTCACGACTCCCACGCTACGGGCTGGCGGGTCGCCGGAGAATCTCCTGGTGATCATCGACCCCGCCAACCGCGATTCGCTCTACGTCGGCAACTACTACGTCCACGCAAGGGACATTCCGGATCGCAATATCATCTATATGGCCCAGAGTGCCGCCTCGTTCCAGCAATTCGCTGTCGACAATCTCGACGCCTTGTTTGGCCACATGGCCAATAAGGACATCGAGAACCACGTCGATTACATCGTGCTCGTGCCCGGATCGCCGTACCGCATCCTGGCCTCAGGGTTGATCAGCGACGGCTGCTCGGCGGTCAACCGCTTCTCCATCTCGTCGGCCTACACGATGGCCTTCATCGCCGACGAGATCCTCGCGGGCGGCATGCACTCGAGTGAGCCGAACCGCTTCTACGGCACGTCCGAGTGGGCGCGAGCGTTCAGCAGCGCGACCTCCTGGCTTGACGGCGGGCCCAGCAGTTCCCCCGACGCGCGCCGCTACTTCATCGGCGCCCAACTCGGCTATTCGGGAGAGCGCGGCAACACGGTGGATGAGACGCTGGCCATGATTGACCGGAGTGTGGCCGCCGACGGAACGCGCCCCTTCGGCACGGTCTACTTCATGAACAACACCGCGGATCCGGCGCGCAACGTCCGCGCGTCGCAATACGCCGACGTTGTGACCGCGATCGTGAACTACGGCGGGTTCGCGCAAATCACCGATGGCGCGCTGCCGGCGGGGGGTCGATCCATCTCCGGGATCATGACCGGTGCGGCCGCCCCGGCCATCGATTCGACGGACATGGAGATCCTGCCCGGTGCGTTCTGCGATCACCTGACCAGCTATGCGGCCACGTTCGCCTCATCCAGCCAGGTGAAGGTCTCACGCTGGATTGCCAAGGGGGCCAGCGGCTCCTGGGGGGCTGTCGAGGAGCCGTGCAACTACACCGGCAAGTTCCCCCACGCGCGACTGCACCGCTTCTACCTTGAGGGAGCCTCGCTCGGCGAGTCGGCCCTGCGGAGTGCCGAGTACGTTCCCTTCCAGATGCTGTTGTACGGCGACCCGATGACCCGACCGTTCGCGCACATCCCGGAGGTGGCCGTCAACGACGCGCCCACCGGCCCGGCGAGCGGCACGATCATCCTCACGCCCAATGCGACAACGACCCATCCGACCGCCAGCATCGACCGGTGTACGCTCCTGATCGACGGAGTGGTGTTTGGGTCGACCGTCCCGCCTTGGGTGTTGTTTTTCGAGGTGGACACGACGCAGTTGAGCGATGGTTGGCACGAGCTGCGCGTGTTGGCGTTCGATAATACCGCGGTCAGGTCGACCGGCCGCTGGGTGGGTGAAATGGTCGTGGACAACCGCGGCCGTTCGGCGTCTCTGGCCCCCACGCCGCCGTCCGGCAACCTGACGACACCGTTCACGTTCAACGTGGCGGGTAGTGGTGGGGCGGTGCGCGAGGTGCGCGTGGTTCACAATGACCGGGTCGTCGCCGCGGCGGAGGGATCGTTTGCGACGCTGACGGTTTGCGGTCTGACCCTCGGAGCGGGGCCGGTGCGGGTGCACGCCGAGGCCTTGTTCAGCGACGGTACTCTTGTGCGGAGTGCGCCGTTGATGCTGGATGTGGCTCCAACCGAAGACACGCCCAGCGGGCAACCGCCGGTGGCGTATGGCTTCACCAAGCAGATCTTGCGCGATTCCCCGGTTGTCGTGGAGTTGCCGGCGACGTGCGACGACGGAGCCTTACCATTGATCTTCAGCATCGTCTCGCCGCCGTCCCAGACGTCTGTCGCCTCAGGCCAGACGGGCGCCTATCGGCTCATGCGTCCTTCGCCCGGCGCATCGGGTGTCGATACGTTCACCTTCCAGGCTGCAAGCGCTGCCGGTGATTCGAATATCGCGACCGTCAAACTGGTGTACGACTGGCAGATCTGCGGAGACGTCAATTGCGATGGCCACGTGGACTTCGACGATATCAACCCGTTCGTGTGGGCTCTTTCGGGCGAGGCGGTCTACCTGGCGCAGTTCCCGGACTGCAATTGGCTGAACGCCGACTGCAACGAGGATGGCACCGTTGATTTCGATGACATCAACGCGTTCGTCGCTTTGTTCAACGGCGGACCGTAGGGGCTGCCCGCGATGCGGCCCCCGTGTGGGCCGCTATTCGAGCAGCAACGGCCGTCCCGGTGTGAGCGTCGGCCGCTGTTCACCAAGCTGCTGAGCGAGATCGTCGGCATCGAGCGCGTACTTCGGGCTGATCTCGAGCGGCATGGCGGGCTCGCCATCGCCGTCGCGGGGGATCGTCACGCCGCACTGTTCGAGCCAGCACGCTGCGCGTCGAATCAGGTCGCGGCGCGTCGTTGCGGGCGAATCGACGCCCTCCGCGTTCTTGACGGGGCTGAACTCCTCTTCACGACGCGTGTAGATCACCAGCGGATTGCGGGCCAGTGGGATGGCGTCAAAGACGAACATCTCGAGCTTGACGGCGTTCGGCGACGTGGGCGTCACAGCACTCCCGGCCTGGTCCACGGTCGCCACCTTCTTCTCGGCTCGATGCCACGGCAATTGCACCGTCGAGCCAGGGACCGTCACTCGCTCGACGAATGTCCGGCTCAGGATGTGGATCGCGATGCTGCCGGCGTCAAACCGCCGCGTGCCATCCGGATTCCGTGCCTCGGCCAGCTCGTCGGGGAGATCGCTGTACTCGATCACCGTGACCTTGCCGTCAACCAGGCAGAAGTTTCCGACGCGCTCCTTGTCGTACGCCTTCGGGATCGCCTTGCTCGACATGTCCGACTCGGCCAGCACGTGCAGGCCGACGAACAGCGGGTCGATGATCTGCACCAGCGGGTTGTCCACCTGGTGATAGCTGAGCGTGTCGATGCCACGGCGCCGCATGTCCTCCAGCGCTCCGCTCTTGGCGAGGGCCTGGAGACTTCCGCCATGTCCGTCGGGCGACAGCGCGACTCGGTGCACATCGGCCAGGGCGATTCTGCCGTCGGGCAGAAAGGCCGGCATCTGGCCCTGCTGGAAGAACATCACATCGTCGGGAGATAGCCCGAAATAGCCGTTGTCGGCGAAGAAGCCGGTCGTCTGATCGTGGTTGGCAGAACTGGTCATGATGTACCAGCGGGGGCGGCATCCAAAGCGTCGCTCAGCACCCAGTAGTCCCTCCGCGAAACAGGCGAAGAGGGGTGCGTTGCGGATCGGGCTGATCGGAAACGCGCCCTTCGGCCCGTCGAAGCCGAGGCGCGTGCCTTGGCCACCGGCCACGGTGAACAGCGCCAGCCGGCCGTCCCGGATCGCTTGCTCACCCGCTTGACGGGCACGTGCGTAGTGCTCGGCCCGGGCCTCGTCCGCGACGGCGGGAAGGATCTCGGGCGGCTCGATGTGCTCTGGGATGTGCACGGTGGGCTGGGCGCGGACATGCGTGTCGATCAGCGGCTGGCACCGGTCGAAGTCGATCCTGTCCAGGTCATCCAGCAGTTCGGCCCGTTGCGCCCCGTTCAACTGCGGCCAGAACGCGAGCAAATGCGATTGCGACAACGTTTTCAGAGTTCGGCAGTACGTCTCGTATCGTTCATTCAATGTTGGCATCCGGGTGATTTCCATCAAACTGCGGTCGTCAGAAGTCGCGATAAGGTATACATGCCTCCTGAGCAGGTCAAACCGGGCCGGTCGCATGGCGACATGCCCACACGACGCGACTTCCTGCGTGCCGCGGCCGCCGCAACGCTCGCCGGCTTGCCCGCCGGCATGGCCTTCCCGCCACCCGTGCCTGCATCACGCCCGACATCTGGCCCCACGGCCGCGAGTCCCTGGTGGTTGGGGCCGGCGACGGCCCGTTCTCGTGTCGTAGAGGTGCTGAGCACCACGGTTCTGCCCCGCGCGGATGCTGTGGACGAGATTGTGCTGAGCGAGATGTTTGGCCTCGGACTTCGGGTCCTCACCGGAGCCGGCACGACACAGAATGCCTGGCGGCGAATCCTCGGGACGGCCAAGCGGATCACGTTGAAGTTCAACTCGGTGGGGGCTGGTGTCCTCGGCACAAACGGCGCCATGGCTCGTGTCCTGGTTGAATCATTGGTGGAGGCTGGGTACCGCCGCCAGGATCTCGCCCTCGTGGAGATTCCCGGTTCTGTCGCGCGGGATCTGGGCACACGGGCGCCGGAGGAAGGGTGGGGGACGGAGATACCGGTGGGGTCGGGCAGCGAGGAACTGGCGAACTACCTCCTGGCTGCGGACGCCGTCATCAACGTCCCGTTGCTGAAGACTCACCAGATCGCCGGGATGTCGGGGGCGTTGAAAAACCTCTCGCACGCGCTAATTCGCCACCCGGCCCGCTATCACGCGAACGGCTGTTCGCCGTATGTTGGACAAGTGGTTGTCAGACAAGAGGTTAGCGCAAAGGTGCGGTTGAATATCGTCAATGCGCTGCGCGTGGTGGCCAGACATGGTCCGGACGCGGCGGAGGGGGATATTGTCACGCACCGCGGGCTCCTGTTCGGATTCGATCCGGTTGCCGTTGATGCGGTCGGCCACGAGCGGCTGATTGCCCACCGTCGAACCTACGATCTCGGTGGGGCGTTCGCCGTGCCGTACCTGTCGGCGGCGGCGGCCTGCGGGGCTGGTAGGCGAGAGCCCCACCAAGTGGAACTGCTCCCGGTCGCGGTGCCCGCGGGCTAGCGGCAAGACGAATTCAGAGCCGCTCGCTCTTTTTGCGAAGTACCGGGTTGACAGCGATGCGGCTGCTGCTATGCTGTTAATGGTGAAACAGACGGGATCGGATGAGGGTAAATGTATCGTACCGACCTGCGTGTGCTATCATAACTTATTGATACATAAAAGATTCCTGCCCTCGTTCCTTAGCTTCACCTGATTCGTTCCCGCCATGCGATCGCTGACGCAGTCTTTCTGCGCCGTGTGTCTCGCGCGCACTGTGCGAGGTCGGCGTGCGCCAGCGTTCCCAATGAACACGGTTAACCAAACCGCGATGTGGCTGGGTACCCATGCAGCCACGCGGCAGCAGGTCAGCGTTCGACCGGCTGCCCTCAATCGCGGCGATCAGGTGATGACGCGGTTCGCGTCGTCGGTCTAGCGGCTGAGGCTCGCTAGGGATTCAGGAGAATACGGTCTCTTACGTATGCGTTGTGACATCGGGCAGTGAGAGCTTTGCCCGTTGGACAGTCTGGTCGGGACACTGCTTCATGGGACCTAGGAGGTTATCGGTGAAAAGGAAAGCGTTTACGCTGATTGAGCTGTTGGTGGTGGTGGCGATCATTGCCCTGCTGATCTCCATCTTGCTGCCCAGCTTGGCCAAAGCACGCGAAACCGCAAAGCGGGCCGTGTGCGCATCCCACCTGCGGGGCATTGGACAGGGCTTCGCGGTCTACGCCAACGAGAACCGTGGTTGGTGGCCGCACTCGCCCTATCGCGAGAGTTCTGGTGGTCTGAGCCAAAACACGAACACGATCACGTGGATTGGCCAGATGGGTATCAACAACCAGCAGCAGATCACGGATCCGAGCAATGACCAGTCGACTCACCCGAGCCGTGCGCTGTTCATGCTCGTGATCGAGGGCACCTGCACCGCCGCACAGTTCGTGTGCCCGAGTGCCGGTGATGACGCAGACGACCTGCGGAACCGCACCGGCAGCACTGAGGTCGCGGCACAGCTTGGGTACGACCGCTTCGATTTCCGCGGCTACCCCTACCTGAGCTACGGTTATCAGTTGCCGTTCGGCCCCAAGGGCAAGCCCAACGAGAACGTGGATCCGCGTATGGCGGTCATGGCCGACAAGGGCCCGTTCTTCGAGGCGGGTACCGAGCAGAATTACGTGACCCCCGATCAGGCGGCCAACGGTTCGGTCGGCCCGGGCAACTCCATCACGGTTCAGGGTGCGACGGTCGCGTCAGACATCCTCAAGCTCGACAACGATTCCTGGCGCGAGTACAACAGCCGTAACCACAGCCAGGAAGGTGAGAACGTGCTGTTTGCGGACAGCCACGCCGAGTTCGTGAAGAAGCCGATCGTCGGCGTGAACTACGACAACATCTACACCATGCAGGGCGCGGCCTACGACCTCGAGGCGTCGCTGCTCGGCCGCATGCCGGCCAACCAGCAGGGTCCGTTCACGAACACGGACTCGGTGATCGTGCCGTAGTCTTGGTGTGAATCAGATGACCTGAAGGCGGGGTGAAGCGGCCGGGAGGTGCCTGCTTCACCCCGCTTCTTTGCGCGCCGAGGCGCAGACACTGCGCGTTGGCTGTCGGAAAACTGCGGGCTTTTGGTTAACCCGCGCGGACTGCGACGCGGTCCCGTTCTCAGGCCGATCCGTCGCGTGGGCGTTGAGGCCCGCGTGCTCGCGCCCGCGGCCCGGGTCCGAAAAAACGGTGGGGTGCCTGCACGAGAGACCCGATATCAAATCGTTGTGGAGCTTGTGAACCTAGATATCGCGGTGGTTGGCTTCAGCCCGCGCATGCCGGGGGCCGCGACGAGAAACCGGTTGTGTTTGTCCCCCGGGGCGGTAGGATTAACCGTTCTAAAAGCTGCGGCCATCTGTGGACGGTGATGCTGTGTCGATTGACCCTCACGAACTGGACGACGCTCAGTTGAATCGCGATCTTGCGGACCAGGTCAGCAATCTGACCCCGGAGGATCTGGAACGCATGGCGGCGGCACAACCGCACCTGCCCGCAGCCGGTGACGAGAGCCGGATTGCCGGCCGCATCATCAGTATCAGCGGTCCCGACGTGTTCGTCGACATCGGCAGCAAGGCCGAGGGCGTTATCCCGTTGGATGAGTTCGAGCCGGATGATCCCCCCGCCGTTGGGCAGACGCTCAACCTCGTCCCGCAGGGGTTCGACCGTGAATCGGGCCTTATGCGGCTGTCGCTGCGCGAGGCGAAGGTGCAGGCCGATCTCGAGACGCTTCGCGTCGGGGACATCGTGAAGGCACGCGTGACAGGAAGCAACATCGGCGGGCTCGAGCTCCGCATCCATGGCTTGCGCGGGTTTATGCCGATGAGCCAGGTCGACATCGTTCGGCACGATGACTTCGCGCATTTCATCGGGCACTGGCTGGAGTGCGAGGTGTCCGAGATCGATCGGCGCGGCAAGCGGCTCGTGCTCAGCCGGCGTCGTGTGCTGGAGCGGCAGCGGGAGGAGGAGCGAGAGCAACTGCGGTTCCAGTTGGCAGAGGGGCAGGTTCGCAAGGGCATCGTGCGGCGGCTGGCGGATTTTGGCGCGTTCGTCGATCTGGGAGGGATCGATGGGCTGCTGCACGTCAGCGATATGAGCTACGGGCGCGTGAACCACCCCAAGGAAATGCTCAAGGAGGGGGACGAGATCGAGGTCAAGGTACTGAAGGTCGATCTCGTCAAGGATCGCGTTTCGCTTGGTCTCAAGCAGCTTGCTACTGATCCGTGGACGCTTGTGGAGGGCAAGTTCAAGCCCGGGGATGCGATCGACGGGCGTGTTACGAAGCTCATGAACTTCGGCGCTTTCGTCGTGATCGAAGAGGGAATCGAGGGCCTCATCCCGATCAGCGAAATGAGTTGGACACAGCGCCTCCACCACCCCAAAGAGGTTCTGAAGGAAGGGGAAGGCGTGCGCGTCGTCATCCTCGCCGTCAGCGCCGAAAAGCGCAAGATCAGCCTGAGCCTGAAAGCGCTGGGTGAGGACCCGTGGAACGGCGTAGCCGAGCGGTATCAGCCGGACGCGATCGTCAGCGGCGCTGTCACCCGAACCACGAAGTTCGGTGCCTTTGTGCAGCTCGAAGACGGCGTCGAAGGTCTCGTACATATCTCGCAGCTCTCTGATCGCCGTGTCCGCAGTGTCGACGACGTCGTCGACATCGGGACGGTGATCAAGGTGAAGGTGCTCTCCGTCGATCCGCAACAACGCCGCATCTCGCTATCTCTCAAAGCGCTCGGTGGCGAGGACGCTGGTGGGGAAGCGGCGCCGGAGGAGTCGCCGGCGTTGCCGAGAAGGAAGCGCGACAGGCCGTTGCGCGGCGGGTTGACCTGGTAGTCTGCTCGCGGTCGCCTGCACCTTTTCCACAGATGCACTCCTTTGGGCCTTTGGCATTGTGTGAGATGTGATCGGTGTGCCCGTCACTGCCGATGCGCGTCGGACGCAGACGACAGAGCGCCGTCACGCAACCTCCAAGCGAGGCGTTCCGCGTCACGCATCAGCGAGGCTGCTTGCGGTGCTCAGATGAGGGTTCGACGAGAATCATCAGCGGCATCCGGTGCGGTGTGCGCCGGCCAGCGTACCACGCGGCCCATGACGTCCGCATGTTATCCTCGCCCTCGAGACCGAAGGCACGCCACCAGTCCGGTCCCACGCCGCCCTTGAACGCCGTCAGCAGCGCACCCGGGGGACGCTCATCCGATCGGGCGGCTGACGCAGCATCGAGGGCATCGAGCAGCCAGGCGGTCACGGCGCTGGCCTCGGCGTAGAAGCTCTCGCTGTCGGAGGGAACAGTCGTTGCGCGGAGCAGAGCGCCGGGCGCCGGGGGGTTGGCTGCCAGCAATCGGCGATACATCAGACGACGTGCGGGAGGCTCGGCATGCATGGCGAGCCCCTCGTCGATTGCCAGTGGCGGGCCGGCCCGCTTGCACATCTCGGCGACGAGCGCGTGCGTCAATTCGTGTGGCAGCGTGCTGCTCAGGAGCCATGGATCCGACTGCGTGAGTTCCATTCTTCGCAGCACAACCTCGTCGCCGCGCAACCGCGTGTGCGTCACGGCGAAGGTAATCCCCTTCGTTCCGGTCGCGCGGTGCAGCTCCTCGACGGTGGCATGCACGCGGATCTCGCAGCGCGGCTCCCAGCCTCCTCTGACCGGATCGCCGAGCCATTCGCCGATCCCCGCGAAATGGAACTCGGCCGCCTCGGCTACGCGTTCGGCGACGAGATCGTTCCGCGCATGGACGACGAAGTGAGCCGTCCGGCGGACTTTCCATACGTCCGGGAGGGCGATCGCCCAGAACCCCGCACGGCGTCCCGTGGGGATGTCACGGTAGAGCTCTCGAGCCTGGCGGATCGCTCGCTCTCGCAGCTCGCGAACCGCGGCGCGGCGTCGATCAACGGGCGGCAGCGTCCACACAACACCCAGTGCCTGCGCGTAGGTGCGCCCGGCGTCGACGAGCTCGCCGGCTTGCTCGGCGAGCAGACCGCCGATGATCTGTCCGAGAATCGGCTCGCGTGTCTTGCGCAGCACGTCGATGGCCCGTGCCAGCAGCCGCCCGGCGGCGTTGGGATCGATGGACTCGTCGAACGGCCCTTCGGCCAAGGCCAGGGCCAGCGATGCGGCCCAGCGTGAGTGCACTGAGGGTGAAGCCGTGGGGGCCTGGGCGAGGATGTTCTCGTATAGTGCCAACGCCTCATTGAAGTTTCGGGCGAGATAGTGGTCGTCCGCCGCCCCAACCCACGCGGCCAGCTCCTGATCGCGAAGGGCGTTTGTCAGATCGGGACGCAAGGCCCTGACCTCCCGGATGCGTTCGAGAGCGGCTTCGAAGAACTCGAGTCGGAGCATCCGGTCTATCTCGATGGCCTGTTGCCCGGCACGCTCGCGAGCGGCACGGAGCTCGCCGAGCATGCGATTGGCCGTGGCGTGCTCCGGCTCGAGGGCTCGAACAGCCTCGAGTGCGGCGACGCACGCCGTGAATCGCTGTTGGGTGAGCCACGAGCGCGCGAGCGACAGGTGAAAGTCGATGTACTCGGCGCGTATGGCGGTGTCCGACGGGCTCTTGCGCAGCGCTTGCTGGGCCTCGCGGATCGCCTGCTCTGTTTCTCCGGCGGCTAGGTGTTCGCGTACGCGCTCTCGCAGCGACGATTGGCCGTCGGCCCGGGTGGTCTGGGCCGTCGCAGCCGGTCCGAGAAGCGCCAGGCCCAGCAGCAGCTTGAGCGCGTGGGTCAAGACCGTAGAATGCATGGGTTCGCAATATCGTGCTGAGGGCATTGATCGATTCCCGGCGGCGGTCGGCCGTCAAGTGGTTTGTACCGCGTGGCTAGTATCATCTCGACCGCATTATACGAGGGAGCAGCTTATGGTGCTTTGGGTGCTTCGTGGCCTGCTAGTTCTGTTGATGGCCGCGGCGTCGCTGGCAGTAGGAAAAGGGGCAAGCCAGGCGAGTTCACTGAGTTTTCAGTTGATGGTGGCCGGCATCATCTTCGCCGTCATCATGGTGGGGATCGACCTGTTCATGACACGCAAGTCCCTGGCGGCACTGTCGGGGGCGTTTCTGGGCCTCGTGGTCGGGATGGTGTTCGCCTTCGGACTCGGGCTGATCGTGGATCTGATGGTCAATGTGTTCTGGGACGTTTCCGAGGGCGACGACGCCAAGCAGGCGATTGAGCCGGTCGTGGGGTCTGTGAAGCTGATGTTAGGCGTTGTCTGCTGTTACCTGGCGATCAGCTTCATTCTCCAAACCAAGGATGATGTCCGGTTCGTTATCCCGTATGTCGAGTTCGCGCGGCAGACGCGTGGAGCCCGGCCGCTCGTGCTGGATACGTCGGTCATCATCGATGGCCGCATCGCCGACATCTGCGACACGAGGATCATCGACTCGGCGCTGTTCATACCGCGTTTTGTCCTCCAGGAATTGCAGGCCATCGCGGATAGCGCGGACAAACTGAAGCGAAACCGTGGTCGGCGTGGGCTGGACATGCTGAACAAGCTCCAGACCAACGACAAAGTCGAGATCCGCATCTCGGACACCCGGCTTCCGAGCGTCGAGGAGGCTGGCGACGTGGATCAGAAGCTCGTGGCGCTGGCCAAGAAGATCGATGGCCGAGTCGTCACGAATGATTACAACCTGAACAAGATTGCGCAGATTCGCGGCGTCGATGTCATCAACATCAACGACCTGGCCAACGCGCTCAAGCCCGTCGTCATGCCCGGCGAGACGCTCGCGGTCAAAATCATCAAACCCGGCGAGGAGATGGGGCAGGGCGTGGGCTATCTCGAAGACGGGACGATGGTGGTGGCCGAGAACACGCGCGAAAGGATCAACGAGGATGTCGCGCTGACCGTTACGAGCGTGCTCCAGACGTCGGCGGGGCGGATGATATTCGGACGCCCCGAAGGTATGCCTCCCCCTGACCGTCGCCGTCGCGGACGCGTCTGATGCGGCCGTGACTGTTTCTATCAACACCCCTGTTTCTCTGGACGATGCATAGATGCGGCCCCGGCGAGCCTCATGTCGGCCGCGCTCTGCGCCGGCTGCCCCCGCAGGCTTGTGATCGGTGTCCTAGAATCAGAGAGCGGGTCCCGGCTGGTCATGGTGGCCGGACCAGCGGGCAGGCAGGTGGAGACAATGAAGCCGACGGTGGACCCCAAACACCCTTTGCGTAAGCTGTTCCACGGCCTGGTGGAGCAGGCCTTCATGGTCGACATGGGCATCTGCGATACGGCCCTGACGGACTACCTGGGCCGCCTGCTCATGGAATTCGTCCACGTCGAGCAGATCTACCGGCTGCGCACCGTCGACCACAGCGTGATCCGCGACATTTCACGCATGGAGGCGGAGGCCGACCTTGGAAGCGGGATCGACGAGACCGGCCGGCGACGACTCGTCAACAAGTATATCGGGGATTTCACGCTGTTCTGGGCCGGCGTGTACCCGGAGCAGTTGCATCCCCGTCAGAGCGGCGGCGTGGGTAAGCTCCGGATCTACCTGGAGCAGGGCAAACGGTCGTACGAGATCGCGAGTGAACTGACCCGATCACGCGAGAAGCCGCCGGCCGAGGTGCTCCAGAGCCTGAGCGAGCAGTTCGAGTTCTGCGTGCACGGGCTGCACCTCGTACGCGCTGGGTGGGAGCAGTTGTCCGCCGGGCCGGGGGAGAATTAATTCGCGGCCGCTCAACCGCTTGTGCGTGTCGGGGTCACATCTACCAGTAGCGTTTCTTTTCCGAACGAAATACCACATGCTGCACGTACGTTGCGAGTGCACGCCAGTCCGCGCGTGATCGGCAGTGGGGGATAGCGCGAATCGCAGCGTGAACGATCGAAAATCTCGGAAAACCGGTTTGCGTCAAGTGGGGTTAAGTGGTAGACTCTCCCTATAAAGGTAACCCATGTGGTGCTAAGTGGGGACGGCGGCGAGCCATGTTCTTCGTCGGACGATATGAACTGACCATCGACAGCAAGAACCGCTTGTCGATTCCGTTTGCCA
>Ga0272441_10007207_pt1 | contig 18179 bp, 13 predicted proteins | sample SSMProp6N_FD_193582 | JGI IMG/M metagenome (GOLD analysis project Ga0272441, IMG submission 193582) | Marine sediment archaeal communities from Little Sippewissett salt marsh, Falmouth, MA, United States - SSM-Prop-6N | ecosystem: Environmental > Aquatic > Marine > Wetlands > Sediment ... | reverse complement strand
CAAGGCCTCGTCCACGCTCCCCGCGATCTCCGCGAGCCGGGAGCGAACCGTCCCTGCGACGACGCTCACCCGGCCGCCCCTTCCTCGCCCTCGGACCCGGGCGCGTCCGCCGCCTGCCCAAGACCGGCCGCCCCCTCCTCGAGGCGGAACGAGCCGTCCGCTTGCGGCTTGAGAACCTCGAGGCGCTTCTCGGCGTCGTCCAGGATGCCGTGCGCCGAGCGCACGAGGGCGACGCCCTCCTCGTAGAGGGCGAGCGACTCCTCGAGCGTGCCCTCGCCGCGCTCCAGCTTCGCCACGACCGCCTCGAGGCGCGAGCGGACGGCTTCGTAGTCCGCGGGTGTTTTCTTCTTGCCCGGCCTTCTTGTCGCCTTCGCCATGGCCCCTCCCGACCGGACGATCATAACAGGGGCAGGGCGGTTGCGCATGCGGAAAATGCCATGTTCGTCCCCTCAGGGCGCGCCGACGGCTTGACTCCCCCGGGCCCTCTCATAAACTGACGATGACCCACGTGGTCCGCGGGCTGTTTGTGAAAGTTGATGGCGGACCATAAGTAGAACACGAGAGGGCGGGACGCATGGGTGTCGGAATCGGCCTAGACCCGGGCGCCGACAGCATCAAGATCGTCAAGGTCCGGACCGGGGCCCGCGGCGTGTCGATCCTCTCGGCGGCGCGCGTTCCCCGTCCTTCGGGGGGCGGCTTTCCGGCGGCGGAGATAGCGCGCGCTCTCTCGGCGGCGCGGATCCCCAAGCGCGCCACATGCGGCGTCTCCGGCCGCGACCTCATGCTCCGTTACGTCTCGCTGCCTCCGGTCCCGCCCTGGCGGCTCAAGATGCTCGTGGACTTCGAGATCCGCGAGAACATGGCCGGCGGCGGCACGGACATATCGAGCGACTATCGCCCGCTCACGCTGCCGACGGGCCTCGAGCAGGGGATAGTCGTCCTCGCCGCCGTCGCGAAGAACGCGTACCTGGAGGAAGCGCTCAAACAGGCGCGGCAGTGCGGCGTCAGGAGCAACGCGTCCTCGCCCTCGGCCGTGGCGCTCTTCCGCGCTTTCGCCACGTCGCGCGAATTCAGCGCGGGAGAGACGACCTTTCTCCTGGATATCGGCCGCGAGAACACCGAGATGGCGATCCAGCGCGACGGGAACCTGCTCTTCGCCCGAAACGGCAGCGGCTCGGGGGGCGAGCGCATAACCCAGGGCATCGACGGGGCGTTCGGCATCGGCCGGGACCGCGCGGAGTCCTACAAGCGCGACCGCGCGCGGCTGGACCTCCAGCCCCCGCCGGACCCCGAGAAGAGGCAGCTCCTCATCTACGGCGCCCTCCGCGAGGCGGGCGACTCGATAGTCGGGGCCGTCACCAGCGGACTCCGCTTCGCCCGCATGCAGACCAAGATGAAGGACCTCGACTTCGACCGGCTCGTGCTCTCCGGCGGAGGCGCGAGGCTTGCCGGCCTGAAGGAGTTCCTCGCCAACCGTCTCGGCAAGCCCGTGGGAGTTTTCGACCCCGCCGCCGCCATGGATCTGTCGCGTCTGCCCGGCGACCAGGCGCGCATCTTCGGCGGCGCCCCGAGCGAGATGACGGTCGCGACCGGCCTCGCCATCATGGACGCCGCCGACGAGGGGTTCGCGCTCTCGCTCCTTCCCCCGCGGGAGGCCGCCCGCCGGCGCTTCTGGAGCAGGACGGTGCTCGGCTACGTCGCCGGGCTCCTCGCCGCGGCCCTGGCGGGCACTGTGTATTTCCGGACTCGGGCGGACCTCTCCGCCGCCTCTGCCAGAAGCGAAACGCTCGCCGCCGAGGTCGAGCGCCTCTCGGGCCGCGCAGCGAAACTGAAGCAACTCGAGGAGGAGAACCGGCTGCTGCGCGAGGAGGTTTCGGTCTTCCTGAACGAGGCGAAGGCCAACCGCGCCGTGCTGGACTTCCTCCGGCTCCAGAGAAGGGCCTGCCCGGAAGGGATAGCCCTGCGCGGCTTCAAGATCGCCGACCTCGAGACGCTCGGGGTCGAGTTCGAGGGCCTGTCGCGCGGGATCGGCGAACAGGACTTCCTCGCGAAGCTCGAGGAGTTCCAGCGGGCGCTGGAGGTCGACCGCCTCGTGAGGCCCGGATCCGTGAAAATGAACCAGGTCCAGCCCTCCAAGGGCGAAGATGACGACAGGCGCGTCTTCAGGGCCGAGGCCGCCTTGGACCCGTGGGGCCAGGCCGACCCGGGCGGCGAAGATGCGCCCCCCGATCCCGGCCCGGCGCCGGGCGTGGATGGCGGCGCCGCAAGCGAGGCGGGTGCGCCCGAAGACGACGCCGGCGCGACGAAGGTCGGAGTGGAGGAGGGCGAATGAGGGGGTCGAAGCGCTTCCTGATCGCCGTCGCCGCGGGCGCTGGCGTCCTCGCCCTCGCCTGGGTCGTTCTGATCGGCCCGGTCCGCTCCGACGCGCTAGCCGCGAGAGACAAGGCCGACGAGAGAGCCAGGGGCCGCGAGCGGTTTTTCCCGGCCAGGGGCGCGCCCATCGGCGATGTCGAGAAGGCCATGAAGGAGGAGAAGGAGGCGCTCCTGGGACTAAAGGGGGCGCTCGCGAAGCTGGAGCTGTCGCTCCCCGAGGAACTCGAGGCGGCCGACGGCCGGAACGTCCTTTACTTCCAGCAACAGTTGGCGAAGCTTCGCGCCAGGGCCGAGTCTTCCGGGATCAGCTTCGAGGAGCCGGCGGCGCCCTTCGGCTTCTCGCAGCCGCCCCAGGACGATCAGGTCGCTGAGTACCTCGCGCGGCTGGAGGTCGCGGGGCGATTCCTCGATGCCGCGAAGGCGGCCGGGATCGCCTCGGTCGTCCGCGCCGAGCAGCCCGGGGCGATCGACGGCCTCTCGGGGGGCGACAGGCGGGCGTTGGAACTCCCGATGAAGATCATCGCCTCCGCGGACGAGAAGAGCCTCATTCTGCTGGTGCATGAGGTTTCCCGGCCGGAGCGGTTCCTCGCGCTGAAGGCCCTTGATGTCCGCGTGAAGAACGCGTCGTCGGGCCACTTCGTTGCCGCGATGGAGCTCGCGGGCGTGACGGTAGTCAAGGACGAGGGCCCCAAGACGCAGGCGACCACGGACGGCGACGGGGGCGCGGGGTCGAAGGGGCCGAAGCGCACGTTCAGGAGGTACCGGCCGTGAACGAAGGGCTCACCCCTTTCGAGATGTGGAAGGAGCGCGTGCTGCTCCTGGCGGTATCGGCGGCGCTCGCGGGCTACGCGGCGCTCTGGATACTGGACGAGGCCGTCGCGCGGGAGGACTCCGCGCCGCCCGTCGAGAAGCAGACGTACGTCCCTTCCGGCTCGACGGGGGCCTTGCCCGGGCGGGGGGAGGACGTCTTCGCGTCGGAGAACGCGGCCGACTCATGGGACGAGTCAGCGCCGCGCAGATACGTCCAGCCGAGGGCAGCGGTCGCGGTCAAGGCCCCCGACAGGGTCGAGCTGTCGCCGCCGCGCGCCACCGTCCCCGCGCCTCCGATGCTCCTGCCCCTGCCGGGGCCGGCGCCCGAGCATTCTCGGGGCTTGCCCAGGTGGCCGGCGGCGCCCCGGAGGGCGGACGGGCTTTAGAAGTGGCCGGCTGAAAGGACTCGGTACGTGGGACCCCTGGCAGTCGTTGTCGTCGCGGCAGCGGGCGCGATCCAGCCCGTGCCCTTCGAGGCGCGGCCCTACGACACGGTCGTCATCAAGGCCACGGGCGACGTCATAAGGGGCATCCTCCTCACGTCCCCCAACGCGCCGATGGTCAGGATCCGGAACCTTCGCCGCAACGTCGTCGCCGTGTCGCGGGACCAGGTCAAAAGCGTCAAGCGAAGGCTCTCGCTTGTCCAGGCCCACGACGCGGTCGCATCGGAGATAGACCCCACGGACCATGTCCGCTGGCACGGCCTTGCGCTCGCGTCTTTGAGCAAGCGCCCGCCGACGGGCAAGAAGAACATCTTCGTCGAGAAGGCCGTCTCCGATCTCGACCGCGCGCTGGCGGCCTCGCCGCGCCACCTGCCTTCGCTATTGCTGCTGGCGAGGTGCCATCTGAGGATCGGCCAGGTTGCGGAGGCGCGCACGGCCGTGGAGAAGGCCCGGGAATTCCACCCGAAGAGCGACGAAGTGCGTGTGGTCCTCGGCCTTGTCATGACCGCTTCCGGCAAGGACCCGCGCCCCGCACTCAGACGTGCGTTGGCGATCAAGCCGTCGGTCGAGGGCCATCTCCAGCTGGCGAGGGCGGAGCTCACCCACGGCGAGTGCGACGCAGCGGAGGCCGCGGTCGAGGCGGCGGCCGCGATCGATCCCGGGTCGCGGGACGTCCAGGCGGCGCGCGGCGAGGTGTTACTCGCCAAGGGCCGGTTCGTCGATGCCGAGGCGGCCTACACCAAGGCGCTCGACGCCTCAGGTTCCTTCACGGGCGCGCGGGTCGACCTCATCCGCCTCGGGCTCGCGGCGGCGCGTTACGTCCAGGGACTCCTCGACGAGGCGGACAAGACGCTGCTTCGCGCCGATGCCTCGAACCCGAGGGTGTCGTATCTGCAGGGGCTCATCCGCCTCGCGCGGGGCGGCGACGAGATGGCGAGCGCCCGCTCCAGCCTCCTGCGCGCTGCCACGGGCGGCTGCGCGCGGGCTCACCTCGGGCTTGCGACGCATCTCTACCACGACCTTGGGGGCGACGTTGCGGCGGCGCGGGGGCAGGCTCGCAAGGCCGCCGAGGCAGACCCCGGCGATGCTCACGCGGCCGAAATCGCGGCTTGGTGCGAGTACCGTACCGGCGATACCGAGAAGGCGGCGGAGGCCTACGGCAAGCTGACCGAGATCGCGCCACGCTACGCGGCGGGCCACGCGGCATCGGCGGCGGTGGCGCTCGAGGCGGCGCGCACGACCGAGGCCGTGCGCAGATATCAGGCCGGCCTCGCGGCATGCCCCGGGGACGGACGCCTACTCGCGGGGCTGGGGCTCGCGCAGATCGCGTCGGGCGATCTGGACGCCGCGGCCAAGTCGCTTGAGGGCTCGCTCGCGGCGGGCTTCTGCGGCCCCGACGTCTACCTCGGCCTCGGGTACCTCGCGAACGAGAAGGAGGACCTCGCCGGTGCATGCGCGCGGTTCACCTCGGCGCTGGCGGCGGCCGGGGGGGCGAGCGGCCCCGAGCGCTATGCCTCGGAAGCCCTCGCGCGTCTCATGGACGCCCGGGGCATGAAGCTCACCGCCATCCCGTTCGACGGCGGCCCGGGTCTCCCCGCGCCGCTTCGGCCCGACACCCGCTTCGGCGTCTCGGCCAGGGTCGCGGGGGGCGAACTCGTCCTCTCGGGCGCTCAGCAGAAGGTCGACGACGAGCGGACCCGCGCGCACGCGAACGCCGACGCTGGGGTGTTCCATTCCATCGCGGCGGACGTTTTGATCGGCGCGAAGAGCCCGGCGTCAGCCGGGGTGTTCGTAGAGTCGCGGAACGGCTCGGTTGAGGTCGCCCGCACGCCGATGAACGCGGCCGCCTTCCGCGTGAAGGACGGCCGCGACTCCCCTTGGGGCGCGTGGCAGACGCTCAGCGAGTGGCCCGCGGGAGGACGGATGCGCCTCGAGATCGTCATGCTCAAGACGCAGGCCAATCTCGCTCGCCTGGAGGTCCGGGCGTCGAGGCCCACGCCGGGGGCGGGCGAGTCTCCGGCCAGCAAGGTCGTGGATCTCAAGAACGCGCTCTGGCGGGAGCGGGCGCTCAGCGTCGGCACCTTCGCGGGCGCCGCGCTGGGCGCCGATGTGGACGCGCGCTTCGACAACGTGTTCCTCGTCGACCGCGGGGCGGGGACGACGCCGTAATTCGAGGGAGGTCGGTGCGATGGGATCGAGTCGATGCGCGGGAACGTTCCCGGTCCGGCGATGCGGGGTCCGCCGCGCCGGCTCGTGCCGGGGGTTCACGCTCACGGAGATGCTGGTGGTGATGGCGATCGTCGGCATCCTCTCGGGCCTCATCCTGAGCGGCGTCATGTCGGCGCGGAAGCGCGGGGCCCTGATGAGCACGAAGACGTTCATCATGCAGCTCGAGGCGGCCATCAACCACTACGAGGAATCGTACGGTGATTTCCCCCACGGCGCCGGGGGGGTCGAGAGCGCAGAGCTGCTCTACCAGGCGCTCGCCTCCCCGAGTTGGACGGGGCAGTGCGAGTTCGAGGCGAAGCAGGTCCGCGACACGGACTCCGACGGTCGCAAGGAACTCGTCGACCACTGGATGCAGCCGATCCGCTACTACCACCACCGGAGCTACTTCGAGCCTCCGAAGGAAACGACCTTCCGCCTGATCTCGATAGGCCCCGACGAGGAAGAGGGCACCAGCGACGACATCACCAACTTCCGGTAGCGGCGGTACGATACGACTTGCGTCCACCACGGAGACACGGAGGCACCGAGATCGGCCACGGAGACGGACTCCTGCCACGAGCGACTCTCCGTGATCTCGGGGTGTGAAGGAATGCGTCCGGGCCTCAACAGCAGCAGAGGAGATGCCGACGCCGGCAACGCCTGAGGCTTTTGCGATGGACCGGTTCGTGGGAAGTGGCGGGGGACGTCCCCGGCAGTGAGAGGACACCGAGAACGGAGAGCAGAACCACAGCAGCAGCCCGGACGGACGGGCGGCGTGTGTTCTCCGTGTCTCCGTGCCTCCGTGGTGAAATTCGGTGTTCCATGGTGACTCGCCGAGGCGGCCGCGGCTTCACGCTCCTCGAGGTGCTCACCGTAATCACGATCCTGGGGATGCTCCTTGCCCTCGGCGCCGGCGGCTACATGGCGCTGGCGAGGGGAGCGGGGCTTTCGGGGATGGCAAGCCGCGTGCGCTCGGTACTGGTCCACGCCCGCAACACCACCATCCAGGAGGGCGCGCCGGCGGGCGTCTTCATCGAGGACATCGCCCGCGCGGAGCTTCGCGACCCGGTCGAGTTCCTCGAGGGCGAGCTGCTCAACAGGCGGGAGGGGGTGCACGTCTTCGACGTGCCGGGCCGCGCCCTCGCCGTCGAGGTCCCCGACGCGCGCGTTGTGAGGCTCGAGAAGGTCCGGCGCGTCCGCTCGGTGGGCTTCAGAACGGTCGGCATGTGGCACCTGGAGAAAACGGACCCCGCCCTCGGCTATCTAGGGCGGGACGTGAGCATCGAGGGCGGCACCGGTCTGGACTGGGGCAAGATCGGGACGGCGGTGCTACTCAACCCGCCCGGCGAGCGAACGGACGACGTGATAGTCGCGCGCCCTTCCTACGGCGACTCGGGCGACCCCTTCCGCATGCGCGGGGGCGGTCGGGTCGAGCTCTGGGCGTTCGCCCTCAGGCCCGCGACGATGGAGGGCATCCTCGCCGCGCGCGAGGGCACCTTCGAACTCGAGGTCGCGCGCGACGGCTCGATCTCGGGCAGCGTCCCCGGCGACGTCCTCGAGGTCGAGGACTACCGCATGCCCTTCAACCGCTGGGTGAAGTTCGCCATCGAGTTCGGCCGGGACTACGTCGCGGTCTACGTCGACGACGTCCTGCGCGCGGGCCTGAACCGGGAGGACGCAACGTTCGATCCCCCCGAGGAGGCCGATCTCGTCTTCGGGAAGCACTTCTCGGGCGTCATCGACGAGGTCCGAGTCCAGACCCGCATCGAGGGCGAGGCCTTCGACCTGCGGCAACCCTACGAGATCGTCGGGCCCGCCGACATCTACTTCGACGGTCGCGGAAGGCTCGACCCGACGTTCCACACGGCCCCCGTGAAGTGGGAGTTGCGGAAGGACGACAAGGGCGTGGGCATCACGATCGAGACGAGCGGGCGCATCGACTGAGCGGAGCGGAGGCCCGATGGCCACCGGAGTCCACAAGACCGACAGTGTCACGGTCGCGTCGCCACGCGGCGCGGGGGCCGATCCGCGCTCCCGCCGCGGCGTCGCGATCCTGATGGTTGTCCTCATATTGGCCGCGCTCATCTCAATCGCGGCGCCTTTCGCGATATCAATGCACCTCTACCACCGGAGCTCGCGCCACTTCCGCGACACCGTCCGCGCCCGCATTGCGGCGGAGGGCGCGGTCGCGCACGCGATATCGTGCCTCCGCAGGACCGAGGATGCGGCCGAGACCGAGGGCCGCTACGGTGGAGTCTGGACCACGCCTGACGTCGACACGCAGGAGGAGCTGGACGTTTACTTCAGCTTCGACGCGAAGACAGCGAGAGCGCTCAAGGAGGCGGGGGTCGCCTTCGGCGATCCCAGGGGCGTCATGTGGTCGGCGAATGTCGAGGACGAGCAGGGCAAGATCAATCTCATCTCAGCCGCGCCGAGGGTGCTGGGCAGCATGCTGCGCTCGGCGACGCTCGCGGCGGACGGCGTGCCCGGCGCGGGCGCTCTGGTCCTCGACGACGCCACGCTTTTCGACAACGGCGACGACCCCGGCGCTTCGGTCGGCAGCGTCTGCGTCGGGCTCGACACGGTCGACTTCGCGCGCGTCTCCGAGGACCACCTGGAGGGGCTCACGTGGCACATCGCCCCAAACTCGCACGCCAGGAAGTACAAGGCCGGAACTCTCGTCTACGACGCCGCGGCGAAGAGGATAGCCGACGCCGGGATGCGAGGGGAGTTCAAGACCCTCTTCGAGCTCAAGAGGTTCCTCTCACCCCGCGACTTCGAGCAGGTCCAGCCTTACGTCACTGTGCACTCCTACCGCGACACAAGCGACGGCTGGCTGACGCGTGTGGAGGTCGAGGGCGGATTCTCCTCATCAAGCACCCAGTTCCGCGTGAGGAGCGTGGCCGGTTTCGGCCAGGGCGCGCGCGTCAGGTTCTGCGTGACCGACGAGGTGACGGGCGCCACAACTTACCGTAGCCCGAAGCGCATCCTCTGGGCCCGCCAGCGCGGGCAGAAGGGCTACTTCGCGCTCTACAGCCCGGTCGGCTTCGACAAGGAGCCGGGCACCATCGTCCACGTCCAGGCCGAGCAGTTTCATCCTGTGAACGTGAACACGGCCCCCCCGCCTGTCCTGACGGCGCTTTTCGCCGGGCTCGGCGAGGGCAGACGACGGGTCAGGCGTCTGGAGGCCGAGGCGATCGCCGATTACGTCTATGACTACGTCCGCGGCAACAGGGATGGCGGAGCGCCCGTGGGGTCGCACGCTGACTTCCGCGCTATGATGGGCCGGTGCCGTAGGTCCGGCACCTTTCCCAAGGGCATCGCGGGCTCGAAGATCGACGCGATCAACCAGGACGCTACCGCGACGATATGCTTTAAGGCCTATGGGAACTTCACCATCGAGGCCGCGGGCGCGGTCAACACCCCCGCCGGCGAGGAGTCGGCGCGTCACGTCATACGGCAGCTCGTGACGATGCCGGTCGACTCGGGCGGTGAATGGTCGATCTCGAGCCAGAAGGACTTCGACGAGCAGATCCTCCGTCTCGTGGGCCCCAAGACCGAGACATGGCCCTTCACGAAGCCTCCCACCTCGGGCTCCTCGCTTGACGTCTACAAAAGCGGGCTCGATCCCCGCTCGGGACGCGACAAGCACGGATATGTCACGCTGACGACCGGCCAAGCGGGCGGGGCGGGGGTCGCGCACTTCGACAAGGGCAGCGCCACGTGGATGGGCGGGTACTCGATCCAGCACCACGCCGCGAAGCTCAAGGGCGGCAGAATCAGCGCGGCCGGGGGCAAGGTCTTCAAGAAGTCCGGGGACGTGGTCAGACCTCTCACGTTCGAGGGCTGGTTCCGCCCCCGGGGCGGAGTCGGGACCGGGCTGGGCCTCGCGGCGGGGGACGCGAACCGGAATGGCATCGGCCTCTCCTACACGACGAAAGGGGTGTCGGGGAGTCCCGAGTATATGCTCACGGTCGCCGACGCCTGCGCGGGCCAGGGCGACACGCAGAAACCGTGGCTCGGGCCCGCCGAGTTCCGCTTCGAGGCGCCGATGATCGACCCTGGAGATTGGTACCACCTCGCGATGCAGGTGAAAGGCACCTCGCCTAGCGAGGCGCTCGTGTGGGTGGACGGCGTGGTCTCGCGCGGGAACCCGATTCACTACAGCCCCGGCACCCGCCTCGCGCAGCCGCTCGCGCTCGACGTGCCCAAGGTCGGCGCGGGCGACGATCTTCTCACGAAGGGCGACACCGTATACGTCGACAAGACGGACGACTTCCCCGACCGCGGCACCATCATCATCGACGGCGAGGTGATGGAGTACTGGAAGAAGACCAACACCACTTTCGAGGAATGCCGCCGCGCGCGGCGATACACCCACCTCGCCGAGCACCGGACCGGCGCCGTCGTCACCCCCTACGGCTACTCGGTGCCGCTTGATGAACAGGCCTACACGGGCAAGGGCGAGGTCACCGCGACCGTCGGTGAACTGGGCGAGGGGCCGGATTCCTGGCGGGGGCCAGAGACGAAGGTCGAGAAGGTTGCCATCGACGAGCCGGCCGGGATATACGAACTCCTGCCCGAGAACTCCGATACGATCAAGGTGCAGGACACCGACGACTTCCAGTCGAGCGGCTACCTCCGCATAAGCGGCAGCACACGGCCCTCCGGCGACACGACGGGAGGCACAAGCAACCGGACGTGGTACGTCTTCTACGGCAAGAAGACGAACAACTCCTTCGAGGGATGCGCCTACGCGCCGCCTGTCCCCGTTGGGCAGAACCACCCGATGGAGGGCCGCGAGTTCATGCTCGACGGCAAGGTCACCCTCAGGCAGGTCTCGATCGCGGTGACGGGGGACCTCTCGAACCTGAAGCACAACAACAAGACGGTCGGCGGCAGGTCGGAGGTCGACGAGGACAACGACAACTACATCACCGACTACGCCTGCATCATCCCGGACCCCACCGACCCCGAGGCCCCCGTGGAGTGGGTCAGCGTTGACCACAAGTCCACCGCGGGCGGTGTGACGTACATCATGGGCACCCGGTGGTATGACTGGGACACTGACCCCGCGACCCCCGGGAACCAGGGAGACGGCATGTATGTCCCCCTGGACAGCTGGTCCGGCTGGCGCGCGCGGTGCAACTCGCCCAACGCACCCTCCGACGCGAGCGTGCATCTCAAGCCCTTCAAAGAATTGCCCCTAGAAACGCGAATCGTCCCCGTCTTCCGTGTGCGGGGGCCCCAGTGCGGGGACTGGGACTCGCCCAGGGGCTACGACGAGGTGACGCTCGTCCAGGCCGAGCGCGCCGAGGCCGATCCGCGCCGCGTGACTCACGCCTATGCCAGCGAATGGACTACAGGGGTCTGGGACAACATCCAGAAGAAGATCGTCCCGCCGTGGAGTCACCACTTCCGCTACCGTGTATCCTTCGACGACACGATCTCCGCGAACTACGCGGCCGGGAACGGGAGGATACTCAAGTTCCCCTCGGGTGAGTTTCTCAGGAAGATGCCCGCCACGCTCAAGGTAGGCGGCGCGAACGGTTCCGGCTTCGCCGGCGCCATCGACGAACTCCGAACGGGCAGCGACGGGGTCGTGCCGTCGCTCGTCATCAGGCCCGATTTCGTCGAGACCGAGCCGCCATTCACGCGGAACGAACCGACCACGGTCTCCTCCGCCGCCAAGTCGCTCACGCTCATGGCCGAGATGGCCACCGACGGCGCCCTCTCGCCCACAAGCGGCGGAACCGGCACAAGCGTGTCCGCGAGCAACACCGGCGGCGTCGTCAGGATCGGCGACGAGTTGATCTGGTTCGGTTCCCGCACGAACTCGAGCAATGCCTTTATTCCCTGGGGCAAGCAGCAGCGCACGGACGAGAAATACTGTCCCTATCACCATGATGCCGGCCACCTTTACGTTGACCACAACCCGGGCTGCACGCGCCACATGCAGACCATCACCCTCGACGGCTGCGTGCGCGGAATCCTCGGCACGGACGGGCTCCAGAGCGACCACGCGCCGGGCGAGCGCGTCACTTTCTTCGAGGGGATCCCGCTCACGGTCCTTACAAACGCCCTCGCGCGAGGGGGGGACAGACTGAGCGTGCAGGCCTCGGCGACCTACCCGCCCGAGGGCTACGCCGTCGTCTCGGACCCCTCGGGGCGCGCGACGCCCGGCCGCGGCGAAATCGTCGGCTGGACGTCGACCGGGTTCAGCGGCTGCAAGTATCTCCGCGGGAGGTTCGGCACCTCCGAGCAGAGGCACTTCGCGGGCGACTTCTGCCAGCTCCTGCCCTTCAGGTACTGGGACCGCTGGAACTACGACTTCGACAACGATTCGGAGCTCGCCTACTTCCAGTGCTCGTACGCGGCTCGGGACGCCTACTGGCAGGAGATCGAGTGGCAGGAGTCCGGCTACACGGGGGGGGCCGCCTCCGATCGCGTCCGCCTCCGCGTCGTCTGCCGCTTCGACGGCAAGCCCGAGTGGAACGAGCGCCCGACCAACACCCAGGGGGGCCTCTGGGAATTCACCGGGGGCGGGCGGCAGGGCTTCCGCTCGGCGGGCGGAGGGCCGTTGATCGCGGACTCCATCGAGGTGCGCGTCTACTGGGAGTACCTGAGCGGCGCGTGGGACGTCGATGTCAATGATTGGAAGAGGAACGTGCGGCTCGATAATCTGACCGTCACGTTCGGTAACCCGCTCATAGTGCGCAAGGTGGACCTGCTTGATTACTGACATCGTCCGCCATTACCGGCAGCGAACGCGTCCGCGCGGGTTCACGCTCGTCGAGGTGCTCGTCTCCATCGGCATATTCATGGTGATGGGCGCGGCGCTCGTGACGCTCTGGCGGCTGGGCCTCGGGATGTGGGGCCGGGGCGAGCGCCGGCGCAAGACCTACGAGCAGGCCCAGGGCGTCCTCGCGCAGATCGCGCTCGATCTGGAGGCCGCCTACACGCGCGAGCCCATCCGAAAGGGCCGGCCCACGGCGCGCTTCATCTGCACGCGCGACAAGGGGGGAGCGCAGCGGCTCTCTTTCGTGCGCACCTTCGAGACGGGCCCCGAGCGCGCCTACACCTATCACGCGGTGGGCGGCGGCGCGGCCTACACCGACGGCTTCGCGGGCGACGGGACGTCGCTCGGCGCGATAGGCGGGGTGCTGGGCGTGAGCTGGTTCCGCGCCGGGCGCGAGCTCCGCCGCGCGACGCTGGGCCCGCCCGCGTCGACGCCTCTGTCGACCACCGGCGGGGCCCCGGGCGAGGTCGTCTCGCCCAACTGCCTCTACCTGGGGTTCAGGTTCTGGTCGCAGTACACGACGACCTGGAATGAGCCGACGGGCGCGATCACGGCCAAAGGGGCCCGCCCCTGGCCCGAGACCGTGTGGGACTCCACCCGCGGCGCGGGCGTTATCGAACCCATCGACCCCAGCGGCAGGGCCAGGCCCTTCTCGCTCGCGCGGGGGCGGCTGTCGCTTGATGAGCCCTTTGACGACGTCTTCCCGGAGATCGTCGAGATCACGCTCGTCGTCGAGCCCGACGAGAACCGGACGCTCCGGACCGAGACCGCCCAGTATCTTTCCGCCTACGACACCGAACTCAGGGTGGCGTCGACGCGGGGCTTCGACGACCCCTCCACGGGGCCGATGTTCCTCCTCGTCGGCGACGAGTGGGTGAAGGTGAGAGCCAAGCGCGAGCGGAGCTTCTCGCTCTCCGGGCGCGGCCTGCGCGGCACCGAGGCCTCCGAGCACGAGGAGTGGACGACCGTGCGCCAGGGGACGACGTTCGTGATGCGCGTGGGCATCCCCGGCTACCGGACGGACTGGAGCACCGAGGCCGACCTGAAGCGGAGGGCGGGACAGTGAGCGCAAGCCCAATCCTCCGAGGGCCCTCTCGCCCCATCGCGCGCGGCTTCACGATGATCGAACTCCTCGTGGCCATCGCCATCCTCGCCATGGCCGCGGGGGGCGTCATGGCCGTCTTCGCCGCGGCGACCCGGAGCCACGCCCGCGCCGTCGATGGCACTGAGGCCGCGGTCATCGCGACGGGCCTCGTCGCGGAGGCGCGGGCCGAGTTCCGCGAGAGCGGAGGCCCTCCCGAGCGCCGCGACGTCAAGGTCCCGCACAAGCCGCGCTATACCTACGACCGCGAGTGCTACCCCCTCGACAGGAACGGTGACGAGGTGCTTCTCCGCATCCGGGTCCGCTGGTCGCGGCGAGGCAGGGAGACGCACCTTGACTTCGACACCATCATCTTCAGAAAGGCCGAGTGATGCCGCCCGCAGAGGCCGATATCATCGAGATACCCCCGATCGGGCCCGTGCGCGGGACGGTCCGCGTGCCGGGATCGAAGAGCCACACCAACAGGTCGCTGGTTATCGCCGCGCTCTCGGACGGAGGGTCCCGGCTCGATGGGGCGCTCCTCGCCGCCGACACCATTTCAATGATCGAGGGGCTGCGCAGCCTCGGCTTTCGCGTCGAGCCCGACGAGACCGCCGGGGCAATCGTCGTCGAGGGCAGGGGCGGAGTCATACCTGCGAGGGGCGCCAGCATCGACGCGCGCGACGCAGGAACCGTCATGCGCTTCCTCCCGGCCGTAGTTGCGCTCGGCGAGGGCAAGTTCACTATCGACGGCTCCGCCCGGATGCGCGAGCGCCCCGTGGGCGACCTGGTGGAGGGGCTGCGGTCGCTCGGCGTGGACGCGGTCGCATCGGGGCCGGGCGGATGTCCGCCGGTCGTTGTCCGCGCGAGCGGGCTCGCGGGGGGGACGGCGCGCGTCTCCGCCGCGACGTCGAGCCAGTTCGCAAGCGCCCTTCTTCTGGCCGCGCCCTGCGCCAAATCGCCGGTCACCATCGAGCTCGAAGGCGAGGTCGTGAGCCGGCCCTTCATCGAGCTTACGCTTGACCTAATGAGGAACTTCGGCGCCGAGGTGGAGTCGGAGTCTCCGAACGTGTTCCGCGTCGCCGCGCCCAGGCCCTACCGCGCGGGCGCGCATCGCATCGAAGGCGACGCGACGGCCGCGAGCTACTTCTGGGCCGCCGCTGCGGTGACGGGCGGACGCGTCGAGGTCGCGAATGTCGGCACGCGCTCGCATCAAGGCGACGCGCGCTTTGTCGATGTGCTCGAGAAGATGGGCTGCCGCGTCGAGCGCTCCGAGGAGGCCATCACCGCATCAGGCCCGGAAGTCCTTCGTGGCGGCGAGTTCGATCTCAACAAAATGCCCGACGTCGCGCAGACCCTCGCCGTGGCTGCGCTCTTCGCAGACTCGCCCGTGACGATCACCAACATCGCGAACCTGCGGGTGAAGGAGTGCGACCGGCTATCGGCGCTCGCGGCGGAACTGCCGAAGCTGGGCGGCCGGGTCGAGGAGCGCCCCGACGGGATCACCGTCACCCCGCCCGAGGGCGGTCGCTCCGGGCTCCACGGGGGGCGCATCGTTACTTATAACGATCACAGGATGGCCATGAGCTTCGCCGTCGCGGGGCTCGCGATTCCGGGAGTCGTCATAGAGAACCCGGGCTGCGTCTCGAAGACCTACCCGCGCTTCTTCGACGACTTCGCGCGACTGGCAGGTGGGTAGCGGCGCTCCCCGCTCGCCTGATCACGACTTCCTTTCCAGGCGATACATGCAGTACGACATTGTCTTGGCGAAGCGATCCATGTCGAACTGATCGGGCATCCGCACGAAGAGCTCCTCACGGATATGCCGAAGCTTCTTCCTGAAGAAGAAGCGGCCGAGTTTGCCCAGGAACCTGCGGCTGGCCATTTCCTGAACCATCTCGAAGAATCTCTGGCCGTACCCGAGGAAGGTGCTCATGATCTCGAAGCTCGGCAGGATCTCCTGGGTGACGTCGCGGAAGGACGCGACCTCGAAGCCCGCGCTCTTCGCCCGCGCCTCGAAGTCGTCGCGCGGGAAGGCCCTGGGGTAGGCCCCGCCCGGCGCGATGGTGAAGAAGTCCGACACGACAAGGTTCGAGCCCGGCTTGGTGAGTTCCACGCTCTTCGGGAAGAATGCGTCTTTGTCGATGTACTGCGGGCTTTCGCTGAAGAGGAGGCAGTCGTAGGTCTTCCCCGGCGAGAAGGACTCGAAGGGCGAGTGGTGAAAGGGCGCGTCCGGCCCGCAGGTGATCGGGAACTGCTCCTTGTGGTAGGGGTCGGGGCTAAGGCCCTCGGCGGCGAATCCGGCCTCCCTGAGCTCCTTCGTGGTCCCGCCTACGCCGCAGCCGACGTCGAGGACGGTCTTGGCGTCCTCGGGGACCAGAGCGAGGAGCGCCCGCGTGTATTCCTCCTGGGCCTCCCGCAGACCTTCGAGCCTGTGCGGCATGTCTTCGGTGAACAGGCCGAAGTGAAGCGATTCCAGGCCGAAGGCCTGATGCAAAAACTTGAGACCCGGATCGACCTTCTTCCCGCCAGCCACGTTGTCTCCGATCCTGATGTTCCCGCGCAGCGAGGACGCCACGGGGCGCCGGGCGCATGTGCTTCCGGCCGCTACTTGGTTTCAGGGATGTCTGTCGGACGTCTCAGCGCCCGTTTTCAGTGTCCGTCTCCAGGGCTGTCCTCCGCGTCATCGTCGTCCGTGGCGCGGCTGAGCGCTTCGCGCAAATCCTCGGCGTCCTTGCGGAGCTTCTCGAGCCCCTGCTGCACCAGCGCACGGATGTCGGCGTGCTCGTCCCTGCCTATGGGCGCGAAGCGGACGCCGACCCCCGCGAGCGGGCCCGCCTTCTCGCACCAGCGCACCAGCCCCAGCACGCGTGTCCTTCCGGGCCGCCCCGGGATTTCGAACTCGATCTCGAGGATCGTCCCCTTCGGAGGGGGGTGGGGCATTCCTATGAACATCCCGCCCTCGCCGAGGTCGGAGATCGCGGCCTCGATCTCCTTTACCTTGGTGCTGTCGACGTGCCTTTCCCGGACACTCGCGACGAGTTTTTGCCTGACCCGCGGGTAGTGCCTCGAGTGAATCAGGTCCATGCCGCCCTCCACGGACAGCGGTAATCCCTATGCATCGAAGGTTACTTGTCAGTGAAGAATGAGTCAAGCCTGTTTCCGCGGCGCCCCGGCGCGCTTGACCATGGCAGGACGCGTGGCTATGTTCGCAGGCGTGCCCAGGCGAAGGGCCGGAAGCCCAATGCCTCCGCATGCGGAAGGGACCTGTCTTGCCTCCCGTCACCTACGCCCTCGCGCTCGCCCTCGGGATGGCCGCTCTGGCGATCGCGGCGGCCCTAGTCATGGTACGTCGCCGCCGGTCGTCGGGCCGGCCGAGGGGCATCGTGACCGGGCTTCTCGTCGTGTGGGTCGCGGGGGCGGTCGCCTTCGAGACGTGGGCCTTCCGGTCCCCCACCTATCTTCCCCTTATGTCGTCGCTCGGCTGGGTCCTGGTGGGCATGCTCGTCGGGCTCCGGACTGCGCGCAGGTCGCCGACAGGTCGCCAACTCCCGAAGACAAGGAGGACCGAGGGGCCCGGGGACGAGAAGAGGCCCGAGGGGATGGACGTGCCCCTGCCCCAGGGGGCCGAGGACGCCCTCGCGGGAGTCGGCGTCCGCGAGCCCGACATCCTCGCCTCGATAGCCGCCGACCTGACGCCCGAGGGCCGCTACGCCGAACGCCTCGTCGTGGTCACTCGCGAGCGACTCGCGACGCTGTCTCCGGCTGACAGCATCGCGGACGCCGGGCCCGCCGGCGACTCGCCGGACGAAGCCCGGAACGGCGGAGACGAGGAGGCTCTCTGGGAGGTGACCCTTGACGTCCCCCTCGCCGACATCGAGGCCGTCCATGCCGAGGCCCTGGTCGGGGGGGGGCGCCTTGCGCTCAGGACGTCGGACGCCGACGGCCCCCCCATCCCCATCGCGCACTACACGAACACGCACGCCCGCGCCTACCAGGGCCTCGCGAAGAAGCTCGGCGAACACGTCGCCGCGCGGAAGAAGAGGAAAAAGGGGGGCGACGCAGACGACGGGGGCAAGGCCGAGCCGGACGAGCAGAAGGAGCTCACATTCTCGGACGTTGGCGACGGCAAGCGCCGGAACTGCCCCACCTGCGGGATGCGCCTGCCGGAGAACTCCGAGGTCTGCCGGAGGTGCGTCAAGCGCGGACGGACGATCCTCAGACTCCTCGGGATGTCCGCTCAGTACTGGGTGCAGATCACGATTCTCTTCGTTCTTCTCGTAGCCAGTGCGGCGATCCCCCTTCTCAACACCTACCTGGGAGGCAAGGTACTGTTTGACGACATCCTCAGCAAGGAAGTTGTTGACCGTGCTCGCCCCGCATCCGTTTTGGGTATATACGAGGGCTCGCCGTCCACGGCGCTTCTGATTGTCGTCCTGACGCTGGCCGGAACGATGTTGCTTGG
>Ga0272441_10007206_pt1 | contig 18180 bp, 35 predicted proteins | sample SSMProp6N_FD_193582 | JGI IMG/M metagenome (GOLD analysis project Ga0272441, IMG submission 193582) | Marine sediment archaeal communities from Little Sippewissett salt marsh, Falmouth, MA, United States - SSM-Prop-6N | ecosystem: Environmental > Aquatic > Marine > Wetlands > Sediment ... | reverse complement strand
GCTTCGATTTCCCCAGGGGTGGGTAGTACTGTTGTTAATGACACTTATGTCAATTCTTGGGTGTGGTTCCCAGGGTGGACCAGAGTATGATCCGGTGGAGCATATTGAGACCCAGTGGGATACCCAACCATTTGAATTACAGATGGTTAAGGCCGGTACTGATGTGGCCATTGAGGAGCTGCTGTTCTATGAGGATGATGTGTACCCGGCATTCCACAGGGTGCGCTATGACCAGGCGGAGGTCTGGCATGAGCGTCAGACACAGGATGGAACATGGTGGGCGTACTATGCATATCCAGATTTTGGGGTCAATACCCTCACTGGGTGGTATTGTGGTACGCTGTGGCTCCAGTGCCCTGAGTGGGGTATTAACGCCAGTGTATGCTTCCACGACTGGGGGTGTGCCATACCCACCGAGATATACGGCGAGCGGTATGAAGCCAGACATAACTGCCTGTTAGATGAGACAGTTATAGAGTACTACTCTGGTAATGATTTTGTCAGGGCGTACATACCGCCGCTTGATTGGGATTCCGTGTTAGAAAGGATACCTATTGGGGGCTAATGAACATATTATGCCGGTATTGCGTAGATACTGGCCAAAACGATAATCTTTGCGCACTGGAGGGTGTGTGACTATACAGTCAGATGGTGTGCAGAGGATTTAAGGGGTATGTGACTATGTTATCTAAGAAATCTAATGCCGTATTAAGCTTCGCAACGCATAATGGTATAATTAAACGTTTGAGCTCAGATATACTGGATATCCTTGATGAGGATATCACCAAGTATTTAACTAAACTTGGTAAAGGAAGTAAGAGAGTATCAGATCTAGGCGCCGCGTTTAAGGATATACAAGTTATGAGCGTGGCGCGGGCCCTACAGATAATCATACAAGCAGATAAGGATACTATAGTGCAGGATTTACAGTCGGAACTGGGAAGGAATGCAATATACACATATCAGAACGAATTCAACCGCTATCTTGATTATAAGCACGAATACATACGGCTCCTGTGCAGGTTGCAGGATCTTCACTTAGAACAAATGTATGAGGAAGAGGGTAACCTATGAGAATCAGTATAGACGAGTTCAGGGAGCGGTATTGTGATGATTGTCCAATACGCCCCAGGAAGGGATTCTCCCGCATGAAGACAGGTTGTATTGACAAAACCTGCTGGTTCTGTCCTATATGCGGACAAAACCAATGCGGATATATTAAGCACGATGAAGCTGAATGTGAGCAACGCGTAAATTGTGCTGAGATATCAGCAAAGGGGCCGTCAAACACTATTATCATTCCATCTGAGGATGAGCGTCTAAGTACTGGATTCTCAATGCTGTCCGATGATAATGAGGAGGAACAGCCTGATGAGTCTTAAACCCTGTATTCAGTGTGGTTACTGTTGTACTGTGGCTCCTTGTATGTATGGCCAGTGGATCAAACCGCGGGGGCCATGCAGGTACCTCACCAAGGACAATAAGTGCAGTAAGTACGAAGAGATACGCCGGGCTGAGGCCGGTATGGAATATCAAATGTTCGGGTCGGGGTGTAGCTCGACCATGTTTAACGACATACGGGACAACAAACTGAAGGAGATACATGATGGCAGACAACACAAAGATACTGAAGATTAAGGACTTAGCGGAAGGCCAGGAGGGGTGCTACAAATTCATCCGGCTGGAGTTCGGTGGCCGCGTGGAGTACCGGTTCCTCAATCTCGATGAGGATATGGATGGCCAGCATAAGGACTTGCTGCCCGAGTTGACGGCCGCCGGAGCCATTGGCCTCGATCAGACTGGCCATGCATTTGTTGTTAACTACGAGTCCATGGGGCTCAGCACCCGGTGTTTGGACCATCATGCGGAAGAAATCACGGAGTTGATCAAAGACCAAAAATCTGATTCTGAGACGAGTTGACGCGGTAGACCCCCTAAATGCGATTATAATATTGACATTCTAGGGGTACTAGGACTGACATTTGGATTGCCGACGGCAACTAGTTAAAATGACGTCCCACTATTTCTGTTAAATGAGTCCATAAATTTACAAGGGAGGGCACAACAGTGGATACTATCAAGTTACTGAAGGAGTTGTCCAAGCTGCACAAGAATACGGCCAAAATGCTTGATGTTATCATCAACAAAATAAAGCATTTGGAGCTCAAGATAGATACTATGGATACCGGGGAATCTCTTCTGGAAGACACTGCACCAGAAGAACGAGTTATACCAAACTTGGGCTATCACTTCACAACCTTGTCATCATTGGATCTTACGTCCACAGAAGAACATGCACTATACCGTTCTAATGTTACCCTAATAATGGACCTTCACCAAGTACTGTACAGCGATATTATCATTGTTCGTAGGGTAGGTTCAATAACAGCAAACAATATCGTCGACAAGCTCAATTCACATGGTATGAAGCTAAGGCGCGAGGGCGAACCATTTGTTCAATCTACCACAAATATAATCGAACTCAATCTCTCAAAACGTACCCATAATGGTATACATGACTATATCCTTGACAACTATACCTCATGGAGAGAAGACTCAGAAATAAAAGTTGGTCACCTCGTCCGCATGACAGAAACCGAATTACGACATAATGCACAGAATATAGGAGAAACCTCAATAGCGGAGATAAGGCAAGCACTATCTGCATATAATTTGTATCTCGCTACAGAACCTTATGTACCCAGAAGAGATATACAGGGAGGCAAATATCATATTTAACACTTACAAGGGAGGGCATGAACATGTCACGTAAAGAACGTCGTGCAGCAGCAGAAGCAGAACGCCAGGAACTATTTAATGAGCTGATGAAGCAGAGACCGAAGACGATCGTCCTGCGGCTCAATCAGCTCATGAAGGACAATCCACAGAAAGCAGAAACATATCGTCAGGTGGGCCTGCGGTGTGTATTGGCCGGGAGGATCAAATATGTGCCCGGGACAGACTACAAGCTGATGTCAAAGCCCCTGAATGAACGTCGTACACCATCATCTGTTGAGGAGTCTGAGGGTGTACATAAACCCAAGAAGCATAAGCGGAGGACTACCAATGGAATACAAAAGCGTCGTCAACAAGCAGCAGATTGATCAGATTATGAGCCTCAGACCTATGGTCGGGGAGCTCTCCAGAATGCAACTGGAGGCCCATATACGTACCATCCTGGCCATGGATACTACATGGCTGGACTCAATGCGGAACAAGCACAAGTTGTCCACCAGCATGGCCTGGGCGCGTGCTGTGGCCTTCTGGATCATGATCCTAAGACTACCGGATGATCCGGATCCATATGAGTATGATCCACCCGAAGAGTACATTCCGGTACCCAAACACATCCTCAACTGAATGTTCTTATGCAATATTTGGCAATAATAAGTTGGCTTGTTGGCTATTATTGCTAGTTGGCTAAATGGTGGCATGTTGTCACCGTTTGTAGTTTATTCGTGAATTTGAATAGATCCAATTTGGAGAGCCTATGGCACAATACTCGTATATTGCAAATAGGGCCACAAGAGGTGGCAATAACACATTTTGGCAAGGAGATACGCCATGAATAGTAGTGCATGGGTACAAGGCGCGCAGCAAGTCCAGTCACAGGGACGCAGCGCAAGTGTCGAGCTGATCGGCACAAGTAAGGGCAGTATCAGGCTTGATGACAAGTTCCTGACACTGGTCGAAATCGTGACAGAGCTCAGTCGAGCAGAAGTGCACAGATTGGTTCATGCACTGGTTGACGAGCCAGTTGAAGCCGGTCGGGACGTATGCATTCTGGGTCAGATCACCCAGAAGAAGGTCAACATGCCCTTCACAATTGTCGAAGGAACAGAGGTCAAAGTGGCCAAAGACGGCGAAGACAACGAGCTGTTCAACGAGAACTTTATCCTTGATTGTGTCGAAGGACTGGTCGCCAAATTTGCTGGGACACTGGATCACAGCGCACATGGATCACGTTGTGCATGCAGCATAACGGCTACTGGCTATCTCATGCCTGTAGCAGGTGGCAGAACAAACAAAGCCAACTTCAATGCGATCGTTGGCAACAACATACCTATCCAAGGTATGCTGAAATATGTGAGTAACTCTGCCCAGATGCAGTTACAACCAGGCAATCCGACATTCGTTATTGGTCATCTCGAGAGCATTGCAAGCGAACCGATTTACGCCGAAGGTGCGCAAATAACAGAACAGGGCAACGTGCCGTGCATTGTGCCGTTGAAACACATGATTGTCATCGATTCATTCCCGAATTCCAACAGAAACAGGAACAGGGGATGGCAGAATTCACCGACGTTGCTACAGATGATGCCGAATACACAGGCACCGGCCGCAGGAACTGCGGCACAAACGCCGACGCCTGTTACATTGAACTCAATCTAAACAAATGCTGTGCCGCATTTGTCGCAATAGCCTGTCAGGCAGTCCTCCATGGCTGCTTGGCAGGCCTTTTATTATTGGAGGGCACAATGGAGAATGTATTCCTTGAAGTATCGCCAGACACGCATGCAGTGCTCGAAGAAGCAGCCAGATTTGTCTGCAATGAGCCAAAGGATGGCAAAGTACGAGGCATGCCGGTAAAGAAACAGGAAGACGGCAGTGTCTGGGTTCCCATCATTATGATGGCAAGAGTTGGCCCAATGGAGCGGGGAGAAGACATGCGTTGGCGTAACAGAATTACCATCAGAATGCCATGGACATGTCCTGATGAGCCAGAGCTCGGCATAGTATACGGCAGTCGAGTATCTTCAGCAATGACCGGACAGGATCGTACCAGTCTCTGGTATCGGCGTGAAGACAACAATATGGCACAACGGGACGATTATTATGACCAGCAGGCAGAAGACGATTACTATAACGAAGAGATTCCCCAACAATCAATATAAAGGAGGGCATCCTATGGGAGTGGAAAACAAATGCGGCACGCATCAGATATATCGTCGTATTGGGCAACAAATCAAACCAATGTGGCCAAGCATTGAGCTCACTGACAGATCTGGAACATTGCTAGATGATCGCGTACTACAGTATGGTGGATACATTGAGCTACCATTCCAAGATGGTATTGCTGGGCCGTTTGGGCAGATGGTAAATAAGCTACTTCTGCCATCAATGGATGTCAATATAGTCGCCGGACATATTGTCCTTAACAACATCCAGATGGCTACTGAACGGCTGTTATATACCATCCAGCTGTTCAGACAAGGACGGCTGGACGACAGGTTTGTCATGAATGCCATTAACTCTGTTTGGGGCACAATGGCTCTGGAGTTGACTGGTAAAACCGGGTTACTCGGTACATATGCATTGGGATTCAGAGTCCAGTGGTCAATGCATGGGCATATTGCTACCAGTATTGGACTCAAGCATGATGAGGTAGGCATACCTCGCCATATCTATGATCAATTCCGCGAAGAGTGGCTGAACAGATGTGGCGGTGATAGCACAGAACCCATGTACGTCATTGCATTCAGGGATCCACTATTGCATGATCCAAGCATGAGAGTCCTGAATGCCATACCAACAGACTCATGCCGGGTTGTCATTCATCCGGTGATAACTCATGGTATGAATGCTGATAGTGACGGCGATCTTATCCAGGTTATGCTTGGCCATCCTGGACTGCGACCAGAGGAAGACTGGTCAACAGCAGTATGGGACAAGGAATTCCTGGCAACCAATGTAGAGCCGACTCCTGATCTCAATAACATACTGGAAGACGCGCAGAAGCGTCTGGATAAGTTCCTTGTCATCGGTCCACATGACCTAATGGCACCAGAAACATCAGAGGCTATACAGCTTCTTAGTCAGGCAAATGACATAAAGATTGACGAGCTTAGGGCATTCTTCCTCGGCAAAACAGAGAAAGAGATTGCCGAAGCAGACGAAGCAGTGGCATGCAGTCTGATTCTGCAGAAGGCAGAGATTGGGCGCATTGGCGCAGCAGCTAAGCGTGCACGGGTTCTTGCCAACGGTGACCAGGCTGTAAGTCATGCAGCTGATCTAATTAGTGAGCGTGCCAGCCAGGCGCTGTTTGACAGCAAGCACAGCCTGGATGAGAGTTATATTAAACTCACCAGAGTCCTGCGCAAAGATGGTCTTGTGCGTGAGGTAGCAGAATCACACCTAAGGGAGTGTGGTATCAACCCTACAGATGTGGCTCCATATCTAGATGTGCTGTATAACCATGAAGGCAACCTGAACGAGATTGTGGACTCACTGAATCCCACATTCAACGCCGTATTTGATCCCATGGTATACAATATGTCACCAAGTGAACAGATGTATGACGCTATGCAGAAGGTCGTACATCTGTGCAATAACGAAGACGACAATGAATTCATACGACTTATAAAGAACAGAACACTCACACTTGAGGAGGGCACTCATGTACACAAAGAAGGAAATATGGAGCCTGTTCCCAATGAGGAACTGCAAGCCAGTACATTACAGCTATCGGCAATTTGACGATTGCTTCAGTATGTCACTGGCTATACAGAATATGGGAACAGGAGCCCAGTGTGGCATCAGACTGGACATTCCGAGATTGGACGAGAATGCCATGTTCGATACCGCTGGCAGTGGTGTACGCAGACAGATATGCTATGTATTGCGTAATGGGCCAATACACAACAAATACTGTCACGATATCAATTACATGTATGTCGTGAGGCCACATGAACTACTGCTCGAGTGGGTTGGCAAAGCCTTGAGCTCACACCTTGAGCAGTTCTACATCACAGGTACAATCATAGAGCCACAGAAGGCACAAGCACGGCTGAATAAGATCTTGGCTACTCATCCACTGAGTCATGTGGTGAGTGGTGTGGCACGCCACTATCCACCAAAGATATACCTGGATCTGGGCCAAACAACGGTAGACCAGCGCATGCCATTCAATACAAAAGGCGTGCTTGACTGGACAAGTATATCGTCCAGTGACAGCAACTGTGGCAAAAGTATGTACCTGGCTGCTGGCGTAGAGATAAAGGACGGTCAACTTGTAAAACGCGGCAAGACATACTGTGATCTGCTGGACCAGAATCTGGTCATACCAGAATACAGCAGACGACGTGCAACAGCCGCCAATTTTAAGGCTGTCAGCGAGCTGGTAGAGGCTGAAGAACCACAGCTATATTCTTGCAGTCATCGGTTCAATCTACATGGCAAACACCTGCTTACAGTACACGCCATTATACCTGGCGTGTACAAAGAACAGATTGTTGTAAGCAAATCTGCTGCGCATAAGCTAAGATGTGTCATCAGAGAGAAACAAGTCATAGTTGTACCAGGATGGTGCACCAAGACCCTTGAAGTAAGGGTCAAAGAAAACGACGTTGTGACATACGATGATATTGTTGCATCATATGATGACAACGGTATGATACTACACACTGCCCATGTTGACAGGGCATCTACAATAGAGTCGATAACCCAAACCAAGACACACGTGTCCGGTCAGGAATGCATCAAACTAAATATTCAGTACAAGCGTATTCACAGGCTAAGTGCCGGCGATAAGATAACCAATCGGCATGGCAATAAGGGCATTGTACGCATTGTTCCTGATAATCAAATGCCACTTGTAGATGGACAACCAGCAGAGGTCGTGACTAACGCATTGGCTACACTGACTCGGCGCAATCCTGGCCAGATTGTTGAGGCTATGCTGAACAAGATAGGGGATGATGTAGGGTCGGCACCAGTACCACACTTTATGTCCGGCAAAGATGGTCAATTACCCGTACATCTACTAAAGGACTGTAAACCAGTACCACATGAATACAATGGCCAGACTGTCATGGCATGGTCTGGCAAGCTGTTCTGGGTGGTGCTGGACAAATTCAGTCATCAGACACGGTCACACGTCACAGAACGTAAACCAGTTGCTGATGGCGCCTATGCAGACATTGGTGGCAGATCAGGAACTAAGCTACACCTGTCTGCTATGCAGATTATGCTCAGCAAAGGAATGCGTCCATTGCTCGAGAGATATATGGACGACAACGCAACTGGCATAGAGCGTATACAGAAGTATATCTACTGTATGTCACACTAAGGGGATACCATGAAAGTTGTACTAACATCATTCAGCAAATGCTTTAGTACCATGCATAAGCTCGGTATTGCTGGATGGACCAGCATATCAGTTGCACGATGGATGCCGAAGAATATGAATATGCAGGTAATCCAGCCCTTTGCACCACAAGCCTATGGTAGGAAGTTAACTGGATTCCATTCTGTTGATGAGTATTATGAATTATATATGAACACGTTACTCAGTAGACGTCAAGAAGTCATGCGTCATATTGAGAACTTAATACAGAATTTTGGCAATTCAACTCCCGTGCTATGCTGTTGGTGTACTATTGAGCAACAACGGCGCAAGGGATATAACACTATAATGTGCCATACTATTCCATTGGCATGGATCCTCAGACAACATGGCTTGGAGCCTCTGTTTGATGACGATCGTATACAATATGGTATTGACTATGATGACGTGATCAAAACGTCTTATAACAGTGCGTAGGTGCCCTCCTGCGTATGCAGTACCAAGGGCAGTATAGTCCAGGTGACGTTCCCCAACACACCCGGAGGTCTTCTTCCCATACTTCTGTCTAAATGGCTATACTGCCCGTTTTTTGATCAAAGCACTGGGCTTAACCCTGTACCCGTTTTTTAACTAGGGATACAAGGTATTAAGGCTCAGGTAAATAGGAGACCATATTAATGCCTACAATCAAGAAGAGATCTAATCCTGACATAGAATTGATTCGTGGGAAGGGATTCCATATCAAACCAGCAGATATACCCAAAGTAGCAAAAGAATTCCAAGCTATACGCGAGGCGCATGGTGGCGAACTACACAAGATGCACATAGTAGCCTACGCCAAATCACATAAGAGATCTACACTACATAAATACTTCGAGTGGAATGTCACTAGGGCAGCATTCTTATATTGGATTGAGCAAGCAGGATATATTATCCGTGCTGTCTATCTCAAAGAAGAGAAACAAGATGAAGTTACTGAATACCGCGCATTTGTACACTTAAAAGATGATAATGGTGGACATTATCAAGACATAAATGTGGCCATGTCCGATCCGGTATCACGCGAACAAATTATAGCAATGGCGTTGCGTGATCTTAAGAACTGGAAGAAGCGATATGGTCATCTTAAAGAATTCGTGCCCGTGAGGAACGCGATAAATGTCGCAATCCGTAACGCGGGCGCTTAACCCTTTGGCATAGAAAGGAGACCTATATGCCAAGTCAAAAGAGGGCTACTGCTAACCGCAGAGCCATGAAGCCGAAGCTACCAGCTTCGGGCGAAAGTATCTGTACGATTGATAATACAGATATTCCAATGGAGGTAGTCAATCTCGTGATTCGACCGCCTAAACGACACCGTGTGCTCGTTACAATTAGAGCACAGGGCAATGCACCCGTTGTGCACCATGAGTTCAGCGAGAAGGCTAAGAAACAGATCGCTAATAGCCAGAAAGGTGACAAGGGGAAGAGCAAAGCCCATGAACCCCGTGATCCCATATCGGATTGGGCTCACTCAGTCTACCTCTTCTGTCATAATGAAGAGAGGAAGGCCATGCGGGATTCCCTGATTGCAGCACTCCGGAAGGCCAAGGTTCAGGAAAATGATGACGTGACGAAGATCATGAAGAAATTTCCCATTGGCATCCCGGCACGCTGCATCAAGAAATCCATCATCTCAGCATGTCGCAATACAGAATTCAAGATGAGTGAGATGAAGCAATGGGTTCACATCCTCCCTGATACGCAAAGCGACTGGTTGGTCCAGATGGACTTTGACAAAGTCTTGCTTTGCTGTGACCCGGTGCGGTTGGCAGGCCAGAGCTCTGGCTGTGATCTACGCTATCGCATGGCATTCTATGGCTGGCAGGCACAATTCCTGTTCCAGGCTTCTCCTAAGGTTAGTATGCAGGAATATATGAACCTTATTCAAGAAGCTGGTGACGGTGCCGGACTCATGGAAAACCGCCCTGAGAAGGGTGGCACAAACGGTAGATTCCGCATCATTGATGTGGGTAATGCTGCCTAATCGAGGCTATATGCCGATGATATGCTAACCCTGTGTATAAATGTGGCAGGTTCGGTAGCATAATAATAGGCAGGGGCTTTGGCCCCTGTCTATCTTATTCTATAATACGAGGCCTAGGCCGAAGGTGAGATTAGCTATGATCTGATGTTTTATTATCTGGTTTGTGTAGATAACAATAGGCATGGCAGGGCAGGTATTACATGAGTTCCTCAGGGACGTTGGTGCGGAAGAGAGGGTTGGGTACATTAAGTTCCGTTAGATTTGGTATTGGTTCGTAGTGGCAGGTATATTGAGTCTGTATAGACGAGGGTTCAGCAGCCTATGAATAGGTTTGCTACATTTGGTTCTGGTTCATCGTGGCATGGCAGGTACATTGAGCTCGCAAGAGCGGCGATATCATTGGATTTGGCGAGGTTGGATCGGGTGGGGCTTCATTAGGTGTTTTGAGGCGGGGATTGGCCAGGCAGGTATATTAATTGAGGCCTTATGGTCGTAGGTATAATGCGATGTAATCAGTTAGGATGGGTTCAGTTTTGGCCACACCTGGTGCGATCGGGCAGGTATATTACTTGAGGTCTTCGGACCGCTGGTTCCATGCGTTCAGGCACGTTTTGTTATACTGCGATTGGCTCTGATTTGTCGAGGCATGCTGAGGCAGGTATGCCCTGATCATTTTTAACAGAGAGGCACATATATGACAACAAGATTAAGGTCAATAACACGCGACTATATACAGGATTACGCAAATTGCATATATCTGAGATATGGCAATGACAACGAACGTAAGTCTAAATATAACAAACTTGCCAATGACCTAAGAAAATATAATCCCAGGCTTGAGAATCCAATAACAAAACTAGATGTCACGAAGACCTTAGAGCCATACAAACTGGGATTCCCCGCAAGATCCATCAGAAGAGCCATTGTCAAGGCAGCCACTTCCAACGGAGAGCATGCTAACAGTTGGAAGACGACATTATATATTCAACCTATCCGCAATCCAAATTGGCTTGTTCCCATAGACTATAAGTATGCATTTGCCTATACAACAATAATAAGGACAATACAGAGAGCTGATTTCAAATGCCACGTTAGTGTTAAAAATTGGTCGACAGAATTCTACCTATGTAAATTACCATCACGATATATCTCCTATCAGAAATGTATCGACATGCTACAATATGCAGGTGATATGCTAGGAATTGGGGGAGACCGTGCGGAACACGGTGGTACCCATGGTTCTTTTGAAGTTATAGATGCACGAAGCTCTAAGAAAAAGAATATGCTACGTGTCAAAATAGCCGGCATACAGGATAGTTCATACGAGATGAATAACTTCTCTCATATGTCTATCAGTAGAACAGCTGCAGCGGAGTAACTATGACAATATCGACTGAGCATCTAAAACAAGAAATCTACCAGAGGCGTGCATATTATATAGCAGAAGGCATGCCCTGGCCTATAATACAGACTAAGCTCAACGAAGAGTTTGGTAACCACCCGGAGGAGTTGCGCGCGGTGCGCAGCCGGGCATCAAAAGCCGGCGCACGGACACGTAAAGTACAGAAACAAGTGCCCGTCGGTGGACAACAGCAGGAACAGCAGGAAGAGCGCCGGGAGAACCAGCGTGTTGTCGAAGTGCAGTTGACATTTGACTTTGGATAATACGCGGGAGACACAAAGTGGTAGATGAACATATTGCAAGGCAGACCGAGAGCTGTGGTCGACAACCAATGTCATTGGGCCCGGGCAAGAAAGTCTGTAGCAAGACTACGTGGGCTGATGCATATGTACATTTGGTTGCGGACAATATACAATTCACAGCATGCTGTGGCAGGCCCAGCAATGAGCACAAGGTAACACTTAAACCAGGGCGCGTTACATGCCCACACTTCAGAAATAATCCATAATCTTTTTAAGGAGAGCCTGATGGCTGTGCATTTTAAGCGTGATGGTCGCGTGCTTGGCGGCTGTGACCAGTATAATGGTCGTGGTGAACTGGAAGTAACCACTGACGAAAGTGAAGTGACCTGCCGTCGATGCAAACAAAGCATCGAGGTAGAGAAGCGTGGTACCGAGGCGGAGACACCTGAGTCTCGTACCAAGGGTGGACTCCGGATGGCAAAGAAGAAATGGAAGCTGTCATGCCTCAGCTGTGGGTATGAGCTCAAAGAATCCGGTTATCGCTTCTGTCCACACTGCGGGCATCAGTTCGACAACAGCAAAGCAGGCCGCATACTGTCCGTATGCAGGCAGGCGCTGGTTAAGGTCGAAATTAATGTCAAGCGCCTGAAGAAGAATGGATCCCACCGGCAGACACGCGATGTACTACGGCAGATCATTGCTATTGCAGAAGAACCGGAGAGCAAATAATCCAGTAGATTATCCGGGATGGCGTGGCGCATAGTTACTGGCAGTATATACCCATGGCTATGCCCCGGGACTACCTGCGCCCGGATAATTTACTGGCTTTATATTGACAAACCCAGATTCTAATCATGTCTTGACAAACAAGGCAATGATAATAGACTTATTTGTATCTTTAACGTTAATCTGAAGGAGAGAAAGAATGGAAATCAGGCTCAGTAAGGTTATATCAACTGAGAAGGACAAAAAGTCACGGCACAATGCACGGACTTCGCAGTATCATCATACATGTGAGAAACAACAACTGTTTAACGGTATGCACAAAGTATACCAGCCAAAAAGCGAAGACGGTGAGCTGTTCCCGCCTGAATCTGTGCGTGTGCAGGCCAACGTGGCTGAGTACCTCGAGACAATCGGTAAGTCTTTGTCAGAGATAATGGATGTAGTGGCGACTAAGGACTATGGTAATACCATAGCCAAGGCCGACTTAGTTATCGAAGGCACAGACATCAATATCAAAGACGTGCCGCCGACATTCTTCCTCTTCATCGAGAAGCAAATGAATGACATGTACAAATTTGTCAGCAAACTGCCTGAACTTGATCCGGCAGAATCATGGGCTAAGGACGAGGATTCTGGTTTGTTCAAATCAGAAATCCGTAAGACACACCGCACACACAAGATCCAGAAGCCAATTGTTCTCTATGATGCTACGCCTGAGCACCCAGCACAAACCCAGCTGGTAACCAGCGACGAAATCATCGGCTACTGGGATACCATGAAGATAAGTGGCGCCATTCCAGCCACTCGCAAGAAAATACTTCTTGACCGTATTATTAAAGTGATGGAAGCAGTTGTCCATGCACGCGAAGAAGCCAACAGCACTGCTGTCAAAGATGTAAAAGGCATTGGTGCCAGTATCATGGGGTACCTCTTCGCATAGACAGATTGACAGGGTAATCTGAAGCTCAAACTTAGCCTGATGAAGCGTAATCCCTCCACCATGCAGGTTCGACTCCTGCCCTGGCCCTTATATGGCCGGGTGGCGGAACTGGCATACGCGTTCGGTATCATGTGTACCGAATGGTGGTAATATGGAGAGCGTATCAGACTCAGACTATTCCCTGCAGCTTCAGCATTGGTTGGGTTCACCATCTCGACCGCTGGTATCGATCTACCCGAGTCGTGGGTTCGACTCCCACCGCCCCATCCATTTAATCATCCGTTATTGGGGCGTAGTCCAGAGGCAGGATGCGGGTACTTAGACCTAAGAACCAGCTACGCCGTTGGTGACATAAATGCAACCGTCATGAATTCCTAGCGTTCGTCTTATAAACGAAAGTTGCTAGGGCTTTCTACACATGACACCCGGGTAGGGGGAGACGGATATTCTCCTCCTGCCCCTTTTTTATTATGACTGGATTGCCATGGATCATGCGCGTCTGATAGACCCATATACTTGTCCTTATTGTGGAGCCCATTACAACAAATGGCTGCACGATAAATTCACCGAATTTGAGCTACAAATTATTGCTACCTATAAACTACACGGCAAGATACGGGCTGTGAAGCTGTATAGGGATAATACAGGCAATGACCTTTCTGTATGTAAAATAGGTGTAGAAGACATATTAAAACGTGCAGCTGTTTTGCCAATATAATATACCGACCGGAGATCCAATGGACAAAATTGATGAACTACTCAAAGATGCCGAGCGTAGTATCAGAAACGAAGAAGACATAAATGTGCTTAGGCAGACAGCTTTATCCCTGTTGATAGTCACACGGATTCAGCTTGATACACAAATACAGCTAAGACGGCTCATTGATATACTGGAGGCCCGTCGTGAAGTTATTTAAAATGACTAAGCTTGATGATGGTAAGCACGGCATCCGGTTTGAGCCCCTACCAGAGTTTGAGTATGTTGATGATGTCAATTGCACCATGCGTCTTACACAGAAGGTAATCAAGGTACTCAACCACATGGTCAAGGTCGGGGTAGTGCGCACCGGCATGGATCATGAATGTCCATACTGTGGGACTCCTTACATAAAAATACATTTTAAGAATCCACGGCATAAACAAAACATGGAGAAGATGCTCAAATGAGAGTCATATGGAAATACGATGTAACAATTGTTACACCAACTGTGATTAATATGCCAAAGGGCGCAAAGATACTTACAGCACAGGCACAAACAACAGGCCCTTGTGTAGATACTGTACAAATATGGGCTGCAGTAGATCCTGAAGCCGAATGCGAACCACGCAGATTTATTATTATTGGCACTGGGCGTGAATTCACTGATTCTACAGCAAAGAACCTCAACTACATAGGGACAGCACAAACAGGTATATTTGTGTGGCATGTATTTGAGGATATCAGCATTAAAATGGAGGGGCAACAAAATGGGTGATGGTGCCGACATGGCATTAGATGCTGTTATGACTCAAGATGAACTCACACTTGAATACCTGACCGGGCACATGGATGACCAAGATGCCATGGATGCCGGCATACTGGACGAATTCGGGAGTATACCATACCCAAGCAAAACGAAGACAAAGACCTGCAGATGCTGTGGTGAGACGGGACTCCGGTGGGGCAAATCCAACAGCAAATGGCGCCTGTTCAAGGATGGCAAACTGCACGACTGCAAAGCCAATCCTCTAAAGGAGAATGAATGAACGCTATTAATATACAGCTATCGGAGGGTCAGCTTAAGCTACTAAAAGATCTCGATAACGGGGAATATGTATATTCTGCTTCAACATCGGCTATTGACGTAAGCATGCTCATAGAACATAATCTTATTGTCAAAGTTGCTAATGACTACAGAAAGGCCGGTTATAATTTGTCGCGGATATACAATGTGACATCACTTGGCAAACAAATTTTGGGTACCTATGAAGCAGGGGACAATTGATGAGAAAGCAATATACTCTGTCTGAAGAAGATTATAAATTCCTTCTCAATGCATGCAAACCAGTACCATACATGGTTATTGGTGGTGTCCTACCAAGATCACCACAAGAAAATGCTAATGATGCATGGGAGGCCCTTGGTAATAAGCTCGGATTTGACTACATGACAGTCAAACCGTACGGATCAAACCCAAAGGAATTTACTGCCGAAGAGAGAGTGGTGGATAATGCTTGACGATATTGTTCCGGTAGTTGATGATTTTAGGCGGCAGAATAAAGTTCTCGAAGGGAGAAGCATACAGGCAGAATCAGATGCCAATGATCTACAAGAAGCACTAAAGAATTATGCAACAAGCGTTAAATATTCAATTGCTAATAAGCCATCAGATACTGAGCGTAGTACATGGGCAGATGCAACAAAAGAATATGTAGAGTCACTTGAACACGTCATCGAAGTAATATTGCAAACAGGCCAAATATTACACGATAAGGAAATGAACGATGACCGGTGAATATGCAGAGATGTCTCTTGACAGAGAATTTGACGGGTGGCTGGACGAAGGATGTCCGGGCCCTAAGGTTGTTCCCGTAAGAGAGGGTGATCGTTGTTCTGCCTACGGGTGCGAAGGAATCATGGTCATGAGACAAAACAGTAAGACAGGAAAGTATTTCCTGGGATGCTCTCAATGGCCCAACTGTCCCAGATACAAAAAGAGATCCAAATAATGGATAAGCATGGAATGTATATCATTGTTTCTGTGCTTATGTGGGCGGTATTGATGACATTAATTGCTGTCGTGCATTACATTGTAGAAAGGTATCTTAGATGAGTCTAACTGATGACGATATTATGCCATTTGGCAAACATAATAAAGCTGGTACCAAGATGAAGGATGTACCAGCCAAATATCTGGACTGGTTGCTCGGCGAGATGGAGTCAGATGTGTCCAAAGGCAAACAACTATACGAGAACCAGAAGCTGGTCATGGATTACATCCGGCGGAATATTGACGCCATACACCAAGAACTGGAGAACTGATAATGCCCATTGAACCACATTGTTGTTTTGTCAGGTATATAAAGACATGGCAGGATATGAAGCGCTGGCAACGTAAGGCATTCCATCGTGAGAATGAATTGCGGGCAATGCGCGGATTGCCACCTAAGGAGAAACCATATTATGGTGAACCCAACCAATTACAAGCTGAGATGTAACGAATCGAATGATGAACATACACGCTTCACGCTCTTCGATCGTGGAGCTCCACAGGATGAATTCCGGCATGCTGCCAATTGTGGCGAAATTGTAATACGGACGTGTGACCTATATCATTTTCTGAGATATTGCTGGAATGGCAATATAGACTGGAATAACAATATTCCGGAATCCCTTCTGGAGAAGGAATAATGCATGTAGAATGTCCCTATTGTGGACGAGATGCCGTTCTTATGGACAGCAGGCAGGTATATAGTCGCAGTTATGGTAATATTTGGTGCTGCATGCCATGCGAAGCATGGGTAGGTGTGCATAAGAACAGCAAAAGCCCGCCCAATAAACCCCTCGGCCGGCTAGCCAACAAAGAGCTGCGTGGCTGGAAGGTGCGGGCTCATGCTGTATTCAATCCCCTGTTTGAGCGCATAGTCGCCCGGACCGGGTGCTCCAAATCATATGGCCGCGGCAGAGCCTATAAATGGCTGGCCAGTCAGTTGGACATTGAGATGTCCGAGTGCCATATTGGGATGTTTGATGTTGATTTGTGTAAACGTGTAGTTGACATATGCATGAGGGAGATGGCAGATGACACAATTGACTGGCATGATATCAAGCCAAAGAATGAGTAGCATATATGTCTATTGAACCACACCTCGAGGCAGAGCGGCGATTTGTAGAAGCCATAGAAAACCAGGTAAGCTACTTCAGAAGAGAATATGATATTTCCTATGCCCAAGCCATTGGATGCTTTGTTGACATAATACATAGTCTTATGCACGAAACAGATGAGGATGAGAGTGAGGAAGATACCATATCATGAACGGTAATCCTATAAGGAACTACATCCGGGCAATAAGGTGGTTTCTATTCAAGCAACGCATCAAGAACGAAATGTTAGCGGTATATAGCTATACCGCAGACAGGATGCGGATAGCCGGCATTCTGCTGAGCATCATGCTCAAAGGCAACTCACCACACAGGTCCATACAGATATATAAGCGACATCTATCCAAAAAGCGTGGTAAGAAGCAATATATGGCAAAGATGGCGCTAAAGAACATAGAAAGAGAAGTAGAATCTCTATGTACTGAAGGCAACATGTCAAGAGAGGCGGCCTGGGACTGGGTCAACTCGCATCCTAAGAGGTACCACATTGGAAGATAACAAAGACGACAGAATAATATGCTACATATGTGGCAAGGATTCAGAATGTCCAGTAGACCCGGAGAATATCGGGTTGCGCTGTATGTTCTGTGATAGATGGATCTGCAATGATTGTGAGTGTGCCTGTGACGGAGCACAGGCATATCTCAGGAAGGAACACCGGCGTATAGTCCGTCAGGCTAAGCGCCAGGAGATGAAGCGCAGGAAGCGACAAAAACAAAAGAACAAGCAACCATCTACAAAGTAGGGGCTCCCCAACCATGACATCAGTCAGAATTGATGCATTCACAGGCAGCAAAGATAGTGTCAGTTTTACTCCACGCAAGCTGAAGAAGTTCCGCAAGGCATATACAAAGTGCCTTGACAAAGGAGACGAAGTATTCACTTTTGAAGGCAACGAATTCTATGCCGGCTACGCC
>Ga0272441_10007205_pt1 | contig 18181 bp, 12 predicted proteins | sample SSMProp6N_FD_193582 | JGI IMG/M metagenome (GOLD analysis project Ga0272441, IMG submission 193582) | Marine sediment archaeal communities from Little Sippewissett salt marsh, Falmouth, MA, United States - SSM-Prop-6N | ecosystem: Environmental > Aquatic > Marine > Wetlands > Sediment ... | reverse complement strand
GGCTCGACTCGCTATTGGTGCTCAGGCGTCGGCTTTCGTTGCTGAGAACATTACAGGAGGAATCTGCTGTGCCCGGTAGGGCCCACCGGAACTACCCCTCAGGGGCCCACCGGCGCTGAAGATAGCGGCGCCGAGCTCACGGAGATCCTGTGGCGCGCTGGTGTGGATTGGCGGGTTCGGGTGCGCCCAGAGGTTCCGCTACCGTAGCCGAAGGCTAATTTCTTGCGACGCGCGAGGCGCGACTTGATCGGATTGTGTCGGGGATGGGATACGCGCGCACCATCCTCACGAAGGCTCACCGGAGGCATTTGCGTGTAACCACTGAAAATCATGGCGTATACAAGCTCACTGTGATACGAGTATTGTAGACTTAGCGGTCAAGGATCGAGTGATGCTGCAACCTATTGAAAATCGGCGTGACCTCGCTCGGCACCTCCAGGCGCAGATGGAGGCTTCCCGTTACTCTGTGGCCCATGAGCTGGACGATGAGGCTGAAGGAAAGAACAGCGTAAAGACCTACCTGCTGGAAGCACATACAGTCGAGAAGGCTGGAGATGATCCGGTAGAGATCCTCAGTCAACTGGGAAAAACGCTCGGATTTCAGACTGCGGCAACCGGTGACCAAGACCTAGTTACGCTGCGGGATGGAGACCACGATTTTTGGTGTGATACGTCCCTGAAGCGATACTGGCGTCTGCATGCAATGGCGCCGGTCAAACTCGCCGACAAGCTCACCGATCGCTTGGTTTCTGGGACGACACGACTGGACCGGGTATGGCTGGCCCCGAACTACCTCGAAAACCTAAGCAAAGTACTTGGTGGGCGTCTGCAGACGTTCTCTCTTCGTCATGACCGTCGGAAAATGCGAGCCGATGAGGATGAATACAACGAGCTAGATTTTGTGTCTATGCGGTTGTGGTCGTCGCGGGCGCACGAGACTCTAGGCAAGCTGCGAAAAGCGGCAGTGTTTCCTCATGGCATGTCTGTTAGGAGCGTGCAGGTTCGAAGGGAGATCGACGACCACCCGTCGGAGTACGCCGTAGCCGAGTTCTTCCAAGACGGTAAGGTCACCGCCAGCGGGACATCGTTTGACCTTCACAGTGATTCCCTGCTGCTCATCCTCACTGACTACCGTAAGGTCGTTACGGCAATAGAAGATCGGTTTGGGATTGGAGTGGAGCCGCACGGTCCCCGTGGAAAAGGCGCGACCTTAACTGGCGAGCCGTTTACCATCGAGATCAAGTGGACAACGCCTAGCTTGGAATACACGGTTGGAAAGATATTCAGCAGCGTTGAACCGTTTCGGCTGTGGGGCATCCCACAGAAAGTGGGCCCTGATCACTTCAGAGCTAGGGCTGTTGATCTCCATGTCGGCGCAATGCTCACATTTGACATCACCCCGAAGCATGTAGTCATCCAGCTGCCGCGAGGAGCGTGTGGGAATACCATCGTCAGGTTCCTGTCCGCGTTGCAGTACCACCTCAACTCTGATGTAGCGGATGACCTCTATACGTCCGGTGTAGGCCCGTGGAATTCTCGCACCTTGGCCTCGTAAACGTTGCCCTAGCGCTACGTTTCAGGCAGCCGGGGTGGCCAGATTGTCTGCTTAGCGGTGGATACCTTCTACACGCGGTCGGGGTCAAGATTCGGCTTCCTGATGCCAGGATCGTGCACCCGGATATTCTCGCGTCCTCCCCGTCACGTGGGATCGGCCTGCTGATCGAAGTCAAGTCCGGGCCAAACCTGGATCATGACCAGTTGGGGCGAATGCGGTCTGTGTCCCCGACCGAACTCAGGGAGCACGCCTACATTCAGGTGAATGATCCCGACACCTTCAAGATCGGCGTCCTTTACCTGTGCAACACAGTGCATTCCGATTCGATTGAAAAGGCAGTGGACGGTCAAGCAACAGTGCTCGGCTTCGATGGCAGGAAGTTCCAACTTGCGGGGTGCCAGCTCCCTGACGATGAGCTGGCGAAGGCGCTGACCAATGCCAGTGTGGCATCAGACCATCAACCACTTGGAATCGTGCCCTTTGACGACGAATCCACGGACAGCGAAGTTGCCACGCATGTAGTGCCCGCCGTTGTTGCTGCACTGGTTCGGGGGGAAGGGCAGCTTTCAGTCGACGGGATCCTTCACGAGACGCACAGACTTTGTTGCGACGTCATGCAATCGACTGGCGCAGGCTCGGAGCTAAGGGGCATCCGTCGTAAAGCTAGCTTCGTACTCCGAACCGCCGCTACGGAGGATTTTAGTCCGTGGCTAAAACAGGTCGAACGCCAACCTATCTATCGCTTTCGGAAGGCATTGTCAGCCGATCGAGCACAGAGAACCCGTGAGCTGAAGAGCCTCCAGAAGCTGGGTAGGAGCTTGTTCGAGAGGCTTGGTGGCGACGTGCAGCTTCACCTCGCGCTCCCCGACCTGGATGAGGGTGACGAGTAGCTTTCGTTCGCGCCGACGGCTGGTTAATGACCCGGACCGGTACCCAGGGACGCGCGGACCTGGGCGATGAGCTGGTCCTCGTCCACGGGCTTCTCGAGCACGGGGACGTTCTTGGTCACGGCGATGTGCTTGGAGTGGTAGCCGCTGACCACGACCACCGGGGTCTCCTTCAACGTCTTTTCGTGTCGCAAGCGGCGGTAGAAGTCAGAACCCGTGGCCGTGGGCATCTCGATGTCGAGCAGGATCAGGTCCGGCGTCTGGTCCAGGGCCAGGTTCAGGCCGTCGGCGGCGTTGTCCGCCGAGACCACCTCGTAGTCGTTGTCCGTGAGCACATTCGTGAGAAACCCGACGACGCTCGGGTCGTCATCGATGATCAGGATCTTCGTCATTGTCCTCTCCCCTCGATCCCTTGGAGCCGTTGACGCCCGGCTCGTCGCGTCTGGGCAGGGAAATGCGGAACGTGGCGCCCTGACCAGGCTCGGAATCCACGGTGATGGTGCCGCCGTGGTCTGCCACCACCCGGCTGGCCACGAGCAACCCCATGCCGTTGCCCTGCCAGCCCTTGGTGCTGACCGCCTCCTTGAATAGCCTATCTCGGGTGTCGGTGTCCATCCCACATCCGGTGTCGGTCACCACGAAGCGCACCTGGTCGAGGTCGGAATCGATGCGCAGAGTGACCCGGCATGGGTCCGCGCCGTCGCTGGCCGCCGCGTCGTCGTCGGCCGCTGTCTGGCAGGCTTCGATGCCGTTGGACACGATGTTGGCCAGGCACGCCGTGATACCCTCGGCGTCCATCCACAGGGGCGTGATCTCCGGACCGGGATTGAAGACCAGCTCTGCCCCACCCTGGGCGGCCACGTCCCGGAACTGGTCCACGACCTCCGCGCCCACCTCCCGGGGATCCACCGCGTCCATCTGCCCGGAGACTCCCCGGGTCACCTTGGTGCAGCCCGTGACCAGGGTGGACAGTCGATCCACGTTCCGGCTCAGGCTCTCGAGCCCGCCCTGGGTGCGCTCTGGCAGGCTCTTCTGAAGGCCGGTGCGGATGTCGTAGGCCGAGCCCCGCAGCCCCGTGAGCACGTTCTTCATGCGGTGGGCGATCTCGCCCACGCCGCGCCCCACCGCGGCGACCTCCGCGAGCCGGTGGAGCTCGGTGACATTGAGGGACATCTCCACCACGAAGTCCTGGTCCCGGACCCCCGTAGAGAGAGGCGCCGTGGAGACCAGGTAGTTCTGAGGGGTGCCGTCGACGCCAAAACGGATCTGCTGCACGGTGTGGGTCTTGCCGTCGGCCAGGGTATCCATGGCCGGGCAGTCCGCGCAGGGCTCGCTGCGGTGGCGGTAGACCTCGTAGCAGTGCACCCCCGTGACCTCACCGAACTCCTCGCGCACGTGGTCGTTGGCCTGCATGATGCGCAGGTTCTTGTTGATGATGGCCACCGAGCAGGGCGCCAGATTGAACACGAGATCCAGCTGCTTCTGCAGGTCCTTTTGCTCGGTAACGTCGTAGGACATCTTGGCGACGTAGGCCACGCGGCCGTCCTCGTCCAAAATCGGGGCGTGGTGCACGACATAGTCCACGCCCTGGCCCAGGCGGTCGACGCCGGTCTCCTCGCTCCGCCGGGCGCGACCGTCGATGAAGACGCGCTGGGCCGCGCAGGGCTGGCAGGTCACGTCGCGCTTTTTGTATACCTCGTAGCACTTGCGTCCGTCGGCCTCCCCGAAGACCGCCTGGATGTTGTGGTTGGCGACGACGATGTTGAGCTGCTCGTCGAGCACGGTGATGTAGACCGGCGCGTACTCGAAGAGCCTCTCCGAGATCCAGCGCTTGACCAGGGGGGGCGCTTCGGTCATCACGCGCAATCCTCAGGGCCGGTTGCTCAGCACCGCCTGGATCCGCTCCAGGTGGTCCCGGTCCTCGTCCAGGTCGGGGTGGGTGAGCTCCTCGTCCAGCTCCAGCACCTCGGACAGCAGCTCGGCGCACTTGCTCAGCTCGTTGAGCCCCTCGTGGGCCAGGGTGCGGACCAGCAGCAGGGACCGCCGGGTCTCCAGGTCCGCCGGATCCAGCAGCGACACGGCCCGGTCGAAGAGCTCCAGGGCCTCGGTGAAGTGACCCCAGGTGCACTCCATCTCTCCGAGCTCCGCCAGGGCCATGAGCGTAGCCCGGTCCATGCCGATCTGCTCGGAGAGCTCCAAAGCCTCCTCGAAGAGCTGCACCGCGATGCGCCAGCGGAGCGCCTTGTACACCTTGCCCATGTGGATCATGGTGATGCACTCCCAACGCCGTCGCTTGGCGTGCCGCACCATGAGCAGCAGCTCCCAGAGGATGCGCGCGGCCTCGCCGTACTGACCCGAGTCTGCTTTCAGCTTGGCGTCGAGGGTCTCTCGCATGAGCTCCACGTCCGCTTTGCTCACATCGGAAACGAAATCGATGGCCCATTCCATGACTCGCCTTCACCTCCTACGGCACACCAGGGGCTCGCTCCGCCAGGGACGCGTCGATGACCGCCATGATCTGCTTGTCGCCGAAACCCGCCATCTCGGACGCGCTGTTGGGGCACACCATGGCGCACATACCACATCCCTGGCAGGCGGCCTCGTCCACCACGATCCTCTGGTCCCGCGTGTCGATGGACCGCGCGTCGTGGGGGCAGATGGTGATGCACTGCTCGCACAGGGAGCAGAGGGCGTCGTGCACCCGCGAAACCACCCGCGCCGTGGTGATTTGCTTCTTCGATAGGTAGGTGAACGCCCGTTGGGCCGCTGCCTCGGCCTGGCACACCGCCTCGATGAGAGGGCGCGGCGAGTGGGCCGTGCCCGCCAAAAAGAGCCCCTCCCGAGCAAAGTCCACCGGCCGCCACTTGGACTCCGCCTCCTGGAAGAAGCCGTCCTGGGTGAGCTCCACGCCAAAGGTCTCCCCCAGGGCGACGTTGGTGGAATCGGGCTCAATCGCCGTGGAGAGGACCAGAAGGTCGGCTTTCATGGAGACGGGTTGCCCGAGGATCGCGTCTTCCCAGGTCACCACTGGACCCTCCTCGCCCAAAGCCACGTCGGGTTTGCGATCCAGCTCATAGCTCGCGAAGAGCACCCCCTCGCCCCGAGCGCGGGTGTAGAACCGCTCCAGGGCGCCGTACGCCATGAGGTCCCGGTACAGCACGACGATGCGCGCGTCGGGGTTGACCTCGCGGATCTTGAAGCTGTTCTTGAGGGCGGCGGCGCAGCACACCCGGCTGCAGTAGTCGTGCGCGCCCTTCTCACGGGAGCCTACGCACTGGATCATCACCACCTTGTTCAGGGTCCCGGCGTCGATGGCACCCGTGGCCAGGCCGTCCTCGAGTTCCCCCTGGGTGAGGATGCGGTCGGACTCCGCGTAGCAATACTCCTCGGTGACCGCTTCGTGGCCGCCGGTGGCGATGATGGTGGCCCCGTGCAGAATCTCGGCGGCCTCGTCTTCGCCGTTCTGGATCACCGTGCGAAACCGCCCCAGCGAGCCGCTCGACCGCAGGATCTCGGCCTTGCGATGGACGGTGATGCGGCGATGCTCCCAGATCCGCTGCTGGGTCTCGGCCACCAGCCGCTTGGGATCGAGGCCGTCCACCGTGTAGTGCAGCCGCCGCAGGGGCCGCCCTCCCAGCTCCGAGGTGCGCTCCACGAGGTGCACGTCGATGCCGCGGTCAGCCAGCGACAGAGCGGCCCGCATGCCGGCCATGCCGCCCCCCACAACCAACGCCCTCTGCTCCACCTCTATGGTGTGCAGCGCCACGGGCTCGGCGCGCTTGAGCCTCTCCACCGAAACGCTGAGCAGGTTGCGCACCTTGCGCACGAGGGTGGAGACGTCCTTCTCGATCGCGGCCCTCAGGATCAGCCCGCGGATGTCCACCACGTCCACGAAGGTAGGGCTGAACCCGGCCTCCCGGGCCATGTTCCTGAGGCGCTGCCGGTAGATGAACGGCAGGCAGGCGCCAAAGAGCACCCGGTTGCACCCGGACTCCCGAAGCAACGCGAGGGCCCGGTCATAGCCCGCCCCCCGGCACAGCTCCTCCACGATGTACACCTCGCCCACGCCGGCGCGCCGCAGGAGTGTCTCTTGGAGCTCCTCGAGCTGTACGTTCTGCGGGATCTTGCCGTGGTTCCACCGGCAGAGGATCACCGCCACGCTGGCAAGATCCCGGGCCACGTCACGCTCCGGAGGCAGAACGGGCTCCGAGGCAATCTCCTTGCCCTGGGCCGCCAAGAGCTTGCACGCCTCCCCCGCCGCGGCGCTGCCGCTGGTCAGCGACTCCGAGATGTCCGTCAGGCCCATGAAGGAACCGCAGAGGAAGACGCCCTCCCGCTGGCTCTTCACTTTTTCGAAGCCCGCCGAGGACAGGTAGCCCTGGTCCGAGGGCTCCAGGCCCACCAGGCCGCCCAGCTCGACGGCCGCCCGGGGTGGTTTCTGCCCGGTGGACAGGATCACCAGGTCGAACTCCTCGGAGACGAACTGCTCGGCCCGCGCGTCCCAGAAACGCACCTGGAGCCGCCCGTCGGCAAGGGGCTCCACGTTGTGGGACCGGCAGCGCACGAGCCGCACGCCGTGCTCCTCTTCGGCGTACTCCCGGTAGCGGTAGAAGTCCTTACCGAAGGTGCGCATGTCCATGTAGAAGATCGTGGTTTCCACGTCCGCGGGGCCCTTCTCATGGGCCAACACCGCCTCCTTGAGGGCGAACATGCAGCAGACGGAGGAGCAGTAGTCCCTCCCCTCCTTGCGGTTGCGCGAGCCAACGCACTGGAGCCAGGCGAGCTTGTGCGCGGGGGCCCCGTCGCTGGGCCGGTGCAGGGTGCCGTCGAACCTGCCCGATGCGCTGAGAAGCCGCTCGAACTCCAGAGCGGTGACCACGTTGGGGGACCGGGTATAGCTCGTTTGCTCGGGGGACGAGGCGGGATCGAACAGCTCGGTGCCCGCGGCGAAGATGATGGCGTCCACCCCGGTAGTGCCCTCCTCGTCAGCGGCGTCGAGGTTTATGGCATCCACGGGGCACACCTTTACGCACTCGCCGCACTTGTCGCAGGCGTTTGCATCGATGAGGTACATGTTGGGCAGGTTGTGCGGCACGGGCCGATAGATGGCCTTGCGCTTCGTCAAGCCCTGGTTGAACTCGTCCACCACCTCCTGGGGGCATACCTCCGTGCAGTAGCCGGTGCCCACACAAACGTCCGTGTCCACGTGCCGGGCCCGCGTGAGCAGGTCCACTTCGAACGCCCCTGGCTCTCCACGGATGGCCTTGATCTCGGTGAAGGGCATGATTCGGATGTTGTCGTGGAACAACCCCTTGCGCATGCAGTACTGCGACGCATACTCCCGCCCCACCACCGGCAGCATCTTGCACATGCCGCAGTGGTCCGAGGGGAACTGGTGATCCAGCTTGGCCAGGATGCCCCCGATGGCCGGGGAGCTGTCGGTGAGCACCACCCGATAGCCCACCTCCGCCAGATCCAGCGCGGCGCGGATGCCCGCCACACCGGCACCCACCACCAGCACGCGGCCAATCTTCTTCTCTTCCATGCTCGCCTCCTTCGTATCACCGTCCATGGGCCTACTTGGTCTGCCCGGTGACCTCGTTGAACTCTTCGTCGTAGAAGACGGCGAGGGGTTGGGCCTCCTGAGGATCGGCGCCCGGGTGGTACGCGAAGCGGTGCTGGGTCTGCTCCGACACCGTACGGAACAGCTCCATGATAGGCAAATCGTTGGGGCAGGCGCTGGAGCACTGCCCACAGCCCACGCAGAGAGTGGACATGTGCACCATGCGCGTCAGGTGGTAGAAGGTCGTGTCCGTGGGCAGCTTGAGCTGGCCCCGCTTCTCGGCCCAGGCCAGGTACTGCTCACCGTCGTGGCGGAAGGTGTCGGTGACGAAAACGCATTCCCGGCAGTAGCAGACCGGACAGGCCACCCGGCAGTTGTAGCAGTTGATGCACCCGGCCAGGACCTCTCGCAGACCGTCCATGGTGTCGGTCCTCGCGGTGAACTCCTCGAAGAGCTGCTTCTTGAACGCCTCGCGGAGGGCCGTGAGGTCCGCGATGGCCGAGGAGCGCCCTTCGGGGGTGCCCTCCTCGGTGTCGAGCCCCAGCGCGGCGAGGGCCTCGCGCCCCTTGTCCGAAAGGGCCTCCACCCAGATTTGCTTCCCCACGTCGGCGCCGATGACGGCCAGCCGCAGATCCACGTTGCCCGGCACCGGATACTCGCAGGCCTGACAGGCGGTGGTGATCTCCACGCCTTCCAGGGTTGTCCCACCCCCGCCCGTGGCCTGGGCCAGGAAGGTGGTGGAGAGGTGCTCGTCCCCGGCGGCGAGGTCGATGTAGGCGCTGTTTTCATAGCGCCCGAAGCAGTCCAGGCCGATGAGGAGCAGATCGTCCAAATGGGACTGGTGCAGCTTGGCCAGCTCGATGGTCCCGCGGACCTCGCAGCTGCGCAGCACAACGGCCACGGGCCGGCCGGCGGGACGGTGCGTGAGGGCCGCCACCTGCTTGGCCGCACTCGTGGTGACCACCGGAGCAAAGGGGTCGATGTTCGCCAGACCAGCCCGGTCCGCGATGAGGCTCTGCATCACCACCCGCCCATGGGGCTGGCGGGTGGGCACCATCACCGCGTCCACCACCTCGTGGTCCATCAACCCGCCGAGCAGGGTTGCGATCGCTTGGTTCAGTCCGTCAACCGTGTTCAGCGTCGTGTACTGCATCACGCCACCTTCTCGCCTTTCATCACGCAGGGACCCAGCTCACGAAGCCGCGCGGTCATCTCCTCGACGGTCTCAGCGAACATGTTGCCCTCGGAGGCCGCCACCCACCGCAGCCACAGCCGGTCGCGATCCACGCCGAAGCGCCCCAGCACCTCGTGCAGCAGGGCCACCCGCCGACGGGCCTTCATGTTGCCGTTGATGTAGTGACAGTCCCCGGGCCAGCAGCCGCCGATGAACACGCCGTCAGTGCCCTCCAAGAAAGCCTTGAGCACATACTTGGGGTCCACCATGCCGCTACACATCATGCGGATGATCTTCACGTTGGCCGGGTAGGCAAGCCGGGAGGTTCCGGCCAGGTCGGCCGCAGTGAAGGTGCACCAGTTACACAAAAAGGCGGTGATCGTCGGTTCGAATTCGTTGCTCATCCGTCGCTCCTGCAGTCCAAAAGACCCTCGATCTCGGCGAAGATCTGCTTGTCCGTGAAGTGTTCGACCTTGGCGGCGCCGCTCGGGCAATAGCCGGCGCAGCTCCCGCAGCCCTTGCAAAGGGCGGAGTTGACCACCGACACCCCGCGCCGGGCATCGATCTCGATGGCGGTGTATGGGCAGAGACCGACGCACACCTGACAGCCAATGCAGATGTCCGGGTCGATGCTGGAGATCATCGGCGCGACGGTGACGTGGCCTGCGCTGGACAGAGCCAGGGCCTCGGCTGCAGCGGCCTTGGCCTGGGCCACGGTGTCGGGGATGTCCTTGGGACCCTGGCAGGCGCCTGCCAAGTAGACGCCCGCCGTCGGTGTGGAGACCGGCTCCAGCTTGGGGTGCTCCTCCAAGAAGAAGCCGTCGCCCCCGACGGAAATACCAAAGGTGCGGGCCACGGACTCGGCATCCGAGCGCGGCTCCATGGCGGTGCACAGCACCACCATCTCCACCGGCACGCGCAGGATCTGGGCGGTGAGGGTGTCCTCGGCCACCACCACCAGCTTCCCCTCCTCGTCCTCGTCCAAGGCCTCGTCGGTGACCAGGGACGCCTTGCCGCGGATCATGCGTACGCCCTCGGCCTGGACCCGCTTCAGGAACTCCTCGTAGCCCTTTCCGAAGCAGCGCATGTCGATGTAGAAGTTATACACCTCGGTTTCGTGGCCGCACTTGTCCTTGAGCAGGTGTGCGTACTTGAGCGCGTACATGCAGCAGGTGCGCGAGCAGTACTCGTGGTAGTTCACGTCGCGGCTGCCGATGCAGTGCAGGATGGCCACGCTCTGAGGCGGACGGGTGAACTTGTACCGGTCCTTGTCGTCCCTGAGCAGGAGCTTGCCCGACGTGGGCCCGGTGGCGTTGGAGAGCCGCTCGAACTCCAGGTTGGTCATCACGTTCGGGTAGCGGCCGTAGCCATAGGGCTCCATGGGCGTGGGATCCAGAGCGTCGAAGCCCGTGGCCACGATGATGGAGCCCACGTTCACTTCCACTTCTTCGTCGGTCTGGTCGAAGTCGATGGCGTCGGCCACGCACCCTTCGGAGCAGATGGCACAGGCGCCGGTGTTCAGATGAACGCAGGCGTCCCGGTCGATGACAGGCACTTTCGGAATGGCCTGCTCGAACGGGATGTAGATCGCGCTGCGCGCCCGGAGCCCTTCGTTCCACTCCGAGGGGAGAGGTTCCGATCTGTGCTGGGAAAACGTCTGGATGTCGATGCACCCGGTGGGGCAGACGGTTGCACAGGCCCCGCAGGACCGGCACACCTCGGAGAACTCCTCGAACGGCGGGGACACAACCCGTTGTGCGCCTCGATTGACCATGCCGATGGCCGAAACGCCCATCCGTTCCTTGCACATTCGGACACATTGGCCGCACAGGATGCACTGCTCGTTCTCGAGCCCGAATCGGGTGGTGGTGACACCGTGTTGCCGAGCCAGGGTCCGAATGACCGGGACCTCGGGACACCGGGCCAGAAGCAGCTCGAGGGTCATCCGCCGGGAGCGAAGAACCCGCTCGGTATCGGTCTCCACGACGAGTCCGGCCGACGCCTTGAGGGTACAGGAGGTGGCCAAGCTCTTGCGTCCCCGCTTCGTTACCTCCACCACGCAGAGGCGGCAGCCGCCGTAGGGCTCCAGGGCCTGATTGTGGCAGAGCGTCGGAATCTCGATGTTCAGCTCTTGTGCGGCTTCAAGGACCGTTTTGCCCTCCTGTACCAGCACCGATTGACCGTTTATCGTGAGCTCCAGCACGGATCACCCCTCGCTAGCGGTTGACATCACAGCGCAGGCAGCGGTGCGCTTCCAATCGAGCGACCTCTTCGTCAAGTCCCAAACAGTCGAGATCGAAGCCGGACCGGCGCTGCTCGACCGGGACAGCCACCATGGCGGGTCGCTCGAGGTCAGCCTTCTCCTCGTCCGACAGATCCATCGCCTCCTCCACTCGCATCCGGGGAATGGGCACGGGGGAATACTCCGTGAGATCGTCGCCACGCAGAGACCGCAACATGGCCCGCGCGGCCTGCTTGCCGGCGTACACCGCCTCGATCACCGTGGCCGGGCCCGTCACGGTGTCACCGCCGGCGAAGATCCAATCCACGTCGGTTTGGAACGTGCCGGGGACGACGACACATCGGCTGCCCCGATCGATCTGCACTCCCTGCACTCCGTGCATGGCGCCCGGGTCCGGCTGCTGGCCAATGGCCGCAATGATCCGCTTGGCCTTGAGACCGAACTCGGACCCCTCCACCGGAACCGGTCGCCGCCGCCCGCTCTCGTCCGGCACGCCCAGGCGGGTCTCGATGCACCGCAGCTCGCCGGCCGTCTCCCCCTCGACGTCCACGCGGACCGGAGCGGTCATCAGCCGGATCTGCACCCCCTCCTCCTCAGCCGCGGCCACCTCGTCCGGATCCGCAGGCATCTCTTCTCGGGATCGTCGGTAGACAATGGTCACGGTTTCGGCGCCCAGCCGAACGGCCGTGCGCGCACAGTCGACGGCTGCGTTGCCCCCGCCGATCACGACCACGCCTCCGGACAGGGTGGGCCGCGGGGATCGGTTCGCCTCGCGCAGGAACGCCAGCGCCCCTTGGATGCCGGCCTGGTCTCCGGGGATCCCCAGCCGAACCTCACGGGGTGCGCCCGTGGCCAAAAAGACCCTCTTGTATCCCTCCTCTCGAAGGGAATCGAGCGTCCGCGTCTCCCCGATCCGCTCGCCGGTCTCGATGGTGACGCCCAGCTTGCAGATACGATCGATCTCGTAGCGGAGCAGCTCGCGCGGCATCCGGAATTCCGGAATGGCCCAGCACAGCAGACCTCCCGGCTCGTCGTCGGCCTCGAACACCGTGACGCTGCAGCCCTCCCGGGCCAGAAAATAGGCCGCCGACAGGCCCGCCGGACCCGAGCCGACGACAGCCACTTTGTCGTCGGTGCGAATCGGCTTGCCCTTGGGAGCGGAAGGCTTCTGCTGCATCTCCCAGTCTGCCAGATACCGCTTGAGGTTCTTGATGGACACGGCCGTGTCCACATCGCGGCGCTTGCAGCTCATCTCGCAGGGATGCGTGCAAATGTATCCGCACACACCGGGGAAGGGGTTGTCCTCACGGATGAGATCCATGGCCTCCTGGTAACGCCCCAGCACGATCAGGGCAACATAGCTAGGTACATCGATCCCCGCCGGACAGGCGTTTTGGCAGGGAGCGGGCGACAGGGCCGGACACTTCAGCGCCGGACACTGCCGATGAAGGATGTGGGCCTCGTACTCGGAGCGGAAGTATCGCAGGGTGGTCAACACCGCGTTGGGAGCCGAGCCGCCAAGGGCGCAAAGGGATGTGTCCTTCATGTACTCGCCGACCTCTTGCAGCGTGTCGAGGTCCTCCGGCTCTCCCCGGCCTTCGCAGATCCGCTCCAGGATCTCGTGCATCCGCTTGGTCCCCTCCCGGCAGGGGGTACACTTGCCACAGGACTCGTCCATGCAAAAGGCGATGAAGTAACGCGCCACATCGACCATGCAGGTGTCATCGTCCATCACGATCATTCCGCCCGAGCCCATCATGGAGCCAGCCTTGGACAGCTCGTCGAAATCCACGGGGCTGTCCAGCATCGACGCGGGCAGGCAGCCGCCCGAAGGGCCGCCGGTCTGGACCGCCTTGAACGGCACACCGTTGAGCATTCCTCCCCCGATGTCGTAGATGATCTCTCGCAAGGTAGTCCCCATCGGGACTTCGACCAGACCGTTGTTGCGCACCTTGCCCACCAAGGCAAAGATCTTGGTCCCCTTGGAACCACCCCAGGGATTCTCGCTCACGTCGCCGGTGCCGATGGACGTGTACCAGTCCACTCCCTTGTTGATGATGACGGGCACGTTGGCCCAGGTCTCCACGTTGTTCAGGGTGGTGGGCTTGTTCCAAAGGCCTTGCTCCACCGTGTGGATGTACTTGACCCGGGGCTCGCCCACGCAGCCCTCGATGGAAGCCATCAGGGCGGTGGACTCACCACATACAAAGGCCCCCGCTCCCCGAGCGATCTTGAGGTCGAAGCAAAAGTCAGTGCCCATGATGTTGTCACCCAGCAGACCCATCTCCCGGGCTTTCTCGGCGGCGATTCGAGCGTTGGTCACCGCCAGGGGGTACTCGTTGCGCACGTAGATGTACCCCTCACTCGATCCGATGGCAAAGGCGCCAATCAGCATCCCCTCGAGCACGCTGTGCGGGTTGCCCTCCAGCAGGCAACGGTCCATGAAGGCGCCTGGATCCCCCTCGTCGGCATTGCAGATCACGTACCGGGGCTCCCCGGGAGCGTCGCGGCAACTCTTCCACTTCACGCCGGTGGGGAACCCCCCGCCGCCCCTACCGCGCAAGCCGCTCCGGGTGATTGTCTCGATCACCTCTTCCGCATTCCCCTCCTCGAGAACCTTGGCCAAGGCGCTGTAGCCGCCCAGCGCCAGGTAGTCGTCAATCTCGGTTGGATTGATGAACCGGTTGGGGCCGATCAGCACCTGCTGCTGCCGATTGTAGAAGGTGACGTCGCTCTCCTTGACGGCCTTCTTGCCAGTGATCGGATCATCGTAGAGGAGCTCGTCGATAATCTCGCCTTTCTTGAGGGTCTTCTCCACGATGTCCCGGGCGTGATCCGGGCGAACCCGCTGGTAGAAGATCTCCTCTGGGTAGATCACCACCAGGGTACCCCGCTCGCAGAACCCGGGGCAGCCCGTGGGCTTGGTGTCAATTTCCGCCTCCAGGCCAGCCTTCGCTATTTCCGCCCGCAGGTTGGACACCAGGTCGTCGCACTTGTGCGCCTTACAGCCCGTGCCGGTGCAGACCGAAATCACCTTACGGTTCGAATCCCGCTGGGCTTGGAGCTTGTGGCGATAGCCGTCCAGTTCCTCGAGGCTAAGCAGCGGTGTCATGTCTCAACTCGTTTCCAATCTCGGGGCGATGGATCGCCGACCTGCTGGCCGGCGCCGACTATTCATAGCTCTCCAAAATGCCGGGCAGCTGGTCCGTGTCCACGAAGGCGTGGATGTCATCGTCGATGCGCACCACCGGGGCCAGGGCGCAGCAGCCCAAACACCGCACCACGTCGAGGGAATACCGCATGTCATCGGTCGTCTCTCCCACCGCGACGCGCAAACGGCGCTCCAGCGCCGAAAGGATCTTCTGGCCGCCCTTCACAAAGCACCCAGTGCCCATGCACACGGCAATGATGTGCCGGCCACGGGGTACCAGGCTAAACAGATTGTAGAAGCTGGCCACTCCGAGGATCTGCGCCAACGGAATGTTCAGCTCCTGCGCGAGGAAGCGAAGCACGTCCGGCGGCATCCAGCCCAGCCGCGTGTTCACGTCGATCATCACGGGCAACAGGGCGCCGGGCTCATCACGGTACTGATCAAGCGCGGCGGAGACGACCGACAGACGCTCCTGTTCGATCTCGAGGCGGGGCGCGGTCCGCCCGAAAACGGGCTGATAGGAGACGGGGCAGTTGGTCTCACAGTCCCCACAGCCCGTGCACTTGTCAGAGTCGACGTAGCGGGCTCGCTTGTTGATCTTGACGTCGAAGTTGCCAATGAAGCCGCTCACGTCCGCCACCTCGCTGTTGGTCATCAGCTCGATGTTGTCTGCCTGGCCCACCGACACCATCTTCGGGGTGCCGATACAGGCAGCGCAATCCAGGGTGGGGAAGGTCTTGTCGTACTGAAGCATGTGCCCGCCGATGGTCGGGGAGGACTCGACGAGGTAGGCCTTGTTCTCGGCCTTGGCGACGTCCAAAGAGGCCTGCATGCCGGCGATGCCGCCACCCACCACCAACGTGTTGGTGTTGACCGGGAAGGTGGTGGGGAACAGGTCTCGCTGGTGTGGCACCCGGAGCACCCCTGCCCGGCTGAGTGTCTTGGCCTTTTCGGTGGCCACGTCCTCGTCTGCGTGAACCCAGGAGACGTGCTCCCGCACGCACACCATGTGGAAGGCGCGGAAGGGGTTCAGCCCCGCACGGCTGCAGGCGTCCTGAAAGGTCTTCTCGTGCATGCGGGGGGAGCAGGAGGCCACCACCACCCGGGTCAGCCCCAGGTCGGCGATGTCCCGCTCGATGAGCTCCTGCCCCGGGTCGGAGCACATGAACAGATAGTCACGGGAGACCACCACGTGCGGCAGGGTTGAGATGTACTCGGCCACCTCGGCCACGCGCACGCGAAAGGCAATGTTGATGCCACAGTGACAGATGTAGAATCCGATGCGTTCAGCCATGGGTTACTCCACCGCTTTCAGCCATGGGTTACTCCACCGCCTCGGCCAAAAGCTCAGCCACGTCTTGGACGGCGATCTCGTCCTCTAGGTCGAGGACCTTCACCGCGTCCTCGAGCATGAAGGTACAGTAGGGGCAAGCCGTGGCGATGACCTCGGCGCCCACCTCCAGGGCCTCGCGCACCCGCAGCACAGCGAACCGCTCCTCGGTGGGGACGTCGGCCCAGAGCCCGCCACCTCCGCCACCGCAGCACAGGGCGTTCTCCCGGGTCCGGCGAAACTCCAGCCGGATGAGACCCCCGATGGCGTCCAGCACGGCCCGCGGGGCGTCGTAGATGCCGTTGTGGCGACCGAGGTAGCAGGGGTCGTGGTAGGCGACCCGCTTGGCGACCTGGGCAGTGGGAGTGAGGTGGCCGGCCTCCAAGACCCGCTGGAGGACCTGGGTGTAGTGCTCGGCTCGGACCCCCAACCCCGCCCCGTCGTAGTCCTTGTTGATGACGTTCATGCAATGGGGAGAGGCCGTCAAGACCTTGGAAATCCCCGGCGCCCCGAGCAGCTCGGCGTTCTCCTCGGCCAGCTCGGTAAACACCTCCTCGGCGCCCACCTTGCGGGCCTGATCGCCGCAGCAGACCTCCGCCTCGGGTCGCACGCCAAAGGACAAGCCGCTGACCTTGAGCAGCCTGGCCAAGGCCCGCGCCGCCTTCCTGTTACGCGGGTCATAGGTCTGGGTGCAGCAGGTGAAGTAGAGGTACTCGTGCTCATCGGTGTGCTCGGGCAGCTCCAGCTCGGCGGCGAAGGTGACCCGCTCGGACCGGTCGCCCTGCCAGGGGTTGCCGTCGCTGTGCAGGCTCGCCAGGGCGCCCCGCTGGTTGGGGGGCACCGAGCCCGACTCGTTCATCACCGCCCGGGCCGATCGCATGACGTCGATGATCTCGATCCCCCGGGGGCACCGCGATACACAGGTGTTGCAGGTCACGCATCGCCACACCGCCTCGTCCTCGTACCCCTCGAATCCAAGGGAAATCTGACGCAGCAGGACGCGAGGATTGTTGTAGGCGACCAGGTTCCAGGGACAGACCCCGGTGCAGGTGCCGCACTGCATGCACTCGTGCAGCGACCCGCCCCCGAACTCGGCCACCAGGTCGGCGATTTCCAACATGGGTGTCACGGTCGTCATCGGCGAACTCCTCTTGGCCGATCCGAGGCAAAGCACTCTCTGTGCCAGAAACGGGAACGAAACATGCTTACCGTAATACCTGAATATTACAAGGCACCAGTAGGTGTCCTATTATGCCGCATAATGCACCACTGCCGCATTGCCTGGTGCAAAATGCGCCAAAATGCGCTACAGTGCACCAGATGACCACTGGCAAGCTCGACAGTAAGTTCTTCCCCCTGCTGCTGGATGTGATCGATCAGTCCATCTTCACGGTGAACCGCGACGGCAAGCTCACGTCCTTCAACAGGGCCGCCGAGAGGCTGACGGGCTACCAGGAGGCAGAGGTCATCGGGCGCCGGTGCTCCGAGATCTTCCAGACCTCCCTGTGCGAGACCGACTGCCCGCTGCTCAGGACGATCCACGAGGGCCAGCGGGTCATTGACCGACAGGTGCGCATCAAGGCCAACGACGGCCGCTCCATCCCGGTGTCCGTGTCCACGGCGACCCTTGCCACCAGAAACGGCAGGGTCCTGGGCGGGGTGGAGATCATCAAGGACCTGTCCCACCTCCACCACCTCAAGCGACAGCTCGACGGGCGGTACCGCTTCGAGGACATCATCAGCAAGAACGTCGCCATGCAGCGCATCTTCGAGCTGCTGCCCATGGTGGCCCAGTCCGACTCCACGGTGTTGATCCTCGGCGCCTCGGGCACCGGCAAGGAGCTGGTGGCCAAGGCCGTGCACCATCAGTCCGACCGGCGGGATCGCCCCTTCGTGGCGCTCAACTGCGCGGCCATGCCCGAGACGCTCATGGAGTCGGAGCTGTTCGGCTACGTCAAGGGCGCCTTCACCGACGCCCGGCAGGACAAGCCCGGCCGCATCGCCCAAGCCGACGGGGGCACGCTGTTTCTGGACGAGATCGGCGACCTGTCCATCCACCTGCAGGTGAAGCTGCTGCGGTTTCTACAGGAGCGGGCCTACGAGCCCCTGGGGGCCACGTTCACCACCCGGGCGGACGTACGCATCCTGTCGGCCACCCACCACGACCTGGAGCGCATGGTGGAGGAGGGCACCTTCCGGCAGGACCTGTACTACCGGATCAACATCATGCAGATCCACCTGCCGCCCTTGTCCGAGCGCGCCGAGGACATCCCCCTGCT
>Ga0272441_10007204_pt1 | contig 18182 bp, 13 predicted proteins | sample SSMProp6N_FD_193582 | JGI IMG/M metagenome (GOLD analysis project Ga0272441, IMG submission 193582) | Marine sediment archaeal communities from Little Sippewissett salt marsh, Falmouth, MA, United States - SSM-Prop-6N | ecosystem: Environmental > Aquatic > Marine > Wetlands > Sediment ... | reverse complement strand
ATGTTGGGGTCCGACCAGTTCCGGCGCTGCTATCTCACTGACGCTCTCGCAAACCGCTGCCATCACGGCAGCAGCTCGCGGAGCATGCGATCCTTCGCAGTCGCCAGGACCGGGCGGTCGGTAAATTTTCGTACGCTCTCGGTAACCTTCGACCAAGCTGAGAAGACCCAGAAAATGGGCTCTACACCGACGTGAAGGTCCTCGAGCAGAAGAAAGTGAAGATCGACGGCAGGGACGCCTACACCATGGCCATCTCGGCCAAGCACAAGTCCATGGGCGACATCATGCAGCGGGAGACCGCCCTGCAGGTCAAGACCCGCGTGTTCCTCATCACCCTCTCGGGCGACGCCGCCCGCTTCAAGAAGCTCGCCCCCACCACCAAGAAATGGCTCGACGGCTTCAAGGTCCTCGTCAAGTAGCGGCCATCAGGCGTCTGGCCATTTTTGTTTGATTGTGGATGGGGCTGTGGACGGGTTCGAGGGGCGGTCCTGTGCTAACCTTGTATATGGTACCCGAAAAAAGAAACACTACAGTACGACTCCTCAGCGAAAGCCGGATCGACCGTCTCCTGCTCGTGTCGCGCCGCATCGGTGTGCTCGGCATCAAGCCCAAGTCTCGTCGGAAGCGGTCGGCCCATCACATCCCGGCCTACCTCAAGGACGTGGGCTACGAGATCATACCGGTGCCCGTGTACTACCCGGACGTGCGCGAGATACTCGGCGCGCGGGTGTACCGCCGGGTGCGGGACATTCCGGGGCGGCTGGACGTCCTCGTCGTGTTCCGACGCCCCGACCACGTCGAGCGCCACACCTGCGACATCCTGGCTGCGCGCCCCTCGGTGGTCTGGTTCCAGTCCGGCCTGTACCACCCACCCCTCGCCGAGCGGCTGGTGCGGTCGGGGATCGGCCTGGTCCACGACTGCATCGGTTGCCGACGGGCCTCCCTCCCGCCGTCCTACGCGCCTCTCTGGTAGCGTCTACTGGGGGCTGGATTGCTCGTCGCGGGGCGGCTAGAATGGCAGCCCACAGGAGACGACCATGAAATCGCGCGCGAGAAAGTTCGCCCCCGGGGCCGTCCCGTCGCTGGTTCAGTTGGCGGTGCCGTCGCTGGTGCTGGCCTTCCTGTTGTCTTGCCTGGGGCCCGGTTGTGACGGCGAAAGGGCGACGCCGCCTCTGGTGCTGCCGTCCCCCGACGGGTTCATGGTCGTCGTCGAGCGCAAGCCCTTCGCGCTTCGGCTGGTCAGCCCCGAAGGGGTCGAGCTCACGCGCGTGGATCCCGGCGGCCTGGGCATCGGCCGCGTGGAGTCCTGGTCGGCGATAACGAACTACGACCCTTTCTTCGCGGTGTTCGACCTGCTCAACGGGCCCCACGACCCTCCCGGGGGCCTCTCCTGGGTGGCGGTGGAGGAGGTCCTGGACCACTTTGGCGACGGCGAGGACTTCACGCTCGAGGTTCGCCTCGCCGACGACACGGTGGCCACGCTTCACCTGTCGGCGCCCTCCGACGGCGTGTTCCGACTGCAGCTCGACCTTGCGGACCTGGCGCAGGAGGTGAGCGGCGAGCCCCACGCAGTGTTCACCTACGTGGATCTTCAGGCGCCCGCCGACCAGCAGTTCTACGGGCTCGGCGAGGTGTTCCACAGCGTGGCCCACCGGGGGAGGTCCCTCGCCATGCAGATGGAGCTGTGGGAGGCCGAGGCCATGAACAACGAGGCCCACGTGCGGATCCCGGTCCTGGTGAGCAGCGGCTCCTGGGGGGTCTTCGGCAAGTCCATGCGTCCGGCCTACTTTGACGTGGCCCAGAGCGACCCCGACGTGGTGCGGGCGGTGTTCAACGATCCGGCCCTGGAGCTGTATCTCATGGCCGCGCCCGAGCCCCTGGCCATCACGGAGCGGTACGTGGCACTGACCGCCCAGCCGGCCATCCCGCCGGTGTGGGCCTTCGCGCCCATCCAGTGGCGCAACGAGGTCGCCGGCCAGGCCGAGGTGCTCGGGGACGCCACGGACATCCGGTCCAACCAGGTGCCCACGGGGGCCATCTGGATTGACCGCCCCTACCAGACCCACTACAACTCCATGGACTTCGACCCCGGCCGCTATGCGGATCCGGCCTTCATGGTGCAGCAGCTCCACGAGCGCGGCTTCCGCCTGGCGGGCTGGAACGCGCCGTACCTGCACCCCGACGATCCAGACTACGACCTGGCCGAGGCGTCGGGGTGGTTCGCCGAGGGGACCTTCGTGTTCACCAGCTTCGGCAAGTTCCTGGATCTGACGCATCCCGGCTGCATGGACTTCTGGCAGGACCGCGTGGCGGCGGCCCGCGATCTGGGCATAGAGGGGTGGAAGCTCGACTATGCAGAGGACGTCCAGCTCGGCGTGAGCGACAGCCGCATGGAGTTCAGCTTCTACAGCGGCGAAGACGAGCGCACCATGCACAACCGCTACGCCGAGTACTACCACCGCGCCTACGCCGAGCCCCTCGGTCTGCCCGAGGTGTTCATCATCGCCAGGGCGGGCACCATTGGCGGCCAGCAGTACGCGTCGGTGATCTGGCCAGGGGACCTGGACTCGGACTTCAAGGAGTTCGGCTTCACCGACGCCGAGGGCACCGTCCACGTGGGCGGCCTGCCGTCGGCGGTGCGGGCCGGCACGGGCCTGTCGGTGAGCGGCTACCCCTTCTTTGCGTCGGACACGGGGGGATTCCGCCACAACCGGCCCACCCACGAGGTGATGATCCGCTGGACCGAGTACGCGGCGCTCCTGCCGATCATGCAGTACGGCGGGGGAGGGGAGAACCACAACCCCTGGGACTTCACCGACTACGGCGACAGCCAGTTCACCCCCGAGACCCTGGACCTGTTCAAACGATACGCCTCGCTGCACATCCGGCTCTTTCCGTACTTCTACTCCTACGCGCGACAGGCCCACGAGACAGGGCGCCCCGTGATCCGGCCCTTCGGGCTGGCCTATCCCCAGGACGGCCGCCACCCGGACTTCACGTTCCTCTCCGGTCCGGACCTGCTCGTGGCCCCCGTGGTGGACGAGTCCACCGAGCGCACCGTGCCCCTGCCCGCCGGAACGTGGATTGACTGGTGGACGGGGGAGGCCGTGGAGGGACCGCTAGACACCACGGTGATGGCCCCCTTGGACACCCTGCCGCTGTATCTGCGGGCGGGGGGCATCGTGCCCATGCTGCGGCCCACGGTGATGACCCTCTCGCCGGCCACGGATCCCACCGTGGACACCTACGATGGCAACCCCGGCCGGCTCTGGGGCCGGGTGGTGCCCCAGGCCGATGCCGAAACCAGCCTCACCCTGCACGACGGCACCGTGGTGACCCTGGTGGGTGTCGGAGATGGGTCGGTGGAGCTTCGCCATGAGCCCGGGTCGCTCTACGCCGGGCTCCGGATCCAGGTGTACGCTCCCGACGCGACCGGGGTGGACCAGGATGGCGCCGCCCTGAGCGAGGCCGGCAGCGAGGCCGATCTCGATGTCTGTCAGGCCTGCTGGTATCGGCAGGGCGTAGAGCCCTGGGTCTGGATCTCCCTGGATCCGAGCCAGACCGGCCTCCACACCTTCACCCTGCGGTAGTCCCGTGGACCCGTTTTCCGGGGTCTCCTCTCTGTCCGAAAGGCACGCCCCATGAGCATCTCGCTACAGCGCATCCTCGTCCCCATGGACTTCTCCGAACACACGGACATGGCGCTGATCACGGCCCATCATCTCGCCGATCACCTCGGCGCCGAGCTCCGGCTCCTCCACGTGGTGGAGCCACTTCGGTCCATGGGCATCTCCAACTATGGGCACGAGATCTGCCGAAACTGGGAGGTCTCCCAGAAAGAGGCCGCTGAGGAGCTGATGCACAAGGCCTGCGACGCCATCCCCCTGCCGGCAGACAGGCGCGACTTCAGGACGGTGAGCGGCAGGCCCGCCGACGCCATTCCAGCCGTGGCCAAGGAGGACGGCGTCGACCTGATCGTTCTGCCCACCCACGGACGGTCGGGGCTCGAGCAGCTCGTGGTGGGCAGCGTCGCCGAGAGGGTGGTGCGCAACGCCCACTGCCCCGTGCTGACGCTCAAGCCCTTCGGTCGCCCACTCGCGGTCGAGGCGCGGTAGGCGCCGGGATTTCCGCGGTCACTGGGTGGCCGCGGCCACATGGGCCCGGCGGCACCGGTGGTCGAAGTGGAAGGCGAAGGACTGGCGCTCGCCAGGCCGCAGACGCAGGTCGAACACCTTGACCACCGTGCGCGTGGCGCGGGGGCCTTCGCAGCCCACGCCCCGGAGCCCCACGGCGATCCGACGGATGGTGCGGCCGGTGTCGTTGTGGATGCGGAAGACCCCTCGCCGACCGTCGAACTTGCGTAGCTGGATGGTGGGGCTCTTGGCGGTGGCCGCGCTGCGCGAGCCTCCCGAGCCCCGGTGCCCGGCTCCCGGACAGGCCGTCAGGCAGGGCAGGGCGCAGAGCCCCAGAACCGAGGCGACCACGGCCCACCAGGAGCCGAGGCGTTTGAAGTGGAAGCCGCGCATTCGAATCCTCCCGCGGTCAGCACCATATCACAACCCCCGGCCGGTCGGTGGCGGGCTGGTGCACGCCGCCGGACCGTGATACACACGACGCACTGTGTCGAAGGCCAGCCCATGGCCAGTCCCCTGCGAAAGGGAGCGAAGATGTCCAGCGCGAACAGGCTCAGCACCATCGTTGGTAAGGTCAACATCCTCCCCCGTGCGGCGCGCACGCCTGTGCTGTCTCTCCTGCTGGGGCGGATGGTGCCCTACGTGGGGACCACCGGGGCCCGCATCGAGGAGATGACCGAGCAGCGCGTCGTGGTGGTCGTGGACAACCGGAGACGGATTCGAAACCACATTGGCCAGGTGCACGCCACGGCCATGGCCCTCGCGGCCGAGACCGCGACCGGGTTCGTATCCGGGATGAATGTGCCAGACTCAAAGCTTCTTTTGTGTAAATCCCTAAGGGTCGACTTCAAGAAACGAACGCAGGGCGCGATCCGTGCCGTGGCCACGCTGACCGAGGACCAGCGAGCCCGCATGCGCTCCGAGGACCGGGGCAGCGTGACCGTGGAGGTCCACGCCACGGATGAGTCCGGCCTCGAGCCCATCGGGTGCGAGCTGGTCTGGGCGTGGATCCCCCGGTCCCGCTCATGACCCGCACCCCCTGCCGGAGGGCTGCGCCTTTGCGGCGCAAAGTCGCGAAACTTGCCCCTTTCTGACCGGCGGCCCTATCATTGGGGAGTCACTGACAAAGGGAGCGCACCATGACGCTGTCGCAGGACGTCATCATCGCCAGCGAGCCGAGGCATCTCTATCGGGCGCTGCTCAACCCCGATGACCTCGCCGTATGGTGGGGTTGCACGGCCGTCATCGACGCCAAGGTCGGCGGCATGTGGGTCGGTGGATGGGGTCAAGGAGAGGACGACCTGGGCCACCAGACCGTGATCTGGTCCGAGATCTCACGGTTGGAGCCGGACCAGGTCGTCGCCTTCAAGATCGGCGACACGGAGATTGCCTTCCACCTCGCGCCCGACCCCGCGGGAACCCGGGTGACCGTCAGTCAGGCGGACTACCCCGCCTCCACTCCCGAGGAGGAGCAGTCCGCCTTCCAGAGCTGGTTGGACACGGCGGAGAGCCTGCGGGTCTGGGCAGAAGAGCATCACCGGTACGAGCCCCCGGCGCCCGCGCCCGCACCTCCCGCGCCGGCGCCCGCGCCCGCACCTCCCGCGCCGGAGCCCGCGCCCGCACCTCCCGCGCCGGAGCCGGAGCCCGCGCCCGCACCTCCCGCGCCGGAGCCGGAGCCCGCGCCCGCACCTCCTGCGCCGGAGCCCGCGCCCGCACCGTCCGCGTCGCCACCTCCATCACCAGCGTCGACCCCGGTGGCGCAGGCCGACGCGCCCCCCGGCGTGATAGAGGCCTCCGCCGAGGGCGCGTCGGATCCGTACGGCGGCCTGGACGCGATGGCCAAGGGGGAGGTCCGCGTGCTAGACGACGGCGGGTTCGGCGTCACCGACCCCGCAGGAGTGATCAAGTCCTGGTCCAAGGAGCAGGGGTTCGGCTACGTGACCCACGGCGAGCTGGGAGACATCGTCTTCGACTACGACGGCTGCGACTTCGAGCCGGCCCCAGGCGACAACGTCCTGATCCTCGTCATCGCCAAGGCCTGGAACGGCCAGCCCAAGGTAAAGCGTATCGCCTGCCCGGCCAAGGGAAGCAAGATCAAGGCCTGATCCCCGGTCTTTCTCCGCCGTGCTCCGCGAGGGCGTAGTGGTTCGAGCGGTGCGGCGTTGATGGGGTCCGGCAGACCCGGATCGCAGGCTGTGCGTTTGAATCAGATCATGCCGGCGAGCCCCACGAAGACGCTGATCTGGATCCTGGTGGCCGCTGGGTTGGGATTGGGAGTCGCTCCCCCGGCCGAGGGCCGGCGGCGGCGCAGGGCCCGGCGGGTGAGAAAGGCCCGTCCGGACGGGTTGGACCCGCTGTACCGGCGCATCGCCAAGGACCTCAGGGCGGGCAAGCCCATGGTGATCACCGTGCACGTGGCCCTGTGTAGCAACCTCTCCATCTGGTGCGGGAGCAAGAAGCTGGGCAACGGGGACAAGCCGCGCACGAACCTCTACTGGGGCGGCGCCTCTGGCCTCACGGCGTGGTTTCGGTATCGCCGGAAGGGGTACAACCAGGTCTTTCGGGACGGTGGGGATGGGAAGGTCATCGTGGATCGGGTGGTGTACCGTCGCCGGGTGAGGTGGATTTCCAAGCGGTGGAAACGGTTCGGAGTGACCAAGCCCTTTGACATCTACCTGGTGGGGCTGGCCTACCGGGGGCGACACATTGGCAAGGCAGTGGGTGCGCTCATCCGGCAGACCGCCACGGGCGCGGGATCCACGCTGAAGCTGAAGCTCAATACCAAGGAGGGGAAGACCAAGAAGGAGATGACCCTCGCCATCGGCGGTCGCGGGCACCTGGTGGGCTACGCCGGCCACAACCACCTGATGGACGTGTGGGGCCTTTGGAAGTGGCCGAAGGTCACGCGCAAGCGCCCCGTGGGCTACTTCGCGCTGGCGTGCATGTCGGCCCAGTACCTGGCGCCGAGGCTCACCCACAAGCTCACCCACGCCGTGCTGCTCACCCGCGTGTTCATGTACCCGGGGGCCTTCACCATCGACGGCCTCATCCGGGCCTTGAGCTTTGCAAAGCGGCAGCGCGCGGTCTTTCGCAAGGGCTGCGCCTACTACGCCCGACACTCGAAGGTGAGAGCGGCGACCGTGCGCTCGGGCATGTTCACCCACGACGGTCGACGCAGGTTTCGGAAGCGGTACCCGGGCAAGTGAGCTGTCGCGTCCCTCGACGCCCTGGACCGGCCGTGCTATTCCGGAACGGGACCTTCGCGGAGGCTTGATCTTGAACCGATCCGATCGCGTTCTCGTCCTGGGCCTCGGGAACACCATCCTGTCCGACGACGGGGTGGGCATCTACGTCGTCAGGCGGGTGCGCGAGCTTTGGGAGCCCGCGGAGCCGATCCGTCATCTCATGGGCCACCTCGGCGTAGCGCTCGCTCTCACTGGCGCTGACCCATTCCAGGCGCAGGCGATCGGGCTCCATTCCCAGATCGGACAAGAGGCGGCCCAGCAGGTGCAGTCGCCCCAGTGCGCGGTGATTGCCGCTGGTGTAGTGACAGTCGCCCAGGTGGCAGCCACAGACGAGCACCCCGTCGGCGCCCTGGTTGAGGGCTTGGACCACCAGCGTCGGATCCACCCGGCCGGTGCACATCACCCGCATGGTGCGTAGGTTTGCGGGGACCGACAGGCGCGCCGCGCCCGCAGCGTCGGACGCCGAGTACGAGCACCAGTGACACAGGATGCCGACCAGCTTGGGTTCGTAGGCCATTACAGTTTCACCCCACTAGGGCTTGTTGACCAGACGGATGGCCACAAAGGTCGCGTCGTCGTGGTCCTTTGCCGGACCCTTCTCGTCTTTCCGGATAGATGGGCGCAAGCGAATCAGTTGTCGAGGGTCATGGCGGAGGCGGCGCGAATCCCTGGCTCCCAATCGATCTGGCGGGACAGGACCAACGCCTGCTGCATGAGATCGGACCGCTCCGCCGGCGCAGTGGACGCGCGTGACAGCAGGACCTCGATGGCGCTTCGACGATCGCCCAGTCGCCGGAAAGCGGACAGAGCAATGGCGTGGTGCTCGTCGGCGTCCTCGGTGCGGTTCATGCGGTCCAGGCAACGGGCCATCAGATAGTGGCAGCGGGCCTGGCCGATGCGCGAGCCCTGCCGCACGGCCTGGTTCAGGGCCGCCGAGACGTTCTGGAAGGCCTCCTGGGCCGCGCCCTGGCGGAACTGCAGATCGGCGAGCTGAACGAGGAGTCGCCAGAAGCTCACTGGGGCTTTCTGCGCCTCCGGGCCATCTCCGCTGGTCACAACGAGCACGCCCTCGGCGAGCTCCTCGGCGGCGCGCATGCCCTGTCCGGCCTTGTCGAGGACCTTGCCCAGGTCAATGTACATTTGGTTGAGCAGGGCTGGGCGCGCCGAGAAGAAGGCCTGGCGCACGGCGTACTGCATGGTGTCCATGGCCTCGGTGGCGTCCCCGTTCGACAGCTCCAGCAGGGCTGTGGAGTGCAGCAGCCGGGCGTGCCAGGCTGGGTCATTGGTGGCGTGCCCGAGCGCTTCCTTCAGGACCATATCTGCCGCCACCGCGTCTCCCGAGTAGCGCAGGGAGTTGCCCAGGCGCAAGGACAGATCGAGGCACACCTCGTCCGTTTCGTCGATGAGAAGCTGCCAACGCGCGATCTGGAGCGCGTGACGATACTGGTTCGCGGCGCCAATGTCGTCGAGCATTCGCTCCGAGGCCTTGCCGGCTTCTACCAGCAGGTACAGGGCGTCCTCGCCGAGGTTGGCCGCGGCGGCGTGGCGAGCCAAGGAGATGGGCGCGCCGCCATGGGTCTCCAGAAACTCCAGGATCTGCCGGTGCAAGGTCTCCCGGGCATTGGCCGGCATGGACTCACGGACCGATCGAGCGATGAGGGGGTGGGCCACGGTCAGCATGGCCGACGGACCCTCGACCAGGAGGTTGCGGCGGACCAGGAGCTGGATGGCGTCGGTCAACCGTTCCTGGTCCAGGTCCAGGAGTCGCTGAACCTGATTCACCTGCGCCCCCAAGCCAATGACGCAGACGATCTGCAGTAGCTCACGAGCCTCTGCGGGCAGACGGCTGATGCGCGTGGTGACGATGTCAGCCAGTGACGCGTCCACCTCGGTGCCCCCCTCCACGAGGAGCCGGATGGCCTGTACCACCCACAAGGGGTTGCCCTCCGACCGCTTCAGGATGACTTGCAACAGTCCCGACCACGAGTCTTTCTTTCGAGGGAGCCCCTGGAGGAGCTGCCCGACCTGGAGCTGCTCGAAGGGTCCGGGAGAGAGCCGCAGCTGCGATCGCTCGGCCGGCAGGACAGAGTGCTCCCCAGTGAAGATCAGCTTGATGGGCGACTCGGCGATTGAAGCGCTCAGATCCCGAAAAAACGTACGCGATGCGCCGTCCAGCTCGTCTGCGTCATCGATGAGCACGCAGAGCGTGACATCTGTGGAGTGGCCATAGCGTAGGACCCGCAGGGCCGAGGCGCGGGTCTCCCGGAGCCGCACGGCGTGCTCCACGTAGGCGTCAGGTTGCGCGAGGCCGAAGAGCTCCGCCAGCCCTCGGACATCGTCGGTGGTCAGGCTGTAGGCCGCTACGCACTGCTCGATGGCGGCCAGATCCGGCTCATCGCGCAGCTGCAGCACGGCAGCCACGAGCCTACGGACCGCGTACCAGGGGGTACGCGCCAAGGAGGGGTCCGGGGTGACCCAGATGGGCGTGATGCCCAGCCGCATGGCGAGGGCCCCCGCCTCTCGGAGGAGCCGGGTCCGACCGCTGCCCTCCGGCGCGAGGATCTCGGCGATTTGCGAGTCGGAGTCGAAGAAGGACTGGAGCTGCTCGGTCTCCTTGGCGCGCCCCACGAGCTCGAAACGCAGGGTCTGCTCGGCCCTGAGGCGGCGTTGGAGAGTGTCGCGCGGGATGGTTGGCATCGCCGGGATGTCGGCGGCGGGCTCCGGCGCGGTGGCAGCCACCGGCGTGCCATCATCGTGCACAGCGTAGAGGGTCTCGCCCGTGGCGCTGACGCCCGAGGTCACCTTGGGCTTCCGCGCTTCCGCGGGGATCATGGCCATGGAATCCATGCGGAGCTGGGCGCCGCACTCTTCACAGAATTTGGCGGCGCCAGCCCGCGGGTGGCCGCAAACGGGGCATTCCTGTTGAATGTCGGCCTGGGCGCTGGCCACGCTTCTCAGGGCCTGGCGAAGCTCATCGGCGGTTTCGAACCGGTCGGCGGGGTCCTTCTCCAGGGCTCGCAGGACGGCTCGCTCGAGCGAATCGGATACGTCGCAGCCCGGCGCAACCTCCTTGAGGGGCTTGGGCTGCTGAGAGAGGTGCATGCCGAGCACCTCCATGACCGACTCGGAGTCAAAGGGCGGAATGCCCGTCAGCATCTCGTAGATCATTGCCCCACAGGCGTACAGGTCTGTCTGCGGGGTGACCTCCTTGCCGCGGATCTGCTCCGGGGCCATGTAGGTCGGCGTGCCGATGACCTCGCCCTGGTGGGTGAGCTTGGCCCCGTGGCCCGTGTTCAGCTTGGCAATGCCGAAATCAAGGATCTTCACGAAATCCTCGCCTGAGCGCAGCGGCGTGATCATCAGGTTGTCGGGCTTGAGATCCCGGTGTACGAGGCTGGCGCTGTGCGCCTCGTCGAGGCCCGAGAGGAACTGGTCGGCGATCTGCAGGGCGCGGGGCACGGTCAGGGCGCCGTTGTTCTCGATCAGCTCCGACAGGGTGACGCCGCGTAGGTATTCACTGACGATGAACAGTACCCCCCCGGGTGTCCGACCAAAGTCGGTGATCGAGATGATGTGCGGGTTGTTCAGGCGGCTGGCCGCGCGGGCCTCACGAGCAAACCTCTTGTCATTCGTGGAGTTTTGCTCGGCCGAGGGCTTCATGAGCTTCACGGCCACCGAGCTGTCCAACGCCAGGTGAACGCCCCTGTACACCCAACCCATCGCGCCCTCGCCGATGCAATCGAGCAGGCGATACTTCCGCTCGATCACAGCGCCGTTGAGCTCGGCTCCACCAACGGCGGCTACCTCGGTGAGGTCCTGCCCGCATTCCGCGCATTTTGTCGGGGATCCGTAGGCGCCGCCGGCGCATTCCGGGCATACTTTCATGACGATTACCACATGTAAGCCGAATTGGCTCGAATCGCTATCCCCCATTTGGGGGAGAAGGTCTGGTCCCGGGGCTCTCAGGCCTTGGATTTGGCCGCACCTGATTTAGACGTTCTTTGTTCTTGGGATGTTCCCGCGTTTCAGATAAACTATTATTGGAAAACAACCAACCTAGCGAGTTGCCGATGAGCTACCAGGACAGATTGTCTAGTGGTCGGACTGTAGGGCGTCTTGGACGAGTGCAGGCCAATGTGCTTGCCTTGTCGGAGGTGACGGTCGTTCTTTTCGTGTTGGGGTTAGGGGGGCTGACCGCCTGTGGGCCCAAGAAGACCGGCAGCGGCGCCAACAACAACAACGTCACCTACTGCGAGGACGACAACGAATGTGGTCCCGGCGAGGTCTGCAGGGGGAACCAATGCGTTCTGGAGGGGGACGGGGGACTGCTGGATTCGTCGGTGGACGAGCCGGACATCGTCCTGTCAGACGACACCCTGGACTTCGAATCCCCCCTCATCGGCGCGGAGGTCATCCTTCCGTTGACCATCCAAAACGTCGGTACGGCGGATCTCGACATCTCCCTCATCGAGATCATCGAGACCGGTGGTCCCGCCTCGGTGCAGGAGTTCCACACCAGCGACGAGGGGCAGGTGAGCATCACCATCCCGCCCAACGGGGAGCACCTGCTCAATGTGAGCCTCCTGTCGGTGGACGACGAGCTGGACTTGGGTGAGCTGCGGATCCACTCCAACGATCCGGACGAGAACCCCGTCACCGTGGACCTCGTCAGCGAGCACAAGGGTGTGGCTGACATTGAGGCGTGTGCCACGGATGAGGGCACGACCCTGCCAGAGGCTCCGTACTTGGAGTACCCCTACGACGCCACCGACTGCGTTCTGGACGCGGACAGCGAACCGGTGCTCGACTTCGGTCTGGTGCAGTTCGAGGAGCCCCAGCGGCGGATCCTGGCGCTGTACAACGTAGCGGAGGGCAACGCCCCGCTCACCATCAACGCAATCCTGATCACGAACAACACCGGGCAGGCAAACACCTTCGACACGTCGTTCTGGATCCAGGACGAGGGGTCGGGCGAGGCCACCTCCGTGGGTCTCCCGTTCTTCCTCAGCGCGGGTGACACGGTGAACGGGATCAACCCCACGGTGTTGTACGTGTCGGTCGACTTCGACGCGACGGTGGACGTCTTCCCGCTGGAGCAGCTAGAGATCCAGACCAACGACCCAGACGAGAGCCAGGTGTTCGTGGACATCGTTGGCGTGGTCACCGGGTGCCCGCCCGACTATTGGGATGTCAACGGCGACCCCAGCGATGGCTGCGAGTACTTCTGCGAGTTCCTGGCGTCCACCGAGGATTGTCTCACACCGGGGCAGGACGACAACTGCAACGGTGAGATCGACGAGGAGGACGCGGACAACTGCACCGTCTACTTCCGGGACCACGACGGCGACGGATTCGGAGACAGCGGCGACTCGCGCTGTCTTTGCGCCGCGGACGGCGAGTACAACGTCGGCCAGGGTGGCGACTGCGACGATGACGACCAGTTCGTCATGCCCGGCGTCACGGAGCGGTGCATTACTCCCTACGACGACAACTGCGACGGCAGCGACAACGACCCTGGTGCCCAGGGCTGCGTGAACTACCTGCGCGACGAGGACGGCGACGGCTATGGCGTTACGGGAGACTCCCAGTGCCTCTGCTACAACGCGGGGTTCTACACCGCCAGCATGGGCGGGGACTGCGACGATGACCCCTCCACCTGCGGGGTCAACTGTAACCCGGGCATGGCCGAGCAGTGCTCGACCACCTACGACGACAACTGCAACGGCGACAACAACGAGATGAACGCCCCGGGCTGTACCACCTACTACAGGGACGGCGACTCGGACGGCTATGGCCACCAGACCCTCTCACAGTGCTGGTGCTATCCCAACGGGGACTACAACTCCACCGATCCCAGCGACTGCAACGACGGAGACAACGCCATCAACCCGGCCGCCACCGAGATCTGCGACCTCATCGACAACAACTGCGCTGGCGGCATCGACGAGGGGTTCGACCTGCAGACGGACGTGCAGAACTGCGGCTCGTGCAACCACGTTTGCGTGAATCCCCACGGCACCACCGCCTGCGTGAGCGGCGTCTGTGATCCCACCTGCTCAGCCGGCTGGGGTGACTGTGACGGTGACCCGGACAATGGCTGCGAGAGGGATCTGAACACGGTGACTTTCTGCGGCTCCTGCTCGATCCACGCGGACTGTCCCAGCGGATTCTTCTGCAACGTCGGCACCTGCGAGAAGAAATGGGCCAATGGCCACATCTGCTCCGACGACGTCCAGTGCTCGTCGAGCCTGTGTCGAGATGGGGTGTGCTGTGACTCCGACTGCGCCGGGCTCTGCCGGAGCTGCGCCATCCTCGGCTCGCAGGGGACCTGCTCGTACTACGCGGCCAGCACGGATCCGGAGAACGACTGTAACTCCGAGCTCCAGTCCACCTGTGGCCAGACCGGCATGTGCGACGCCACCGGCGGCTGCCAGCTCTACGCGTCGGGCACCCAGTGCGTGGCGGAGTCCTGCACGGGCACGACCCACGAGTTCGCCGACACCTGCACCGGCTCGGGCGCGTGCAACGACAACGGCTCAGAGGACTGCTCGCCCTATGTGTGCGCGGCCAGCACCTGTCGCACGGATTGCACAATCAACGCGCACTGCGTGGCCGGGCACTTCTGCTCGGGCGGTGTGTGCACGCCCCAGGCAGGGCTCGGCGACCCTTGCACCCTCGACACCGAGTGCTCCACGAGCCAGTGCGAGGACGGCGTGTGCTGTAACCGCGACTGCGGCGGCGCCTGTCGTGCGTGCAACCTGGCGGGGAACGTCGGGACATGCATTGACCACGCCTCGGGCACGGATCCGGAGGTCGGCTGTGGCCTCTGTCGGGTGTGTGACGGCTCGGGCACCTGCACCGACGCCGTCAACGGCACGGATCCGAAGAACAACTGCAGCGCGCAGACCCCGAACACCTGCGGGCGGGACGGCGAGTGCGACGGCGCCGGCGCCTGCCGGGAGTGGGCGGCGGGGACTGTGTGCATCCCGCAGACCTGCGGGAGTCACGTCGTCACCCTGCCGTGGACCTGCAACGGCTCGGGTGCCTGCCTGGGCAACGGCATCTTCGACTGTTCTCCCTACGAGTGTGTCGGCACGGTCTGCGGGACCGGGTGTGTGGGCGATGGGGATTGCATCGCGGGGTACTATTGCAACGGGTCTTCGGTCTGTGTGCCGAAGCTGTCCCTCGGCGAGGTTTGCACCGGGGGCAACGAGTGCAGCAGCGGCAACTGCGTCGACGGGGTGTGCTGCAACACCACCTGCGGCGGCTCCTGCCAGGCCTGCGACAAGCCGGGGAACCTGGGGACCTGCACCAACCACGCCGTCAACACAGACCCGGACAGCGAGTGCTCGGGCACCTGCCGGTCCTGCAACGGCAGCGGCGCTTGCTACAACACCTCCTCGGGCCTCGATCCAGAGGGCGAGTGCACGCAGACGGCCCAGTCCACCTGCGGGACCACCGACTTCTGCGATGGCGCCGGGGACTGCTCCTACTGGCCCAGTGGAACCCAGTGTGTGGCGCAGTCATGCGTCGGCTCCGTCGAGTACCCCGCGGACCTGTGCAACGGCTCGGGCACCTGCGTGAACTCCGGCTCCATCGACTGTCACCCCTACGTGTGCTCCGGCAGCAGCTGCTTGAACAGCTGCTCGGTGGACGCCAACTGCGTGGACGGATACTACTGCGTGGGGAGCACCTGCTGTCTGGGGATCTCCTCGCAGTCCGGAAGCTCCTGCGGGACCGGGACGCTGTTTGCCTACACCAACAACAACACCTCGCCTGGAGGTACGACGATCACGGGGAATCTCGTGGGCGCCACCTCACGGTGGTATCGCTTCAGCGCGACCGAGGCGTTGGGTGATTTGAACATCTGGACCTGGCTGTCGAGCAACCCGGCGAGCGAGTTCCGCATCGATATCCGCCTGACCCCCCCGACGAGCGTCACCTGCGCGAGCTCATATGACCCGAACTGCAACGTTCTCGCCACCACCCGGTACCAGTGGTATCACTCGTGCGTGTGGCCCAACAACTGCTCGGGCAATGACTCCAAGACCGTCTATGTCCAGGTGTACCGGGCCAGCGGTGCGCCGGCCACCTGTAACAGCTACCAGCTCACCATCCAGGTCGGCGGCACCGTCGCCCCCTGGTAGAACCTAAGGACCGAGAAAGCCAGAGCCATGAAAAAACCATTTCCAGTCGATCCCAAGTCGCCCGCGGGTTTTCTGAACAAGGCGGAAGGCAAGCTGTCACGCCGTGGATTCATCGGAGCCTCCTCGACGCTGCTGATCGCCGGGGGAGTCCTCGTCGGTGCCCGGTCCGCAGCCGGGACGCCCTCGCACGCGGACCGGGGCGCGGGTGGTCCTGGCGCCGGCGGTCCGAGCCGCCCGCGGTACAACAGCAACCTGGTTGCCCAGCACTGCTCCCACGGTTCCCACGGGTCCCACGGGTCTCACGGTTCCCACGGGTCCCACGGTTCTCACGGATCCCATGGGTCCCACGGTTCCCATGGTTCCCATGGTTCCCATGGGTCTCACGGGTCCTGGTAGACACGAGCCCTCCTTTCCCCGGCCCGCGACCGCCGCTTGAACACCATTCTTCTGATCCGTACACTGGTGAAGTGCCCATGAAGGTGGCCATCACACTCACAATCTTGCCGGCCACTCTGTTGATGCTCGCCGGCGGGCTCGGCGGCGGGTGCCCGCGAACCACCACCTACGAAATCATCGTGGAGGAGCCGGACCTCGGCCCGCGGCTCGATCTGGACCTGGACGCACCGGTCCTTCTCACCTTCGCGGCGGCGCGGGAGCGCACGCGGTACCTGGAGGACGAGGGGTACAGCCTCGCACGAGACAGCGACGGCGTGGTTCGGTTCGTGACAGACACGGCGGGCAACCTCGGCTTTGCCTTCCTCCTGGAGGACCGATGGTACGTGAGCGAGGCCGACTTCACCGCGCCCGTGACGATCCGCCACACGACCAACGACGGCGTGGTCTACGACTTCGACCTCAACCCCGGCCTGCGCGTGGAGGTGCGGTTCGTGGTGGCGACCTCTCGCGTGGCGGCGGTGGAGCTGGTCTTTCGGAGCGTCCTGTCCAGAGACGTGACGATCACGGTCTTGCCCTGGCTCCGGCGCTGTGGGGCCGGTCGCTATCCTGACCCGGCAGTTTATCCGGACGGGGTGCGGGCGAGCCACAACGTGGACGTGGACCTGATGCTGGAGGTGGTGGGAGCCGGCACGTACCTCACCGAGCTCACCGACGCCCTGGTGGCACCGAGCCGGAGCGCTGCGGTGACCAGCCTCGAGGGCTGCAGCGTCACCGTGGCCGAGGACGTGGCTGCGCTGGCGGCGGCCACCGGTCCGCTCCCGTACCGGGTGGCCATGGTCGGGTTGCCCTTCGATGTCGAGGTGCCCACCATGTCGGACATCCCGGTCCGCGTCTACCGCGCCACGGTGGCCACCGCGGGGGAGGACCTTCTGGACGAGGAGCTGGCCGCCGCGCAGGGCCTATCCCCCGCCGCGCTGCTCCAGGCTTCACACGAGCGGCTGCAAGCGATGCCCACCCTGGACGGATTGATCGGCAGGGCCGCGTCGGTGTTCCGGTCCAGCTTCGTGCTCCTCGCTCAGCTCATGATGCCGGCCGAGGGCGACCTCGACCACGACTACTATCTCTTCTCCAGGGAGCCCACCTGGTGGTTCGCCCGGCTGGGTCAGCACCTGCACGAGAGCCTCGCCATGATCCTCATGGCCCGTTTCGACCCCGCCGCAGCCCTGGCCTCGCACCGGGTGTTTTTGGACCGGGTGGAGCCGGACGGCTACCTGCCGTACAACATCGGACCCGTGGTGGAGCAGACCGCCCTGGGAACGGCCTCAGTGCCGTTGTTTTCGTACATCGCGTGGGAGGTCGCCCAGACCACCGGCGACGCCACCTTCCTGGCGGACGCCTACGAGGCGGGGACACGGATCCACGGCTTCTGGGTGGACCAGCGAGACGTGGATGGCGACGGGTTGGCCGAGTGGGGAGGGTACGGAGTCACCGAGTCCGTGCGGGATCTGGAGAACGTGATCTGGGACAACGTCGCCCCCCCCGAGGAGGTGGAAGGGGTCGCGCTGAACACGTTCCTCGTGAAGGACGCGTCCTCGCTGGCGCTCATGGCCGACGCCCTGGGCCTGACGGCGGACGCGTCGGACTGGCGGGGCAGGGCCCAGGACCGCGCGGCGCTGATCAACGCCACCCTGTGGGACGACGTGACGGGCTTTTACTACCACGTGGACCGGGACACGAACACCTTTGATCATGCCGACGCGAGCGACCTAAAGCGCATGGAGATCGCCGGGCTTCTGCCCCTGTGGGCCGGGTTCGTCCCCGCGGACCGGCGGGAGATCCTGCTGGGCCACCTCACGGACCCGACGCTTTTTTGGCGGGAGGGTGGCGTCCCCGGCCTGGCGGCCGCGGACGGCTACTATTCGCCCGACGCCTCCGGGTGTTGCCGCTGGCGCGGCCCGGTGTGGGTCCAGTGGCAGTGGCTGATCATGCGCGGGCTCCTCTCCATGGGCGAGGACGCGCTCGCCGTGGAGCTCACCCGCCGGGTCCTGGAGGCGGTGCAGGTCCAGCTCGCGGACGTGCATCAGTTCCGGGAGCTGTACAACCCGGACGATCTCCACGCGCCGAACCACTCCATGCCCAACTACATCTGGAGCGCCATGGTGGCGCTTATGATGATGGAGACCGACGACCTCAAACAACAACCGTGGTGACGTCATCGCCCGTCCAGACCATAAATGAGATCATCCTTCTATGGAAGTGGG
>Ga0272441_10007202_pt1 | contig 18184 bp, 22 predicted proteins | sample SSMProp6N_FD_193582 | JGI IMG/M metagenome (GOLD analysis project Ga0272441, IMG submission 193582) | Marine sediment archaeal communities from Little Sippewissett salt marsh, Falmouth, MA, United States - SSM-Prop-6N | ecosystem: Environmental > Aquatic > Marine > Wetlands > Sediment ... | reverse complement strand
AATTCACAACATTTCAACGAATTATAGTCAATGAAAGTGAGGATTATGATAATATTAATAAACCTATTTTGACATACATGACTATGTGGAGGGATTTAGGTTCGTATAGGTCGGGACAGGAAATAGATCGATGGGCGTATACTTTAGACACAGAATTAGTATTACCGGAGCAACCTGAACAGCCTGGACAATCAGTTATCGGGGATTCATTAGTTATACCATTTACAGTATCATGACAGCAAGAAGCAGAACATATTTAAAAGGCATTTCAGAGACGGGCGACATAGCCGATCAGGAACTTTTTGAAGATTTAATAGATAGCGCGGCAAACGTAACTGATGACGCAATTTCGAACGAGGCCGTTTCATTAAACGTTCGTGCGGATAAAAAAAGATTTCCGACAACTAAGGTAACTCAATCAGGAGCTTTGACGTTTACAAGCGTTTCAAGCGGTGCAATTAACGGTTATGGTGAAGTTAAAGTAGTAACGTGCGATGGTAGTGATATAACGCTTACAGGAGACTTTACAAACTACTCAACTATAAATACAACAGCCGGGCAAACAATTGTAATCACATTTGTATGGAATAGTTCTTTAGCTGAATACATGGTAAGTGTTGATCCTTCTGGTGCCGTTACAGACACAACACCACCAACGGCAACGAGTGCAACGGTTGAAAATGCTGACCCTGACGCTTTGGTAGTTGTATTTAGCGAGGCTGTAACGCTTACAGATATGACAGGGCTTTCATTGAATGGTGACTGGACAGGCGTTACAATTAGCTCTTTAACTTCTGGAGATGGCACAAATACACTTACTTTTGCTTTAGATACACCAATAGCAAATGGTGAAAGCGGAAGTTTTGTTTATGGGGCAACAAACAACATTGAAGATACAAGCGGGAATGGATTGGTCACAAGCAGTACAGCGGTTACAAATAATGTAGATTCTTCTTACACCTTTGCCAACACTCATGAATTAGTAGTGGATGCAAGTGGTGAGGGTGTCCTGGTTACAGATTCTAACCTATGGCCTACGGGTGATTATAGCGTTGAGTTTTGGATTGAGCCTTTAATTGATGCTTCTAATCATAATTATTTGATATTAACCGACTCTGGCGGAACGTTTTCAACTATTATAAGCTATGCAACATCTCAAACAAAAATTAGGGCAAGAACATTTACGGATTTAAGTAATTATATTAATCTATATGGAAATACAACTCCGACAAATGGTGCTTTGTTGCATATTGTGTTGACTTATAATAACAGTACACAAACAATGACATTATATCGTAATGGTTCTGATGATAGTAATACACAAAATGAAATAGGAACATTTACGGGTGTCCCAGCAGCTTCAGGTACTATCACATTTGATATTGGCGGCTCTGGCGGAGCTGCTCCAGGTGATTGTAATTATCAAGTCGTAAGGATGTTTAATGAAGAACTAACAAGCGGTGAAGTTACAACACTTTACAATTCAGGAACTCCAGTTGGGTTAAATATATCCTTGCAAGGCAAATGTATTGGCGAATGGTTATTGAATAATAACGCAAACGCTGATAATGTTGGAACGAACGGCGTAAACCAGGGGACTGTAACTTATCAAACTATATGAGTTTATTATTTAATTTTTTAAGTGGAGCGACAAAAACAGACTTTTTCACAGTTTGGGCCAGCGGTGACTCACACCCTGTGAGGGAAGATATAACATATTCGTACAAATCACTGCAAACGGCACTAAGTGATATTGATGCTGAAAATTGGGATATAGGAATAAACGTTGGAGATTTTTGGAATACGAATGTAGAAACAGAAGCGGGAGGAGAGGAAATAGTAAACCAGTTCAGCAACGGGCTTTCAGTTCATAACAGGGAAGATATATATTGTATTGGAGGTAATCATGATGGCCAGGATGATGATGAACCAAACGGGGCTAACTGGCTTTTCAAAAGATACATTGACCCAGAAGGGACACAGCCAGCATTTAGCGGGGTTGTAAATGCAAATAGGCCTTATCAAATAAATGGTACGTATGAAAATTATTATTTAGATGTTGGAAATATTCGGTTTCTATTTATGACAGATAGGCAGGATGGCGAACCGCCAATGGGTGAGAAGGGGTTGGCAAGTTCTCCGACTCCAGATGTATGGCGACTGTCTGGTGGCGTAAGTCTTTCAACATGGCAATGGCTTCATGACCAGGTATTAAAAAATCCAGATAAAATAATAATAATAAGTTTTCATCAAGCTATTTATGAAACAACCATCGGATCAGGATTTCAGGAATTTTCAAATTATGGTGTATTATCGCGAATTGATGAAGAGTCAGATTATAGGGGTTCATTTTCATATTATGATAATGCTTTACATAATGATGAGATAATTCACTTTTTAGATGCAGTGAACGGAAGTATTGATATGTGGCTTAGCGGACACCTTCATCATCGAATTGGCGACTCATATAATGGAAGGGGAACATACGTTTATAAACATGGAATACATCATAAAAATGTATGTCAATTAACGAAAAATTTACAACCAACTGGAGCCAAACCGTTAACGGTACACAGCTATTTTTTAGATTTTTATCAAAATCAGATAATCCAACGCGCTTATATACACTTTGATAATGATAGTGTTTATTCAAAAGGTTTTAATACTGATTTTGATGCATCATATAACATCAATAAGATATTTACTAAATCCTATATTACACCAACAATAACAGCACCAACAACGCAAGTGACAGGGGCAGCAATAAGCAATGAACAATCCGATAGTTTAGACCTATCATGGAATACTAATAGTACGGGTGTAGTTATAGCAAGATGGGCAGTCGGTGATCCTGTTTTCACTCCTGTTGATGGAACTACTTATTACAGGGATGAGCCAGCAACCAGTGGGGCAGTTATCTTTCAAGGCACAGCAAGTTCATTCACTGATTATGGCAGATCGTCAGGCACAACTTATTATTATAAGATATATACTTATAATGCTGGAGGGGATCAGATAAAATATAATACTACAAGTCCAATTTCTATAAATGGTACTACATTATGAGCGTAACAAAAATAATAAGAGGTAAACCGGAATCATTTGTATTTGATTAAACAATTAAAAGATAATGGCTAGATCGTTACAACAAATAAAAGACGATATAAAAACGCAAGTGCGTACTTACCCATCTTTGGACCCGTTTAAGTTCCCGGATGAGGGGGGATCACAAGTGTCTATTTTTAACTTAATGATCACCATTGTATCAGCCTCTATACTTGTTTTTGAGAAAATACAAGATATATTTTTAGAGGATGTAACGTCATTGGCAGAAAACGCTATATCTGGAAATTCCCAATGGTTACAAGCGCAGATCTTGCTTTTTCAGTACGGTGATACTGTTCAGCTAGATGAAAACTACTCTCCTTATTATCCAGTGATTGATGAAACTAAACAGATTGTAACACGATGTGCGATTATTGATGCTAACCCAGTTCAGATAAAAGTGGCAAAGGGTGTTGCACCTAATCTGGCACCGCTGACTACGGATGAGCTTAATGCGTTAAAAGACTATTACTATGGCACACAGTTTCAAGAGGGTATAGGGTTTGCAGGGATTACAGCTACATTTAGCACTGATAATCCAGATCGAATGTATGTAGAAGCGGATGTTTACTATAGTAGTCAACTTGTTGTGGCAGATGTGAAAGCCGATGTCATTGCTGCAATTGATAGCTTCTTCGCTACATTCCAGGAAACTAATTTTAATGGTACTGTATTTATAATTAAACTAACAGATGCCATTCAGGCTGTAACGGGTGTGACCAGAGTTGTGTATACAGATATTCTGGCTAGAGAGGATTCTGTACCAATCGGATCTGCAACTTCTATAGATTTTCAGGGGTCTTACCAAACTAACGCAGGTTACCTCATAAGTGAAGATACAACTAATTTCACACTGGATGATTCTATAACCATGAAACCGGAAACGAATTAATATGCCAGCTGTAGATAAATATGAACAGTTAGACTTTAGAGCACAGGTGATCATGTTATTGCCACCTAAGATCAGGAGTCTGACCATGGTCGATTGGCTGCACTCGTTGGTTTATCCATTGGATACACTGTTGGATCAGGATTGGAGGTACATGTATGATCAGTACATTAAAGGCCATTTAACTGGTCAAAAAATGGTTATGCAGGAAGGTTTGAATTTCTTGTTCAGAATCGTTGGAGCACCGTTTATATTAGTGGAGACATTCCGTAATGAAGGTGTAACTGTATACATGTATAATGAAGCGGAGTTAACAACTACTTTCATATACAATGAAGCAGAGTTAACCCCTATTTATATGTTGAATGAGTCCGAAGCACAACAACCTGGGAGCACGGATTTTATTGTAAAAATGCCAACTATTTATGCTACCCAGGAAAATCTTGATAAATTAGAGTCTCAGGTGGATGTTTTAAAGCCTGTAGGAAGAACTTATAAAATAATTACATACTGATGAAAAAATTTGTATCAACAGTTCCGGCAGGAGGAGCACCTATATTTGCGCAAGAACTTGTATCTGATATTTTGACTACGGAAGTGTGGGAGGCCATGGAGGCGTTGTTGAGTAAAATAGATTTTACTGAATTGGGCGCGGATGTTAATGGTCTTTTTGCAACTAATAATAACTTTGTACTATCCGGAGGAGAAGTGACTGATGCGGGTGGTGGAAATAGAAATGTGGCATCAGGTATAGCATATTTTGGTACAGCTGGAGGTATTATAGCAAGGTTCCCAGCGGTTAGTAACTTTACACCCGGCACGCTTGGAAGCTTGTATATAAATTTAGATTCTCCAACAACAGAGCAAAAAACTTATTTTGATGGGGCAGATAAGGATTATTCACAAACTTATACTGCAACCATATCTTCTACCACAGGGACTGACTATGTATCTGGTGTTGCTTTTCTAGCCCCTTTTACGGGGTTTCCTACCCTATTAACATTATTAAAGGACATAAGGGAGTACAGTGCCGGAGATATGAGGATGGTAAGGTACGATATAGGTGCATGGAATATGAACAGATCCGCTGCGGGTACAGCGCAACAGGATATAACTGTTTCAGTTGGAACAGGCCCTACTGCTTATGTTCAAAAGGGTAATATTGTTATGTTTGATGCTACTATTTTGCAGGATGACACAACATTAAGACAACGGCATAAAATAGATGCTCAAAACGCTGGAGACATTTGGATAGTAGAAACGGATGATCCGAGTAATGCTTTCACTATAAGACTACAGGTTAATGCAGGAAGTTTTTTCGATTCTGCATCCTACGATGGAACTTCTGAAAGCAGAGGTTGGGTAACAGTTTGGTATATTGATCAATAATATATAATTTTATAGCATATTCGTCTATGCGAATATACAACTATACTTAAATGAAGACTAAGTACACCAATAAAGTTGAAGATGGAATAGCCGTAATGACTCTTTATGGTGAAATTGGTGGGCCGGGATATCAGGCTGAATACTTCACTGCTGAAATGAAATATCATAATGGTTTGGGCAGGGGTATAAAAGTTTACATCAATTCCCCAGGAGGATCCGTCTTTGGGGGGTATGCACTGATACAAGCTATTCTTGACTACGAAGCAGACACTCACATTGTTGGGTTAGCTGCATCTATGGCGGGTATAATCGCGCAGTTCGGTAAAAAACGAACTATGAATGATTTTGCTGTTGGCATGATCCACATGCCGTCCAGTAAGGGCAAGTCTAATGATAAGTTACTTAATATGGTAGCTGATCAACTTCTTAATATTTTAGAGGCTAGATGTAAAAAACCAAGAGCGGAGCTGGAACAGCTGATGAAAGATGAAACTTTTTTCGATGCTTCTGAAATGCTTGCCATGGGTTTTGTTGACGAAGTAATTTCTACCAGTGTTTCTCCAGTGGAGAATATTGACAGTTTCACAACGGAGGCACTTTATGACATATATAATAGTATCATAAAAACAAATAAAATGGAAAAATTGATCTCACATTTCAAGTTAGAGAATAACGCTGGGGAGGAACTTATCCTTGAGAAAGTAACTAACTTGGAAAATGATTTATCTGATAAAGTTGAAGAGATTTCTGCAAAAGATTCGGAAATTTCTAAACTCCAGGCTGAACTGGAGGAGATGCGTACTGATCATCAAGAGCTCACTGAGACCCTTGCTAATCAGGTCGTTGATGATGCCATTACCAATGGTAAGATCGAGAAAAGTAAGAAGGATATTTGGGTGGAAGCTGCAAAGAAAGATCCGCAAGGTGTGAAAGCACAATTGGAGTCTATCAGTGCTTCTAAGAGCATGTCTGTTCAAAGTTTTATAAGCAAAGATGTTGGTAAAACAAAGGACAAACCAGAGGATGACATCGTCAATTGGGTTCGAAACAATGGTGCCGAACTTTTGAAACTGGAAAAAGACGATCCAGATCGTTTCCAGGAATTAATGAATTTGTACAGTGAGAAAACAAGCTTTTAACCATGGGTAACACTAAATTTCCATTTGGAGATGCTGCTGCCGAAGCTGTAACAGGGACTGGCGCAAAAGCATTGACCATAAGCGATAATCTTACAATCGTTACTTGTTCATCTTTGACAGGCAATGTGACTTTAAATTTAACTTTCGATCAAGGATTGGAAGTTGGTGCTAAAATGATCATCCATGCTATTCAAGGAGGTACTGGCAGGAATGTTGTATTGGGAACTGGGTTTGCTGCTTCTGCTGCGGATCTTACAGGTGTTGCTAATGATGAGGATATTATAGAGTTGTTCTACAATGGGACTTCTTTTGTAAATCTTTCTGCATGGACAAAGATTGTTGATGCTGCTTAATTAATGAATTTCAAATTGATATAAATAAATAAAAAATGGCTGCGGAATTATTAAAAAGGTTATTCCTTTCTGAAATTACAGAAGCTTTACGACCAGGCAATGAGTTTTGGGCGTATTCACAGCGTGATGATGCTTTTGTAAATAACAATAGTGTGGAACTGCCACACGCAGGTACTGATCCTACAATTGCTATCGATAGAAGTACCTTTCCAGGGACTATTGCCCAAAGAACTGATGCTGCAACTCAGTACGTTCTGGAAGAACTTTCAAGTGATCCAACTCATCTCCAATTCTCTGAAGCACTCGTTGTGGCTTACGCTAAAAGAGCTTCTATCCTCTCACAGCATGTTGCTGCGCTGAGACAAAAGATGGGAGACAGAGCTGTTGCCAAGTGGGTAGCTGGAATTGGAGCTGGTGCTACTGCTAACATACCCACCACAGGTACTGGACACACAGTTGCCACAAGAACTACAGATGCTCCTGGATCCACGGACACCGTGTACAAATTGGCCAAGGAGGATATCCTTGCTGGTAAACTTGTTCTGGATGGGGATGATGTGCCAATGGAGGGTAGAAAGATGTTATGTCCACCTTCAATGTACAACGACCTCCTGGCATTGGATGAGTTCACCAGGGCAGATGCTTATGGTCAGTCCAATATACCTAGCGGGTGGGTAGGCCGAATCTTTGGATTTGATGTGATGGTAAGGAGTAGGGTTGCTGTCTATGACGGGTCTGATGCCCCTAAAGACACTGAAGCTGCTACTGCTGCTACTGATACCCATGCTGCCGTTTTGTGGCATCCAATGGCTGTCAGAACTGCTGTTGGTGCGATCAAAGTGTTCATGGATATGGATAATCCTGCTTATTACGGTGATATTTTCTCTGCTGCTGTCAGATTTGGAGCTCTTGAAGCTAGAAATGATGACAAAGGTATTGTTGTAATCAGAGAAGATGCCAACTAATAAGTAATGGCACAAAAGAAGAGCACAAAAACATCACCTAAGGCTGCACCTAAGAAAGCTGTAACAGAGAAGAAAGTTACAGCTTCTAAGGGGCCAAACCCTAAGGTGAGTTCTCCGGAAGAGGCTGAAAAGCTTGTAAAGGAGAATTATAAGCACCCCGAATATCTTGAGTACACTGTACTCGAGAATGGGCATGTTTTTTACGGTATTAATCGTGGGGCAGCTTTGGGTGTTGCGAGAAGATTTGGTTTAAAATACTTTGACGTTAAATTTTAATGGGACTATCACAAGTTACTTTTAATGTTGGGAGAGATGGGCTAGGCCGTAGAACTCCTAACGAGGATAAGGTGAGTGGTATTATATTTTTCAATGATACCCCGCCATCAGGATGGTCCAGTACTAACGTGCAATTGGTATATACCCTGGACGAAGCTGAACAAAAAGGACTTACTGAGGCAGCTGTTGGTCATGAAGACGAATGGTATCATGTCAGTGAGTACTTTAGGTTAAATCCTGAAGGGGAACTTTATATAGGATATTTTGACGTTCCTGCGGGAGCGTACGATTATACTGAGCTTGAAACATTGCAAACAGCTGCTTCTGGGCGTATACGCCAGGTTGGTATTTACAGTAAACAAACTTTTGCTTCTGCCAATGTTACTACATTGCAGGGAGTTGTTGACACTATAGATGCCACGGGTAGCCGTTTAGTAGCTATTCTCTGTGAGGATATGTCTGGCGTAGCCGATTGGTCAGCTGTGGATGATTTAAGGGCACTGAGTGCTCCTAAAGTATCCGTGATAGCTGGTCAGGATGGCGGTGCTGCTGGACTTGCGCTGTACACATCAAAAGGTAATTCAATTACTGCACTTGGTGCAGCACTTGGTGCTTTATCCAGAGCTTCCGTAGAGGAGAGCATTGGATGGGTGAGCCAGTTCAATGTATCAGACGGCACAGAGCTTGAAATACCAGCTCTGGCTAATGGGGATCTGGTAAGTGCTACAAGTTCTGCCATTTTAGGTGCGTTGAAAGATAAGGGATATCTTGTATTAAGAAAATATACTCCACAGATTACTGGAACTTATTTTGAAAGACAACCAGCTGCTGTTGCATCAACTGATGATTTCGCCTGGGTAGAATACAGCAGAGTCATGGATAAGGCGATTAGATTCGCTGAAACTGCGTTGACTCCTGAATTGAACAGGCCGTTGGTTCTTGATTCAGACGGTAAACTTACTAAGGATACCGTTGGTTATTTCGAGGATCTTGTTCAGGCTAAACTGGATGAGATGGGAGCGGAAGATGAAATCAGTGCTTCAGAAGTGGACGTTGATCCGGATCAGGATGTATTAGGTACATCTACACTTGTTCTAACAATTCGTATCGTGCCTGTTGGCATTGCTGAATTTATTACTGTAAATATTGGTTTCACCGTAGAATTATAATATTATGGCTGTACAAGAAAGAGTTCCTTTAATAAATGGTGTTGAATACACCCATGCGGACATAACATTAAATCTGTTCGGTTTTCCAATAATTGGTGTGACCGCTATCGAGTATAGCGATATGCAGAATATAGAAGGTAACTTCTCTACAGGGCATTTACCGACTTCTGTTGGTTTTGGCCAGGTTGATCTTACTGCGACAATCACACTGACTTCGGTTGAGTTCAGACGTTTGTTAGACTTCTCCCCTGGCAGGAGATTACAGAATATTCCATTCTTTGATGTTGGAATAAACTTCCTGCCGGAAACTGGATTTTTCAGGAGAGATAGGTTGGTTCGATGCAAGTTTAAAGGAGCAAATATTTCATCTGCGACTAATAATACGCAAATCGAAGTGCCACTCGAGTTGTTTGTGGCGGATATTCAATATAACTTATAATTAAAACATGAGTACTCAAAGTGAAAAAAAGCAGGGTAAATTCACCTTGGAGTTACCAAAGAACGGAGATGGCCCAGAAGTATGGACTGTCGAATTGAAAGCATTACCAGAAGATATTTATATTGCTGCCAGCAGTTTATTTCGAAAGGAAAAAGACATGGAGGGAATGAGGTTCCTATTACGTAATTTAGCTGTAGGCGGGGATGATATTGAGGAAGTTTGCAAAGATTGGAGGGCTGTATACGCTTCAGCGGAGCAGATTATGGCATTGTTACCCCAGGCACAGGGTCGTTTAAAAAAAAATTAAATGACTATGCCATACAGGCAAACAGAACTGGCGATGGGCTTCAATTAGAGGATCCGTCTTGGGAAGGGTTGGAACAAGTTCTGGCCCTTATTCATTTCTACTTACATGAAGAGCCTACAACTTTTGATAGAATCGCTCTACTGTGGAATAGAATACAATTTGCACTACAGTTTGAAGATAAAATGAGAATAAAAACTCCAATTAAGGGCTGATGGCAACAAATACCGAAAGAACTGTATATATTATTGAGCTGCGTGACAGGTTCACTAAGGGCATGAACCGTGCTTCGGAGGCATCCCGTAGGTTTAATAAAGCTACTGATGGGGTTAGGAATAAAACTGCCGGCCTTACCAAGTCTTTTGGTCAGTTAGGTATAGCATCTAAAGTTGCACTCGGTGCAGCTGCTGTGGGTATGTACAAATTAGCCTCCGCTGCGGTAACAGTTTCTTCTAAATTTGAAGTGGTAAGAAAAGCTTTTGATGTGCTTCTAGGGGATAAAGGAATGGGAGGCAGGTTAATGGGTTGGGCTAAAGAGTTTTCTCGTTCTACCATAATCACCTTTGATCAAACCGTAACGTCTATTCGTAAGCTTTTGGCTTACGGCATATCCGAACAAAATATACGCCCATTAACAGAGATGCTGACCACCATTGCTGCCGGTGTGGGTACCGATAGGTTGCCATACCTTACACTTGCTCTGGGACAGGTAAAATCTAGAGGGCGACTGATGGGCACGGAATTAAGACAGTTTAGGGAGCACGGTGTGGATATCATTTCCGAATTAGCAAAAGGCATGGGAGTTGGCACCGCCAAGGTAGAGGACATGGTCACTAAAGGCGCAGTAAGCTTTGATATGGTAGTAAAGGCTATGCAATCTATGACCAGAGAGGGAGGTAGATTTGAAGGCATGTTAGAAGAGATGTCAAAGACAACCACAGGTATGTGGAATATACTTAAATCTTCTTGGTCAATAGCTATGTCTAATATTGGTGATCAGATTTTACCAGTGTTAAATAAGATTATTGGTATCATTACTCCAGCGGTAGAAAAATTATCTACAATTGATTTTCAATATATGGGTGCTGAAATGAATAGATTCTTTGAAGTTTTTTCACGCATGGGTAACATGATGTTTGGAGAAAAGTCTTTTTTCAGAATATTATATGAGGAATTTGTTGTCTTCACCTTTAATATGTCAGGTATTGTTGATAAACTAGTCACTGAAATAAATATTGCTGCCAATGCTTTTAAGAAAACTGGTGGATTAGTAACCGGGTTTTTTGATTTGATCTTGCAAAATTTCCTTAAAAACGAAGAAGGGATCAAAAATGCTCAACAAAAACTCGAAGAGGCTTGGACAGGTCAAAACAAATTTGCCAGTAGGCAGCGAGATTGGTTAGCCATACGTCAGGACAGAAGGGATACTGACATGACTAGGCAGCTACGAGCTGCCACTATACCAAGAGACCCGTTTGAAACAGGTGAATACGTACCTGGGGGCGCAATAACTCCTGAGGCAGGCGGTACAGATAGTGGAAGGACTAAACGTACTAACCGCATGGTTGGTACCGGTGCCAGGGATGTTATCATCAATATTGGTAACCTGATTGAGAATGTTACCAATAATAACACTCACTACGATAAAAATGTGGAAGCCATGCAGGAGCAGCTTAAAAGAGCTCTTCTTACCGTGGTAAATGATGCAACTATGATGGTAAAATAATGGATCAACCAATAAAACAATCATATCTTAGGACACCAATTATGAGCAATGTGGTGTTTACTGCTCCTGACCCGGATTATATCTTACCTGGATTTGACTTTGAGCAGAACGAAAGGTTGGAGCTTAATGATGTATTGGTGACAATTCAGCAATCTAAGAATATTGTTAAAACATCGTTAGTTCGGCCACAAGGTTTTACGGATCAGAGCACACAGCAAGTTAGCTCTCAAAAGAATTGGGGATACGCTGGCACAATAAAGGAGTATATCAGCATGGGCGATTATCAGATCCGATTACAGGGGTTTTTAGTAGGGCAGGAAATTAATGTGTTTCCATTTGAGCTGCTAGAGAAATTAACTGAATATTTAGAATATCCTGGTAACTTTCAGATCAGCGGTAAATTTGTAAATAATTTTGATTTTGTACAGGTCATTGTAAACGATTATAACATAGCTGAACAACGTGGATCAAGTAATCAGCTTCCTTTTGTAATTAACTTACTATCTGATGATTACCTGGAAGTGAAGTATCAGCCGGTACAATCGGGTACGCCTGTCATAGGTAACCTAACAGCATGAGAGTTTTAAAGTGTCAGGTCTACATAGGTGCATTTCAATTTGATTTTGTTACGGATATAGAGATTGTGTCCTCCTGGGACATGCTCACCGATACCTGCACTATAACCATTCCAAAGAAGTTACGTTATAGGGGCAGCGATGGAGAGGCAAAAAAATACATTGTACGAGGCACTGAAGCAATATTCAAACGAGGAAATGAAGTCAGGGTTGATGCGGGATATTATCCTTCTCCAGAGTTTGGCGAAATTCCTGTATACAATACGATCTTTGAAGGGTTTGTCACGGAAATAAGTCCTAAAAGACCAATAACAATTCAATGCGAGGATAGTGCATACAATCTCAAGCGTATGCGTATAAAAAGCTATGATAGCGGTGACGGGCCTACAGACTTAGAAGAGATGTTAAGAGCTGTAGCCCAGAAAGTGAACAGTAACACGGGCGGTCCTTCTTTCACATACCTTATTAAAGCGGAATCCATGAACATCGGGCCTACTGTTCTGGAAAACACAACCTATGCTCAATTTTTAGATTTACTGAAGAGGAATTACGGATTAAAATCTTATATTAGAAAAGATAAATCTACCGGAGAGGACACCCTATTCGTAGGGTTTGCCCGTATAACACAAAACAACCAGCAAAATACATTTGCAGTACCCAACAATAGGGTAGAGCTACAGTTCGGCAGAGACATTATTGATGATTCAAATTTGACTTACAGAAATGCCAAAGACATCGACATCAGTCTTACGTGTATCAGTATTGATGATGAAAATAATAGATTGGAAGCTACGGCTGGGGATCCATGGGGCTCGGCTCGTAATCTCTATTATTACAATGAATCCCAGGAGAGTCTTCAGAAAACTGCCGATGAAGCTGTCGCTCTCTTTAAGTTCAACGGGTATAGGGGTTCATTTACGATTTTTGGAATACCGGATGTCAATCATGGGGATTCTGTCCTCATCAGAAACGGAGATATCGTAGATACAGAGGGAGAATACTTGCTTGAGAAGGTGGTTAAACGATTTGGGCAGGGTGGGTTCAGACAGGAGATTTATTTAGCAGAAAGAATAAGTGACTGATGCCAAGAGATATTAAATCTTTATTAATTGAAATCCTACGGGACGAATTTGATAATGATGCCATTGTAGGAGAGGTGCTGGAGGTAAATGGTAATAAGGCAAAAATTAAGAATTTAGCTGGGGAGGGTACTTACAGTAATATACGCATACAGGCTAACCCTGGCAACGGGATATTACTTGTCCCGACAGTAGGATCTTACGTTATAGTTGGTAAACTTGGGAAGGTAACAGGGTACATAGCTTTGGCTTCTGATCTTGATTCTATACAATTTTTGGATGGGTCATATGGAGGTTTGATAAAAATTCAGGAACTTGTAGATAAATTGAATACAGTCGAGGATAAAGTGAATGATTTAATTACATATATCAACACACACGTTCACCCATCAACAGGTACGCCCCCATCCCCTTTGTATGCTGGGGGAAGTTTGACCAATACGACTGTTAATGATATTGAAAATGATTTGATTACGCATGGCACTGTATGAGGATATATTGTTGAATGATGATGAGGATCTCCAGGATGACGGTAATGGGGATTTTAAAGTAGGTGATGCATCTAATCAGCTGATGTATTACATCATTGTTTCAGGTCAGGGTAACTGGAAAGAGTTTCCGCTGGTAGGCGTTGGTATTGAAAAATACTTAAATTCCACAATTAACCGATATGAGCTGGAGCAGATTATCAGTGGGCAATTGCGTACAGATGTGTTCAGGAGAGCATCCGTAAATGCCGAGAACTTTCCACCGGAGTTGGTTGTAAATAAAACTACTTTTTCTTTTGAAAACAGTTAAAACCTTAGAGGGCCAAAACAGCTATGATCTGGCCATACAGGAGTTTGGTACTTTAAACAATCTGGATAAAATATTAAGACAAGTGCCGGATCTTAATGACGTATCCCCGTTTGGCACAGAGCTGGAATTGGAAGCGACTGAGAATAATCTGGCAGTTCGTTTTCAAGCTACAGGAGCTAAATTTGCAACCGGTGTAAACTCACCCATTGCTCCAATATTTGATATATTTGGTGATACATTTGATGATACATTTAACTAATGGCACAAAAAGATAGAACTACTTTAAACATATTGTCCACCCAGGTGAGGGATGAGACATCGGAGAAAGCTAATACGGCTACCAGACTTGGTCAACTGTTTATCGATTTTTTGGATAGCTTGCGCCATAAAGATGATGCTATTAGTTTTCCAGCTTCTGGATTTTCTTTAAGTGGTAGTGCCTATGGTCAATCAGAAATAGGTACAGAAGTAATATGTTTACTCACTACACCTGGTGGAAGTTATACATTGCCCGCACTCAGCGGGTTGACCAATAAATCATTTGTGCTCCATCTGAAGAATGATAGTGGCGGAAATGTTACAATAACTCCATCCGGGTCTGATACTGTAGATGGGGATACTTCTGTTGTGTTGTCTGACACGGAATCTTTAACTTTATATTTAGGAACTAGTGAATACAAAGTATTATGACATTTATAAAAGAAAGTAATCTTAATTTCCGTAGCCAGCTGAATGCTGCCGGCAGATTACGAATATCAAATCAACGAAGTCAAAATGCATATCTTCAACTAAACGGAAAAGATACTGTCAGGTTTGATGAAGAAACAAGTGGTGGATCTGAAACAAGCACTTATGGCGGAGATGGTATAGGAAGTGTAAATATGGCCGTTACCACAGATACTGAATATGTTATAAGACAGAGTAAAGAATGGGCGTATTACTATCCAGGTAAACCTTTAAAAATAGAGCTGACGGCCAGTAAGTTTCAAAGTGAAACTGATATAACAAAAAGAATGGGGTATTTCAGTAGTTCCACAACAGGGCCTTACACTGCCAACCTGGATGGATTTTTCTTTGAAAGTGATGGCACCACTCAATATTGCTGTGTGTATAGGGATGGTACCCAGGTGGCTAAAGTTGCAAAGTCAAGTTGGTTAAATCAAAATGAACTAACTAGTTATGATCCATCTGATTTTAATTTCTATGTTATTGAATTTTTATATTTAGGTGGCGCGGTTGTTAACTTTTGGGTACTCACTGAATTTGGTTTAACCTTAGTGTACAGTTACCAACATATAAATGTAGATCAAAATGTTTTTGTCAAGTCCCCAAATCAGCCAATACGTTATGAAATACGCTCAGGAGCTGCTTCGGCAACCGGAGAACTTAACCACATATGCTCTGATGTAGCAACGGAAGGAGATAGAAATGATGAAATAAGTATTTCGCGTAGTGCAGATATTGGTTCAGAACCTATTACCGGATTAGCAGAAGACGTTCGTTACACATTGCTCGGTGTGCGCCTTAAAGCTGCATCAAGAAACATTGTGACAGATGTATATGGTCTAAGTGTTTTAGCTGCCAATGCTGATCAATTACTCGTTACAGTATTTGCAGGTGGTACACTCGCTGCAAATGATAGCGGAGTGGATTTTGCTGATGATCCAAACTCAAATTTGCAGATTTTAGATGGATACGCTGTCCAGGATGCAGGCAACATTGCTGATCTTGTTCATTCAGGTGGAATAAAATTATTATCATTTGTTATGCAGGGGGATTCCGACAAAGATCAGATATTACAAAATTCAAGGCGTTTAGGTTCGTTGATAGACGGAACAACAGATGAGCTATACCTTACTGTAACGCCTATCACAAATGGAGCCCAAGCACTTGCAGCGATAAATTGGAAAGAACTAATATAATGCCAAGAACATTTAAAACCATATCAGACCAGACAATGTATGATCTTACTGTAGAGCGGTTTGGGCAGTTGGATGATTTGGGTAAAATCATACGTGAGACACCTGATATGAATAATGTTATACCGTTTTCCACTGAGTTCACGGTAGACAACACTGATGATGAGTTGGCCCGGCAATTTGAGTTCAGGAATACACGGTTTGCAACAGGTGTGCAACTTTTGAGTGAGGAAGGGGTATGTGGTATCCCATTGAGTATACCAGGGCCTGTGGGCGGATGTGGTAGTTTATAAAATATTGAACAATGGCTAAAAGAATTACATGGGCAGATAGAGAAAATAATCCTGCCAAATCTTTATTGGGGGTTAATTACGAAGCTCCGGCTACTATATACAATACATTAAAGGAGAAAGCTAATAACCCAGGTAAAAAGATCAGCTTTCCTGTCTCCGATACAACTGTTACGGTCAATGCAGATGATGAGTTTTACTTTTCCGACTATACTCAGACAGGTGTGCTTAACTTCGAAGCAGAAGCTGGATTGCCACAGAATGTTGGCGTTGGAAATGGTATCACGGGTATAATTATATCAAATGGGGATGACATAACCTTTAGCAGTGACTTTAATGTTACTTATCCCGCCACTTTCGAGGCAGGGGAAAGTTATTATCTGAATTTGTTTTGGAACGGAGTTAAGTTTCAAGGGATAATACAGAAGGTTGGAGAAATAGCAGACAATCAGTATATAGAAACACCGATAGCGATGTTATTCGTGGATGCCACTAATGGCAATGACACCACTGGAGATGGGACTAGAGGTAAACCGTTAGCAACGATAGCTGAAGCAATAACACAAGCTACCCCTGGTACTACTATATACATATACCCCGGGGTTTACACCAATACCCTTACCGTGGATGTAGATAATTTAACTTTTGTTGGCGTGGGGAGTTTTTCTTTAGGCCATGGCTCTGCAATAAGTATACAATCATTTCAAATAAATATTGCAAATAACTCAGGCGCAATTGATACTGTATGGCAAAATATTAATATTATTTCATTTTTGCTTGGTTTTACACAAAGCAGTGCTGTAAATAATAATAAGCAAGAGTTTATTAATTGTTCTTTAGATCTTAATGGTATAAGCTGTAGTACTCTAATACTTAGGTCATCGGGTATGATAAGTAACGCATTCACCATCAGTGATACCATGGAGATGTACAATAGTAGTTATACTGAGGATGGCACAGCTACAATAGATGGCCTGTCTACAGGGCTTACTGCAATTAATTCTTACATAGATACTGATATAAATATCACAGGTGATTTTGATCAAAATAATACAACTGTAACAGGGTCTATTGCTGTATCCGGAACGCAAACAGTTAATAATCAGTATGTAGATCCAACACCTTTAAAACAACACAAACAAACTTTGACTCAAGCTCAAATACAATCATTAAACACGAGCAGAGTACAATTAAACATACCTGATGATCCGGCTAAAGAAATAGTTATTGAAAATATCTTTGTGAAATTAAACCATGAGGGTACAGATTTCTCAGGAGGTAGTAAATTACAAATAGAGCATTTCTCAGGAACGTCTACCATCATAGGGGAAACACCGACAGACTTTATAAGTGCTAATTCCGATAGAACTGGGTGGATTTATCCAATTTCCAATATTACTACGAGTCTAACCAGCTACTGGGTAACGGCTGATGCAGATAGTACTGGTGGAGATGCTTCTACCACTATAGACATATGGGTTAATTTCAGACAAATAGAATTTCCATAATATATAAATATTTTATGAAAAAATTAATACAAATATTTGTTTATATCAGCTTAACAATTGCACTCATTGCATGGGTAAGCCGGTCAGAAAAACTAATCAGCCAAGAAGTTAGTCAGCCGGAAACACAAAAAATTCCAGTTGCGGATATTCAATTAGCTGATGGTACAAGTATACTAAATGCTCAATCCGGCAAGGATTGGTCATGGTATGATGCGACTGGCGTTTATGTTTATGATTATCAAGACACTTTGATAGTTGACG